>Ga0209498_1000852_pt1 | contig 18838 bp, 19 predicted proteins | sample WalLakDeSediment_FD_184131 | JGI IMG/M metagenome (GOLD analysis project Ga0209498, IMG submission 184131) | Lake sediment microbial communities from Walker lake, Nevada to study Microbial Dark Matter (Phase II) - Walker Lake 11/02/13 Deep... | ecosystem: Environmental > Aquatic > Freshwater >... | reverse complement strand
CACCATCATAAGCGAGCCGAGCGCGGCGAGAGTCTCGTACTCGGGGCCGTCCACCTTACTCAATCCATAGCTTGGTGCTCGTGTCTCACGGCCACAGCCGATGGGGCAGCGATAGCAGGCGTACCTTTTATTCAGGAACTGCTCCGTCATCAGCACGCCGGAGAGGTTGTCGGCGTTCTCCCATTCCCCCTGCTGGTAGTAGCGTATAGGTACGTCGCCATACATCAGGAGTGAGTCCATGGTACCGGCCGTGCCAAGCAGCCGCAGTGCCCTGGGCAGTATACCCTCATCCAGGTCGGCAATTATGGCTTTGACGACAGCCTTGAGCCCCGCGGGGTCGGCCAGAGGCACCTGGGCGGAGCCACGCACGCCAATCGCCTTGAGGTTCTTGGAGCCCATTACAGTCCCCATACCCGTCCGCCCGGCGGCGCGGCCACCGTCGTTCATCACGGCGGCCATCTTAACCTGATTCTCCCCCGCCGCGCCGATGCAGGCCACCCGGGCCTTTGGCTCGTCCAGGCTCTGGCGTACCAGCTCCTGGGTGGCATACGAATCTTTGCCCCAAAGGCCAGCCGCATCGTGCAGTTCGGGCCGGCCCTCTACTATGGAGAGCCACACCGGTTTACTGGCACGCCCGGTAATGATGACGCCGTCATATCCGGCGAAGCGCAGTTCGGGGCCAAAGAAACCGCCGGTGTTGGCCTCGCCCCAGATGCGGGTGAGGGGTGACAGGGCGGACACGCTGCAGCGTCCGGCGGATGGCATCGCCGTCCCGACTAGGGGGCCCGTCATAAAGATAAGGGGGTTCTCCGGGCCCAGCGGGTCGGTATCGCTGCCTATCATGTCGTAAATGATGCGTGCTGCCAGTCCGCTGCCACCGACAAAGGCACGAACATACTCTTTGTTGAGGGGCTCGTCGCTCAGCTCTTCTGCACCGAGGTCAACACGCAGGACCTTTCCCATATAGCCATTCATCGTTCACTCCCGTTGCATATCAGTACACGTAGGGGCACAGCATGTTGTGCCCTCAGAGAAACATCTAGAAATTCACCGCTTGGCCATCGAAGGCATAGAGGAAAAGCTGCCGCAGTTCCTCGTAGGAAGGAGAACGGACGGTTGTCAGCATCTGTGTATCGTTGAAAGCGTCGTCCACAAGTTTATCTAGCTGTGCTTCGTAGGCCTCGCGTCCGACGCCTGTTTCGGCTATGCTGGTCGGATTGCCGACTTCACGGCACAGGTTGCGGATACAATCAGCGAGAGCCCTTGCGGCCTTCTCGCCACCCTCGTTGGAGCAGCCTGTGAGGGCAGCCAGCTCCGCGAACCGTTCGGAAGCTTCGCGCGCGGCGAACTCGATGGTATAGGGCAGGAATATTGCTACGGCGCGGCCGTGTGGAATATGGAACAGCGACCCTAGCGCGTGTCCCATAGCATGGGCCATGGCGGCCATGGAGTTGCCAAAGCCCAGACCAGCACAGGTGGCGGCGTTATGCATCTTCTCCCTGGCCTCTGTGTCGGAACCATCGGCCACGGCGCGAGGAAGGTACTGGAAGACAAGGCGTGCGGCGTTAATACACAGGCCGTCGGTAAGGTCGTTTTGCCAGGTGCATGTGTAGCCCTCAACAGCGTGTGTCAGTGCGTCCAGCCCTGTATCGGCGGTCAACTGGGGTGGCATGCCGGCTGCCATCTCGGGGTCCACGATAGCGATGTCGGCCAGGTTCTCTCGATGTCCCAACCCCATCTTGCGCTGCTCTTCTGTGTCAGTAAGTACGATGCCCCAGGTGACATCAGCCCCGGTGCCGCTGGTGGTAGGGATGGTGATCAGACGGGCTTTTTGACGCAGAACAAGGTCCATGATTGGGCTGATGGCGGCCGGCTCTATGTCAGGATGCTCGTAGAGCACCCAGATAGCCTTGGCGGCGTCTATAGGGGAGCCTCCCCCCAGACCGACTATCCAGTCGGGCTCGACCTTCCGGGCCACCTGCGCCCCCCGCAGCACTGTCTCCACGCTGGGGTCTGGCTCAACCTCATCAAAAAGGTGCACCTCAATACCAGCGCTGTCGAGATGGGCCTTCACCTTGTCTACCAGCCCCAGTTGGACCATCGTGGCGTCGGTTATGATGAGGGCGCGTTGTCCCTGTAATTCGTCCAGAGCGTCCAGCGCGCCCTCACCGAAGACGATTCGCGGTGAGTCGAAGTTCCACATTAATTAAACCCCCTTCCGATGAACAACCTAAGACTATCAACAAAGGGCGAAGGATGGAGGACAAATGGTGAACTGCCAGTTGCTCTCTTCCTCTGTCTATCTTCCCCTGCCATTTCCCATCAGGGGCCGAAGTCGGTAGGTATACGCATTACACAATTCATCATTTCTTTGGCCGCCTTAGGGTAGCGCATGACTTTCATCAGGTTCCCCTTCAGCTTCAATTTGCGCATCATCAGGCCTTGAATAGGGTCCAGCTTACCTTCAATGACCTTGCGCCAGATACTAAAAGGGGCGCGAATAAAATACTGGGCCTCTCGCTCTTCCTCACTGGCAATCATAGCCGCATCGGTGCACTTGCCATTATTGAGGCTCATGAAGAAGTAGACGGTCTCGGGATAGGCGTTATCGGCCTCAACGACGAATATCCAGTCCCCCTCAAAGCCCTTGCCCGCTTTCTCGTAGACCTCGCTCTCGTTCATTTGACGCTGGAATTCCTTGATCCATTCCTCGGATTGGAAATTGATAGACATGAGTCTCTCCTTTCTCTCTTGCCCTCTGTAACCTGATTAATCGACTTGGAGGTTGGCAGAGAGCCTAGCATAATTTTTAGCGAGCGGATGCCTTGCTCACCAGTTCTAGCGGGTAATACCGATTGTGGTAGCCCTCCCTTTTCACCATCTTCCTCGCCTCTCCGGCGCATGTGGAAACGCAGAGCCCGCATCCGTAGCATTTAGCGAGATCAATCTCGCTAATCCCATCCACCAGCGCATTTGCGCCGAAATGGCAGCGCTCCACGCATTTGCCGCACCCGGTACAGCTTTCGGGGTCTAGAGCTACGATATCAGGACCCGGATACATAACTCCCCCGGCCGCCTGGTGAGCCCTGAAGGGAAAGCAAATCTCACTCTCGCAATTGCATATCGCGTAGATCCACCCCTGGGATTGCATACAGGCAAAGAAGGCTGGTATCAGCCCCTCCTGGTGGAAGTCACGTAGAAGCTTCTTGGCCTCCTCCGGGGTCAGGTCCTTGTACTCTTTATCATAAGCCCTCTTATATGCCTCGGCGCCGTAAAGGATTACCATGTCTTTCATGTAGGTACCTTTCCTTTTCTTTAGGGCTTTCTGACACATGCATGGGCCCACAGCAATCTGTGTATTTTCGAGACCAGATATTGCGTCTATAAAGTCCGTTGCCTGCTCGTGTGTGACTACTTCCGCGGTGGGAAGGAAATTACCGAGCAGGCGTGACAGTACCCATAGTACAGGCTTTCCCCTCACCTTAACGAAGAGGCGCGTTGTTGCGTCCAACACCCTCAGGATTGGGACCTCATACCTCGCGTAAAGGGTCGTTAGAAACAATTGGAGCGGGCCGACCTCTACGAGCGTTCCGTTTTTAGGGCGGTGGTGGGCCATCAATCCTCCCTGCTCATTGTAATCCGAAGGTAACGGTTAGGCTCTCAATCCCCTTTATCAAACATCGCAAAGACTTGTTTCCCCAGAAGGTCTGACTCAGAGACCTAACTCCCGGGATACGATTGCACGTTGAAAGGCGCTGTCGCCGAACATCATTTCGCTGGCCTTTGCCCGCCTGTAGTAGAGGTGCAGATCGTGGTCCATGGTGAAGCCAATGGCACCGAATATCTGATGCGCCAGGAGGGTTACCCGCCTGTAAGCCTCACTGGTCCAGGCCTTAGCTACGGCCACGTCCATGGTAGCTGGAAGCCCTTCGCTCACCTTCCAGGCTGCCTTGTAGGTAACGAATCTTGAGCCGTCAACATCGCTAACCATGTTAGCGCAGTAATGCTGTATGGCCTGGAAACTTCCTATAGGCCGGTTGAACTGGATTCGCTCCTTGGCATAGGCGACGGCCATATCCAGCGCTGCCTGCGCCCCGCCGACCATCTCGGCACACTTGGCCACTGTGGCCTTCTGCAAGGCGTCTTGCACCACAGGCCAACCCTGGTCTAACTCCCCCAGTATATTCTCCTTTGGCACGCTTGCATTGTTAAATAAAACCTCACACTGCTTGTCACGGGCCAGTGTTTTCAACAGAGTGCAATCGACGCCGGGGCTCTTGGCGTCGACCAGGAAAATGGTGATGCCGTCTTCCGGGTTCTCTGCCTCCTTTGTCCTTGCCACACATAACAACAAGTCAGCGACGTTGGCATCTGGAACAAATAGCTTAGTGCCATTGATGACATATTCACCGTTGTGAGCAACAGCCGTGGTCTTGACCGATGACGCATCGTAACCTACGCTGGGCTCAGTCAATGCCAGGGTGAGGATGATCTCTCCACTGGCAATTCCGGGCAGCAATTCTCTCTTCTGCTCCTTGTTGCCCGCTGCCAGGATAGTAGGGCCTCCAAGAACCACCGTTGAAAAGAATGGGCCTGGCAGGATATTGTAACCCATCTCTTCGAGAAGGACTACGAGGTCCAGGAAGCTGCCGCCGCTGCCACCATACTTGTCAGGGAACATCAGCCCTAGCCAACCCAGTCCCGCTATCTTTTGCCACAATTCAGGGGAATAACCCTCATCGCTTTCATCCAATTGCTTTACCAGCTTCTTGGGACATTCCTTCTGAAGGAAGTCGCGGGCCGACGTTTTCAACATTTCCTGTTCTTCGCTCAGACCAAGATCCATCTCACGTCTCCTCTTCTATGTGAATCTACACAGCAGTAAACTCGTATTATGACCAGGGCAGCCCCAGTCCTCTCAAGGCAATGATGTTGCGCTGGATCTCAGAGGTGCCGGCACCAACGAGCGCGGAGATACAGTCCAGATAGCCGGTGCATATCCTGCCTCCCAAAGGCGCCCATTTCGAACCTCTCTCCAGTTGCGCATAAGGTCCCATAACCTCCATCGCGGTATTGGCGAGCTTCCAGCTTAGCTCAGTAGTGGCTAACTTCAGTACAGATGCCTCAATATTTGGCAGAAGACCCCTGTCGAGCATCCATGCGGTTTGCCAGAAGAACATGTCTGCGACCTCGATCTCGATCGCAAGCTCTGCCAGCTTATCCTGTATCAGGGGGGCACAGCTCAGGGCCTGCCCGTTGCGGTATGTCCCCTTGGTGTACTGGATCAGCTCCTCCAGGGTGCGCCTCATGCCTCCGATGGCGACTACCAGTCTTTCAAAGTCAAGGGCTGCCATCAAATAATACCAGCCCTGGTTTTTCTCACCCACGATGTTTCTCTGAGGGACCCTCACATCATCGAAGAATACCTCATTAAAGGAATGAAGGCCCAGTATGTTTATGATAGGACGAATCGTGATGCCCTCAGACTTGTTGTTTACGATGACTAGCGAAATTCCCTTGCGTGCAGGGGCATCGGGGTCCGTCATGACCGCCATCCAGGCATAATCAGATGTGTGAGCGCCGCTGCCCCAGGTCTTCTGGCCATTAATGACAAGGTCATCGCCATCCTCTACAGCACTGGTTTTGATTGAGGCAAGGTCAGAGCCGGCGTTCGGCTCGCTATAGGCAAGCCAGAACCTTATCTCCCCTCTGGCTATTCTAGGCAGCCATTCCCTCTTCATTTCATCGCTGCCGAAGCGCATGATAGCGGGGCCTGAGATCAATGTACCTATATCAGGGCCGGTTGCCCTATAGTAGCTTATTCGTTCGTGGAATATAGCCTGTTCAATATGGGTGCGCCCGGCACCGCCGTACTCCTCGGGCCATGAGATGGCAAGCCATCCCTTCTCCGCCAGCTTGCGCCTGAATATCTCAGTGGCGGGGTTGATCTTCTCGAAATCCGGGATTGTACCATATCCGCCGGGCCAGTAGAGAGTTTCTTCCGTCCAATTAGCAGGGAGCTCCCTTTGCATAAAGTCATCGACCTCTCTTCGGAATGCCTCTTCCTGCCCAGTGAATCGAAAGTCCATGCCGTTTTCCTCGCGAAGACCTGATAACTTGTATGTGATGATAGCTACTGCTGCCGCGGCAGCCCCAGTCCCCTCATTGCGACAATGTTGCGTTGAATCTCGTTGGAACCGCCGCCAACGCCGATAGAGAGTGCGCTCAAGTAGGTGCGCATTATTCTCGCATTCAGTACGACCCATTTGGAGTCCATGTCCAGTTGCCCGTAAGGCCCCAGAACGCGCATTCCAACATTGGCCAGGCGTCTCAATAACTCACTGCAGAATAGCAATGACATTGACGATTCGTAGCTGGGATGGGTATTCTGGCTGTACATCCAGGCGATGCGGTAGCACATCATACGCAGAACTTCATTTTCAACAGCAACCTCAGCCAGTTCATCCTTAATCAGAGGGTCATCGGCGAAGGACTCCCCCTTGTGCTTGGCCTCGATCATATACTGCACCAGTTCATCTATGATTCGCTGGTTTGCTGCGGCTGTGCCGATCAAAGAGCGCTCGAAGTCCAGAGCCATCACCAGTTGGTACCATCCATTGTTTTTCTCTCCTATAAGGCTGTTTTTAGGGATGCGTACATCGTCAAAAAAGACCTCATTGAAGGAATGGCGACCGAGGATGTTTATCAGGGGCCGCACAGTAATTCCCGGAGTCTTCATATCTACCACGAACATACTTATGCCCTTGTGCTTGGGTGCTTCCGGGTCGGTTCTGGCACCGAGCCAGCAATAATTGGCGTAGTGGGCGTAGCTGCACCAAGTCTTCTGGCCATTGATAATATATCCATCGTCATCCTCTACGGCGCGGGTTTGCACCGAGGCAAGGTCGGAGCCAGCATTCGGCTCGCTGTATCCAAGACAGAAAATCGCGTCTCCCTTTGCTACCTCAGTTACATACTTCTTCTTCTGCTCCTCGGTTCCGAACAGCATAAGGGCGGAACCCACCCAGTTCACTGATATCTCCGCCTCTATGCTTATAGGAGCGCTGTTATAGTTCAACTCCTCGGATAGGATGAGTCTTCGCATGTGGCTCATTTCGAGGCCACCGTATTCCTTGGGATACGCCGGGGCCAGCCAGCCCTTCTGCCCTAATTTGAGCTGGAACTCGCGGGAGAGTGCCCAGGACTCCTCTGTCTCCTCCCATATTCCGGCATCCAGCTCAATCCACCTCTGTGGAATCTCCTTCTTGAGCCACTGCCGAACCTCCTCCCTGAATGTCTCGTCCTCTGCGGTGAATCTGAAGTCCATGGTTCCCTCCCTGGCACAAATCAGGCTTACATACTGTGGGTGCAGTTCCTTTGAACAGAGTCCTACTAAATAATTGCGACAACATGCTCTTCAAGAAGGACAATCGCCTACGTTTACTCTAAACCCCATCACTATCCCGTTATGGAGAGACTTTACCTGAATCTCCGTTTTCATAGATTCGGAAAGATGTCAAGAGACACGGTGTTCCTTATCACTACCGCTTTATCGTTAAGGCTGATGGTCACGACTCTCGCGCTGGCGGAGTATCGACCGGAAGCGAACAAGCGGGGACAGTGAAGATGATCAAAGTCTCACTTCCGCGCCAACCACCACTGCGACTATCCAAACCCCTACGGATACCACCACACCAGGAACAACTTTCACACCAACGACCGGACCGCTCTTTAGTTTCCCTACATTCACCGACAACTTCGATAACAGCGCAGCAGATGGTTGGCTGCTTGAACAGCCTGGACTTTCTAAAACTTCACCTTGTTTATACCCTTAAGGCCAAGCATTTGCCTTGCCTCATCGGATGTGGCAATTTCTCTCTCTAAAATATCAGCGACTTCGCGGATTTTCTCGACCAGCTCCGCGTTGCTCTTTGCCAGCACCTTGTATTTGACGAATATGTTGTCTTCTAGGCCGACTCTCACATGGCCACCCATGGTTATCGCTGTAGCTCCCAGGTGGAACTCTGCGGGATAGCCGACACCAATGACAGACCATGTGTAGTTGTCCGCGCCCAGCCATCTGTGCGTTTCTGTCTGAAGGTGCAGGAGTTCGTACGGTGTGGAGAACGTACCGCCTAGAACGCCAAGGACGTACTGTATATGGACTGGCAAGTCCAGTTGGCCTGCTCTAACAAGGAAACCAGTGTTGTAGAGTCCATTTGTACCATAGATTTCGACCTCTGGCTTCACGTTGTGCTTTTTCATGGTCTTCGTGAAGACTTCCAAGTCTGCGAAGGTGTTCTTGAAAACGAAATCTTTGGACAGTTCCATCATCAGTTTCTCCCAGGGATACTTCCATTCCTTGATCTTCTCAGCAAGTGGAAACACGCTGAAGTTCATGCTCTCAATATCCAAGGAGCACATTTCGGGTTCAAACTCGGGAACAACTGCTATTCTCTGCTCCGCTGTCATTCCCATGCCGCCACCGGTTGTGGTGCAAATCACCACATTGCACTTTTCTTTGATCTTTGTGAGTGTCTCTCTCCAGATCTTCAAATCAGCCGTAGGAAAGCCCTGTTCTGGATCCCTGACATGGACGTGCACTACTGCCGCTCCTGCTTTGTAAGCTCGGTATGCTTCATCAGCTATCTGATCCGGGGTTATGGGAAGGTAGGGTGTTTGTGACGGAGCTACCGCAGATCCAGTCAAAGCGCAGGTGATTATCAGTTTGGGCATTCTGGCCATGATATCTAACCTCCTTTATGTTGCCTCGAACTGCTGTACCCTGTTTCCAATTGTCTAGGTCCCCTGAGAATGACCTACACACTTAACGAGCAGGTCTGAAACACTTTATGTCTGACAGTTCCCCTTTTGTCTCCTCTTGCCACTGGACTTCAACTTTGAGCCCTTCGGTTACATCCCGGGGTTTAATCCCTTCAAGGGGCATGAAGATCGTTGAATCTGCGTTCTCCAGCTTTATTGCCCCGATTATCCCCGGTTCCTTTAAATCTTTAAAATTCCCCTGACCATCTAATTCGACATACGCTGTTGTATAGCCAACCAGGGTACCTTTTCCGGATAGAGTTATCAGGTTTTCCTCTTCTATTTTGGTATAACATTTTCCGCATCTCGACCTTGGGGGTACATAAGTATATCCGCATTCGGGACATTTTGCTCCCAGGAATTTTCTATTGGCAAGTTCTTTGATAAACCTCTGCATCAGGAAGCCTGTTGACCAGTTAAAGCCAGCAGCAAATGGCAGGGCCTGTACCTCAATTATCTCAGATTTACTTTTCATGGTTTCTATCCCTCCCACGGTAACTTACAATGATATCCATTATTTGCTATAAAGGTTCAACACCTTCGAAATCGCTGAGCGCACCTTGCGGCTCTTTGGCCCAGAGAACCTTAACCCTCATGCCTATGTGAACAGCCTTTGGGTCAGTATTTAGCAATATCGTATCGGTATTAGAGTCTGACCCATCGAACTTGACAAAGACCGGAATAACCACCTCACCTTCCTTTATTAAGCCCGTTTCCACAGGGTCCATTCCCAGGACCTTCAATTTTCCCTTCTCTATGGGGGGGGTGACTATGAAGCAGGTAATAGTCCCCCTATTACTAACGATCTTTCGTCTGTCCATTATCAGGTGACATCTTCCGCACAGGTTTCTGGGCGGCACAATTACCTTTCCGCAGCCGGGGCAGAATGAGCCGATTAAGCTCTTCTGCTTAAGCCCCTTAACATATTCTTCCAGAAGTTTGGAGCCCTTATAGTGATAGGAACCTACATCCCATGTACCTTCCACAGCGATTGTCTCCGGTCTTTCTTCCTTTATATATCCCATCTTCTTTACCTCCCGGGGGAATCCCCTAAAACTGTCACTGTGTTATAACTGGTTACGCCCCCCCATCCATGGGCAACGGCATTCCTGACTTTTTTCGGGACCTGATGCTCTTCTGCCTTTCCCATTATCTGCAAGGCGCACTCAAGAATGCGCTGCAGGGCAGTGGATCCAATGGCGTTGGTGGCATTGACGCCACCTGAGGGATCCAGGGGCATCCTGCCGTCAATATCGGTCTCACCTTTTTCAAGAGCCATCCATGCCGTGCCTTCATCGAATAAGCCCAATCTTTCAGCAAATATCAACTCCTGACTTGGAAATGGCTGATATACCTCTGCTACGTCAATCTCTTTTTTTGGGTCCTTTATTCCTGCCATCTTATATGCCTTGGTTGCTGATATCCAGCATCCCTTTTGTTCACAGGGATCGAGTACTCCAACGCCACCGAAATTTTCGCTCTGTAGCTGGTTTTCCTCGTCCGAGAAGGCGGCGAGTCCCTTGAACCAGGCTGGTTGCCTGGTTTTTTTTCTTGCTAGGCTTTCTTCAGCCACGACAATGGCTGAGGCACCATCGCTTGCCGGGCAGATATGTCCATACCTGAAGGGATATGCGATGATCTCAGTCCTGGCAATATCCTCTGGGGTGCAGCCTGGCCACTGAAGATGTGCATATTTGTTCTTGGCAGCATTGCGCCTCGCCTTTGCCGCTACCATATCAAAGTGTTCGGCGCTGCACCCGGATCTATGCATGTAAAATACTGCCTGATAGACGGCAACGCCAGCCGCCGCTCCTACCGCCGAGGTGGCGACCAGGTTCTTAAGACTCAACCCGTAACTGGCGGCGTGAAAAAAATTGCCCAAACCTACATGCAGAAGCCCGGTCGTGGCCCCGGCCTCTTTGCTATCTGAATGTTTTTCCCAGGCAACAGCTACGACTATATCGTGAAGTCCCGAGGCAACAGGATAATAAGCACCCTGTCCAACCGATCCCCCGGTCGTCCCACCAGTGGCGATCCTGATGACAGGTTTCCCCACGGCACCAATCCAATCCCCGAGCCATTGTTCCGGCTGGGCAATACCACCGAATCCCTGCATATTGCCAACAACGAAGGCGTCCACCTCGCGCAGACTGACCTGGGCGTCTTCCAGCGCATTATAGACTGCCTCTGATACCATTTCAGCGAGGTTAACATCTCTTCGTTTACTCGAATGTTTGGTTTGTCCGCAACCGATTATTGCAGCATTTCTACTCATGATCCGTTACCTCCCAATATAAAAACAGTATTCTTCTGGGCACAAATCCCGAATTGTCCATGGGCAAGAGCCCTGTGGACACCGGGAACCTGATACCCACCTGCTTCACCCCTTATCTGTTTTGACGCCTCTACTACCCTTATCAACCCGGTAGCACAGACCGGGTCAGCACCCAGTGCCCCACCGCTCGGATTTACTGGCATTTCACCATCTCTGCTAGTTGTGCCCCTTTCAATCAAATTCTTCCCTTGACCCTCCTGGCATAGACCCAGGGCTTCGTAAATCATCAGTTCCTCATGGGCGAATTTCTCGGAAATCTCGGCAACATCCAGTTCGGACGAGGGCTCCTTTACACCAGCCATCTTGTAGGCTGTACTGGCAGCACTCTTTAGAGAATCCAGACTGGAGATATCTCTGTCCCGAAGATAGGCATCCTGGCAACTACCGACTCCTTCTATCCACACTGGTTTGTCGGTGATCTCCCTGGCCCTCTCCTCAGAGGCAAGTATTAAAGCACATGCCCCGTCGCTGATGGGGGACATCGTAAGCTCCCTGATGGGATCGTAAAAGACTTTTGAATTCATCACCTCTTCCACACTCACGTCTGGCATCTTTCTGTGCGCACAAGGATTCTCAGCGGCATTGGTAATGTTCTTAACGGCTGCCATGGCCAGATGTTCTTCCGACACACTGTACCTGTTCATATATATTCTCGCCTGAAGAGCGGCAGCCGCTATATCATTGAGCACACCAATCTGCCGATCAAATAATGGATCAAGGGTGTAACAGGATACCTGATGGGGATTGAAGGTCGAGCCCTGTGTATGTGCCTCTACCAGGGCTACATCATGGGTGCCGGCAAGGATTCTCATCAAAGCATAATAGAGTGCAGAAGTCCCGTCCTCCTCTACCTTTGATTCATCCTTCAGATAAGCTCCGACAGCCATGCTGAGAAAGACATTTGAAATTGTCCTTCCATCCAGAAAATCGGTAGAAGCGGTGATCACGGTATCCAGATCCTCTCTCAGGATACCGGCATGGTGCAAAGCCTCTTTGCAGACTTCAAAGACCATATCCTCTCTGGTTTTTTGCATATTATGCTGATGATGAGATTGAGCATATCCGACTATTGCCACTCTTCTGATCATTTCCCCCTCCTTTTGGGCCAAGAAGTCCACACTCTGATTTTAAGGTCCGTGATTGTCTCGATTGGTCATATCATCCGGGATTTCCCATTTCAACTGGCGTGAGTAGACTAAATAATACCGTGAGTGCACCTCGCCGTCAAGCTAGGTAGTTGCCCTCCAAGCAACATTTCACAAAAAGGCACGGCTAACGTAGAGGCACAGGGGCAACAGATAAGCCAATGTGCTGTTTCTATCTCCGTTACCTCTTCTGTTTCCGTCGGTGATTTTCCGCTTTTCTATCTGTTGTTCCGAAACCACCCTCGAACTACGATCAAGCGTTCCGGATGATCTCGAAGTGATCGATGTCATGGAAGTAGTCACCAGTCCTGGTGTCGCTGAATACCGCCCTCACGCGCATTCCAGCCTTAATTTTCTTTTCATCTGTCTCGTCGAGGCAGTGGACGATGTTCGAGTCACTTCCATCGAGTTTAATGTATGCCGCCGTATATGGTATTTTCTTTGGCTCACCTCTGGTCGTGTCCGTATAAGGGAAGTTGGTGACCGTAAAAGCGAGCAATGTCCCCTCGTTACCAACCTCCACGAACTCCTCCATGGTAACGAAGCAGTCGCGACATACTATACGCGGTGGCACGTACACTTTCTCGCACCTGGGGCACTTGACTCCATATATGCGTTTGTTGTCCCTTAGCTCCTTGAGAAACCTGCTATAGTAGAAACCAGCGTGGTAGTCATATGGCATGTCGGCCATATACGTTATGCTCAGAGGCCCCGAATCCTTCTTCTCTTCTCCCATATCGTCTCCTCCTGCTAGCCCAACTGGGTCGAGGAACTGAGCACGGTTATGTCGGACCAGAAACAACCGCCGAAACCGGTAGCTACGGCCACCCTCGCCCCCTCCACCTGCTTCTCCTCCGCCTTCCCCATCACCTGCAAAGCGGCCTCGCCTATTCTTAACAGTCCCGTGGCGCCGATGGGGTTGGTTGCCAGTACGCCTCCAGAGGGGTTGATGGGGAGCTCGCCACCCATGTTTGTTACCCCGCTCCTGATGAGCCGGGGACCTTCCCCCTCCTCGCAAAGTCCCAGCGCCTCCATCCAGGTAACGCCGGCTGTCGACGCGGGCACATACAGCTCGGCCACGTCGAACTGCCTGAACGGGTCGGTGATACCTGCCATCTCGTAAGCCTCACGAGCAGCCCGCTCCAGTGATGGCAAGTTCGCCAGACCGATTCCATCTGCCAGATGGACAAGAATGTGGCAGTCCCCCACGCCCAATATCCATGCAGGCCTCTCGACAGTCTTTTTGGCCTTGTCCTCTCCCGCGAATATCACGGCACAGGCACCATCACTTCTGGGACATATATCGAGAAGCTTCATGGGGTAGGATATGTAGGGTGATTTCATCACCTCCTCCACCGTGATAGTCTGGCGGAGGTGAGCGTATGGATTGTACAGCGCTGCATTGTTGTGATCCCGCACCGAGACGAGCGCCGCATCCTCTTCAGTAGCGCCATATTTGCTCATATATGCGGTATACTGTGCTGCCAGCGGCCCTATTGCTCCGCCGCAGAACTCCCTTTCGGTAATGGGGTCGAAGCAGGTTGATATCGCCGCAGTGGTATCGGATTCGGAGTTCTGCTCCCAGCCAATGGCCAGCACCGTGTCAAACAGCCCCGATGCCACGTGGTAGAATCCGGCATGTCCTACCGCGCTGCCTGTCGTCCCCCCCGTGGTTACCTTCATGATCGGTTTCATGTATCCACCGGAACCGTCCACGCTCCACATGTCCACATAGTTGATCGACTCGAAATGGTCCATGTTGCCAATTACTATCGCGTCAATATCCACCATGGTCAGATCAGCGCTCTCCAGCGCTCTCTTAACCGCAATGCTGATCAATTCCTGGCCTTTACAGTCGGTGTTCTTGGACTTGTGATGGGTTTGCCCTACTCCTACTATTCCCACTCTGTTCTTCATCGCACTATGGCTCCCCTACGTGGAATCCGCTGCCACCTTCTGTCCTATCTTCCGAGTACAAATACGCAATGCCCCTGTCCGCACGCGCCTTCGATACCGTGTGCCAGAGCTACGGTGGCACCCTCAACTTGTCTGGCATCAGCTTTGCCTTTAAGCTGTAGTACTGCTTCGGCAATCCGCGCCAACCCGGCCGCCTGGACCGGATGCGCGGACAGAACCCCGCCTGACGGATTGACAGGCAAGGCGCCGTTCATCCCCGTCATGCCTGAATCGATCATGGCGCCACCCTCACCCCGCCCACAGAACCCCAGCCCTTCCATCCACATAAGCTCCATATATGAGAAAGCGTCATAAACCTCGGCCACGTCGATTTCCCTCACCGGATCCTGAATCCCGGCCATACCGTATGCTCTCCTTGCGGCCGACACCAGGGCATCTACCTCAGCCAGATCGCGGTCTCCAAGGTGATATGCGTCCGCGCAGTGGCCGATGCCCCTTATCCAAACCGGCTTGCTGCACCTTTTCTTCGCTACTTCGTCTACTGCCATTATAATGGCGCACGCGCCGTCGGAGACGGGAGATGTATCCAGGAGCTTTATCGGGTCTGCCAGGACCCTGGATTTGAGTACATCATCGACCGTGATATCCAGGGGCATATGTGCGTATGGATTGGACTTGGCGTTCTTGTGGTTCTTAACCGAAACCTTTGCGCATTGCTCCTCGGTGATCCCGTACTTGGACATATAGCGCCTCATCTGGAGAGCTGAGGAGTTTATCGCATCAAGCCCCAGGGAGCGTTCGTAGACGGGGTCAAACATAGCGTTGGTGATCACCGCCGGAATTCCCTCCGATACCTTGCTTTGTGCTACCACCAGGGTCACCTCGTGGAGGCCGGAAAGGAGCCGCATAGCTCCCATCAATGCGCCGTAGGTACCGTCGCCCTCCACGTTGGTGGTAGGGACCTTATGCGAACCGGTTGCCTCTGTAATCGTCATGCAGGAGATGGTGCGGCCATCCCAGAAATCGTTACAGACCGTGACCGTATTGTCTATGTCATCGATAGTCAGCCCCGCGTCTTCCAGCGCCTTGCGAGTAACTTCGTATGCCATCTCAGCATGAGACGCGGGATTGTCTCTCTGATACCTGGTCTGAGCCACTCCTATAATTGCCACTTCATCCACGGTTTCACCCCTAAAACAGAGTCACTCCGGTATTAGCGCTGCTCAGGACCTCAGCGGCTTGAAATACTTGATGTCCAGGTAGTTGCCCTCTCGTACTTCCCGGAACACTGCCTGCACCCTCATGCCGACCCTGATATCTTCCGGCTCGATTTCTCCCAGCAGGTGTACCAGGCCGCTGCCCGCTCCATCCAGCTTTATAATGCCCAGAGCGTAGGGGGGCTCATGCGGCTGAATTCCGGGCACAGAATATCTTGTTATCGTATAGGTCAGTAAAGTACCGGCGTCTCCAACCTCTACCCACTCATCTATATCGAGGAAACACCGCGGACAGGTCTCCCTGGGCGGTACATATACCCACCCGCACCGGGGACATTTTGTACCCCAGATCTTGCAGTGGTCCTTTATCTCCTGGTAGAATCTGCTCCCCGCCTTTCCTGCGTGCCATGTATATGGGAGCCTTATGCGGCTGGGGTACTTTAAAGTCCCGGTATTACCCAGTTCCTCACTGCTAACAGCCATAGCTGTACTCTCCTCATGTACTTAGCTGGACTTCTTGGCAATAAACACTTTCATGGTTGAGATTGCAACGTCTTCACCCCTCTGGTTCTTAACGGACTCCTTTAGACTGACAACGCCGCCCAGTTCGCCTTTATCCTGTTTCTCAATAACTTCCAGCTCTACGTGGATGGTGTCGCCGATCTTGGTCGGTGCCGTAAACCTCACCTTATCCATGCCGTAGAAGGCAATAATCGCCATCTCGTAAAGGGGCATAAGCCCTGTGGCCACTGAGAGAACCAGCATACCGTGAGCTATCCTCTCACCAAAGGGGGACTTCTTTGCGTATTCTATATCGGTATGAAGTGGATACCAGTCCCCGCTGAAGGCGGCGAAGTTGACTATGTCGGCTTCGGTGATCGTCCTCGCCCTGGTTACCTCTATATCACCAACCTGGAAGTCATCGTAGTATCTCATACTGCCTCCTGTCACCAATTCACCTTGTCCAGACCCTTGAGCCCCAGGATCTGCCTGGCCTCGTCGGGTGTAGCTGGCTCTATACTCAACTGACGCGCTATGGTAACTATTTTCTCTACCTGTTCAGCGTTGCTCTTCGCTAATGTTCCCTTGCCAGAATACAGGCTGTCTTCAAGGCCGACCCTGACGTTGCCGCCCATAGTTAAGGCCATGGTGCACATTGGAAGCTGGTGTCGGCCCGCAGCACATACGGACCATACGAAATCACCGATCAGTTCGCGGGCAGTGTTGTACAGAAATACCAGGTTGTTAGCTGAAGGGGGAATGCCGCCCAGTATGCCCATGACAAACTGGAGGTAAACAGGCTTCTTAAAATGTTCCTTCTCCCTTTGGAGCATGAAGGCGACGTTGTTGATCATTGCCGAATCGTAAATCTCCAACTCGGGCTTGGTACCGTTCTCAGCGAAAAGTTGGCAAAACTCACGTAATGTCTTAAAGGTGTTGGGGAAAATATAATCCTCAGAGAACTCCAGGTAGAATCTTTCCCAGGGGTACTTAAACTCCTTGATTACTTCTAAAACGGGAAACAAAGCGAAATTTGTAGAGCCGAAGTTCAATGATGCCAGTTCCGGTTTGAAGGTTGGTATTACCCTCCCCCGCTCCTCGACGGTCATACCTGCGCCGCCGCCAGTGGTCAGACAGACGACCATATTGCACCTGCTTTTCACCTCGGTTACCACTTCCCGAAACAGCTCTATATCCGGGCTGGGCTGTCCCGTCTCTGGATTGCGGACATGAATATGGGCTACCGCTGCCCCGGCATCATGTGCCCTCACCGCCTCATCGGCAATCTGTTGGGGCGTGATTGGCAGGTAGGGAGTCATGGTCGGAGTGTGAATACTGCCGGTGATAGCTGCAGTCACTATAACCTTTTCCATGTGTTCCATCTCCACTCTAGGTCTGGACTGGCTGTGTCGAAAAATTGCGAGGTTACCGGCCTCCGCATCGCCTCAAGGATGCTGCCTGATTGCGGCTCGGAGAATTGTGCGCTGGTTTCTCAGTGACGACATAATAAATGGCCACAGGGATGCTGTCAATGATTTTTCGCAATTACCGATCATGGGGAGGGGGTCAGTAGACATTTCGCCGGGAGGTGCAGGTGTACGGTTACGCCTTGCTTAAGAATTCTCGCAGAGCGCCAAGCTTCGAGTTCATCCGCTTCTTGTGGATGATAACATCGCGCAAGGAGCGAGGCATGTTAGATTGCTTCATGGCCATGCGTGCTGTCTTGACACTGACTCGTGTCGGGTGCTAGTCTGGGCGGTGCGATGAAGTCCAGCGAGCATGAATCATTTAGGGGGGAGAGGAATGCCGACTGCTGATGTGAATGGTATCAACATGTACTATAAGCTACATGGTCAGGGGGAGCCGCTGGTTCTCATAATGGGGCTTGGGGGAGGGCATGGGGGCTGGTTCTTCCAAATCCGCGCATTCAGAAAGTACTTCCGCTTGATTACGTTCGACAATAGAGGCGTTGGTAAAACCGGCAAGCCCGGCGAATCTTACACTACCAGGACGATGGCCGATGATACGATTGGCTTGATGGACTGCCTCGGTATTGATAAGGCTCACATACTAGGGGTGTCTCTGGGAGGCATGATTGCGCAGGAGGTTGCTATAAACTACCCGCAAAGGGTGAGGAAGCTCGTTCTGGTATCTACCACTGCAGGGGCGGATGAAACGAGCGATGTTCCCTCGGAGCTGCGAGAGCCGCTGGCGTCGGTGAAGGCTCTGCCGAGGTTGATATCAGAAGTGCGGATATTAACAAGTTGATGAGGTCACTGAACTCCTTGGCATTCAATAGAAGGCTTTACAAGATGTTTGTGTTACCTCTATCCAATGTGTATATGAAATGGATAGGGACTGAGGGTCTTCTGGGGCAGTTCGAAGCTGCTGTGGGGCACAGCGCACTGGACAGGCTACATCTGATTGAAGCCCTGACCCTGGTGATGACTGGAAGTGAGGACAGACTCGTGCCGCCTCGTTCCTCGGAAGTGATAGCGAGCCGGATACCCAATGCCAGGTTAGTCAAGGTGGAGGGCGGATCGCATACATTCATTGCGGAAATGAGGAGCAGGTTCAACAGGGAAGTCCTGGATTTCTTGGGGGATGGTTGAGAGGGATACGCGGGTCACTTGGGAAATTGCGAGGAAAATTGTACATTGTGCAAGTCGTAGTTGTCTCCGGTGGCGGACTTGCTCCTTGCTGGGGAGTTCTTTGAGCGTTGGAGGAAAAGTCAGTAAAAGTAAGAAATCGGGGACGAAAAAGCTTGACAAAAGAGCCACTTGCAAAAGTGAGTAGAAAGCTGATTTTAAACAGAAAACAGATATGATGGTCTCCTTGAATGAGATAAAATGTAAGTACATAAGGAAGGAGAAGGAGGTCATCGATGGCATTAGTTGAGA
>Ga0209498_1000851_pt1 | contig 18859 bp, 15 predicted proteins | sample WalLakDeSediment_FD_184131 | JGI IMG/M metagenome (GOLD analysis project Ga0209498, IMG submission 184131) | Lake sediment microbial communities from Walker lake, Nevada to study Microbial Dark Matter (Phase II) - Walker Lake 11/02/13 Deep... | ecosystem: Environmental > Aquatic > Freshwater >... | reverse complement strand
GGTCAGCTCTTTTTTCTCGGAGATCTCGGTTAGAAAATCGCCATGTTTTAACTCCATCCGCTCCAGGAATTCCTGTTCAAACCGTGAAACTTCATATACGGGGATATCGTCCAGGTAACCATTCGTCCCTGCAAAAATACTCACCACCTGTTTTGCAACGGGCACCGGTACATACTGCCCCTGTTTTAAAAGTTCAACAAGTCGCTGACCGCGGCGAAGTTGCGACTGGGTCGATTTATCGAGCTCGGATCCGAACTTTGCAAAGGCCTCGAGCTCCCTGTATTGCGCAAGTTCAAGCCGCAGGGAACCGGCAACTTTTTTCATTGCTTTGATCTGGGCGTTTCCTCCGACTCTGGAGACAGAGATACCGACGTTAATTGCGGGACGCACTCCTGCATTAAAGAGATTGGGTTCGAGGTAGATTTGACCGTCGGTAATAGATATAACGTTTGTCGGAATATACGCGGACACGTCGCCTGCCTGTGTTTCGATTATCGGTAAGGCAGTCAGACTGCCGCCCCCCAACTTTTCACTGAGCTTCGATGCCCGTTCAAGGAGCCGCGAGTGCAGATAGAACACGTCGCCGGGATACGCTTCGCGTCCCGGAGGTCGGCGCAACAATAACGATACCTGCCGGTACGCCTGCGCGTGTTTTGATAGGTCATCATAAATGACGAGTGCATGTTTACCCTGATCACGAAAATATTCGCCGAGCGTAGCCCCCGAATAGGGTGCAATAAACTGTAACGGTGCAGGATCATTTGACGGTGCAACGATCACGGTTGTATATTCCATTGCATTCATTTCGTGAAGCTTATCGACGACCTGTGCGACAGTTGAGCTCTTTTGTCCGATACAAACATAGATACAATACAACGGATTCACACCTTCCTTTTTTGCATCTTCGGTATGCGTATGCCTCTGATTTATGATCGTATCGATGGCAATTGCAGTTTTGCCTGTCTGCCGGTCACCGATGATAAGTTCTCGCTGACCGCGCCCGATAGGGATCATGGCGTCAATTGCTTTTAACCCGGTCTGAACCGGTTCTTTCACTGGCTGGCGTGCGATGACACCGAGAGCTTTCCGTTCTATCGGTAGAAATTCTTTTGTCTCGATCGGTCCGCGCCCGTCGAGCGGTTGTCCGATAGGATTGATGACGCGGCCGAGCATAGCATCTCCGACCGGCATTGATGCGACACGACCGGTTCTTTTCACCGTATCTCCTTCACGGATACCGGTATCGCCACCGAAAAGAACAATACCAACGTTATCTTCTTCGAGGTTCAGTACCATCCCGTACGTACCGTTTGGGAACTCAACGAGTTCGGTTGCCATTACCTTTGAGAGACCGAACGCCCGGGCGATACCGTCACCCACCTGAATGATGGTACCGACTTCATAGACATCCACTTCTTTCTCAAAACCGGCGATTTGTTTCCGAAGTATCGCGGCTACTTCATCAGGTCTTACTTCTGCCATATTGCATCCCTTAATAAATTAAGACTCTATTTCAATTTGAAAATGCACCATCCGACATAAATTTTTGTTTAAGCAGTTCAAGCTGTCGTCGAATGCTTGCATCAAATACCGTATCACCCATACGTGCAAGAAAACCACCCTGCAAATTTTTATCCAGACTATAGGTTATTTCAACCTTTTTACCCGTATATCCTTCGAACTGCTTTTGTAAACTTTTTTCCTGCCTCTTATCGAACATCACCATCGATTTGACCTCTGCACGAACAATACCCATTTTCTCATCGACCATGGAGCGATATTGTTCAATGATTCCGGGAATGATATTTTCCCTTCCTTTCTCGACGAGCAGGAAAATGAACTTCATAGTAAGCTCATCGACCGTTTTGGAAAACAGCTCGTTGAGAACTTTTCGCTTCTTCCCTTTACCGATGGATGGGTTCTGGAGAAAAAGTGTCAATTCCCGTGAAGATCGAATGAGCGAAAAAATCCGCTCAAGGTCATCGAAGATGATTTCGAGCTTTTTCTGTTCTTCTGCCAGTGTTATAAGTGCGCGCGCATATCTCCGGGCAACACGAATCTGTGCCATGTATCAACTCTCCCTTAATTATCGGGTAAATCATCGATAAATTTATCGACGATCTTTTTATGTTTTTTCTCATCCAGTTGTTCTTCGATAATCCTGCTCGCTGCGCTGACTGCAAGATGAGCAACTTCCGCGCGTAATTCTTTCAACGCTTCCTGTTTCTCCCGTTCGATCTGGTCTTTAGCTTGTGCAATCATACGACGTGCTTCGTCATTCGCTTTGTTTGTCACTTCCTGTCGCATCTTTTCGGCAAGAGCTCTTCCATCTTTTAATGTTTTCTGGACCTGCTCTTCTGCCTGTTCGAGATTTTTCTTATTCTCCAGAAGAATACGTTCTGCATCGTCGCGGGCTTTCTCCGCTTTTGCAAGTGACGTACGAATATTCTCCTCGCGTGCGGCAAGTGCTTTCATGATCGGCTTCCAGGCTGTCAGCCGGAGAAGCAGAAGGAGTATGAAAAAAGTTATAATAGTCCAGATTATTAAACCCGGATCGACATTAAGCATAGGTATGCCTCTTCTTTAGGGTTACGTCTTTGTACCGGCTTTTTATTTCAACGCAAGCAGAATACAGATAACGAGCGCGAACAACGTGACACCTTCGATGAGTGCCGCTGCTATGATCATTGATGTACGGACATCGCCTGCAATTTCCGGTTGACGACCGCTTGCTTCCATAGTTGCTGCGGCAATTTTTGAGATGCCGAATGCTGCCCCTATGATTGAAAGAGCGGCTCCAAAGCCACCTGCCAGATATGCGATTCCTAATGCGTCCATGTAGTGTCCTCCTTTGAGTATTATATCGGTTTTGTATCGCTGGATTACTTGAAAATATACATTAATGTTCCTGATGTACAGCCATACCGATAAAGAGTGCGCTGAGCATCGTGAAAATATAAGCCTGCAATAATGCAATAAACATCTTCAGTACCATAATAAACAATGTAAATAGTATCGATACCGGTGCAACCACAATCGATTGAAAGAAAAATATTAAGCCGATGAGCGATAAAATAACAATTTTACCGGAAGTCATATTGGCAAAGAGACGAATGGTCAGTGCAAAAGGCTTCGTGAGCAGACCGAGAAATTCAACCACAATCATGACCGGTAATATAAAAACGGGTAAACCGTGAGGGACTAATCCTTTAAAATACCCCCACACCCCGTTGTTGCTCATACCAGCTATCTGTATCATAAAAAATGACATTAATGCGAGTCCCGCCGTAACATTGATATTTTCAGTTGAGCTCACGCCGTACGGCACCAGACCAAGTAAATTACACGTTGCGATAAAGAAAAATATCGTTGAGAGAAAGGGCATATACCGCTCGGCTTTATCGCCTATATTCGGACGAACGATCTCATCGCGTATAAACAATATGAAGACTTCAATAAAATTCGTAAAGCCTTGAGGAATATAACTCTTTCGATACCGTCCTCCTACAAATGTCATCATCACAAAGACAATAAGCGCGGCGATCCACAGGTATACCACATATTTTGTCGGTGATAGATCTATTGAAAGACCGAGGAATTCGATCGGTTCAAACTGCGGGAGCATAATTTTGCCGAACGGTTTGAATTCAATGTAGTTTTTATTGGTCACGTAGTCGAGGATCCAGCCGGCATCATTCGTTTGTCCGGCTGCTACGGAATCCGCTTCTGCGGCATTATAATACTCTGAATTGGTCATTTCCTCATAGATAGTTTTTTATTATAAACCAAAATTATGGGGAACATAAATAAAAAATATAGAAAAAGAAACGATGAAACGAGACTTACAATATGAAAATCAAATACCCGGACCAGAACAAGCACTGCGGTCAGCGAAGCCACAAGGCGTATTCCCATACCTCCTAAAACTGCCTTCAGAAACGTCTTATTCGATTTCCCCTGTGCATACTCAATCGAGAAATAACTGAACAGCACGTTCAGTATAGCTAAAACAGAGCCGGCAATAACACCTGCCATAATTTCCGGGGTACCATATGTAAGCAACGGATATATCCCCAGTGCCACAAGCACCGCACATATGAGCAGGACACGTTTCGGAAAACCCCAATCGATTTTCATCTTTATTTCATTTTGCCCTTACGAATTTCCTCGTTCTTTAAAACCGCGCGTATAAAACTGTACATTCCTCCGGCTGCTCCGATAAACGCGCCGATGATCAGGAACAGCGGATAGGTATCAAGTTTTCCGTCAACCCATCTTCCCAAAAAGAGAAATACCAGAATTGATACTGCCAGTTGAAGACCTAGACCAAGGTATGGGCCTATATCACGAGACGTTGCTAATAGCCGGACGAATGAGGAGCGGGATGAATCCCGGTTCACATCATTCCTGTGAGAACCCTTTTCAGGGTTTTTGTGCCGGCTTTTGCTGTGATTGTTGTTTTCCATCTGCCATAGTGCATTTGCCATCAAAGACGGCACCTTCGTCGATAACCAACTTTGCTGCCTTGATTTCCCCGTGCACTTTTGATTTAGTTTCTAAAACCAACTTTTCTGTCGCGGTGACAGTACCTTGCACTTTCCCGCCGATGGTAATGCTTCGGGCCTGTAATGCTCCGTCTACATCACCGCTTTCACCTACAAATATGTTCTCATTGGCAAACAATTCACCATTCAATTTGCCGTCGATTCGTATACTTCCCTGACTCTTAATTTTCCCTTCGACCGTTGTACCGTTTCCGATGAGGTTAAGGTCTTTTATATTATCGCTTTTTCCCAACAAGATAGCTCCTTCATTATAATAATTCTATCAAATCAAATAAATATGTTGATGGATCCAACGGGACACTGTCCCGCCATAATTCAAAATGTAAGTGAGGTCCGTAACTCCGCTTACCTGTATCGCCCAGAAGCGCTATTGTTTCACCACGGAGAACAACCGCTCCCTGCCGCAAAAGATTCGTTTGATTGTGTTTATAAACTGAAAAATATCCGCCGCTGTGCGATAATATAACCATGTTGCCGTCATAGTATGTCCATCCCGAAAACAGAACCGTACCGTCTGCAACCGCGGCAATCGGTGTGTTCAGCTTACCGGCGATATCGATACCGAAGTGACCTCTGCTTGCATCGAAGCCACGGGTTAAATAACCATCTGCAGGTAATGATATCGGTAGCGTTGGACGGAATCTCGATTCGATGATCGGAGATACTCTTACGGGTCCGGTAATTAGACCCAATACTCCATAATCGATTGCATCATCGTATTCCTCATAATTCTCCTGTTCGTACGCCGAAAATATATCCTGTCTCTGTTCAGACTGACCTACCACGTCTGCCAGAACCGGCGGGATCTGCCCGGAGTTTTCTCCGCCGAGTGCGCGTCTCATCTGGGAATTATATTCACGTATGTAGCTCATTTCCCCGGTTAAGCGATTAAGTCTGTCATACACTTGTGTCAATTCACTGGCATAATGCTCTTCTAAATGGGGATTAGGTATAGTTATCAATGAGGAGATCGGGGTATAAACCAGAACAACAACAACGAATAAAACTATAGTTAACAAAGAAGCTAATAATAATAATAACCCGCCAAGTCGCGTAATATGAAATGAATAGGATTTTCCCGATTTTTCTTCCGGAACGAGCAGGACATTATATTTTCGAGGAGGTTTTTTACTCCGCTCCCGACGTTGCGACATGTATTATGATACTCCTGGACTTCTCTGCATCTCAATATCGTATGTTTTTCATTAAATAGATTAAAAGATAGTTAAATTAGTGTACAATGTCAATTACATTTTTGTGACCAAATTGGTATAATTTTACTACCAACAAGCAATTTCTTCATTATATTACTTAGTTTTCCGGACCCGCACCGGCACCCCAACCTGAGTAGTAATCGAGATCCTCCGCTTTAATATTTTAGCTCAAAACGGAAAAATACCCCCCGCCCGTCGGCGGTTTCAAAATAGCGTTGCTGTGACTCATTCGTGCGTACATAAGACGCGTAGCGCTCATCAAATATATTTTCGAGCGATATATGGAATGTTACGATATCCCGCCAAGTGTATCCTGTAAAAAGAGCTACGGTCGTGAATGCATTCGATAGATCGGTGTTCGCATCATTTAAATAGTAACTCCCGTTCCGGAGTACATTGGACCCCACAAATAATCCGTCGGTTATTTGATATTGTATCCCCCCGGCAAGACGGTGTTCGGGTATCCCCGGTATCCGATTTCCGGCATGGTCCGCATCGGTGACAAACCGAAAATCAGAATAGGTATATGCAATTATTATGCGGGTATTTCTGATTATACCGGATCTGAGTGATGCCTCGAGACCGTTATGTCGTGATTGCTCCGCATTGCGGTAACGTGTCTGAAAACCGACCGTATAAGGGATAATATCGTTCCTGATGCCCATTGTGTAAACACTGAATACCGCTTCCGTATGCATGCCTGCGGATGCACGCACACCCGCTTCGATATTCCGCGAGCGGATCGGCTCGAGACGGAAATCTGCACCGCGCAGTTCGGTGATTGCCGGCGGCTCGAATCCCTCGCTGTAATTCGAATAAAGAATCAAACCCCGAACCGGCTCATAGGCAAAACCGATTGATGGAGTGAACCGGCCAAAGGATTCGCTAAATGAGCCATCGCCTATTAGATCCGTGAAATCGTACGAGAGTTGATCGTACCTTCCGCCCAGTGTCATCGTGAGTCGGGAGTGAAAAAAGAACTCATCCTGTATATAGAATCCCGTTTTCCCGACGCCGATCTGTTCATTCCGGCCGAGAGCTCCCCTTTGTCCTGCATTATTCACATAATATCGCGCACCGCCGGTAATATACTGGCGTTCGGTTCCAAATAGTACTCTGTTTGACCTGCCCGCAAACGGGATGGTCGCTTCGACCCTTCCGTCTATTCCCGACGTTCGAAAATCTTCTTCGAGTACCATAAAAATTGGATGATACGGTGTCGCATGTTCTCCATAAAATCCCGACACAGCGACCGACAGACGATCGCTCAGCGCACGGCGGTACCGCAGGCCGAGGCGCGAGCGTGTCTTCTCTTTCCGCCATTGCCCGTTGATCGCTCCCTGACTTGCAATCCGGGGATTTGTGTCGAATTGTTCCCGGGTCAGACTTCCGGGTAAATCAAAATTGATAGCCCGCCAGAAGGCAAGCAATTCGATGTCGGATCGATCATCGGGAGTAAAGGTAAACCGTCCGAAAACCCGCTGCGAGTTACCGCCGCTTCTATCGCGGTAGCCGTCCTTCGCATGGTAGGATGCACTAACAAAATAGGAATACGAATCGCGCGCACCTGACAGCGAAACATTATGCCGATGGAAGTTATAGCTTCCCGCCGTCGATGAAACATGCATGCCGAACGGTTTATACCGTTCACCAATAATAAAATTGACCGCGCCACCGATTGCACCGCTTCCGTATAAAGCCGAAGCGGGACCGCGCAGGACTTCAACGCGGTCGACAATACCGAGATCAACCGCGTCGATATCCGTCACACCATCCGGATCGGTGAGAGGAATGCCGTTGATCATAACGTTAATACCCCGCACACCCCAGTTTGTCCTGATGCCCGATCCGCGGATCGAAATGCGTGCTTCATCCTGATTATGCCGCGACTGTACGTGTACACCGGGTATGAACTGCAGCACATCGTCCATGTAATGCGTCCGTGTCCCGGTCATCGCGCCGGCATCGAGCACATCGACGCTGGTTGAAACATGGCGAAGCTGCTGTTCGGGACGAAGCGAAGTAATAACGATCTCTTCAAACTGAACCGGCGTCGGTACAAGAAGGATCTTCATCTCTCTATCAACATGAGTATCGTCAAGGACTGCCTTATACGTGCGATATCCTACAAAGGAAACCTGTACTGTGACGGGAAACTCAAGCGGAGCAGGGATAGAAAAACCACCGTTTCTATTTGTGACATCGCCGGATCCGGAATTGAGTAAATAAACGTTAGCTCCGTAGACGGGCTGGTTTGTTTCCGCATCGAAGACATTGCCGGAGATAGACTGAGTATATACCGGCGGGAAAATAAAAAACAAGGTAAACAGAAGAATTGGATATTTCATATTCGGCAAAAAATTATTTCATGGATTTTTAATAATATATTAACAGCAATTCATCGTCGAATGTTGCATGGAGATTTAAAAAGATTTATTCAGATCATACGGATTTCTGTTTGCGCCGTTTAATTTGTCATAAATCATTATTTCTCTCTCTCATTCTCAAACTATCATTGCATCTTACTCAGTATGTTTTTATATTAGTCCGTATGAAACTTACATGGAGAATTGAAGGCGAATGGCTCGAGTGGTACCGTATGACACCCGAACAACGGTGGCTCGAGAACGGGAAATTGTGGCAGTTTTATATCTCTTCCGGAGGATCTCTTGACCCTGAACCCGATTCACAAAGTCCTTTCGACACTTTTTACTCGCCGGGTAAGAGCTCTGTTGATGGGAGGACAGGCATGCATTCTGTACGGCGCCGCAGAATTCAGTCGTGATACCGATATAGCTCTCCACGCATCAAACGAAAACATAGAGCTTCTCCGTGAAGCTCTCCGGCATCTTCAGGCCCGGCGAATTGCCCTACCGCCTTTTGACAGGACTTTTCTTGAAAAAGGACATGCAATACATTTTAGAAGCTATCATCCCGATGCTTTTCGAATTCGTATCGATGTTATGTCGATTATGCGCGGGGTCGATCATTTCGAGGACCTCTGGTCACGGCGTATACCATTTGTCCTTCCAACGGGGGAGAAAATTCATCTTTTGTCGCTTCCGGATCTTATTCGTTCAAAAAAGACTCAGCGGGATAAAGACTGGCCGATGATCAGACGTCTCATTGAAGCAGATTATATCAACAACGAAAACCCAACGAATGAAAGAGTAAAATTCTGGCTGAGAGAATCCCGTACACCGCGCATCCTCATTGAGCTTGCACGAGAATATAAAAGCGAAGCAGAGTCAATACTATCCGCCAGATCGGTTCTTGAAAGTGTATACGGTGAAGACGAAACTGCAATCGAAGAACAGTTGGAGAAAGAACAAAAGTTGGTACGGGAAATCGACCGCCAATACTGGAAGCCTTTATTAAGTGAACTTGAGGATCTTCGTCGGGCAGGTTATGATACCGAAGAGGAGGTATAGCAATTCATCGCCAAATGTTGCATGGTTCTCACACACTAAACCAATAATTAAACTTGATCAGGAAAACATTATCCATTGGCGTCCGGAAGGTATCCCGGTAGGATTCAAGAAAGCCAAAGCGCTCCTGTGTCCAGACTAAATAAATGGTGCTGCCCGGCCTGAATTCCCATCGCATAATAATATTTGCATTGAATCCCTGATAATTAAAATCCGGATCGTAGTACATCGGATGATCTTCATCATAATCGTAAGGACGTAAATCATCGGGGGCGGCAAGATAACGCGTATTCGTATACCATACTTTCGATAATAATACCTGGGTAAAAAACTGCACGGATATGCGCGGGTGAAGTGTTACGATGCCACGGAGAGATATATCGAGTTGATCTACATCCCTGTCGCCGAACAGGCTGATATCCCCGAGTTCTTCGTCGAATATATTATCGAACCATGCTTCGTAGCCCTTGCTCCGGAACCAACCGGCACCAGGACTTATTTCGATCCACGGCATCGGTCTTACATCAAGACTGAGCGTAAAATACGTCTCCCGCATACCGTAATCCGCCCATCGTACATCATACCGGGATAACACAACGATCGGATTGCGTGCATCGGTCCGGACCCATCCGTTGAATATATGATAGTCCGGTCGTTTATATAATCCCTGACCGCGTGTTTCAACATCATCGTAACTGGAGAAATTATATTGATAGCTGAGAAAGGAATCCCAGAAATTTGAATAGTTTTTGAGAACAGAAAACTGTGTATCCTGTTTAATGGGTTTACCATCGAGGTTCCAGCGTGATTCGGCGGCAAGTCTTGTTGCATATCTCCGTAAAATCCCCGAGACATAATCGTCCTTATAATAGACATCCGCCCAAACTCCCTGATAATCCGCGCGCTGCCGGAATCCGATATCGTTCGGGTTGAAATCCCGTGAGAAGAATTCATAATTTGCGCTCGCAAGCCAGTGTCTTCCGCTTGGTTTTGCAGCATATAATCTGCCCGCAAAACCTTCCAGCTTATTTCCGTTGATCTCAGTATTTGTTCCCGCGATGAAACCGTCCACGACATACTCATTCCCTCCAAACCGCAGATTCCAGTCAAGGCCGCCGCTTAGTGCGGTTTTCATACCGTCACGCATAACGCCGGTGGCCATAAAACCGACAAAGGAGTTATCCAGCAGTTCCTGTCTCATTCGAAACACATTGTATAACCCCCGCGGCTCTATCGGTTTGCGCAAGCGGTCGCCGTCGGCGGTTCGTATCACTGCATATTCACTATCTGTCAATGCGCTTAATGCACCGACAGAAAAGCCACCCGGCGTCCGGCTTGTGAGTTTCGCGGCACCGAGTATCGTTGTTGCCTGGGGCATTTCAATAAAACTCTGTTCCCTCTCAAGGCGCGGCTGCACGGGACGCCTGCCCACTCTACGGGAATAGAATAAGAGCATCTGTCTGCCGTCGTATGTCGAACCGAAACGGAATAAATCGGCTCCTTCCAAAAAGAACGGCCGCTTTTCCGAATAAAACGTTTCAAAGGCGGTAAGATTGATTATTGACTGATCAATCTCCACCTGACCGAAATCAGGGTTAACCGCAAGATCGAGCGTGGTATTGGTAGTCAATCCAAATTTCACATCGAGTCCTAGATTGCCGGTTACATTTCGTTCGGAGATTTGAGGCAACCGGTCGGATCGTCGCCTTCCCTGCGAAACGACATAGGGAAGTATCTCGATATTCATCGAGGGATTGATATTGCGGATACCGTGAATGCGGCCGAAAAGTGAAATAAGAAACTGCGTACGGGGTCCGGTTTCCTCACGCGAAACGACAACCCATTGTATATCTTCATTTTTCCTCGCAATAAACCTCCTGAAGTTAATACCCCAGCGGTGTTCACCGTCGCTCTTGTCGAATCTCAGCGCGGAATACGGGATACGAATTTCGACACTCCAACCGCCGTCAGATCGTGCGGTTGACGATTCCCATACTGCATCCCAGGTACCGTCATAGAGCGCGCCATCCTGGCTGTAGATACCGTCTTCCTGTACATTTGATACGTTGACGGCAAAATAATAAGCAGTTAACCTGTCATTATTGCTATCGATCATGACCTCAAACCGATCCGCGTGAGTGAACCGATCCCGCCTCGAAAATTGTCCGATTATACCTTCGGGATCAGAGTCAAACAATACAGCACCGATATAGAGCGCATCATCATCGTACAGAAGAAACACACGGGTGCGCTCGGTCGGGGCCGCACCTTCCTGCGGATCGTATTGTATGAAATCATCGACCGGTTGTGCATGGCTCCATTCCCGCTCATCCAAAACACCGTCAATAACAATTGATTGCTCAATACGGGAAGCAGAAACTATTTTTTCCCTTTCCTGAGAAAATGCAGCCTGATATTGGGCAATCAATACCGCTATGACAACAAATAATTTCATGTGATGGTATTTTTGATCCTGTATTCGATTTGTACCGGGAATGTATATAGACAGAATGTATTATTTTACATTTAAAATTGCAACAAGATTATAAAAAATACTGCGAACTGTTGTAAAAAACGGGCTCCTTGTCTATCTTTAGACAATGTCTGAGAAAAAACCAATGGATGACCCGCGCGTGATCGAACGGATGTTCGACTCCATTGCGCACCGTTACGATCTGCTCAACCGTCTGCTCAGCTTCGGCAGCGATATCAGGTGGCGTAAAAAATTATATAAAATATTAAATCTGCAACCCGGACATAAGCTCCTCGACCTTGCAACTGGAAGCGGTGATATATTGAGGGAATTCCTCCGGCTTAATCAAATTACCGGTATCGGTTGTGACCGTTCCGGTCAAATGCTCACCTTTGCCAGGAAAAAACTCACCCGCCGGCAGATGCCATCTATGCTTGTGCGGGGCGATGCATTCCGGTTGCCGTTTAAAGACAATTCATTCGATGCGGTGACTATTGGTTTCGGTATCCGGAATATGCGTCCGCGCGTTGAAGCGCTGAAGGAGATACTACGCACTATTACCCCCGGCGGCCGGCTTGCCATTCTTGAGTTCTTTCCGCGTCAGACGGGATTGCGGGGTAATTTATACAGATGGTACTCGGTAAAAGTTATACCTCGCGTCGGTAAAATCATTTCCGGCAGCGACTTCGCCTACCGTTATCTTCCCGATTCCATCCGCGGTTTCCCGGAGATAGAACAGTTTGAAGACGAGATGCGTGAAGCGGGATTTACCATCGAGGCGGTGCATCGGTTGACATTCGGTGTGGTTTCGATTGTCGTGGGCAGGAAATGAGGACCCGCGAATCTGCACGAATCTTCACTAATCTATTTTGTGAGTATCATTCTTTTCCACTCCCATTTCATTGTATACTTCCATTGAAGCTCCAATGATTGCATATACTTCTTCTTTAAATATGAGTTTTTTCATTTTGTGACTTTATTTAATTAATGGCAGTAGTTATAGATAATAACTTCGTGAAGATTCGTGTAGATTCGCGGGTGTATATTCTTCAGGATCTACCCCGATGTTAGACGCACGACATTCTCAATATGATACGTATGAGGGAACATATCGACCGGTTGTATTCGATCGATCCGGTAACCATGCCCGGTCAATACGGCAATGTCGCGTGCCTGTGTTGCGGGATTACAGCTTACATATACTATCTTCGGTATTTTCATCTGAATGATCTCGTTAATCGCTTTGGGATGAACACCGCTGCGTGGAGGGTCGAGATAGAGTACCGTGGGCTCCTCGTCGATCCAGACCTTCTTTTCTTTCAGTTTTTCAAGTACGTCCCCCTCGATAAACCGTACATTTTCGACACGGTTCAAATGCGCGTTTTCTTTTGCATCCTTCACCGCATCTTTCACCGATTCAATACCATACACGATTTTAACGGCATCTGACAGGTATATTGTTATCGTACCGGTCCCCGAATACAGGTCGAGGACAATATCCTCATCCGATAGTTCTCCGAATTCTTTTGCAACGGCATACAATCTCTCCGCCTGTCCGGGATTCGTTTGGAAAAACGAATTTGCCGATATCCGGAAGATATACTTCCCTATCCGTTCGGTAATATACCCGTCGCCGTAGTACACGATCTCTTCATCGCCAACCGCAATTTGAGCCTTGCGCCGGTTAATATTGTTGATGATAGTCGTCACTTCCGGGACATCATTACGCAGCCGTTTGATCACCGGTTCCATAATATCCTGACGGTTATCTGCTGTAACGATATTCACCATAATCTCACCGGTTGCGCGGCTTTGTTTAACAACAAGAAAACGAAGGAACCCCTTCTGCGCATGTGTGGTGTACGGGTCAATCTGCAATTCCTTGGCAGATTTTCTTACGGAAGCAAGAATTCTGTTACTTTCTTTGGATTGCAGCCAGCATTCCTCAATATCGAGCACCTTATCATATCTGCCCGGGACATGCAGACCGAGCGCAAAGTTCTTATCGTACTGCTGTCCCGATTCTATCTCTGCGGTTGTCAGCCATCGCTGATCGGAAAATGAGAACTCCATTTTATTCCGATAGAAGAAAATATCCGGGGCACCGAGCGGGGGCGGTATATCGATATTTTTAATTTTTCCGATGCGTTCAAACGAATCGATAACATGCCTGTGTTTGAAAGAAAGCTGTGCCGGATAGTCGATATGCTGCATCTTGCAACCGCCGCAGGAGCCGACGTACCGGCATTGCGGTTCGACACGGAGTTCGGACGGTTCAAGCAATGCAAGATGACGCGCCTCGAGGTATTGCGATTTTATTTTCGTGATAATCGCACGTATCGTATCGCCCGGCACCGCATCATGTACAAAGACAACCATGCCGTCCAGACGCGCGATGGCTTTCCCTTCGAAGGCAAGCGTCTCGATTTTTAGTATAACTTCATCGCCTTTTTTTATTTTCATATTTTTTATGTATTGCTTCAACGGTGGCTGTTCCTTCTTCCCATTCCCGATACAAGGTTTGCAGTTTTTCTTTTGCCTCCGAATACTCGTGATGTATATTGCGGATGGTATCGGGTTTGGTATATAATGTTTCATCCATCAATTTTTGTTCAAGTTCCTGTATACGGGATTCCAGTTTGTGGATGTCGGATTCGTTTTTTTTCAGTTTGGCGATGAGCGTACGTGTTTCATTATGCCGCTCCTGTCTGATCTCCGCTTCCCGTCGCTTACGGTCTTTATCGGTTCGTTTCTTATCTGTTTTATTTTCTGTGTTCCGGTTAGACGTTTGCTCCTGCTGCGACTCAACACGTGCGAGGTATTCTTCAAGTGTCCCCTGGTATATTTTCAGCACGCTCCCGTGTCGAAATTCCACGACTTTGTTGACTATGCCGGTCATAAACGCACGGTCGTGCGATACTATTATATACGTGCCTTCATACTCCATCAATGCCTGCCGGAGTATTTCCTTTGACCGCATATCGAGATGGTTGGTCGGTTCATCGAGGATAAGGAAGTTTGCCGGTGTGAGGAGCATTTTTGCAAGCGCAAGACGTGATTTCTCTCCTCCCGACAGAACCCGAACCGTTTTAAATACATCGTCGCCCTGAAACAGGAAACAACCGAGAAGCGTCCGGATATATCTACGTATATCTCCCTGAGCAACCGAATCCATAATACCTATGGGTGTAGACGAGGGATCAAGTTCCTCCGCCTGATTCTGCGCAAAATAGCTGAGCATAAGATTATACCCGGGTTCAATGGTTCCGCCGGTCGGCGGTTCAATCCCGGCTATCAGTTTTGCCATCGTTGATTTACCGGCACCGTTTACCCCCACAAATGCAATCCGGTCACCCCGCTCGACGGAAAAGTCCACACCGCGGAAGACTTCAGTTGTACCATAACTCTTTGTAACATTTTTCATGTTTGCCACAACGGCACCGCTGCGCGGCGGAGGCGGGAAATGGAAGGATATCTCGCTTTCCTCATCCTCAAGGTCTATTCTCTCGAGTTTATTCAGTTGCTTGATCCGGCTCTGTACCTGTCGGGCTTTTGTGTTCTTGTACCTGAACCGTTCGATGAATCGTTCATTCTGTTTAATGTGCCGCTGTTGATTCTTATACGCCGCTTCGAGTAATTCTTTCCGGGCTTCTTTCTGCTCGATATAGCTTGCATAATTTCCTGTATATGTCGTCAACGCACCGATACTCAACTCCCAGATGTGCTTGCACATGGTATCGAGGAAAGCACGGTCGTGGGAAACGATGATGAGACTTCCTTCATACGATAATAAGTATTCTTCCAGCCATCGGAGCGACACGAGATCGAGGTGGTTCGTGGGTTCATCGAGTAAAAGCAGAGAGGGTTGACGCAACAATAGTTTCGCAAGTTCGATTCGCATCTGCCATCCGCCGCTGAAGTGATCTACCAACCATGTAAATTGCTCCTCGCGAAAACCAAGTCCCATGAGCACTTTTTCGATGGTTGACCGCATCCTGAAAGCGCCTGACATCTCGAGATGCTGTTGCAGAGCACCCATTTGTTCGACCAGTTCGTTGCGTTCATCATCTTTCAGATCCGCTCCGGAGAGATCCTCTTGTATTGATTTTAATTTTTCCTGTGTTTCGAGGATGTCACTGAAGGCCGTTGCGACCTCATCGTAAAGGGATCTCCCTTTCATGCTCACGACTTCCTGAGGCAGAAAGCCAACCGATGCGGTTTTTGCCTTCCCGACACTCCCGGTGTGCGGATCCATATCACCATTGATGATCCGCAACAGTGTCGTTTTACCGGCACCGTTTGAACCTACCAAACCGATACGTTCACGCGTGCTGATGTTTAACGTGACGTCTTCAAATAAAACATCATCACCGAATTGTACGCCAATGTTTTTCAGATGTATCATACGATCAATCGACGCTCCTGGTTCAGACCGATGTAGCAAACCTCAGAATTTTTTCGACCTTCTCCGGCGAATCCGCTTCGGCATAGAATCGGATCAAGGGCTCGGTCCCGGAAGATCTCACCAACAGCCATCCGTTGTTGATATAAAACTTGTATCCGTCAAGATCATTCCGCGAGATGACCGGATAGCCTGCTATAGTCTTCATTCCCTGTTTAAATGTCCGCATTATGCGCGGTTGCTCCTTCTTCTCCACACGAAGGTCGATCCTGTTATAAAAATGGTATCCGTAATCTTCCATGATTTCATCGACGAGTTCGCTCAATTTTTTCTCACGGACCGCCATCATCTCACATAATAATAAACCTATAAATATGCCGTCCCGTTCGGGTATATGATTTTTTACTCCGATGCCGCCGCTCTCTTCGCCGCCTATGAGGACACTGCCGTTGACCATTTCACGGCAAATATGTTTGAAACCTACCGGTGTAATGATAAGCGGCAGGGTATACTGCTCGCATATTTTATCGACAAGTTCCGTGACCGAAAAAGATTTCACCACGGTACCGCGCAGTCCTTTTTGCTCAAATAAATATTTGATCAACAACGCAAAAATCCGGTGGGAGTCCACAAACTGTCCCTTTTCATCAACGGCTCCGATACGGTCGGCATCGCCGTCGGTTGCGAATCCGATATGATAGTCACCTGATTTCATCGCATCGAACAGGGGTCCCAGATTTTGCGGAAGCGGTTCGGGATTGATACCGCCGAAGGACGGATTGTTTTTATTTCGTATCTCGTCAACGGTATCTACGAGCTGACCGATCACTCCGGCCCCCGCTCCATACATCGCATCGAAGGCAATTTTGATACCGGCGGCGCGGATCGCATCGACATTGATTTTCTTCCGGATATCGTCGACATACATTTTCGTCATATCCACATATCTGACGATGCCACTATTTTTTAATTCTTCAAGAGATTTCATCTGCCGCGGTCTGCGTTTGTCCTGATCAAGCAAGGTGTGCACATATTTCTCGAGTTTTTCAACCATTTCGGGATGAGCGGCTCCGCCGTATTCTTCTTTTAGTTTAAATCCATTATACTGAGGCGGATTATGACTTGCGGTGATAACGACACCGCCTGCCGCTTTTCGCTTCATAATTGCAAGCGACACCATGGGTGTTGAGGATATCGTATCCGAGAGATAAACTTTTATACCGCGATTCCCGAACACCTGTGCGGTATACGCGGCAAAATCAGCCGACATGAAGCGGGCATCGTAGCCGACAAAGACACCTTTACCGACTTTCTTGTGTCGTTTAAAGTACCGCACTGCAGATTCCGCAACAATATACAGGTTGTCAAAAGTAAAGTCATCCGCGATAACCGCGCGCCAGCCGTCGGTTCCAAATGCAATACGATAATCCTTTTTCATGATTGGTTCCCTTTATTATTGGTAATGAATATGCGAGAGTGGGCCGGTTATTTTACCGGCAACCGGTAAAACTCCCCTCCCGATCTTTTCCGGTGCGTACACTGGGGGAAATATACACAGCCGGATGACCGGGAGGAGAAATAGAATTGAAGAAGTGTATTTAAGGTTTAAAAGCATCAAAACCGATGTATGAACCAATAGCATCAAGTTCTTCTTCGATTCTGAGCAACTGATTATATTTGGCAATACGATCTGTTCTGCTTGCCGACCCGGTTTTGATCTGACCGGCGTTTGTTGCCACGGCAATGTCGGCAATCGTAGTATCTTCCGTCTCACCCGATCGATGACTGATGATAGAAGTAAAACCGGCTTTCTTCGCCATCTCTATCGCTTCGAACGTTTCGGTGAGCGTACCGATTTGATTCACTTTGATGAGAATAGAGTTACATGCCTTTTCGGCAATTGCCCGTGAGAGAAACTTCGTATTGGTAACAAGCAGATCATCTCCGACAAGCTGTATTTTATCGCCAAGTGCGCCGGTGAGTTCTTTCCATCCGTCCCAGTCGTTTTCGGCCATGCCATCTTCGATTGAAATTATCGGATATTGTTTTACCCATGATTCCCAGAATTTAATCATATCGCCCGGTTTCTTTTTTGAGCCGTCGGATTTATGAAAGACATATTGTCCGTCCTGAAAGAATTCACTCGCTGCCGGATCGAGGGCAAGCGCGATATCTTCACCCGCCTTGTATCCTGCCTGCGAGATCGCTTCAAGAATAACCTCAATGGCTTCATCGTTCGACTTCAGATTGGGTGCAAATCCTCCTTCGTCCCCGACTGCCGTATTGTAACCCTTTTTACTGAGTACTTTTTTCAGGGTATGAAATATTTCCGCTCCCATTCGCAGTGCTTCGGCAAATGTGGGTGCGTTACCCGGGACGATCATAAATTCCTGCAAGTCGACATTATTATCCGCGTGTCCTCCTCCGTTCAGTATATTCATCATCGGAGTCGGTAATACACGGGCATTAGTGCCACCGAGATATCTGTAGAGCGGAAGTTGTAAGCTGATTGACGCAGCGTGCGCGGTCGCCATAGAAACACCGAGCAGGGCATTCGCACCAAGCCGGTTTTTATTCGGAGTGCCGTCAAGCTCCAGGATAATATGATCGACACCTGCCTGATCAATAGCATCGAGTCCAATAATTTCATCGGCTATAGTATCATTTACATTTTCGACTGCTTTCAGGACACCTTTGCCGAAATAACGGTTTTTGTCACCGTCACGTAGCTCTACCGCTTCATTTTCACCGGTTGAAGCACCGCTTGGCACAATGGC
>Ga0209498_1000850_pt1 | contig 18860 bp, 11 predicted proteins | sample WalLakDeSediment_FD_184131 | JGI IMG/M metagenome (GOLD analysis project Ga0209498, IMG submission 184131) | Lake sediment microbial communities from Walker lake, Nevada to study Microbial Dark Matter (Phase II) - Walker Lake 11/02/13 Deep... | ecosystem: Environmental > Aquatic > Freshwater >... | reverse complement strand
AATCCGCGCCACCCGCGCCCCTCATAATGCCCGAGCCCGAGTTCCTGCTTCATCTCCTCGTAATCGCGTTCTATCCGCCAGCGCATTTTCACCGCATGCACCAACCGGCGCAAGGATGTCTCCGGGGGAAGTGTCACCAAGCAGTACTGCGTCGGCTCATCGGCATCCGCCGGCCATTCGATCAACAGCCATTCTTCATCGCGGAGCGTCGATCGCCGAAAATCACGGTGGGCGATACGGATGCGGAGCGCGGCGAATCGCGATAGCAGCGATGTTCCCGTCCCTTCGCGCCATCGTACGGTCGCCCATGTGGATGCGGCAACCGCATGGGCGAGCGACTCGACCGTCACGGGCTGGTGTTGCGCATCGCGGCGGAGCAAGTTGCACGGCTGTCCGCGCGTCTTCCTGGTTGGGGTGGGAGGTCGGATCGGCTCCACTCCTTCGGGCCAGACGGTCGTGCTTTTCTGGATTCCGACACCGTAGAGAAGTCCCCAGTCCGTCAACTGCGATCGGAAGGCATGGTCATTCCCGTATGCGGCATCGGCGAGGACTATTCCGCGCGGGACGCCTTCCTCGAGCATTGAGCGGATCTGCGCGAGCGCGATTTCTTTTTTCGTCTCGAAGACAACGTCGTCCGGAACGCCGGCACGGCGGCACCGATGAGTATCCGCCAACCAGACCTCCGGCAGATAGAGCCGGACCGCGACGGGGAGACTGGCATACGGGTTGGCGAGAGAAAGTGAGACAGCAACCTGGCAATTCTCCTGTTTGCCCGACTGCCCGCAATACTGCCGTGTGACGCCGACGGAGTGCTTGCCCTTCTTCGGAATCCCGGTATCGTCGATGATCCAAGCTTCGATCGGACCGGTTTCCTCGATCATGGGAAGCGCGTACTGACGGATGGCGCGAAGCACGTCGTGATCGTCCCACGGTGCCTCGGCGATGAAATGATGCATGGATTGATGCCGCTGCCGCACGTGGGCAGGATCGATCCGTGCGGCCATCGGTTCGACGCTCTTTCGTTCACCCGGCAGGAGCAGGCCGGTACAATACGCGCGGAGTGGTTCGAAACGGTCGGCGTGGCCAATGCTTGGCTCCAAGTGAGCGATGAACTCTTCGAAGCGCTGATCCGGGGTAGAGGTGTCGGGCATCGGAACTCCATGGTGGTGTCTGATGCACGTAATATACGGTTATATTTAATAACACAGTAGTTTTAGAAAGATGCCGGAGTAGTTGAACGGGGCGGTTTCGAAAACCGTTGTGCCCTTTGGGTACCCTGAGTTCTCCCGAAGGGGCAGTCTCTCCGCACCCTCCCTACAGGCTCGGTCCACACCCGATGGGGCCTGATCGTATTCGGTCGAACGGAAGCAGCGTACTACTAAGCACTGCGGTTTCCGCTCCTCACTTGCGAGATTCTTGCGACGGAACGATGGCTCTGTGTTGACACTGACTGTGAAAAAAGATAATATTGCTCTGCGTATCAACTATTCACGAGACAAATTGCATAGATCAACATGCACAGATCATCGATCCAATACAGAACTTACGCGACTCGCTTACCCGGTGTTGTTGTCGTCGCAATATGCGCAATACTCGTGATCACCGGATGTTCGAAGAAGGACGACAACGGTCCCGTTGCACTTACCGGAAAAGGGTATGATCCGGAAATGATGGCACTGATTCCGGCCGGGACATTCCTCATGGGCAATATCACCGACGACACTTTCGGATACAGCGATGAAAAGTTAGTAGATGAAGTGACCATAACGCGGCCGTTTCTGATGGGTCGCACGCCAGTGACGCAGAAGCAGTTCGAAGCCGTGATGGGCAATAATCCCAGTTATTTCAAAGGCCCTGACCTGCCCGTTGAAAATGTGACCTGGTACGACGCGGTGGAGTTCTGCAACGAACTCTCGCGTCTGGAAGGACTGGACCTCTGCTACAGCGGCAGCGGTGCGAACATCGTTTGTGATTTCACTGCCAACGGCTATCGGCTCCCCACCGAGGCGGAATGGGAGTACGCCTGCCGCGCCGGCACGGAAACGGATTTCCACACGGGTGACATGACGCATCCGGGTACCTCGCCACTCGATCCCGCTCTCGACCGTGCGGGTTGGTACGGCGGCAATTCCGGAGGAAGTACACATCCCGTCGGCGAGAAGGAAGCCAATGCCTTCGGTCTCTACGACATGCACGGAAACGTGTGGGACTGGTGCTGGGACTGGTGCTGGGACTGGTTTGAAGATGCTTACCACGCATCCAGGCCCGCCGAGGATCCCCGTGGACCGGCATCTGGAAGCTACCGTGTTCTCCGAGGCGGCTCCTGGGGCAGCCTTGCGTGGCTCTGTCGCTCCGCGAATTGGTTCTGCAACAATCCCGGTTATCGGTGCAACTACGGCGGTTTTCGTGTCGTGAGGACTTTCTGATTACCCTTTGCGCTTTGCTCGTTTTACACTTTGCTTCGGATTTTTTTCTCATGAATGCAGCTTGCATTTCAACGAGGGTCTGACGTGTCGAGCTGTCCAGAAACGAGAAAAGTAAAAAAAGGATCATCTGTTGTCTCCAAGAACCTTCGAACAGATGCCACTTGTCCACGGTCACTGACCCTTTCGGAGTGCGGACGGTGGAACACCGCTTTCACACCATTCAACGCCACTCGCACTCTTGAAGCTCTGCCTTCAGTATTAGTCGCTAGTCCTTCCAGAAGCTTTTCAACGTCCGCACGGAGTATGTCTGACCTGACTGGTTTTTCGAAAATGCTCTCATACGTTTCTTGGTGCTTCTTGTTCTCAATCCTTTCCAATCATTGGATGGATCTTATCCATAGTACTTAAAACAGTAATGCTATTATCTTATCAAGTCTTTTTCTTCTCCGGTACACTCGTCAGAGAAATATTGCTCACTTGGCTCCGGTAGTCCTTGGGGCAAGCGTGGGCGTAAATATCATCGATGCAGCACCTATCGCACGCCAGAAGAGCACCTCCGACGCGACACCCACGGGGATCCCTTCGGGAGAACCCAAGGTACCCAAGAAGCCCAGCGGTTTTCGAGACCGCCCTGTTCAACTACTCCGGTATCTCTCCATGGGCGGACGAGTTGTTGAGGAACCTTCGGTACGATATATTTTTGAGGCATCAGGCACATCTGATTCTCTTGATGATTTTCTTGAATTGCGGTTAGGTTTTCAGTACATTTCACACTGTGTATATGACGGAGAAGCACTCTGTGCGAGCAAGAACATAGGATAGTAGAGTCTCATATTGAGCCGATATGCGTATTCCATCCGAGTATGAATAATGTATCATTCTCTTCTGTATTTCTCCGTATGGATGATCCGCCACTACATTACATGAAGTCACTACAACGATGTGCTCAGCGACAAGGCCACGCAACATTCTGCAAGCGATGGAAGCTTGCCATCATGAATGATGGATTCCAGAAACGTCCGTATACTTTTTCATCAGCGCTGTCTTCCAAATCGACGCGAGGATCATTTTGACATCGCCATTCATAATATCCATGAGCGCCCGCACAGGCCATGACAGCCAGGTGAAAGCTCTGCAATATCATAGAATCCATCCCCACAGCGAGGTACTTATCAGACAATACGTCCGTGCACCATCAGGTGATAGAAATCGAAGTGGCAGTATCACGCAGACAGTTCATTTACAAAGCAGCGCAGGAGCATGAAAATGAAATCATTAGCACACACCATCATTATTGTCATAATACTATGCTTTTCTACTTCCACACAGTCTCGTTCGCAGATAACAATAACAAGCCTTCCCACATGGATGAACACGACCGAGTCGGCACAAGGGACCGTGGTTGACTTCAATGCCGACACGTATACAATTATTGCGTATGTATTCAATGGACAGTGGTGGTGTCAGCATAATACATTCTTGACCATAAACGATAATGGTGATTTCGAATATCCCATAGCCAGTCCGACAGCCACTGTATACGCTTTATTCGTATTGCCGCAAGGATACTCTTATCCCAAAACATTAGAAAGGGCGCTTCCTTCCTTGCCTGATTCACTGTTCAGGGATTCCCGTGCATTTGTATTAGAAGAACGTTTGCCATCAAATAGAACGCTGTCTTTTTCGGGATATACCTGGCACGTTAAGCATTACGGTGAGTATGTGTACGGGCCCGAGACAAATTTCTGGAATGAAGATAACGCTTGGGTTGATTCGCTTGGGAGACTTCACTTGCGCATCACGTACGACCCTGTTACGAAAAGATATTTTTGCGCCGAAGTCATCAGCGATGTAGTATTCAGCACAGGTGAGATGACGCTTACGAAAATCACGCCCATCTCTGAACTACACGACAGCAGTGTTGTGGGCTTTTTCAATTGGGACGAGAATCCGTACGAGGCAAGCTACGATAAATATGGACAGAATTATCGAGATAGAAAGCTGTACAACTTTAATAATGAATATGATATCGAGCTTTCGAAAGTCTTTCATACGGACAATTCCAACGCGATATTTGTGGTCCAACCACACGAAATACATACTCCAATACGATTCAACATCATAAAGGACACTATCATCTCGATGCGTTTCATTAAGGAAGACAGCAATTTGCGATTTGCGTGCCACTACGGAACAGCTCCATTTACCGCTGACAATTTAATTCAGGCACACCAGTATTCCGGCACAGACTACATCTCGAATACCGGCAGAATGAGGATAAATTATTGGCTGTTCCACAAGGATTCCACCGGTATTCAGGAAGGAGAAGTAATATTCGACTCGTTCGACTATTCGGCATTATCGTCCGTTACAGATCGGTTTCCCGAGAATCACAATATGATACAAGGATATCCCAATCCATTCCGGAACACGTTTTCTCTCAAGTATGACGATCAAACAACAGAACCGATACGCGTGGAGATTTACAACGTGTTAGGTCAAAAAATCTATTCTCAAGTACATTATAGATTGTCGGCAACACAAAACAGATTTATCATCGACGGCTCTCTTTTCCAGAGCGGTCTGTATCTATGCATCGTAAGGGATGGTGCGAAAACACATTCTATAATAATGTCGAAATATTGAGAATACACAAGTGCATGACGACGAACGTAACCGGTTATTCGAAGGCAAGCGGACGGGCCTTACAGCAAAGCGACAGCGTTTCCGGCTGAATCCGTTTTCCGATCCGTTAGCATCGGTATAACCGGTCGCTCTCCATTATTATCGCTGCTCTCTTTCGATCGTAATCACTAATCACTACACACCGGATAAGCTGATTGCGTCTTCAATATCCATGCTTTCGATTTTCCGTGATTCTGTGTAGTATTTTTGTCCCAGCTATAAATGGTTGGAAGAATCGACGACAATTCACGAATCACGATTTACTACATCTAGAATATCGTAGAAAGACAGACCTTATGATAAAAACATGATTGCACGCTTCACTGAAGCTAATGCGAGTTTCGCACCATCAGCAAACTACGATAAGAGGTTCACAATAGAACTCTAACTGCAACGCATCACCATGAGTTTTTCTGATCAAGGTGTGTTTGTTCATGCTGACATCCACAATACAGGAATTCCCGACGAAACCAACACGCACGCAACCGGCTGTGAAACACCGGGGATGTTCATAATGCAGCACCTTGTGAAATTTCGAAGAAAGTGCAAAGTGTAAAAGAGCAGAGTGTAAAGTGTAACTAGCACGTCCTCACGACACGAAAACCGTAGTCGTAGTAACGATAATCGGGAAGGAAGTCGTTCCGATACGCGGAGCGGCAGAACCTCGCAAAGTCGCGCCAGGAGCCGCCGCGGAGAACACGGGAGCTACCCGATACCGGTCCACGCGGATCCTCGGCGGGGCTGGATGCGTAATAATCATTTGCATTCCAGTCCCAGCACCATTCCCACACATTGCCGTGCATGTCGTAGAGGTAGAAATCGTTGGCTTCCTTCCGGCCGACGGGATGCGTGCCACCTTCGGAGTTGCCGTCGTACCAGCCCGCACGGTCCAATGCGGGATCGAGCGGTTCATCTTCCGGATGCGTCATATTTCCGGTATGGAAATCCGTTTCCGTGCCGGCTCGACAGGCGTATTCCCACTCCGCTTCGGTGGGGAGACGATAGCCGCCGGCCTCGAAATCACAGACCATGCTTGATCCGCTGCCGCTGTAGCAGGGGTCCAGTCCTTCCAGACGCGAGAGTTCGTTGCAGAACTTCACCGCGTCGTACCAGCTCACTTGCTCGACGGGCATGTCCGGGCCTCTGAAGCGACTCGGATTGCATCCCATCACCACGCGATACTGCTTCATCGTCACCTGCGTGCGGCTCATCATGAACGCCCGCGTGATAAGCACCTCGTGTACGGGGGTTTCATCGCGGTGCCCAGTACCGGTGATGTCCCCCATGCGGAAGCTCCCGGCGGGAATGAACTCCATCGGATACTCGTATACTTCATTCATCGGCATCATCAGCACTCGCTCGCTTGATCAACAACAACAGTTGCCACCTCCGACAGCCGAAGTTCACAACATACACGCGCAACGCATGCGCTGCATGGCGAACTCTGCACGGCATTAAAATTTAGACGAGATAATCCACCGTGCTGATTAACACATCGATAGATGATACACGATTCACTATTCACAATTCACTCTCCGTTAGATTCGAAAAGTTGCATCTGAAGTGTTGCACATCTGTTTTCATTCTCGCCCCTCCTCAGGAAACATCCCGGCATTTTCTTGTATTCCACCATTTCCTAGAAGTTTTTGTTTTTTTGAAGAAAGAGCATTTCCACTGTGAACCTCCGCTCCTGCTACAGCCATGTTGCTCTTTCCACCACTCAGCGCCTCCGCCACTTTTCGCGGATTCGGATTGTCGCGGGGAAAGGTGTCGGAGGGATAATGCTTCTCACCAAGCTTTATGGAAAACAACAGCTTCTCCCTCGCTCTGTCAGACCCAATGAAGTAACCGTCGGGTGTGTAGGTGATCCATGATTCACCGGTGCATTTACGCATTGTAACAAGCAGCGTGCCGGATTGTACACTCCAAATGTAAATGGAACTCTGAGCGGAGCCACCGGCAATGATTCTCCCATCCGGACTGAACGCGATTGAGTTAATCTTGATCGCGTGCCCTTCCAGGTTACGAAGAAGCCTTCCGTTCGCAACATCCCATAGCTTTACCGTTTCATCACCGGAACTACTTGCAAGAATTCGTGCATTCGGGCTGAAGGCTACCGATTCTACAGAACCTCCCCCTTTCATGCTGCGAAGCAATCTACCGCTTCGAATATCCCAGAGCTTTACTGTGTGATCACCCGAGCCGCTCGCAAGGAGCTTCCCATCAGGGCTGAAGGTAACACAGTAGATCCAACTATCGTGTTCTTCAAGACTGTGTAGCAGTCTTCCGGTTTCAGCATCCCAGAGTTTTACGTTCGCCGCACCGGAGCCAGCAGCAACGACGTGGCCGTTAGGACTGAAGGCAACGGGTCTAAGCCCTCTCGCGTGCCCCTCCAAGCTGTGAAGCAATCCGCCGCTCTCAGCATCCCAGAGTTTAACTGTCCCATCATAAGAGCCGCTGGCAATGACATGCCCATCCGAACTGAACGCGACGGAATAAACCCCTCTCGCATGCCCTTCCAAGCTACGGAGCAGTATTCCGCTTCCAGCCTCCCATAATCTCACCGATTCATCACCGGAGCCGCTGGCAATGACTTTCCCATCAGGGCTGAACGCTACTGTATAGATAGAGTCTCCGTGCCCCTCCAAACTGCGGAGCAGCTCTCCGCTCCTAGCATCCCATAGCTTAACCGTATCATCATCTGCACCACCAGCAATGACATTCCCGTCCGAACTGAAGGCGACAGATTCGAAAGAACCTCCACCTTCAAGGCCGAAGGCGGCGGATTCGAAAGAGTCTCCACCTTCCAAGCTACGAAGCAATGCTCCACTCTCTGCATCCCATAACGCAACTGTTCTTTCATACGAGCCGCTGACAATAACACGCCCATCCGAACTAAAGGCGACGGAGTTGACATGATGAGCTTCGGCCAGTTCAAGATTGCGAAGCAAGCACCCACTCGTTGCATCCCACAGCTTTACCGTTCCATTGGCGCAAGTGCCAGCAATGACTTGTGCATTTGGGCTAAAGGCTACCGATTCGATAGAGCCCATACCTTTTATGCTGCGAAGTAAGCTTCCACCCTGAACATCCCATATATTCACCGATTCATCACCGGAGCTGCTGGCAATGACACGCCCATCCGGGCTGAAGGCGACGCATAATACCTCGCTAGTATGCCCTTCCAAACTGCGAAGCAATCTCCCGCTCTGATTGTCAAATATTTTTACTGTTTTATCCCATGAGCCACCGGCAATGATACGGCCATCAGGGCTGAAGGCGACGGAATTAACCCGGTCCGTGTGCTCCTCCAAACTGAGAAGCATTCTTCCGCTACGAACATCCCATAGTTTCACCGATTCATCGCCGGAGCCGCTGGCAACAACTCTCCCATCAGGATTAAACGCAACTGTGTAGATAGAAGCTCCGTGCCCCTCCAAGCTGCAAAGCAGTCTGCCACTCCCTACATCCCATATCTTAACCGTATTATCGAACGAGCCACTGGCAATGATACGGCCATCCCGGCGACTGAAAGCAACAGATGATACGCCGCTAGTATGCCCTTCCAAGCTGCGAAGCAATCTCCCACTCTGTACATCCCATATCTTCACCGTTTTATCCCATGAACCACTGGCGATGCTACACCCATCCGGACTGAATGCAACGGATGTCACGGAATCACGATGACCATCGTCAACAACAAAATTCAACGTGCTGAACATGTCATGAATCAGCGCTTGAATCTGCAAACGCTTGGCATTCACAGCCCTCCGTTGTGTATCATCTGGCTTCTCAGGATATCCAGTGCTACTCATATACGCTCTCTATTTGAGTAAGCTTCTGCATCGTGTATGCTCCATATCTGTATTCATTCTCGCTTCTCATCGGTAAACATCCCATCGTTTTTTCTCTTTTAACCACTTCCTAACATTTTTATTCTTTTTGAAGGAAGAGCATTTCCACTGTGAACCTCCGCTCCTGCTGCAGCCATGTTGCTCTTTCCACCACTCAGCGCCTCCGCCACTTTTCGCGGATTCGGATTGTCGCGGGGAAAGATGTTGGAGGGATAGGTTTTATCATCGCTCCTGAAATACAGCAACAGATTCTCCATCTCATCGTCAGACCCGATGAAGTAACCGTCGGGAGTGTAGGTGATCCATGATGCACCGGTGCATGTACGCATTGTAGCAAGCAGCGTGCCGGACTGTACGCTCCAAATGTAAATGGAACTCTGAGCGGAGCCACCGGCAATGATACTCCCATCCGGACTGAACGCAACTGATCGAACAAAACCTTCATACCCTTGAAGATTGCGAAGCAGGACTCCGCTCTGAGCATCCCAGAGCTTGACTGTTCTATCAAACGAGCTACCGGCAATGATACTCCCATCCGGACTGAACGCAACTGATCGAACAAAACCTTCATACCCTTGAAGATTGCGAAGCAGGACTCCGCTCTGAGCATCCCAGAGCTTGACTGTTGCATCATCTGCGCCGCTGGCAAGCATAAGACCATCCGGGCTGAAGGCAACGGAGAACACCCTTCTCAGGTGCCCTTCCAGATTGCCACGCGGGCCACCGCTCTCAGCATCCCAGAGCTTGACTGTTCTATCATACGAGCTACTGGCAATGATATTGCCGTCTGGACTGAACGCGACTGAGCTGACCGGGGCGTCGTGTCCTACCAGGGTATGACGCAGACCACCTGTCTCGGTATTCCAGACTTTGACTGTACTGTCACCTGAAGCACTGGCAACGATTTTCCCGTCCGGACTGAACGCGACTGAGCTGACCGGGGCGTCGTGTCCTACCAAGATATGACGCAGCTCGCGGGCGGCTGCATTCCAAAGCTTGACTGTCGTATCATGTGAGCCACTGGCAATGACATTTCCGTCTGGACTGAACGCGACTGAGCTGACCGGGGCGTCGTGTCCTACCAAGGTATCACGCAGCCTGCCAGTGCCTGCATTCCACAGCTTGACCGTTCTATCATGCGAGCCACTGGCAATGATGCTTCCATCCGGATCGCGAGCGAAGGCAACGGACAATCCCCAACCCGAGTTCCCACCCAGGCCCATCATACGACCACCGGTCTCAACATCCCATAGTAGTACTGTGTTATCGCTCGAGCCACTGGCAATGACTTTCCCGTCCGGACTGAACGCGACTGCGTTGACCGAAGCTTTGTGTCCTTCCAGGGTATGACGCAGACCACCTGTCTCGGTATTCCAGACTTTGACTGTACTGTCACCTGAAGCACTGGCAACGATTTTCCCGTCCGGACTGAACGCGACTGCGTTGACTGTAGCTTCGTGTCCTTCCAGGGTATGACGCAGCTCGCCGGTGCCTGCATTCCACAGCTTGACCGTTCTATCATGCGAGCCGCTTGCAACGATTTTCCCGTCCGGACTGAACGCAACTGCGTAGACCGAAGCTTCGTGTCCTTCTAGGGTATGATGCAGATCACCTGTCTCGGTATTCCAGACTAAGACTGCTCTGTCCCCTGAAGCACTGGCAATGATTTTCCCGTCCGGGCTGAAGGTAACAGAGTTGACATGGCCACGGTGTTTATCCAGTGTCCGAGTTTGTGTTCCACTCCGTGCATCCCATAGAATCACCGTAGTTGAGCCGCTCACAATGAACTTCCCGTCCGGGCTATAGGCGACAGATTCGACAGAGCCTTTCCCTATCATGCTGCGAAGTTGATTTCCGCGTTCTACATTCCATAGTTTCACTGACTCATCACCGGAGCCACTGGCAATATAAAGGCCATCCGAACTGAAGACAACGGAATATACCGCTTCCTCGTGCCCTTCCAGATTGCGAAGCAGTCTACCGCTCTCAGCATCCCAGAGCTTTATTGTCCTATCATTTGAGCCGCTGGCGATTCTTTTTCCATCCGGGTGAAAAGCGACAGATGTCACGGCAGCATGATGACCATCCTCAACATGAGAGTTCAAGTTGCTGTTCATTGCACATATCAATGCAATAATCCTCTCATTCCTTGCGAGCGTATTATTCCGGCAATCATTTGGCTTTGCAGGAAATTCAATTTCATTCATGAACGCTCCAGTATTGTGATTTGCTATACGATCACGAGTTCAATCAGGAATTCTACTAGTACATACAGCGCAGCTACTATCGACGCTGCCACCAGCATTGTTCGGGAAGACTTTGACTCGCATCATCTTAACGCTTCTGAATACTGCAAGAATACGGATACGTGTACCCAGAGCAGGCTCCGTGAAATATCGCCGACTTCACCTAATAGTTTTCTTCGCATTGACATGCTTAATGAATACTTGATCTTGTCCGTATGATTTAATTCATCGAAATACTGTTCGCATGTGGCAGGGATGCTTTCTTCCTTCGTTACACGATCTTCTCGCCTGACATCCGTTTCCGGGAGTTGAATGTGACAACTGACACGCACGCATTCGCCGCATCTTCCGCTGCTGACTATTTACAAATTACGTTGATGAATTTCAAACCGCCGTTGAGAATGGATTTGCTACATCGACTAGCTTGCCAGCGACAGAGTTGATGAATTTTGTTTTGCTTCCTCAGAAGTACGACATTTTGCCGCAACTCGTATCCGGTCGCAGCGGAGATATTCACTGTTCGACCCATGATTGGATTCCGCATGATCGTGCGTCTCAGATGGCCGTCTATCACACGTTCTTCACCGGTATACGGAGCGGAAGACGCCCCCGGATACAAGGTGAGAGATAGTATTTCTCGCACTCGCTTCGTTCAGCCGGCACCATTTCGCGGAGAGTGAGTCCGCTCTCATGAACACGAATGGGATTCAGACCGAACTCGTACACATGTTCGAGAATGTCGTCGTGTATACATATTAATCCATTATTCTCCGTATAAAACTATTTGATGATTCATCGGAATTCGTCGCACCTTCCTCGATTTCTCTCCATGTCCCTGTTGCTTCGTATGGATTTTCCATGTCGAGGACTCTGCTTCCCGGTATTGTGATCGACGTCCAAGAAGCGAAAGCACACCGAGCATTTCGCGAAAGGGCTTCAATTGTGTTTCCCCGGAGTTCTGCGCGAGTTCCTTTCGGAGGGGTCTTCATGGCATGCACGATTGTTTCTTCATGCACGATTCGATGATTCAACAAACCACCGGTGTCGAGAATATCGAAAAGACTCATTTCGCGATTAATATCATGATATCGGATATCCATTTCCAACATTGTGATAATACTCCGGAGTATGCGAGCAGTATTTTTTTCGGATTCGCCTATCTTTTCAAGTGTTTCTGATGTTCTCAAGTGCGGACGCGAACGAAGTTGCGCAGAATACGACCACATTCTCGAGAGAAACGGTCCCCATTTCTTGACATCATTCCACGTAAGATTATGCTGGGAAAGAAAGCGATCGAACATTGCACGTTTGATATAGAAATCGAGGCGGGTATCGAGGTTCTCCGGAGTCTCTTCAAGATTCAGAAGAACCTCTTGCCACCGATCAAGTACATCCTTCGACCATTCCGGAAGGAGATACGCATGCTGTTTCGCCTCTTCGAGGTATTCCGCTTGAATCTGTTCGGCACTCATTGTACGGCCGTCAGCTAAGGCGAGCGGCGACGAAGGATTACACGATAGTTCTCGTATCGCATCGACTGGTTGTTCAAGAGCGAGGTTTTTTCCGATTGGAATGCCTTCTTCTATCAAACGAATAAGAAGCGCCGTTGTACCAACCTGCAGATACGATCCCAGTTCCGAACGGAGCGAATCACCTAGAATAAGGTGAATTCTTTGATGCTCACCTCCGCTCAAACTCTCGTCCTTGGTATTGATGATGCCCCGGTTCTTTGTCGTTTCCCTGCTAACTTCCTGGCAAACGAACCGTGCACGCTGAGACAATTCGAACCCGCATGACCGCGGATCGAAAGAGATCCTTCCGGCACCCGCGTAGAGCTGTCGCGTGACCAGGAAAGGTACAAGCCGGCGAAGTTTCTCCAAAGCCACGCGTCGTCGAACCGAATAGTTTTCGTGCATCCCGAAGGTATTACCCCGATAGTCGATGTTGTTCTTATACACGGAAAACGGGAACGGTGTATTGCAGGACAGCACTGCCTCTTCGAGTATTCGTTCGTTCGCACGCTCGTAAACAACCACGTCCAGCGGTGTCCGAACCTCCGGTGAAGCCATTTCCCAGTGCTGACCTTGATCGAGATATGCCCTTCCGCCATTTGAAAGGAAACACCCCGTCCTCGCTCGCGTGTCCGGAAGATTGCGATTGAGAGCGCAAAGCGACCGTTTGAGACTACAAAGCGCACGATCACGATTCTCTCTCACTCTGACTTGGGAATTTCCATGCGAGGATAAAGAGTATTCCACCTCGCATCCCATTATGCAGTCATGTATTCCTTTGCGTTGCATAGCTTACTCACCTCCGCCTTGAACGGAAGAATCGAGGAATCGGGCAACTGAGTTATCCGACAGAGCTTTCTCGAAAGCCTCCTTCGCAGCCGAGATTCTCCGTTTCGCATCCGACAGTGCTCGTAGTTTCGTAACCGGATGCGAAGCGTAATCACCATGCTGCTTCGCGTCCTGCCGGTTTTTGGGCTGCCACTGTGCGGATTTGTTCTGCGTGCGAGTTTGCATGTCAATACCTCAAGTTGTTAAATCATCGTCGTATGATGGAATATCATCGATGTGCATGCGACGCAAGGTGTTTACACTCGAATGGAAGAACCGGCAAGAAAATGTCGATGTGGTTTTCGGGTGACGACATCCACTGCTGAAATCCCGATGTAGTACGGAAGCATGTCAAAATACTCTAGTGATGGGTTCTCGTTGCTACATTATACCAAGGTGCAGACATACAGCCTAGCTTGAACTACTCCAGTGATTTGCGCCGCCGGATTTTTGCAGGGAAAATCCCATCAACTCGAATAATCCCCTGCGGGGAAAATCCGTCGTTGCAAGAATTTGCGTGAAGGTCGATTCTTCCAACTATTTGAAAACACGAGAACGAACAAGGTTTCCGGGATGAACGCACGAGGTCCGATATCTGTCATGCGATACGTTCATACATCATTTTTACATCCACCGCAATCGATCACAAAGTTCGTGGCGGATACCAAGTGATGAACAAACGCTGCAAGCCGGACCATCGCATGTTCCGTACGGTGTTCACAGCGAAACATGTGCGTCTTGACACGAGTTCGTATCACCACTATCCCGCACACAATGTCACTTCAGTTTTTCGTGACACTCACCAGACTCCACGTCATAGATGTCCTTCCATTTATGCTCTGTTTCAACAACACAAGACCTTTTCCTTTCGCGTACCACATATGTTCTGTGAACAATTCGTTCGAATCGCCTACGTTGGCGTCATCATCACTGTTTTTCGCCACGGTTCTGACGAAATGCATTGCCGGTGCTCCATGTCTAGCTCCAACACCAGTATCGAGCTGTTTGAAAAGCAGTAAATCCGAGGGATTTTGCCCAACACCGATTAGAGTGCCGGGTTTCGCTCCAAAGAAGATCAAGCGAACGGAATACCCCTCGTGCGAACTTCCTCCGCGCCAACTTCCGATTGGTGGACCGTCTCTTGCATCGTACGTGACGACGAGATTTGCCATATACAAGCGTGCAGTGCTGATTGCGTAGAACATCTGCTTTGCATCCCGGAACACTCCCAGTTCGTCTTCGAGAACTTCCAGTTCCACACCTAAGCGGTATTCAAGAGGTCCTTGTCGATCAGTCTTTGATTTCACTCGGACAACGAGGCGATACGTTCCTTTTACGGCTTCAGGATAGTATCCCGTCATGGCGTAAGAAATATGTCGATCGCCGATAGGCCAAGCAGCTTCGTAGTAAGACATTGGCTGGGTTTCTCCAACGGTGATATTGTACGTCCACTTCGTACCGACGGATACGGGAAAGTAATCACTTGGATCATTGACTACTGATTCCAAGTAATCGAATGATGGTGCGTCCTCCGTGTTCTGTCCCGCACTATGATTTCCGCAACTGCAGATGAGCGCGACAACCAGCACAGCTAGTCCAGAATGAATTAACGTTTTCATGTGCCTCTCTCTTCTATTGCTGTCATTGATGAATCCGAGATATATATCGTTACTACCCGTACTGCCTGACGCAAGCAACGCGCCATGCTTCTCCTGCCTGAATCATGTTGTATACATGGACCTTTTTTTCTTTTTCCTTACATACACGATGAGCATGACCACGCCACCCACGAGCAACAATCCTCCTCCATACAGAACGACAAAGTCTCTTCTCTCTTGACTTTTCAGGGAATCCATAATGCTACGCGGCAGCGTTACATGAAATTCATTGACTTCAACGGCTGATACTTCATCTCCCGGTTCGATTTCCAGATAGAACGTGCGCAAAGAATCGGACAGAGTGGAAGCTGATTGTGACAGGAATTCGAGACTGTAGATTGCAAGAATCTCGTCCTTCACAGCGAGGTAGATGTCGTTCAGACTTCCAGGATCCCAAACACGTATGTAAGTACCGCCAGTTGAATCAGCAAGCATCTGAAGAGGCTCGTCGAGAAGCATGCCGTAACCTATCACGTAAACGGGAATTGCAAACTGTCTCGCATGCCTTATCGTATGCTGGAGGTCGAACACTGAAGAGTTGTCGGCACCATCCGTCAAAGCGATAACAACCCTGAGACCGGAGCGTTGGCGTAGGACATCCACAGCATGGCATACCGCGTCATAAAAGGCGGTGCCGCCAGCAGCATACATCTGATCGATGCGCTGCTCCAAAATCCTTCTTTCACTGGTGAAATCACTTTTCGTGTCAACGATCGATTCGAATGTGACGATACAAATCGAATCTTTTCGTGTGTCAAAACTTCTGATGAAAGGAAGGAGCGACGTTTTCACATTGTCAAGTTCATATTCCATAGAACCAGAATTGTCTACCACGAGGGCGATATTCACGGGCTTGGCTTCGCTAAGCGGATCGAAGGCAGTCACCCTGCAAGGAATTCCATTTTCGGATACGGATACCTGTTTTTTCTTCATACCCCAGACAGGATGACCGTTTCGAGTCATAACTTTTACAACACCCGTTATTACGGGATATGCCTCGGCGTCAACGCTAAGCATTGTAATGACGGCGGTATCAGCATGGGCCTCGATGTTTCGCTCTGGTTGAGCTTGGCACTTGGCTACTATGAGCAATAGCGCCGTTAGTATTAGCACAAGTGATTTCTTCATTTCATTCTCCTTCAGATTATGAATTGTACTCGTTGAATAGTTGTGGCGCAGTTAAGAGTTTCACACAAGTGTTTACGAAGCCTTCTTGTTTTTCTTGCGCATTGCTTCGGTATCGCTTCTCTCTATTTATAACGAGAGTTTTTCAACAATCTTTCACCATCGGAACAAAACATTCTCCTGACATCTCCGATTTTCCTTTCGTGTGCTGCCTGCATGCGGGAAGGTCATGGCAGCAACACCTGCTCATACAAGTCTGCACAGCTTCGATGGGCATTACTGCTGTGTGATCGATGGTAACGGATGCCTGTGTAACACGATTCGAATGCATGAAACGCGAAGCACATGCCAGGCACCCGCGTGAAACGCGTTACTCATCGACAATACCGGTACAAACAGTTCATCGCGACTTGCTCAGATACAAATCAATTTTTCTTTGCATCTCCTGCTTGAATTCCACATCCTCTATGTGCGCACTTGCCGCCGTAAGCGCCGATGCGATATTGCGATACCCCGACGTCGGTTCGACCCAGATTCCGAGAAAGCTCGACCCTCTGAGACGATCCCCCTTCTCGACTAACGCCCTGCATGCCTCTACGCCACCAATTCTTCCTATTCTCTGCACAACAGAGTCCGGCACAGATGTATTTTTGCTCTGTCGCAATTCCGACGTCAACAGACTCAGTGCTTGTTGAGGTTTCACGCAAATGAGGCTCTGCATGATCTCGTCCCGCACAACCTCGTCCGTTTCTCTCTGGTACGCAGCACGCAATTCCTTCGCTACTTCACCATCAGGATACTGGCGAAGTAACATGGCAGCGTGCTTCCTTTTCTCCGAAACTTGAGCAGCACGCTCTTTATAGTCGTAGGCTTCATCCGACGAGAACTTCATGCTCGGATAATATGCTTTCACTTCCTGTTCCTGCTTCCTGCTGGCAGCAAGTAGTATCGCTTTCGCCGCTGTCAATCCCTTGTTGACTTTGTCGAAGGCATTCGAATCATAGTTTCGTATATTCATTTTCCCTTTAGACAAACGCACGAGCGTGTTTCCAAGAATCGCGATTCTCACTATTTCCACGAGTTGAGAATACCCGTAATATTCTCGCGCTTTCTCGAGAGCGCCTCTGTAGTTTGATTGCGTGACGTCAGTATCTACGTCGACTTCGTAATTAGTGAGAACTTCCAAGCAGCGCATTGCGACTGCGCTCGACAATTCTCCCTTCCTCGTTTCCGTGGAAAGAACCATGATATTCGTCAGTATATCGTTCGGACGAAGACGAAGTGCCGCCGAAAAACGAGATGCGGCATCGGTGCTGCGCGAATCGTCATCACCGAGAATGAACTGAAGTACTCCGAGCGTGAGATGACGACTGAATCGTTCGGCGTCGTCCTTCGGCTGTTGAGACAGCACTCGCCTCATGAAGGCGACGAGGTTTTGCCTCTCGTCTGTTTCAGCGAAACGTGCAAGTGCGAGGCGCGACTCCCAGCATACAAATGCATTTGAATCCAGCAATGCCACAGCAAGAGCTTCCACCGACCTCCCTTCAGGCGCATACGCGTATTCCCGGATGGCGTCCCATCGCACTTTCGGATCCCAATGCCGCATCGATTCCAATATCTCGCCTACCGGTCGAGTCCCCGAATACTCGGTGAGTTGATGCAACAGATGCGCATAGTGTTGCCGGTTCTGCTGAAGTTCATGAATGCGTCGCTCAACGTGTTCCTGTCTTGTTGCATCGCTACACTGCGGTAGATATGCCTGGTAACCTTCTATGGTATCCTCTTCCCGTACTGCCTCGAAGCGCAATTCTTCAATTCTAGTGTTCGCATCGACTGCATGTTCGCTGACAGGATATTCGTTGAGGAAGCTCTCATACGCATGTATGTTGTCTGTGCGTTTGGCCTCAAGATAACGTAGTGTTTCGATCCTACTTGTCGCCTCGGGCAGGTATTCGCTACTGGGGTATTGTTTCACGAACGCTGCGTAGGATGCTAAGTCGTCCACACGTTTGGCTTCCGCGAAACGAAGCGCTTCCAATCTCCGCTCAGCTTCCGGGACATATTCGCTTCGTGGATGTTTTGCGATGTAGGAACTGTACGCGCTAATGCTATGCTTCCCTTTCGCACGTTCGAAATCCGACTTCATTGTCGCACATCCAACGAGTGTCATGGAAAGCATGAGCAAGCATGGTAAGATTCTCCAAGATTTCATGATTCGCTCCTTGTTTGATGATGATGTGATTCAGTCATTGATAGACCGAGTTGGTACTTGGTAAAACGAGCGGCTCGGAGAAATCTTACATATCCCGCGAAAACATTTTTGATTGTTCGGAGTTGCACGCTGCGACACGAAATGTTCGAAGACGTGCTGCGCAAGCTGTTCAATGAATATCTCTCCCAGTAAGCGCTGCGATCGGCAGAACTTTGGCGATAGGAGAATCCTGAACGTACGCTATATCGCAGTCCGGGATGGAGCCGTCTCCTCCTCGAACACCAACACGCTACGATCTCCTGAGCATGCGGCGAG
>Ga0209498_1000849_pt1 | contig 18861 bp, 18 predicted proteins | sample WalLakDeSediment_FD_184131 | JGI IMG/M metagenome (GOLD analysis project Ga0209498, IMG submission 184131) | Lake sediment microbial communities from Walker lake, Nevada to study Microbial Dark Matter (Phase II) - Walker Lake 11/02/13 Deep... | ecosystem: Environmental > Aquatic > Freshwater >... | reverse complement strand
TACAAGAGGCGTGGTAGCATCGGCAAGGTGGATGGACCACAGGATCCTCCTCGTTCGGTGGATTACGATCTATGGACCGGGCCGGCGCCCATGCTGCCCTTGACGAGAAGATCCCTTCATTACGATTGGCACTGGTTGTGGGCCTATGGGAACGGGGACATTGGAAATCAGGGAATCCATGAGATGGACCTGTGTCGATGGGCTTTGGGGGTAGATCACCTGCCTCCACGTGTCATGAGCATCGGAGGACGTTTCGGTTATGTGGACGATGGCCAGACGCCCAATACCCAGATCGCTTATTGCGATTATCAGCCCGCTCCCATTCTTTTCGAGGTGAAAGGCCTTCCCATGAAGGCCCCGGAACCAGGACAAGTAGGGGATGCCGAGCCCCATTACAGGGGAGTTCGGGTAGGTATTGTCATTGAATGCGAGGAGGGTTATTACGCGGGCGGAGGCGGCGGCGGTTGGGTCTATGATAAAAACGATCAGAAGATCCAGCAGTTCACTGGAGGTGGCCAAGAGAGGCATACAGACAACTTCATCACCGCGGTTCGTAACAGGGATGTGGGACATCTGACCGCGGATATCCTTGAAGGACACCGCTCGTCCATGCTGTTCCATATGGCCAATCTTTCCCATCGAATCGGCCGTGAAATGAAGGCGAAGCAGGTGGAGAAGCTCTTGGATGGAGATCCCTGGGGTACGGAGGCCTTCGGGCGGTTTCAGGAACATTTGGAGGCGAACAAGGTGAATCTGAGCAAGAAGAGCAAAGAGAACCCCTTGATCATGGGGCCTTGGCTCAGCTTTGACATGGACAAGGAATGCTTTGCAGGAGAGTTCGCCGAGGAAGCCATGTCCTTTGTTCGGCGTCCAGCACGGGAACCGTTCGTTGTGCCTGAGAAGGTCTGAAGGGCTCTGAAGAATCCGCCCCTAAAATCTCAAGGTTTGTTCGCGTCGTAGCCACTGAGAGGCCGGCATCCTGTTCCAACCGAGTCTTTGTCCCGGATTCATTTTTGGCGAGCGACAGGTCGGACTTGCGTAATTCAAAATTCAACGGGAGAATAGGAGTGGGTTGGTAGACCGAACGAATGCGGAGTACACGCTGCTCTTTCTGGAAGTTGAAGGTTGACCACCAGGAGAGGAGTTTTCCTAATGAACACAGCCCAACTGCTCAGCAGTGCCAAAGCGGCCTTGCAGGACGCATTCCAGAGCCGCCTACGAGGTGTGGTCTTGTATGGCTCCGAAGCGAGAGGGCAATCAGCCGCTGACAGCGACGTGGATCTCATCGTGCTTCTAGAGGGCCCAGTAGACGATGCCAGGGACTCCTGGGCCTGCATCGACGCTCTCTACGACCTGGTCTTGGAATCAGGCAGACCCATTCATGCTGAACCTATCGATTCAGAAGTGTACCAAGAGGCTGCCTTCCCGTTGTTTCAGAGGGCGGCTCGCGAGGGGATACTGCTGTGAGCGCGGATGCTGAGGACTTCTGGAATCGGGCTGTCGAAGCCATGGATGTCGCCCGACACGATCTGGATCTAAGTCCTGACGCTGCTTCTTCCAGAGCATACTATGCCGCATTCTACGCTGTTTCTGCCCATTTCGCCCTGACGGAAACCTCTTTCCTCAAGCATTCAGCTATAGAGGTAGCCGTGCACCGAGACCTGGTCAAACCAGGGATATGGGAGACCCATCTCGGTCGGGGGTATTCTCGTTTGGTGCAATTGCGCACACGAGGTGACTACGGAGCAGGACAGCACGTGTCTCACGAAGACGCCCTAGAGGCGATCCAGATCGCATCAAAGATCCTGCGCAAGGTGTCTGAACTGCATCCAGATGATTTCGACCTGACGCCATCTGCGCCCACGCAATAGGTGACGCTGCCCCAATAGCCGGGGTCAGGTGGTGAGCCTCTGGGAACGAGCGAGGAGAGGCAGAATTTCGAGGGCGTCCTGTGCCAAAATGAGTTGGCACAGGACGCGCGCGGGAGGACGCCTCGATAGGGACAGCACGATTGACCTTGAAATCTCGGTTGATACCACCGAATTTTCAAGGTAAATTGAAGGCATGATTGAACGGAAAGCGGAAATGCTGGCTATCCGAGGGCTCCTCCAACGCCATCCCGTGGTGGGATTGGTGGGTGCGCGCCAAGTGGGAAAAACCACGTCCAGCAACTGCCTGACCTCTTCAAGATCTTGCGCGTACTAGCGGACCGTCCACGGTCGGCGACCAGATTCCTCGTGCTGGGCAGCGCCTCACCAGATCTCCTGCGGCAAGGCTCTGAGACCTTGGCGGGCCGTATCGCGTACCATGAACTTGGTGGGTTTTCGTTGGGGGAAGTAGGGTGCGCGATGCACAGACAACTATGGCTCAGGGGTACCTTTCCTCGAGCCTTCCTCGCCAGGTCGTTAAAGGGAAGCCATGAATGGCGTCGGAACTTCATTCAGACATTCCTAGAACGTGACCTTCCCCAGCTTGGAGTGAACATCAGCGCGACGACTATGCGTCGGTTCTGGACGATGCTTGCCCACTACCATGGACAAGTGTGGAAATCAGCCGAGTTCGCGCGTTCTTTCGGGGTTGCGGACACCACAGTCAGGGGATATCTGGACAGGCTAAGTGCGACCCTTGTGGTTCGACAGCTGCTGCCTTGGCACGAGAACATCTCGAAACGACAAGTGCGATCTCCCAAAGTCTATATCGCTGACAGCGGGCTGCTGCACACGCTTCTCAATCTGAGAACACAGTCCGACCTTGACTCGCACCCCAAAGTGGGGGCCTCCTGGGAAGGCTTCATGCTGGAACAGATCCGTTGTCATCTGGGGGCAGAGCACGAAGAATGTTTTTTCTGGGCTACCCACGCTGGAGCGGAACTCGATCTGCTCGTGGTCAGAGGCCGTGCGCGCCTCGGGTTTGAGGTTAAGCGCACTACGGCGCCACGGGTCACGCGATCTATGCATCACGCGCTGTCGGATCTCAAGCTTGAGCGACTCTACGTGATACATGCTGGAGAAGCATCGTTCCCCATGACCAAGAAGATCAGGGCGTTGTGTGTCTCGAACCTGGGTGTTGAACTGAAACGGTTGCGCTAATGGATCTTTTTTCCACGCTCAAGGGGTTTCTGTGGACTTTTTCGCGGCAAGGGTGGTAAGCATTGGATCCGCAGCCCGTTCCAAGAACCGTTAAGTGGATGGCCTCCTCAAAGGTTGACATACCTGAGGCCGCATTCGAGGAGAGTCTGGGACGGCGATGATTTGTCCGCATTCCTTTTACCCTCCAATCCCGAAGATATGTTTCACGTGGTCCCAGATTCTTCCCTTGGCAGGAATGCTCTTGTTCGGATCTCCAGCAAGATCTCCTGTATTGGAAAATGCCTCCAGGTGTACCGTGGCTGAAGAACCGGCATCCAAGTTGGCGCGCATTCACTCGTCATCGGGAGGAGCAGGATGCGCACGCGTCCGGAAGAACTCCGCGATCTCCCGCTTTCCCGAACTGCCGCGCGCTACGGACAGCGTCAGGTCGACCAGGCCGTCTTCATCGGCGTCGATTTCGATATCGTTCATGGCCAGGAAGATGATCGCGGCCGCGGCACCCGTCCGTTTGTTGCCGTCCAGAAATGGATGATTTTGCAGGATATGGTAAAGGTATGCGGCCGCCATCTCGAACAGGTCTTGATGCAGATACTGGCCGCCGAACGAAGCCTGGGGCATGGCGACTGCCGAATGCAAGAGGCCCGCGTCGCGCAAACCTTCGATGCCCCCGTAAGTCTCGATGAGGCTGCGGTGCGTCCGTATCACGCGATCCATGTCCAGAAAACTGGGATCGTCTATGATCACTTACTCCTACTCCGCCAGGCGTTTCATTGCACGACCAAAGCGCGTATGGATCGTTTCCAGCGACTTCTGGAACTTCTTTTCTTCTTGGGTGTCGCGCATGGGCGTCAGGACGAGGCACTGCCCGTCGCTCATGATTTCAAATGGCGTTTCCGGCGTGATCCGCAATAGCTCCAGAATGGGCTTTTCGATCACCAGCGCGTAGCTGTTGCCATGTTTGGTCAGCGTCTTGATCATGGGGACACTCCATGGTTAGTACAATGTATTACAAATGTATCACCATCCTGCTCCGTGGTCAAGTTGCTCGTGCCGCACATCGCAGCGGACGCCGCAGTGGAAAACCGCGGGTCACGGTGATAAGGCTACTCGCAGAGGTGGGGGTAACCGTATAGACCTGCGCACTTGATGAGAAGGCAATTCGCTGTCCGTTGGGTGACCACTGCACCGAGACCCCCCCTTTTTGTTCGCCCCCTAGCATATCACCGGACGCCTATCGGCTCCTGGTCTGCCGGTCGCCTGAGCAGAAATTCACGCAATTGATCGAGTTGGTCGGTGTTGATGTGATCGACGCTCGCGGCCAGCAGTTCGCGCCAGAGTTCGGGACTTTCCGGCGTGGCCCAGAATCGCACGCGGCGCCCCGCGGCGTGAGCGCCCTGCACCACATCGCGCAGCGTGTCCCGCTCCTTGGCGGGAAAAACACCCTTACCGCGCAACGCGAAGTGCTCGGACCAACGGTCACTGATCAACGGCATCAAATGGGCCGGGGCAATCGCATCGAGGTCGCTTAGCCGACCGTCAATGCCGCAGTAGCGATGCGCATCAGCCGCGATGTCGCGTCTCGGACAATCACCGGAAATGACGACCTGAATCGCACGCGCCCGGTATCGGCCATCCTCGACGTCACATAGCATCGTTCGGTACGACGCCAGCACCGTGCGCAAAACCGCGTACACTTCCGATCCGTCGCGTTTGATATCCACCAACAGCGTGAATGGGGGGCCTCCCGAGTATACGCGCCCGCCATTGCGTTCGACATGTTCTCGCAGGGGGTCCAGGTGAAGCGATTGCAGCGTGCGGCCGGCCCGCAGCTCCGCCCGATCATGCCCCACCAGGAGTTCCCCGTCCATCAGGCAGATGTCGGCCTCCACGTTGCAGAATCCGCGATCCAGCGCGTCGAGCAAGGGCCGCGGATGGCGGTAATCGTTGTGGGCATGAGCGTGCACCAACGGCCGGGTCGCTTCCGCGATCTGTCCACGTGCCGGGGAAACGAATGCCACGCCCGCCACCAGCAGTCCTACCATTAACCTCCAGTTGTTCATCTCGTTGTCCTCCACAGCGGATCCATCCTGGGCACACAAAGACGAGGTCGATTCCAAGTACTACAATGGAATTCCGACCATCGTGAGAAAAACGAAGTTGGCGAAGCAGAAGGTCGGTGGCGTGATGATATGGGAAATCTCCTACGATGCGCCGAGTGAATTGTCCCTATTGAAATCCCTATTGCGAAAGAGTGATCGGGACCATCCGAAAGGACTGCCTCAACCACATGATCATCCTTGGACAGGGCCACCTCAAGCGCATCATGTCCAAGTATATCGACTACTACAACGCGACTCGGCCCCATGGATCTCTTGATGGCAACTGCCCCATCCCCAGGGAAATCCAGGGGCCAGACCAGGGCGAGATCGTCGCCATCCCGGTCCTCGGCGGCCTTCATCATCGCTACGAGAGAGTCGCTGCCTGAGTTTCTGTCTGCGTGCCTAACATCTTCTGCGCTAAAGCCGCTCAAATGTGATGCGCCCGAGGTTTGCTTCGATTCAGCTCCGCCGTCTCTCATGCCTTCAAGAAGCCCTCCGAAGGCCTTTACTTTGGTCTCTCCACAACGTTGCTCATTCCTCTACCCCAGCATCTCGTCCTTCAGAATCACTCTGTTTCCCTCCGGATGGAGTTTCCGATAGGGACCAGGCTAATACTCTCGCATTATTTTTCAAGATGATCGTGTTGCCAGTCAGGATCACGTTTAGGTTTTCTCTTTCATTCGCTGCGCAAGCATGAACAGTAGAGCTGCCAGCACGATCAGTACCATGCCAAAGCCTGCAAGCAAACCTCGATTGGTCTCATTGAACGGGATCAATCCAAGCAGCGTGCTGGCCGCTACAGCGAGGCTTATGCTAACGATCAAAGCGGGAAAAGCGCTGGAGGTGGGGTGATTCCGTCCGGCTTCACGCTCGGATAATTCACGGATCGCCGACCAGCCGGGGGCTTCACGACGAGAGAAGAATAAGACAACCACAATCACAATCAGGGGCAGAAAGACGCCTGTAAAGGTGCTGTCCGCCATCCAGGATCCTGCTAGCACGTCAGTAAACTTTGCAAGCAAACCGAGCGGGAAACAGAGTCCCACGGTTGCCCAGATGGTGCGAACACCAAGGCGAGGCACAAACAGCCCGAACAGGGTCGGTGCCAGTAGCGGCGTGACCATAATCTGGGTAATGGAAATAATCATTTTTGCAGCCCCCCCCAGATAGGGCGTTGCGATCGCAATCAGGGCCACCACGGCCCCCAGCAGAAACGCAAACAGTCGTCCCATGTGTACCAGTTTCTTTTCCGAGGGATTGTTGGCCAGCGGCTTATAGATGTTTTCCGTCAATACACCGGAAAAGACATTGAGTTGTGAGCTGATCATGCTTGCAGTAGCCGAAAAAAGGGCGGCCAGCATCAACCCCAGCATGCCAACGGGAAGGACGGCCTTGCATGATAGGATGTAGGCGGTTTCGGCCATCCGGGTGACCGTCGCAGCGTCGGCACCAGCCGGTATCGGTTGCTGCACACGCCACAACAATGGCGGGAGCAACCAGAGAAAGGGACTAAAGAGATAAAGCCCACCGAAAAGGAATGTACTTTTGCGGGCATCCTTGGGGGTCGGGACGCAGAGGTAGCGTTGGACAAAGGCCCATTCGGCCCCAATCATGAAGTAGTGAATCGCCACCCATCCTGCCAGAAAAAGGAAGGTGTATTTGTCATTGGTGACGGCAAGAAAGCCTTCTGGAGCCTTCTCGATGAATGCGGAAAATCCGCCTGCACGTGCCAGAGAAAGCGGGATGACGAACAGCACCGCCAGATTCAAGATGATGAACTGCAGCGTATCGGTCATCAGGACCGCCCAAAGACCGCCGATCATCGTATAGCCAACCACAATTAGCGCAAAAACCAGGATCGCGATATTCAGGTTGGTGCCGGCCAGTGATGCATCACCGGCGCTCCCGCCCCCACTCATTACCGCGAGCGTCAGCCGCGCAATGGCGTAGAGCGCGCCGCCGGTTCCAACAATCCGGAAGGCCATCATGAACCAGGTGTAGAAATGTAAGGTGCCGCGACCGAAACGCTTGTCAATGTATTCCGCCGGCGTTCCAATACCCATTCGCTTCCACTTGCCTGCCACGGTGAACCCGCACGCGATAGCCGCGATGCCATAGCAGAGATTGATTGCGATGGCCACCAGGCCGTGTTCATAAGCGATACCACCCCAGACAACGAAGGTGTTCGCCGAGAACATGGTCATGAAGGCGCTCAAGCCGCTGATCCACCATGGTGACTGTCCGCCTGCCGCGAACATGTCGGACGAGTTCTTGATGAAGCGCCCGAGAAAGACACCCACCAGCACCGTCCCGGCGAGATACAGCGTAAGAATGGTCCAATCGGCAACAGGCATTTTACTCTCCTTGGTATTTCCGGCTTGCCGTTACGACCTCGCAAGCTCCCGATGATGGTTTCAAGATACCTGCTCGCTCCACTTCAGACAACTGTCAATACTTGTCAACGTTGACCAAAAGATTGCACTTCAGCACCATGTCCGCAAAGCGTTTCATCGTGGTGGATTCGCTAGCATGGTGGCTTGCTAATGTGGGTCGCGTGCTGTCTGCACATCGCGTGGTGACATACCAGTGTGCCGTTTGAACCACTTGGAGAAATGGGAAAGGCTTTTGAAACCCAGCACGATGCTGACTTCCTTCACACGTGAACCTGGTTGCGAGAGGCGGCTTTGTGCGTACTCGACACGACATCGATCCCAGTATTCGTGTGGTGTTGTGCAAAGATCCCGGCGGAAAATGCGTGTCAGATGGTTTAGGCTGATGCCGGCATGGGTTGCAATGCGACCCAGATTCAACGGCTCCCCCATGTCGCATGCATTCAGCAGATCGACAGCCTTGCTTACGCGCTCATCGATTTCGGTCTGCCCTGAATGTTCAATGCCATGTGCGGCCAAGACGCTGGCCAGTGCCTGGAGCCAGTTGCATAAGCGACGCTCCAGATCGAGAAAGCGTTCCAGGTCAACATGGTGGTCGCGTGCATCCCACGTGTCGGGATTGACGACCTTCATGCTCTTCAATAGCGGCAGCGCACGGCGTTCAAGAACAGGGAAATCGATGGCGTCAAACACCAAGCTGAGTCCCTCGTCAAAAAGGTGCGAACGATCCGGCCATCGGGCCGCGAAACCGATAGAGAGCATTTGCGTGTTGCTTGCAAATGTCTGGACGCGTTTGCCGGGCTTGACGATTAGCCATTGTCCGGGTTCCGCCGTGTAAGTCTGGTTATCATGCTCGACGCGTGCCCAACCTTCTCGCACCAGCCAGGCCCCGCTGTTGGTGTATTGGGTGAAGCGCAGCGTTGACCTGTTAACAACCTGACCTTTCGCGACCGGCTGATTGTGGCACCAAAGTAAGTGAACGTTCAGGTTCAACCAATGTCGGTACAGCATCCTACACAATCCTTTCGATAAACCACATCCGCACAATCGTTATGCACGTAAAATACAACTATTTGCACAACACGGCAAACGAAAAAGGTTACGGTTGGTGTCTTGAAAAAGTATATAGTAGTTTTAAAACCGTCAGTCGGCATAGATCGCCAATCGTTCCGAAATAAGCTATTGAAACTTCGCGGGGGAGATTAAGGAGGCAGGATGTCACACGAAAAAAAGAAACCATGGAAAAGGATGGCGTGGATTATTCTGTTTTTACTTGCGCTTCCCCCGTTGGGGCAAGAGTCAGGAGCCGGGCCAGTGAATGTTGATGTTAATGCCGCCAAGAGCATTGTTCTGAGTGGGGCTGGACGGCCTGATTCGGAGTTTGAACTTCGTTTTGTGGTCCTCTACAGCGAGAAGGATCCAGCGCTGGCGCTTCGGCCGATGCCTGATATCAAATACAATATTTCCTCTTGGGGCAGCGCCGATCCCAGCGCCGCAGCGAGCGGAATCATCTCGCATCGCGACAGCAATTCGGTCGGCGACGGATTCGACCCGTCCATTCTCAAGGGGGATGGCACGGGGCGGACCTTTGATCTTTTTCAAACCGCTCCGGCTTATTGGGTTTCGGCCACGCATCACACCGTAAGCCAAGGTGAGCATGTTTTCGATTTTGGTGACCATGCGCTATTCTCATTGAAGGCCCGACTGGAGTCGGTAGCAGGCAGCCGGTATCCTCGTCTGGCATTTGCATTCACGCCGGCCAAGCCCGGGTACTACTCTGTGGGTTATGTGGGTGCACCAGGGGTTAATCTGCCGGCTGTAGAAGATCTTTGGCAACCCTTAATCTGGCAGGAGAAACGGTTTCCCGATAAGACCTATCTGACCCTTGCTTTTCGCTGTTCCGTTCCTTCTGCTTTTGTCAGTGCAGATGGCGTGACGGTCGGGGTAGTCGCCGACCCGTCGGAATTCCCCTTTGATCCGTTGCCTCTACTCGAGAATTCGCGGTTTGGTGTTGCGCTACGGGATCCTCAAGGGCTAGCCCGTCCGATGTTGTTTGCTCCCGCTTTCGGCGGAGCAGAATCCAGGATGCAGGCAGGGCAAACCTATCGCTTCACCATGCGCCTGTTCAGCGCAACAGGAAACACGATGGACGCGCAGGAGGAGGTCGCCAGAGAACTCTATGGCTTTAAAGGCTATCGCAACAACGCACTCGGATCGCTGAATCGAACGATTGACAACATGCATGATTACATCATGAGTCCTTACAGCCTGTTTAGAGAGGAACTGAAAGGCTGCAACTACTCGACGGATGCACCTGGTGCCGTGAAGAATGTCTCAAGTATCGACCCGCTCGACCTTTCGATCGTGATGGACGATAGGCAAATGTTCGAACACCGTGCCTACCCCTACATGGAATACATGCTGTCGCGCGGCAAATTCCTGTTCACAACCGATGAGACGCAGAAGATCCAATCGCCTTCGTACCGACTGAATGGACCGACAGCACCCATCAGTGAACTGGCGTCGTTGTATTCGATCTTTCACCAGGCAACCCCGCTTTTCAACACGCTGGCGCGATCCGAGTTCGAGAGCTCCCGCGTCCGTAATCTGGACGTCGTGCAAGAGGGGGAAGCGTGGTGGAATGCGCTGTCGCTATACCGGGTGAGTCAAGACAAACGCTATCTGGATATGGCGATAGAGGGAGCAGACCGCTACCTTGTACAGCGTCTTGAAACAGCCCAAACCGATTTCAGCGATTCGGGGGCCGCTGACGCCTTCTTCTGGACCGGATTTGCCCCGCGCTACATTGATCTGCTGCTGCTTTACGAGGCATCCGCGGAGAAGCGGTTCCTTGATGCGGCCAGGACAGGCGCGCGACGGTATGCGCAATACGTATGGATGAGTCCGGCTATCCCTGATGGAGAAATTCTGGTAAACGAGGGCGGCAAAGCCCCGGAGTACTGGTATCTGAAGCGTAAAGGCCATAAGCAGGTGTTCCTTCCGGAAGAGCGCGTGCCTGCCTGGCGTCTGTCTGAAATCGGGCTTACCCCGGAATCCTCGGGGACTTGCTCGGGGCACCGGGCCATCTTCATGGCAAATCATGCGCCCTGGATGTTGAAGATCGGGTATCTGAGTAATGATGCATTTCTGATGGACATAGCACGCTCTGCGGTCATTGGCAGGTATCGAAATTTCCCCGGTTATCATATCAATACCGCAAGAACCACCGCGTACGAGAAGAAAGATTTTCCGTTGTGCGGTCACAAGGATCAGAGCGTCAGTTCTTTTCATTATAACCATCCGTTGCCGATGCTCTCTATGCTCGTTGACTATTTAGTCACGGATGCCTATGTGCGATCCGAAGGAAAAATTGATTTCCCTTATAATTACAGCGAGGGCTATGCCTACATGCAGAACAAGGCGTACGGTGCCATGCAGGGAACGTTCTTCGAACGGAGCGATGCGTTATTGTGGATGCCGAATGCGCTTTTAGAGGTTCCCGACCAGATCAACTATCTTACCGCTCGTGGTGAGAACGACATGTATGTCGCGCTGATGAATGAATCGGAGCAGGATATGCAGGCCCTCATTGTGTTCAACAGAGATGTTTTGCCCGCCGCTTACGAAAAAGAATATGTTGCCGAGATGGTTTCGGGTAGTGGTGTATCACGTGCGACGCTGACCGGAGGCAGCATACGTGTTCCCGTAAAAGCTCGCGGCTTGATGGCCATGGTCATTAAATCGCTCAAGGTGAAGCCGGCATTCCAGGACAAGATTGCCAATCTTGATCAAACCGACGCTTGGGCTGTTGACATGACTGACCTGAAGGGTGTTGCCGGGCGGGCCATGATTCTCAACCTCGGCTCGGAAAATCGCTACGCTTACGTCTACCTTGAATACAGCAAGCATGATTACGAAAAAGTAGAGTTGCTTTACAATACTGGATCTGGAGAGAAGTGGGTCACGAAGTCCGAATTTCCGTGGGAGTTCACGGTGCCGTTGGATGCCGATGTGGATGCCTTCACATTCTCAATCATGGGGTACAAGCCGGATGGCAAACGAGTGGAGGTTTCTCAACCACTAACGCTCTGCAGGAGCGGCCGTTGACATTTAGAAAACGACGGAGTTGTGCTTGAATCGGCGCTCCTATCCTTTCCCTCCTGCCATCCTTTGCAGATTGTCCAAGAAAAGAATGTCATCTAGAATAGAGAAGTCCGAGGTGATGATTCCTGTCGTTTCAGCAGAAAGCCAGGTAGGTGTCTCCATGACCAAACTTCTAAACGAAGCATTCAAGAAGGCCTCAGGACTCTCTGAAGACCTTCAGGATCAACTCGCACAGAGACTGCTGGAGGAAATGCAGTGGGAAGCTGCTTGGAACAATACCCTTGACCGCAGCCAAGATGAACTAGATACACTCGCGGACAAGGCGCTGAAAGAGTTTCAGGACGGCAGCACTGTGGAAATGGGCTTCGACGAGCTTTGAGATCCCATGTAACCGCAGACTTTCGCTCTCTCTTCGCGAACCTCCCACGGCACGTTCAGCGCCTCGCACGAAACAACTACCGCATCTGGAAGGATGATCCGTTCCATCCTGGCCTTCAGTTCAAGCTGGTGAGCAAGCGTAGTCCAGTCTATGCTGTCCGAGTTGGCATTGGATGGCGAGCCCTGGGTGTCAAGAAGGATGATGTGATCATCTGGTTCTGGATCGGTTCGCATGCGGACTACGATCGGATGCTCCGGGCTCTGTAGACTCTTGGATGGTGCCCTATACCAGAATTCCTCCCTGCGGGTTGAACCGGGTCGAAATCAAGCCGTCCGCGTTGGTAGACCGCCAAGGGAAAAAGAGACATTTTGGCACAGGACGGGCATGGCCCTCGGCTGGACTTTGGCACAGAACGGATACAATACTTGCTTTGTCCATTCACTGTATAATAATCGAGTACAGGACAAAGTACCGATGGGAGGACTATCTGTGGAGCTAATTTCTGCACAAGAGATCAAACGGCGGGGGATTTCGGCCGTAGACAAGGGGCTGCGGTCAGGCCCTGTCCATGTTCTCAAGAACAACAGGTCTACTTACGTTGTCATGTCAGAAGCGGACTACACGGAGCTCATGAAAGATTTGGCTGAGGCACGTTTAGCGGCCTCAGAGGCCGATCTCAAGGCTGGACGCACTCGGAAGGGCACATCCGAAGAGCTAATGGCCTCGCTACTGGAAGACAAGTAGCGCATGGCCAAGTATGCCTTAATCTGGACGGACACCTTCGCACGAACAGCCCGGGGCTTCCTGAAGAAGCATCCTGACCTCACCGGGGTGTTGGGGGACGTTTTAAAACAACTCGAGATCGACCCACATGTCCCCAGACTGAAGCTTCATAAGCTTCAGGGCAAGCACGGAGACAAGTATGCCGTCAGCCTGACATACTCCTACCGAATCATTCTCCTCCTACAGATCAACCGCGGCCAAGTCGTCCTCCTCGACATTGGCTCTCACGACAAAGTCTACTAAACCGACGTTCCCACCACGAATGGCAGCGAAAGGGTCAATGCCGTCGGCGATGATTTGTCCGCCTCCCTTTTACCCTCCAATCCCGAAGATATGTTTTACGTGGTCCCAGATTCTTCCCTTGGCAGGAATGCTCTTGTTCACATTCCCAGCCAGATCTCCTGTATTGGAAAATGCCTCCAGGTGTACCGTGGCTGAAGAACCGGCATCCAAGTTGGCTATTCCCAAAATCGTCCACCAGGGGGCATTCACGGCATAGTGGGTGAACGCGACCACGTTGCCGGAAGATTGTGCCTCCACCCCTGCCATGCCCCAGGCCTTGTTCAAAGGATCGTTGGCGTTCAGGATCTGCAACCCCACGATGGGTTGATCCGAACTGGCTTGTACCCATCCCATGATGTTTGGACCCAGATTGAACAGGTTGTGAACAAATCCCAGGGTCTTGTGACCTACAGGCAAGACCGGATAGATCGTATCGATCGGTGTGCCGTTCGCGGCATAGACGGTCATCGTAATGTTGGCATCCACGCCCGAGGGGTTGACCAGGGCGATCCCGGTCCACCAATTCGCGTCACAAACAAATCCCGAGAAGTTCATATTCGTCGATGTGGGCACCGCGGACAAGGCCGCCAGCTTGGCCGGGGTCGTTCCTTTGCTCCCGTAGACAAGGCAAGCTCCTACCGGGGAGCCTATCGAGCTTTGCACACCGATCCATCCGTCCTTGCCCTCGGTCAAGGGAAGAAGATTCTGAACCATGCTCAACATCTTTCCACGCGCTGTCATGTTCCACATGCCCCCTTGAATCAAGGTCCCGTCGGCCTGATACGCGCTCAAGATCACGTTACAAGCCGTGTCACCCGGATTGACGATTGCCACCCCGGTCCACCAGGCGTTGTTGGCCACGAAATGCGGCAAGACCAGGTTTTCTGCCAAGTCCGAGCTGGGCAAGGCGCCCAAGGCTCCTGTTGTTTGGTTGCCATACACGTCAAACGCCAGGACATCCACATCGCTTTCTACCTTGACCCAGCCGGTTCCACTTTGACCTGGCCATATTCCACTGACCAGTTGGGATTTCTTTCCATTCGAGGGTACCACCCAGTTTGCCGGGGTTCCCAAGACCTGCCCCTGAGGATCATAGGCAGTCAGCGTAACGTTGGCATCCGTCGAGGTACTCGGGTTGGCTACCGCGATTCCGGTCCACCAAGTCGCATCCGAGGCGAAATGGGACAGGACGTGATTTTTGGAGACCTCCACGCTCCCAGGAAGTCCGGCGATCCCTCCTTTGACAGGATCGTCCTTTCCGTAGAGCACCAACCCGGAGATCAGGGAACTGCCCGCATCCGCGATCATCCATCCAGTATTTGGCCAGATGCGAATCGCGAGGCTGTGGAACGAGCCTCCAGCGATCGCCACATAGTCTGAGCCACTGGGCACGCTCGCCTGGCCATCGGTGTCCAACCCCCAGCCGACTAGCGTCCCATCGCTTTGAAGCGCCAGATTGTGAGACCCACCCGCCGAGATCGCCACATAGTCTGATCCACTCGGCACGCTCGCCTGGCCAGAGTAGTTGTACCCCCAGCCGACCAGCGTCCCATCGCTTTTTAATGCCAGACTGTGCAACCCACCCGCCGTGATCGCCACATAGTCTGAGCCACTGGGCACGCTCGCCTGGCCATCGTTGTCCAACCCCCAGCCGACCAGCGTTCCATCGCTTTTAAGCGCCAAACTGTGAGACCCACCCGCCGTGATCGCCACATAGTCTGAGCCACTGGGCACGCTCGCCTGGCCATCGGTGTCCCGCCCCCAGCCGACCAGCGTTCCATCGCTCTTCAGCGCCAGACTGTGATACGCACCCGCCGCGATCGCCACATAGTCTGAGCCACTGGGCACGCTCGCCTGGCCATCGGTGTCCCGCCCCCAGCCGACCAGCGTTCCATCGCTCTTTAAAGCCAGACTGTGCCATCCAAGCGCCGCGATCGCCACATAGTCTGAGCCACTGGGCACGCTCGCCTGGCCATCGGCGTCCAACCCCCAGCCGACCAGCGTTCCATCGCTCTTTAAAGCCAGACTGTGCCATCCCCCCCCCGCGATCGCCACATAGTCTGCGCCACTGGGCACGCTTGCCTGGCCATAATCGTCCTGCCCCCAGCCGACCAGCATTCCCGGGGTCGGAATTGGTGTCGGGGTAGGACTGGCTGCTGTTTCTGTCGTGACAGTCCAGGCCAATAACCCTGCAGTGACCACCAAACTCATCCTCAAGATCCCAGCACATCTTTTCTGCCATATCATCACAACACTCCTTCTCTTGGATCTTGTCCACGTCAGAGGCAACCCAGTCAACGCCCTAAGACACGAAGTGGCAACTCAGAATCCCCTCGATTACTACAATCTCAGAAAGGATTTCCATGATGATCCATATGCCAAACGTGGTCTAGTCGCCGATCATTGCGAAGAAAGACGCGGACATATATCCCCAGATTTCCAGCTTCAGCCGGGCCAATATCGTCATCCTTCTCACATCTTCTCGACCCAGGTGAAATCCTATGATGAAAGAGTCTACCACGGTTCGAGGGAATCAAGAGGGAATCAAGAGAAATTAATATGAGGCCTGTCCGGGCAAAGACCGTTCCATAAACGCCGTCGGTCCGATGATTCCCGGTAGATTCCAGGTCGGTTCGGCGGCCATCGATCTGGCCTACACAGATCATGCCCAGATCCTCTTGGTAGAGTTCCCAACAGGCTGGGCAGATGGGCTGTCCGGTGACGCCCTCCTCCAGGCCATGGTCAACTCTGGACCTACTATAAGGGATCGGTTCCGCGTTCGTTTGGCGATGATCTCGCGTTTGAACTGGCGAGCTACGGGACTCATATTCTGCTGTGGAACCTCAAGGTTCATCTGCGTCGTAGCCACTGAGAGGTACCCAGGAACTCTTCTCCGTGCCAACGACCGTGCTGTAGGAATGGAGCATTCCGAAGTTCGAACAGTAGACGGAATACCACCGAACGTCACGCCTTTTGGCCAGATCGGATTTGATCTCATCCGTCATGGTCACGCTGGTCTTTTCCTGGGAATGTATCTTCTGGATGATGGCTGCCTGGTCTTCCTCGGTCAGGAAGGAGAAGACCGGGGAAAGGGCGTGTCGATCCGCCGTTTCGATCAGGTCTTCCGGGTAGATGTCATGTTCCGAATCGACCTCGATCGCTACCACGCTGAGCTGTCCAAAGAGTCCCCCAGGCTGGGCCGCGTTGGATGCTGGATAGGTGGTGATCACAGGGACTTCCACGCGGAATCTTATTCGTGAATTCAAGGTCTTGCAGGCTCTGGCAGAGTAGCGACAATGGTAGCGGACCAGGCAGGCCTCTCCCGAGATCGGGGTTTTTTTCTCCACGAAGAAGGGGTAATCAAAATGGATCTCGACAATGTTGGCGTTCAATTCATTCAGGTAGTCCAGGATGTTGACACGCAGGGTTTCCGTTCCAATACGATCCTTGTGGCTGTGGAGGATTTGGATGAACTTATCGATCCACCTCGCCTCGAATCGTTGCATGATCCGAGCCGTGATCGAGATGTTGGCTGTCGTGTGTTGTCCCTCTTTTTCGACCTTGGAAATGACTTTCATGGGAAAAGGCAGATCTTTCATGCCTACATCCACCAGAAATCGTTCTTCATTTTGCATCGCCAAATCCTTCCTGAATCTCACTCCAAAGGTATATTCGCGTATTCCTGGGGCGCTGTGACTGGATTGGCTCGCGCCGGGACACCGCCTGGAAGCTGGCAGACATAGCCCGTCTCGGCCCGAGGCGAGCCGGGAGGAAAGTCCGTGCTGACGATATGGGCGCCGCTTTGTAGAGCGTTGTCTCTCCTGCCTGTTTCATCCTTCGCGTTTACGTTGAGGTTGGCGTCCGCCCGGGTACGAACGAAATAGCCAGCCTTCACGAGGCTCTGAATGGAATCCACGGAGGGGTGATCATGGATCACGACTGCAGCCTCAGGGTTTCCTGGTTGAGATCGGACAAAGCAGGGGGCGCCCTGAAGACCTGGATAAAGATCGATGTAGACCCTTCGGACGGGATCTCCGACATGCAGAATGAACATGGCTTTGCCCCTGCAGGAAGCAAGCCCGGGCCAGCCTCGTGTGGTGACGGCTTCCTCCAAGGTGCTTGAATCGCCCCGCACATCGTCAGGTTGCACCACGCGGTCCGGGGGAAAAACGGACAGAATCTCCTGATCGAGTGCCATGAGATAGTCTCGGTCGATCTTGGATTGTTTCGCAGAACCTGAAAACCCTTGATCCTTGAGTTCAAGCAGAAAAGAAATCGGCACATGATGCGGGTGGGCGTCCGACCAATCCTTGACCGTTAGCAGACAATCCTTCAGGGTGTCGCATGTGGAATGGAAATCGATAACAGGAACATGGAACACCTTGAATTGGCCTTCCCTCGCGTAGATGTCCAGTTCAAAGCTTCGGACCCCGTGATCCAGTTGTTCATTGAGTGGCAGGTGGGAATAGTCCCATGAACGGGCATCCGGCACCATGGCAATGGCCAGGTCCAGGGAGGCCTGATCCGGACGGAGATGATAACTGTTGTGCGTTCCAATGACCTGGATTTGATGGATCGAAAGATCGTCGGCTGTCTGGGAAATGGCTGCGGCCGGGAAGAAGATCAGGACGAAAGAGACGATCCATACAAAGCATCGAAAACGAGGGATGATCCAACGCATGAACACTCCTTTGGGTTCACTGCAAATTTACCCCTTTGGTTTCAAGGACGATACGATTCAAGATCCAAATCAGTCTATCGCACCTGATGCTTGGCTTCCAGATAGATCTTGGTCTCGATTGCGAATCTTCGTGCTATTCGCTCTTTGCGCGATGGCAAGCCACCAGATGCTCCATTCCCACGGTTCTGAGCCGAGGACGTTCCTCCCTGCATTGAGCGGTTGCCAAGGGACATCGAGGATGAAAGGCGCATCCCGGGGGAAGATCGGACGGGTCGGCCACTTCCCCTTTCAGGTGCATTCTTTGTTTTCGCCGTTTTGGGTCAGGCACAGGAACCGCTTTCATGAGAGCCTGGGTGTAGGGATGGCGCGGGTCCTGGAACAAGCCCCTTTTTGACGCCATTTCCACGATCCTCCCCGCGTACATCACAGCCACCCTGTGGCTGATGTGTTCCACCACGGACAGATCATGCGCGATGAACAGATAGGACAAGCCCAATTCTTCCTGCAGGTCCTTGAGCAGGTTGATGATCTGGGCTTGTACCGAGACATCCAAAGCGGAGACGGGTTCGTCGCAGACCACGAGTCGAGGTTTCGACACCAGGGCGCGAGCGATACCGATGCGTTGTCTTTGTCCCCCGCTGAAGGCGTGAGGATAGCGGCATAGAAATTCCGGATTGAGCCCCATGGACTGGATCAGGCTGTGGATGCGATCCGAGATCTCTCCTTCGTCGGTGGCTCCTTGGGCGCGAAGCGGTTCAGCCAGGGTGTCGTACACGGTCATTCGAGGATTCAGAGAAGCATAGGGATCCTGGAGAATCAACTGCATGTGTCGTCGAAAACGTCTGAGCGCTTCACCTCGAAGTTGGGAGAGATCCCATGAGGTTTCGTCCACGCGAAAAATTATGTCCCCGGCTGTGGGTTCCAATACCCTGAGAATGAGGCGTCCGGTGGTGGTCTTGCCACATCCACTCTCTCCGACCAGCCCCAGGGTTTGTCCCCTCATGATCTCGAAAGAGACCTCTTCCACGGCCCTGACCCATCCCACGGTTTTCCT
>Ga0209498_1000847_pt1 | contig 18880 bp, 12 predicted proteins | sample WalLakDeSediment_FD_184131 | JGI IMG/M metagenome (GOLD analysis project Ga0209498, IMG submission 184131) | Lake sediment microbial communities from Walker lake, Nevada to study Microbial Dark Matter (Phase II) - Walker Lake 11/02/13 Deep... | ecosystem: Environmental > Aquatic > Freshwater >... | reverse complement strand
GCATGCCCAACAAATAAGGTTCGAGGACAATCTCGCAAGGCTCGTTCCAAGGCTCCCAACGTTCCTCCATACCACCATGTCCATCGATCCACAGGTTTGTTGGGAGGAAGAGGAATATCCAGATGGAAAACAACAGGGAGCCCCAATTCTGCACAAAGATGATATAAGGCCATGGCATCGGGATTGTCCAAACACATGCGGAGTTTCAACTCACCACAACCCCGAATACCATGAATTTCAACTGCGGATCTTAACCTCGACAAGTTCCCTGGTATTCTTGGATCCGGTGCGTAAAAGGGGATAAAACGGTCTGGATATCTGTGACAGGCTTCGAGAACCGATGCCAAGGATATGCAGTTCCACCTCGGATCGATGACTCCAGTATAGGAAGGCTCGCACTCAGATGGTTCAATTTCCCATGTCAGGAGCCATGCCTTCGAGATTCCCATGGAATCCATGTTTTTCACCATGGCCTCAGTGTCATGGCCATGCCAATTGGGATGACAATGGCTATCGATGATCATGTTGGTTGACACTTATTTCCCCCAGTTCTCTGGTCGTAAGGAACGAACTGTTGCCCCAACCTTCCACATCTCAGAATCCCTCAGTTCCTTCAGTTCGGCACTCAGTTTTTCCCTGTAATCAGGCGCACTGTTCGCTTGGAGAACGATCTGCGTTTCAACACCTTTCTTCACGCTTTGATAAAGCTTGTCGAATACAGGCAAAACCGCTTCTCGAAATTCGTGACGCCAATCCAAGGCTCCACGCTGGGCCGTGGTGCTACAGTTCGCATACATCCAATCCATTCCGTTTTCTGCCACCAATTTGATCAAGCTTTGAGTCAATTCCTCCACAGTCTCATTAAATGATTCGCTAGGTGAGTGGCCGTTCTTTCGTAGACAATTGTATTGTGCCTCTAATAATCCTTCGAGCGCTCCCATCAACACTCCGCGCTCTCCGGTCAGATCGCTATATACTTCGTTCTCAAACGTGGTATGGAACAGATACCCAGAACCCACAGCGATTCCAAGTGCCAAGGTGCGATCCAAAGCTTTTCCGGTAGCATCCTGGAAGATTGCGTAACTGGAGTTAATGCCGCTCCCATCCAAGAAGTTTCTTCGTACGGATGCCCCTGATCCTTTGGGCGCCACCAATATGACGTCTATATCCTTGGGTGGCTTCACGCCTGTTTGATCCTTATATACGATGGAGAAACCATGAGAAAAATACAAAGCGTCACCCGGATGCAATTTTTCTTTGAGCGTGGGCCAATATTTCATTTGACCAGCATCGGATATAAGATATTGTATAATCGTCGCCTTCTCGGCAGCCTGATCCAAGGTGTAAAGGGTTTCTCCGACGACCCATCCATCTCTCTGTGCCTTTTCCCAGTAGTCTTTTTCTTCCGGACGCTGTCCGATGATGACCTGAAACCCGTTATCTCTCATGTTCAGGGATTGGGCCGGTCCCTGCACGCCATATCCCAATACCGCGATCACTTCATCCTTCAGGACCTCTCTGGCCCTTTGCAAGGAAAATTCTTCTCTGGTGATCACGTCTTCCATGGTACCTCCAAAATCCATCTTCATTGTGTTCCTCCTCTCAGGAAACTCTTAGACTCTTCCGTCATGATTTCTCTGCATTTTGCATGGATCATCCGTAAACATTCTATGAACCCGATCTAGGCTTAGGGCCCAGGCCCCTTAGATTATAGCCGCTGGGGAGGAGTCGACTTTTTCTCTATCTCACGTATGTATTACCATAACTCATATGTCTAAATTTCTGAAATGGCTCACACGTCCTTCGCACAACGCCGAGATCCCTGTTGTTGGGGTTTGTGGCGACAAGAAGTTAGCTTTCTTGGGTTCTCTGATCGCATGGGCCCTTCGAATCTACCTATCTACCCTGACTGTGAGTATGCCAAGGGTATCTGAAACACTCGAGGCTCAGGAAGAAAGAGGCATCATTATTGCCTTGTGGCATCGACGAATCATACTGGCTACCTATGTTGGAATCAAACACAACGTGGCAAGTATTGCCAGCAGAAGCAGGGATGGTGAACTTATCGCTCAAGTCTTCACCAAATTGGGTCTTACCATGGTTCGTGGTTCGGGAAGAGGGGGCGCGATATCAGGACTCAAGGCACTTCTGGGGCTCTCCAGAGACCAAATCATTGCGGTTACTCCCGACGGTCCAAGGGGTCCCCTTTTTCATTTGCATCCAGGGATTATTCTAATGGCTCAAAACACACATCGCCTGGTAATACCCACAAGTTGGAAGGCTCAAAAGGAATTCAGATTTCATTCTTGGGATGGATTTTCCTTGCCCTATCCTTTCACCAAAGCCATCGTACGATTGGGTGAACCGATCGATGTGAATGCCATGGATGGCGATCTGGAACAGAAACGTTGCCAGGTCGAGCATTTGATGAGAATATTCGAAGAAGAAACTGAAGCGACAGAGATTTGACGTAAACATTCAGTGAACCCGATCTGGCCGTGGGCTGGATCACGGCAGGGTGAGGAGTGCGTGAATCGTCTTGGATTGCACCTCAGTCGTGGATTCCTTGAGGCGTCTTGGATAAGTCTGCGATCCCGCTCCATCGTTGTGACCGAATGTAGCGCCGATCCTCCTCTTCAGAATGCGAACTTATTTTTCCGTGACCCTTAAGACTTTCGACTCCGAGATAGAATAAATTCATGAATCGATCCAATGGCTATCATGGTCAATGCCATCGAAACACCTATGACATGAATAATAAAATGATTCTTTGTCCGTGAATCCATGGATGTAGCTTTGGTGATTCTCCATTCGCTCTTACCTGGCCAGGCAACCTGATGAGCGGGAGTCAGTATCTGGGTATCCAGAATTTGGAGTCCTCCATCATCCAAGCCAACCAAGCTGAGCTTGCCCTTTCCTGTCCAATCACCCAAAGCCGGAACACATCGCAAAGGGAATGAAAGAGGCAACCTCCCCACAAGCTCCCCCGTGCCTTGAGACCACAATAAAAGTTCCTGAGTTCTTGGTATGATCAATTCCGTGCACGTATCCTTGGTTAAGTTGGCACGTAAAGGAGCCATAGATGCCCCAGAGAGTCCAGAAAGAGGAGAAAAGAGTCCCTCCCTGGACAAGAAAAAAACGGTCCCATCTATCAACACCAGATAGAAGCCCGGCTTGTTGTCGCATTGACTACTTATAGGGGGCCATGAAGAAGGGGCAGGCAAAGTGACTCGGGTTATTGGGGTACCATGATTGCCATCGAAGAGATAGACGGAACCTGGACACATACAAGCGACCCACACTTCTGTTGTACTGACAAAGGATGCCACATCCATAATCTTCTCCCCTACCTCTTGGTTCCAGCCTATGCTACCTTTTCCTGCATCATAGGCATATATGTGCCGGCCTGCACCGATAAACAGGATGGAACCACCCCTATTGGGCCTGGAGGAGCACATGGAAGATATGGCTTCTTGGACATAGAAAGGGGGTCTGATCTCTTCCAGATAACGTCGCCCCGACAAGAAACGAACTCGACCATCTCGGGTTCCTATAGCCACATCAGGTATTCCATTCTCATCGGCCCAGCATGGGACCATATCCGTATCTGGATATTCAGGAAGAGAAGCTCCCCAGGGAGTCAACGTCCCTGTGGCGCCATCCAAACATATGACTTTAGGTCCCACGATTACGGCCACTATTTCTTGTCTTCCATCCCCATTCAAATCGAGTAATTGAGGTGAAGACGCAAGATGCAAGGGCAAATGTGCGCTCCACACATGTTGAGGTCTGGAATCATTTCTGCTCCAGACCTCCAGACGATCCTCATAAATCAAGAGAATTCCTACGGATCCAGAAGGGAGAAGATTTCCCATGCTCACGGATCTAGGCAAAGGGTTGAGTGGAAAATGATGGACATCAACCTCTGTGATCGACGCTGAAGGGGAAGAAAATATCATTCTATCTCTTATTGCATGGATTAACCCAGGGAAGATAACCAGCAGGGCCAAAAAGCCCATGGCAATAGCAACTTTTGCCCATAAAAAATGCCAGGCTTTCTTCTTTTGCGCCGCTACTGGATCAAAGTGATTTCCAGCTTGGACATATAAAAGATCAACCTTACCTAATCTGATGATTTCTCCTCCACGAAGATGAACTAAAGCCTGATTCTTTCCATGGATCTGAATTCCATTGAGACTTCCGAGGTCTTTCACAATATGCCCGTCTTCCGCAGAAGACACTTGTGCATGACTCTTGGATACGGTTTCATGATCAATGACAATGTCGCACTCCTTCCATCTGCCTATGATCATATGATCCTTTTCCAAAGAATATTCCCCCTTCACCTTTCCTTCAGAAATCCAGAGCAATCTGTCAGTATTTACGTTTGAATCAAAAGAGGGAATGAATTGGATTGTAGGCTCAGGTCTCAAAGGAGATGCTGGTTGACGTATTCGTCTTCTTTCATCCAAGTCTAGAATCATCGTGTGGCATCCGAAACTCAACTCGTCTCCTGTTTTTAAGGAAGAGGAACCATGAACATGTTTTCCATTAAGAAGAAGGACAGCGTCGGGAGACAAGGTTTCGACAATATATTGTCCACTGGTATGGAAGATAATTCTTCCATGCCTTGAAAGGATTCCTTCCCCCTGCAACACGATTTCATTATCAGCATGCGAACCCACAGTGATTCCAGCATGGTCAAGGGGAAGTCGAATGACCTTCTTGCCCGATTCTTTCAGAATGATTTCGGCCATAGAAGTTCTACTCCGTTATCATCTACCTTGACATGAAGATGCTGGTTTTCATTGCCCAACTGAACGCGAACTCTTTGGGTGGCCTGCGTTCGGAGATCCGTTACCACCAGATCGTACATGCCATGAGACAAACCCTCTATAGAAGATGTATCTTTCTCAAGAGCAAGGATTTTTCCGACTTGATCCACAATTTCCACTTTGAAATGAGATTCCTTTGCGTCCAGATGGATACTAACCCCCAAAGCAGGCTGCAGGTATACTTCCACGATTTTGATGGTTCTTGAAGGTCTGAGATCAAAGGAGACCACCTCTGTTTGATAACCCTGGGCTACCACCTCGATGGTATATCGACCAGAGGGAATGCAGAAGGAATCACTGTCCAGCAAAGTTCTAGGGATGTTTCCCGCAGCGGCATTCAAGAATATATGCGATTCAGGGATCTCTCTGTGCTTCTCATTTAGAACCCTGACCATCATCTCAGGCCACGGCTCCAAAAGCACATCAAAGGTTTGGATTTCTGGTTCCCAGTGTACTGTGATTTCTGAAGAAGCTGATTGATATTGAAAAGCGCTTATGGACAAATTATAGGTGTCCGGTAATATTCTTGGTTGTATCGGGTAGTTCCATACATTATGCATACCGTTGGTTGTAGCTATAAGTCGAACTTCTTCCACAGGGGCACCACTGAAAGCATCCTTGACTTGAACGGAAACAGAAGGCAGGGGTTTTGGAGAAAGAGATACAAGATATTCACCTAAACTCACCTTATCTGGATCCAGAAAGAGATCTTCGTTGTAGTGGCCTGGAAGGTATGCCTGGACTCGAATCATCTCACCCGACCTGACCCCCTGGATCCAAAGAGGAGATATTCCCTCTCCCAGAATCGTCGAATTATCGCCCATAACAACGATTCTGGCACCAGGGGGTCTCGATACTATGTCAAGAGAGCGGGAGAGACGAACAAGGATATTCTCTTCCGTGATCGTGACCCAGGGATTCTCAGACAAGAATTGACCAGTTTCATTGAGAAACAGGCTGAACATCATTCGGTCGTATAAAGGATGTTGGATTGAAAGCGAACTTTTACCTGCTGGCAATCGGACATGTTCTAGATGGTTTTCTTCCCGATCCTGAATCTTGAGAATCGCTTCTTCCGGATAAACGCAAAAAACGACCTCTTTGAACAATTCGATGGGGATATTAAGGACGCCGCCGGGACGGGACGAGGCCGTTTTCTCCGATAAATCCAATTCTGCAAGCCATGTTTCAAATCCAGTAGCCTTGGCCCGTAGAAGATACTGCCCGGCCATCAGTATCCTTGTTTCCTCTACCTGGGACCATTCTTCAATTGGGCCTCCGCGAATCCATACTTGGGTAGAAGCGGGAGATGGTTTGACGTACAGTTGGACTTCCATGGACACGTTCATTGGAGGTAACGGTTTGTCTTCCACTATCTCTAGACTTCTTTCATAGGCCAGAAAACCTTCTTTATTCATATGAAGGGTATACTTGCCTGGAGCAAGCTTGGGACATCGAACGGGCGTGGTTCCCAGAAAGACGCGTTGCTTCCAGGAATTGTAAAGAACCATCTCAACCCCGCTGGGGCAACTTCTTATCTCCAATCCATCTGTTCCGTTTCGTATTGTCTTTGGAAATATTCGACCCAAAGCAACCCCTAAGCAGAAAAGAAAAGCCACCAGAAATATTCTCCTAACATGATAGATCCTTGGGAGAGATCCCCTTCCCTGGACCATCATGGTCTGTTGAGATCTTGGCTGTACTTCCGAACATAATGTGGGGCACTCTCCCATGCGAATGGGGTCTGCAACCTGAACATGAGAAGTTGAGCCAATCCCTTGTGCCTCTCTCATGGACAAACCTTCGGCTCGAATGGCAGTTGGAATGAAGGTGGAGGCTCGACTCAAGGCTTCTTCCAAGCCCGATGCTCCACTCTCAGGACCATATTCTGATGAGATATCTCGCAAATATTCTCGCAATACCTCCAAAGAAGGAACGCGAGCTTGTATTGTTTCAGACTGGCAATACTCTTTCATCTTCCCCAGGAAAGCATGGCTCTCCTCAGAGAAGACATCTTTCATTCGATCCAACAAGATTCCCAGGGCATAGAGATCCGAGACAACAGAAGCCTTTCCTCCCCGTAAGATCTCGGGAGAAAGCCATTCCGCCTCTCCCAAAGTCACCCATTTCTTGTCCAACCTGTATCTCAACCAATGGTTGCCCACAATAGGATCGGATAAGATCACATTACCGTGGGACGAAAGCAATACATTCCGGGCATGCAATCGTCCATGCGGCCCATATACATGAAGTTCCGCTATGGCGTCCACAAGCCTTCGACAGAAATAAATTCCAGAGGATAAGGATATCCGATGGCCTGTTTCCCTCAGAGAATGTATGAAGGCCTCCAGGGAAAGACCTTCACAATAGCTTCGAATCAAGACTGTATCTCCTTGAATCTCAGGCATGCCGTGTAGAGTCAGGAGAGAGGGAGATTCGAATTTCCTGGCCAAAGCCACTTCCTCCCTGAGATGGGTCAATGTATTTCTATTGCCCTCCAGCTCGCACCTAATCTCCTTAAGTACCATGAATTGACGGCTAAGCCACTCTTTGACAACATAGGTCTTTCCAAGTGGCCCTAGCCCTAAGGAGAATTCGACTTGATAAGCACCGAAAGCCTTGGCCATATGTCTGTTATATTGTATCATCGTTCATCTTAAGAATGATTGAGATTTCTTGATATTTAGTTTTTTAAGCGACATGATGACCCCTCATTCTTGTTAAAAAAGAAAGCGTATGAAAGCCATGGGCATGGAGAGCGCGAAAACGAAACTCGATCTCCTCTGCATGGAAAGGAATCCCGGTCCAAATGGAGTTGTGATATTTGGTGCCTCTGGCGACTTAACATATAGAAAGCTAATTCCTTCCTTCTATGCCCTTTACAAGAGAAAACTCTTGAATAACGGTTTTTTCATTCTGGGATGTGCCAGAACAAATCTTTCCGATTCAATATTCAGAGATCGTATCGTTCAGACTCTGAAAGATAGGCTTGATAAAGCCCAACTCAGTGATATCCACGCCTTTGCGAAAAAATGCCATTACATATTCGGCGAATACAAGGATCACCGGTTCTACGCACGGCTTCAACGGATCCTGTTGCGCCTGGAGAAGGAAGAAGGCACTGAGGGAAATCGTCTCTTCTATATGTCCATTCCTTCCTCGATCTATCCTCCTGTGATTGAAGCACTTTGTTCATTCGGACTGACTTTGGAGGGAGAGACAGCGACCCCATGGAGACGAGCGATTCTTGAAAAGCCCTTGGGGCATGATCTATCTTCCTCTGTGACACTAAACACCTTCATACAACGTTTCCTGAGGGAACGCCAGATTTACAGGATAGATCACTACTTGGGCAAGGACATCGTCCAGAATATCCTCGTATTCCGCTTTGGCAATTCAATATTCGAGCCTTTGTGGAACAGGCAATTTATAGATCACATCCAGATCACGGTGGCTGAATCAGTGGGCGTAGAGCATAGGGCTGGATATTTCGACAGCATGGGGACACTTCGTGACATGTTTCAGAACCACATGATGCAAATGCTGAGCCTGGTAGCAAGTGAGCCTGCTACATCCTTCGATGCGAATAGGATTAGGGACGAAAAGATTAAACTCTTAAGATCCATAAGACCTTTTCAGAAAAAGAAGATACAGGAGCATTTTGTTCGTGGTCAGTATGGACCAGGTAGCATTCGTGAAGAATCCATTCCAGGTTATCTCGAGGAAGATGGAGTCGCTTCGGGATCCAGAACCGAAACCTATGTGGCGGGGCGTTTTTTTATAGACAATTGGAGATGGCAGGGGGTTCCCTTTTATCTTAGATCAGGAAAGAGACTTCCCCATCGTGTCAGCGAGATAGCGATTGCGTTCAAGAATGTTCCGCATTCCATGTTTCCTCTATCTGTTTCCCAGGATTCTATCAACAATGTACTCGTGTTGAAGGTGCAACCCGATGAGGGTATCTCTTTGTCTATTCAGGCCAAACAGCCTGGACCCAAGATGTGCGTGAATTCTATTAACATGGATTTCCAGTACAAGGATGCTTTCGGTTCAAATACACCTGAAGCGCATGAGCGCCTGCTACTCGATTGCATGCTGGGCGATCCTACCTTGTTTGTTCGTGAAGATGACGTGGAAGAAGCATGGTCCTTGCTGCAACCGGTTTTAGAGGGTTGGAGTGATCCGTCTGATTCAGGGTCGGGACTCATTCACGTCTATCCGTCAGGCTCCTGGGGTCCTCATGCTGCCGAGGCTCTTTTGGGCCAGGATGGACGTCGCTGGCGTCATCCGTGAGAAAAACAGGGTCTATTGCCACTCAGAGCAGTCCATTTGGTATCGGAAGACTCGTCGGATATGCCTTTTAAACAGGTTGGCTTCCACGTTTTGACCCACCACCTCTTCGAATGCGCTCAATGCGTCCAAATAACGGCGCCCCATCTCCGCTGCCACCTTGTAGCTGACATGCAACATTTGTCTGAAATGAAGATTGTACTCAAGGCAATCGGGATCATGACGAAGGGCCGCCGCATATTCTTCCCCACTCCAGTCCATGACCTCTTCAGCCCTGGGCAGCCTTGTCGAATCAATGGAGATCACTGGGGCATATGGAGCACACAACTCATCGAATCGTCCCAGCGCATTCGTGTATATCTCTCGAACGACACACAAACCCTCAGACCCTGAAAGGGCCAGACCGATGAGTTCCTCCAACCATGTTGTGCCAGCGGTCTTAAGATGAAGCCCTGCATTGAAATCGTATAGGGCCTTGCTGATAGAAGGATAAATTGAAAATTTATCGCTCCCTGAATGCACGCTCATTTTCAGATTCTTGGGCAAACCAAAGCGTTCGATAGCATATTCGATGACGGCAAGATCTGACCTGAATTCCTCTTCAAATCGATTTGGATCTCCTACATAATCTATCCCCTTGTTGAAACGTCCCGTGAATTTGGGCGCAATGGTTTGTGCGTGTATGCCCTCATCTGCCACCATGGCCAGAATCAGTACCATGTCAAGTGGCGATTGAGGTTCATCCGTTTCATCCATTGAAATTTCAGCAATGAACAGACCTTCCCCCTTGAAGGCAAGAATATGCCGATAGATCCTTCCCGCCTCTTGAATGGCGCAGAGATATCGACTGGCTACCTTTCTCATGCTGTCCTGATCAATGAAAAGTGGATTCTGGATACCCTGTAGTTCCAACCGGCCAATCAAATCTTCATGTCTTCTGACAAAAGAATCGATTTCTTCAACAGGAGCCGTCTTCCCCTTGAAATTCGCCACATCCAATGTGAAGAAATCGCTTGAGGATAAGAAGGCGCCCACGTTCTGCATCCCGATATGATCCGCGTCAACGTGATATGCGTCTTTCCACCCCAGGCTTTGCACGGCACAGTCAGCTTCCTCTCGCACGTCGCATGGGGTGGTTCCTATGATTTCATGTTCCCGGTAAGACTTGTTCCAAACAGGAATTACCAGAAATCCAGGGTCTCGTGCTCGAATGATGGCGCGCAATTGAGCCTGACCTTGTCTACCAAAACGATCACCTACACCCAAAGAATATTTCTCCAAATGCATGACATCTCCCTCTAGATTCATGATAAAGAGTTATAAGTCGTCTTCTATGTGTATCTCGAAATCCTTCAAGCTTCCGCTGGAACACAGGCACAGAAACGAAGTATAGACTCACATTGATTGGCAAATTCTCTCCCGTCGCCATATCCCTGAAGGATTGCTTCTTCTTCGATCCCTTTTCTCGATATTAAGATGCTGCTATGAGAATATTTCAGAGTACATATTCAGTGAACCCGATCTGATCTTAGATTATAGAGGGCTGGCGAGGAGTGTGTGAATCGTCTGGCCGGGTTCAGGGGCGGGCCGACCACCGAGCTTGAGCTCGGTTCCTTGGGCCGTCCTGGCCCGGCCAGGCTCGCATCATCAAGATTCCAGCGAGCCGAGCATGAGCCAAGACGATTCATGCATTCCTCGTCCTGCTGAGTTCAAGCCCTCGATCAGATCGGGTTCACTGAATATTAACGTAAAATGCTTGGGAATCCTTTTGCTCCTTAGTGTTTCCAGTGGCCTGTTCATGCGAAAGCGAGTAAAGCAAACTCTGTCGAGAGCTTGGGGCTTGGTAGCAGGGATTGTCGCAGGGATCACGGGGGAGCTCACAAGCATGTCCGGTCCCCCAGTCATCGCCTACTGTTACGCCCAGACTTGGAATTCTAGAGAAATCAAAGCAACACTTCTCACATTTTTTCTGATTACCACGGTGGGACGATTGTCTCTGCTTGCATACCATCAGCTGATTCAAGAGTATGTTTTATCGTTATGGTTATACTTGACACCAGCCACCATTCTTGGAACACAATTGGGTTTGGACTTTTTTCACGCCTCAATAACGATACGATGATATTCTTGGGACGTCTATCGATGTTTTTGCTTGGCATCTACCTTCTCATTCAAGCATAGACGAAAGTTCAGGGTCGTTCGAGGCAGAGACTGCGAAGCAGAAGGATTTCGCCGCATGGAAGGACTCTTGATCTTGGGATCTTTTCTTTGTCACACTATTTTTATATAGACAATCCGTAAATATTCAGTGAACCCGATCCAACCGCAGCCCTTGGCGGAGAAGAGACAGAGATGCTGTTTTCGAACGGTTTGAAATCCCCTCCCACGCCGAATGCACATTCGGCATCTGGGATGGGATTTCACTTCCAAGGTGCGTATCACGGTATTCCAATCTGTCTCCTCTGCCCACGACGGTTTGTCTCTGAATCGCTTTCACTGAATATTTACGACAATCCTTCATCCATGAGGAAACATAAGCCAGCTCAATCCTTATGGGTTATGTGGATCTATTGAACATATCTCGTGGTTTTTGCAACAGGAGGTATAGGCCCATGAATGAAGAAAGACTGAGAGTGGGTATCGTCGGAACTGGATGGGTTGCGGGGGAACATATAGCCGCATGGAACAAGAATCCACGCGCTGAAGTCGTTGCCCTATGCAGCAGAACCATGGCCGGAGCACAAGAAAAGGCCAAGGAATTGGGACTTGACCTGCCTTGTTTCACATCCATGGAAAAGATGATCCAGGCAATGCACCTGGATGCAGTGAGTTTGTGTTCTCCCAATCATCTTCACTGTGAACAAGCGCTTCTTGCCGCCGAAAATAGATTACATATCGTTCTGGAAAAGCCTGTCGCCTTATCTCTGCCAGAACTTCGTCGTATCGAAAAAGCCGTAAAGAAGTCCAAAGTCAAAACGATCACGGGCTTTGTCTTGCGGTGGAATCCGCTATTCCAAATCATTCGATCCATGCTTGACGATCATGCTGTGGGAGAACTTTTTTACGGGGAAGTGGATTACTATCACGGTATAGGTCCATGGTACAAGCAATTTTCCTGGAACGTTAAGAGAAAGGTTGGAGGGAGCTCGCTTTTGTCTGCTGGTTGCCACGCTCTGGACGGCTTGATGTGGTTCATGGCAGAGGATGTCCAGGAAGTTACAGCGCTTTCCACGAAAAGCAAAGCCCCGGAATTCAAACCCTATCAATACGATCCATGTCAAGTGACCATCTTGAGATTTAAGAATGGTAAGGTCGGCAAGGTGGCTTCGTCGATTGACTGCAAGATGCCCTATTTTTTTAACATTTTGCTCCTAGGAAGTGCCGGCACCATAAGAAACAATCAAGTGTGGTCTCATAAATTCGACGGGCAGACGAAATGGGCTGAAATTCCAACCATTCTTCCCGATTCTGGGGATGTCAACCATCATCCTTTTCAGGGAGAACTTGACGAGTTCATATCTGCCATCCTGGATGGCGGGAAGATATCCACCGGACTGGATTGGACTGTGAAGGTCCATGAAGTCATCTTTGCTGCGGATCAGTCCGCCCGAACTGGAAAACCCGTCAAGCTACCGTTAGTCGTCTAATCTTTCTTCGTAAATATTCAGTGAACCCGATCCGAGCTTAGATTATAGCCGGCTGGCGAGGAGTGCATGAATCGGCTGAGCGGGTTCAGGGGCGGCCCGACCACCGAGCTTGAGCTCGGTTCCTCGGGCCGTTCCTGTCCGGCCAGGCTCGCATCATCAAGATTCCAGCGAGCCGAGTATGAGCCAAGACGATTCATGCATTCCTCGTCCTGCTGAGTTCAAGCCCTCGATCAGATCGGGTTCACTGAATGTTTACCTTTCTTCAAGGTTCCTTGCCATTCGTGGAGCAACTGCAAGGCTTGGAGTGGAGTCAATAGGTTGACATCGGTATCCCGTATCCTTTCGAGAAGAGGATGTGGATCCACTGTGGATCGATCGTGAGTCTCCTTGGCGAAATCTAGGAAAGACAGTTGACGTTGATCGATGGAACAGAGGGAGTGACCTCTGCGTATCCCGTCCCTCTCCAGATCCCTTAGGATATTCTTTGCTCTCGTTATAACCCTGCCCGGAATACCGGCGAGCCGCGCAACCTGGATCCCATAGCTGTGATCGGCAGGGCCCTCAGCGACCGTATAAAGAAAGGCTACTCTATCCCCCCACTCCTTCACCTGGACATTCATATTATGAACCCTGGGAAATGTGTCGGCCAACTCACTCAGCTCGTGATAATGGGTGGCAAAGAGTGCCAAGGAACGGTGGTTCAAATCTTCATGCAAATACTCGACAATTGCTGATGCGATACTGATACCATCATAGGTGCTTGTGCCTCGCCCTACCTCGTCCAGAATCACCAGACTTTTGGGGGTACAAGCATTCAAAATTCGAGCCGTTTCACTCATTTCAACCATAAAGGTGCTCATACCGCGAGTCAAAATATCCGATGCGCCGATTCGCGTGAATACTCTATCCACCAACCCCAATGTCGCAGATTGTGCTGGAACAAACGAACCGATCTGCGCCATGAGAAGAATCAAGGCTGCCTGTCTTATGTAAGTGGATTTTCCTGCCATATTAGGGCCGGTGATGACAAGGATTTGTCTATTCGACTGATTGAGAAACAAATCGTTGGGCACAAAAGATGGTTGGTTGTTCATTCTCTCCAAGACGGGATGTCTGCCTTGTCGGATCTCCATCATAGATTGTTCGACGAGCTCAGGCTCGACATATCCAAATCGCTCCGCAGCCTCTGCCAAGGACCTAAAAACATCAAGTTCTGCTACAGTACGAGCAATCTTCATGAGTGGATCACACCAGAGAGCCAGTTCTGACCTCAGATGGCAAAAGATCTCATACTCCATTTCCTTGATCTTGTCATCCGCATTCAACACCAAGGCCTCGTGTTCCTTGAGTTCTTCGGTTATGAAACGTTCACAGTTTGTAAGGGTTTGTTTGCGAATATAATTCTCTGGAACCAAGGACAAATTGGGTTTGGTGATTTCAATGTAATATCCCATAATCCTGTTATATCGCACTTTTAGCGACTGTATCCCGGTGCGTTTCATCTCTTTGACTTCGAGTTCTCTTAACCAACCTTTGCCTGAAGATCGAACAGATTTCAGTTCGTCAAGTTCCTGAGATATCCCCTCTCGGATAAGTCCCCCTTCAGTCATAGAAATCGGAGGTTCATCCGTCAGAGTAGTGTCGATTCTTCTTACCACTTCTTGGGAAGAGTTGAAATCATCCAAGAGATGTTTGAAAGGATTAAAGGTATCCTTGGAAAGTAAAACCGCACATTCAGGAACACGTTTTAGACTATCAGCCAGGCCTCGTAAATCCCTGGCATGTGCTGAACCACAACCAATTTTTCCCGTCAATCTCTCGATATCCTGTATTCCCGAAAGTTTCTCTCCCAATCTCGTTCGCAGTTCTGCTTCTTCTTTGAAATACCGAACCCGTTGGAGACGTTCCAGGAGTATCTCTCTTTCCAGACAAGGGGATTTGATCCAATCGGCAAGTAGCCTTTTACCCATAGGGGTTTCGCAGTGATCCAAAACGCCAAGAAGAGAGTGTTTTCTCTCGTTAAGGGAAGAAGCCAGCAATTCCAAATGTCTTCGTGTATCTTCATCCAACCCCATGAACATATCAGTGGAATAGCACGTAATCCCTGTGATATGCGCTAAGCCCGCTTTTTGAGTCTCTTCAAGATAGAAAAGTATTGCACCAGCAGCCGCCACAGCGGCGCGCCGTTCATCCAAGTCATACCCTTTGAGATCTTGAGTCCCGAATTGCCTGCAGAGACATTCCCTGCAACGTTCCAAGGAAAAGATCCAGGAATCACGGAAGGTAATACGTGACAGACTTGGATTCTTCTGGAATTTATCTGTGAACAGACGTTCCTTGGATTTGTCTGGACAAAGGAGCTCGGCAGGAGCGACCCGTTCAAGTTCATCCATGGCCTTGCTCTCGCTCCCCAACTCCGTCACCCTGAATTGTCCAGTGGAAAGATCTACGTGTGCCACGCTCCATTTTCCATCGAGTTCCGCAATCGATGCCAGAAAGTTACTGCTCAATCCATTCAACTCTTCCGGATCAGTTACTGTCCCCGGGGTAACGATTCGAACCACTTCCCGTTTCACCACACCCTTGGAAAATTTGGGATCCTCTACCTGATCGCAAATCGCCACGGCATGTCCTTCCCTTACCAGTTGAGCCACATAGCGTTCGGCCGCATGATAGGGAACGCCACACATGGGCATGGCACCATCATCCTTGCGTCGGGATGTCAGAGTTATACCAAGAATCTTGGAAGCCTGTTGGGCGTCTTCATAGAAGAGTTCGTAAAAATCCCCTAAACGAAATAAAAGCAAAGAATCTGGATTTTGGGATTTGATCCTTTGATATTGTTCCACCATGGGAGTGGATTTGGCGCTGGATATGCTCATTCTCTAACCACGTAGGTCTTGAAATTCTCTCGAACCATGATTTGCTCCGCCATTCGCTCCGCTTCCTGCTGCGTTCTGAACCGTCCCACTCTGACTTTATATACAGGCTTTCCATCCAGAGAACCATCCACAGTATAGGAATCATACCCTCTGCTCTGAAGTTGTTTTTCCACGTTTTGAGCCCACTTTTTCTTTGTGAATGCACCCACTTGAATGGCAAAAGGGAAATCTTCCAGAGGATGCGTGCCAACAGACTCATCCATTCTTTCCATGAATGACGGAGCTTCAGAAGATGCCCCTTGGGAAATCTGGTTGATTCCCAGTTTCGTATAACATTCCCTGAGCGTCTCGCGAACGAGGTCGCTAAAGGCTGGAGCCATTTCAAGATTCAAGGCAGTTTCCCCAATGTTGATAGATTCAACATATTGTTTGTTTTCAAGAAGAACCTGACATAACGCTACCGCGATTTGACCCGTCCATTGTGTTTCCCTGCCCAACTCCCAAGCTTCCTCCAACTGCCTTTGGGCATCGAGAAGAGAACCGGCACGCAAAAAACTCATGCCCAACCAATATTGCGTCTCTGGTACCCTCTTATCCGTGGGGTAAGCAGCCAAGAAGGTTCTGAACTCCGTGGCCGCCTGGGAATAATTCTCTCGCATGAAATATAGAAACGCCAATTCAAACTGAGCCTTCTTGGCCCACGGAGTTCCCTTATAGTTACGAACCGTGTTTCGAAGTCCATGAACCGCGGAAACAAAATCCTCTTCCAAGCTGCCCAACAAATATTGCGCTTCAGGGGCATGTGCAGATCGAGAATACTTTTTGACATATTCGGTCAGCTTACCCTTGGCTTCTTCTGTCTTTCCTCCTTCCAATAAGGTTTTCGCATCAGCAAAGAGTTGGTTGGCTTCGTCCGCGGCCCAGCCAAGACCTTGGAGAAATAAACATGAACCTGATAAAGACAGAATAAGTGTCAACCCCCATACCCAGGATCTTTTTGAAATCATCACTCATTCCTCCTTCATGTAAATATTCAGTGAACCCGATCTGGGCTCGGATTATATCCTGCTGATATCAAGCCCTCGATCAGATCGGGTTCACTGAATATTTACTCCTTCATATTCTCGGATAAGCACATGGTGTGTCGATGAGAAGCATCTCTACAATACCCAAGGGATCACGAAAAAACAACTTTTCATTCAATAGCACGTAGATTTCTCGACGCATCCTGGATACGTCTTCGTTCGCTCGATCGTTGCAATCGATTCGAACGCCAATCAATCTCTCCAAGATGCAAACTCTCTTTTGCGTGACTCCTAATCAAATGGCGCATCCATACAAACACACCCGAGAAGCGGACTCAAGGCGTACCGAGACCAGACACTTCTCATCCCCAGACCTTTCAGGATATACAACGATTTGTCCCTCCCTGGTTCGTCCCGTAAAACGACTTGGATCCTTCCAACTTCTCCCCTCACAGAGTATTTGCCGTGTTTTGCCTACCAAGGATTGATGGCTCGAAAGAGCTATGGAGCCATGGCATCGCTCGGCCTCAAGAAATCGCCTTTGTTTCTCTTCAGGAGGGACAGTGTCTTCCCAATGGGCTGCTTTCGATCCAGGCCTCGGGGAATATTTGAATATGAAGGCTCGATCAGGTCTTGACTCTTCCAGCATGGATAGGGTTTCCAAGAAATCTTTCTCCGTCTCCCGAGGAAACCCAACGATTACATCAACATATAGTCCCGCTCCTGGAAATGTATCGCGAATCAAAGACAATTTTTCCAGATAATCCTCTCGGGTATATCCCCTGCCCATCCTATCGAGAACCCAGTTGCTGCCAGATTGAAAGGGCATTTGGAACTGGGGACAAAATATCGGGTAATTGGAAAGGGCACGAATGAACCAAGGATGAATATCCCTGGGATGGGCCGTAACGAGTCGAACCCTCCAGCAATCCGGAATATCAGACAATCCATCCAGGATGTCCACAATTCCCTCTCCTGGACGCCTGCCTTGCTCAACCTGAAACGCCATAATATTCTGTCCGAGAAGAGATACCTCTCGAGCACCTCGTGATACCAGTTCTTTTACCTCATCGAGGATGCTCTTAATGGATCTACTTCTTTCAGGACCCCTGACATAAGGAACGATACAGTAAGAACAGTAGTTGGTACATCCTTCGACGACTTTCACCATTTCACAGAGTTGAACTCGGGGCCGAGTTGTCTTTGGACCAAATCTCCCCTCCCCTCCCACCAGGCATTTACGGCGGCCTGTATCCAGAACATCCCGAACCAGTTCTGGAATGCGATAAAAATGGCCCGGCCCTATAACCAAGGAAATCCCAGGTAGTTCCTTCAGAAGGGCTGGACCCTTTCTTTCAGCCACACAACCGCACAATCCTATGACCCTTGGACACCCACCTTTTATGTTGTGATTGATGCTCCTCACCATCTGGATGGCCCTATCTTCCGCTCCTTGACGTACGGAACAAGTGTTGACCAAAAGAATATCCGCCCCATCGACGGAAGCATGGAGTTCAAAGCCATGTTTCTCCATCCACCCCGCAAGATCTGCGGAATCCGCCTTGTTCATCTGACATCCATATGTGATGATATGAACCTTTTCAGCCAATCTCCATTCCTCCTATCTATCCAACAGAATGAAACTTAGAACTTTTCGTGTCTCGATTGGGAGTAAATATTCAGTGAAAGCGATCCAGAGACAAACCGTCGTGGGAAGAGGAGACAGATTGGAAGTGAAATCCCCTCCCAGATGCCGAATATGCATTCGGCGTGGGAGGGGATTTCAAACCTTTCGAAAACAGCATCTCTGTCTCTTCTCCGCCAAGGGCTGCGTTTGGATCGGGTTCACTGAATATTTACATTGGGATCCCTCGCTCTCTGGAAGAGGGGGAGGAGGGACTCTTCAGATCTTAACTGAATTGGCAACCTTCGAGGTCACTCAAAAACAACTTCACATTCTAGAGGGCAATGTTAACATTATCTTCAGCCTCGCCTCGAGCTCGGATTCCTCAATGTGCCTTGGATACATCGTGCGGATCCCCTCAGTCGTTGCGGTCCAATCTAACGCCCATCTTAAACTTCTTGTTGCGCGACCTCTAGGTGCAAATTTTAACCCATATGAAATCTGATCCTTCAACATCGTAAGTATTCAGCATCTGGCAGGAAATGGGTACCAGCAGGGCGAGGAGTGCGTGAATCGT
>Ga0209498_1000846_pt1 | contig 18922 bp, 16 predicted proteins | sample WalLakDeSediment_FD_184131 | JGI IMG/M metagenome (GOLD analysis project Ga0209498, IMG submission 184131) | Lake sediment microbial communities from Walker lake, Nevada to study Microbial Dark Matter (Phase II) - Walker Lake 11/02/13 Deep... | ecosystem: Environmental > Aquatic > Freshwater >... | reverse complement strand
GATTACCTGAAAATAATGAGGAAACAATCGCTCGGTTTCAAAGCCAGATCCAAGCTTTTCGGCATGCTGATCATCGCCGTAATTTTTATACTTCTTTTATCCTTAACCGGGCTATATAATCCCGCACTGAAACTGCCTTTTTTTAATCTGACTCTTAACCTGGGGATTATCTATCCCCTGTTTATTCTGCTGATGATTACCGGATTCAGTAACAGTGTTAACCTGACCGACGGAGTAGATGGTCTGGCCGCCGGAACGGCTGCCCTGGCTCTCGCTGCGTTTGCCTATATCGGTTATCGGGCGGGAATTCCTTCCGTCGCCCTGTTCTGCGCAGCGCTGACAGGGGCCTGCCTCGGTTTCTTAGTTTTCAACCGCCACCCGGCAAGGCTTTTCATGGGCGATGTCGGATCGCTTGCCCTTGGCGGCGCGCTGGCAGCGGTTGCGGTAATCGCCGCAGCAGATCTCTTCTTATTGATCATCGGCGCTGTTTTCGTTCTGGAAGCGCTATCGGTGACTTTGCAGGTGGCTTCCTTCCAGATATGGGGTAAGCGAATCTTTCTAATGAGCCCGCTCCACCACCACTTTGAGCTCAAAGGATGGTCTGAGTGGCGGGTAGTGAGTTTATTCTGGCTTGCCGGTTTGGTTTTTGCCTTTACCGGTATCTGGCAGTATAACGCCATGATGGCGGCGCTCTAAGCTAAGTAATTATGAAATTGCGGTTATTATGGAGGTAAGATTTTGATCGACCTGATCAGAGGAAAAGAGATCCTGGTGGTCGGCATGGCCAGAAGCGGAGTGGCTGCCGCTGAAGTGCTTGCGGGAAACGGTGCGTTCAAAATTACTGTAACTGATCAAAAAGAGGCTGCAGAACTGCAGGAAGCGCTGACCACACTGAAACGTTATCCGCAGGTTATAATTGTTACCGGAGAGAATTCTCCGGATTTAGTTAAACCTGAGCTCTCTCTGATCGTCAAAAGCCCGGGTGTGCCACCAAAACTGGAACTCTTCAAAAAAGCTGTACAGCTGGGTATACCGGTCATATCAGAGATAGAGCTGGCATACCACTTCCTGCGCACACCACTGATCGGGATTACCGGTACTAACGGAAAAACCACCACCACAGCCCTGGTAGCGGAAATACTAAAAAAAGCGCGTTTCGATCCGGTGGTGGCTGCCGGCAATATCGGCAAACCCTTAAGCGGCCTGGTCGGCAAAATAAGCGCCCAGGGTTTGATTGCCGCGGAATTGAGCAGCTTTCAGTTGGAAGATATTTGCCACTTTAGGCCTTTTGTAGCTGTCTGGTTAAACTTTGCTGAAGATCATCTCGATTACCACGGCAACATGGATCGCTACTTTGAGGCCAAAGCCCGCATTTTTGAGAACCAGGTTGCCGGTGATTATGCAGTTTTAAATGCCGATGATCAGGCGGTGGCGGGGCTGGCCGGGAAAGTGAAGGCTAGAGTGCTTATGTTCGGCCTCAGGCCGGTTGCGGCAGGCTGCGGGGTTGATGGGGGTATAATCAGACTTTATAACGGAGAAGCAAACCCGGTTGATATTTGCCCGGTATCAAAACTGGCCCTGCCGGGAGAGCATAACCTTGAAAATGCCCTGGCGGCGGCAACGGCAGCCTGGGCTGCCGGTGCCGATCCGGAATCGATCGGCTCGGTGCTGCAAACTTTTAAGGCCATTGAACACCGGCTGGAGTTGGTTAAAAAGGTTAACGGAGTTGACTATATTAATGATTCCAAGGGCACCAATCCGGGAGCAACAATAAAAGCCCTACGCTCTTTTCCCGGCAGGAAGATTATTCTGATTGCCGGGGGTAAAGAAAAGGACGCTGATTACAGCGGGCTGGCCGAAGTAATCAGGCATGAAGTGCGCCTGCTGATTCTGCTTGGCGAAACGAAAGAAAAGATTGCTCAAGCAGCCGGCAAGGCCGGTTTCAATAGTTACCGTTTTGTTTCCACCTTGGAGGAGGCAGTTAGCCTGGCTGCGCGTGAGGCTGAAAAGGGTGAGGTAGTGATGCTGTCGCCTGCCTGTGCCAGTTGGGATATGTTTAAAGATTATGAGGAGCGCGGCAAAATATTTAAGGAATTGGTAAATAAGATGGCGGTAAACAAATTATCAAGTGGGGTGCAAAACCATGGCAGCCAGACCTGACAGTCATGAGGCAGATAGAGTTTTGCTGCTAACGACCGTCTTATTGTTGGCAGTCGGCCTGGTTATGGTCTTCAGTGCCAGTTTTGTCGTGGCCGCTGAAAGCATGGGCGACCCGTACTATTTTCTGAAACGCCAGGCTCTCTGGACAGCCATCGGCCTGCTTGGCCTCTTCATTTTTTCCAGAATTAACTACCTGGCGCTCAAGCGTTTATCGGTGCTAATCCTTCTTATGAATTTCGTGCTGCTCGGGTTGGTTTTTTCACCGCTGGGGACCACGCTGGGCACTGAAGCCCAGCGCTGGCTGGCCCTGGGGCCGGTTATCCTGCAGCCTGCGGAATTCAGCAAGCTGGCCTTTGTCATTTTTACTGCCGCCTACATGAGCAGCCGCAGCCTCAATATCAGGCATACCTGGACAGCTACGATCCTGCCCCTTGCTATCGCCTTCATAGCTTTTGTCATGATCCAGATTCAGCCCGATATGGGCACTGCCCTGGTAGTCCTTGCCGGGGTATTTCTGGTTGTTTTTTGTGCCGGTGTACCGGTGGCCAGGGCTGCCTGTCTCTCGTTGATCTCAATTCCACCGGTAGCCTGGGTGACAATGCAGGAAGAATACCGGGTTCAACGAATTTTCACCTTTTTTGATCCCTGGGCTGATCCGACAGGTTCCGGCTACCAGATTATCCAGTCGCTTTATGCCCTGGGTCCCGGCCATATTTTCGGAAGTGGTCTTGGACAAGGCCGGCAGAAGCTTTTCTATTTACCGGAACCACACAATGACTTTATTTTTGCCGTGATCGGTGAAGAGCTTGGATTCATCGGTGCCGTGGCCATTTTATTACTCTACCTTGTAATTATCTGGCGCGGTTATCAGATTGCTGTCAAGGCTCCGGATCTTTTTAGCTCACTGTTGGCCGCCGGTATTATATTTGTTTTCGGTCTGCAGGTGTTAATCAATATTGCCGTGGTAACCGCTTCGATGCCGGTTACCGGGATCAACCTGCCGCTGATTAGCGCAGGCGGCAGTTCTGTTTTCTTTACCCTGATCTCAATCGGTATATTGCTTAACATTTCACGCTATAACAGGGAAGAATCTGCCTTAAAAGGGAGGTCAACCTGATGAGACTGCTAATCGGCGGAGGTGGTACGGGAGGTCATATTTATCCCGGCCTTTCTCTGGCCAGATATGCGCTCTCGGTCAGCGCCGACAGCGAGATTCTTTTCGTTGGCAGTGAAGCCGGGCTGGAACAGAAGATTGTTCCTGCATCCGGTTTTAAGTTGGCAACCATAGAGGCTAAAGGTTTTCAGCGCAGCTTTAAGCAGTTTGGCCTGGTCGTCAGCAGCCTTTATGGTGGGATCAGACAGGCCGGCAAAATTATTGAGGATTATAAACCGGATGTGGTTCTCGGCACCGGTGGTTTTGTAGCAGCGCCGCTGGTCATTGCCGCGCTGACTAAAAAAATACCGGTGGTAATTCATGAACAAAATGCTTTGCCCGGCCTTGCAAATCGCCTGCTGGCTCCTTTTGTGAGCAGGGTTTGTATATCCTTTGCCGAGACGGCTAAAAAGTTTTTCTGTAAGAGCCGGATAGTGCACACCGGAAATCCACGCTCGACGGAGGTTGTAAGCTTGAGTCGCGAAGAGGGCTGCTCAGCGCTCGGACTGGACCAGAAGAAGGTAATTGTCTTGATTTACGGGGGCAGTAGGGGCGCTCTGCGGTTGAACGAAGTGGTTGCAGATTACCTTAAAGAGGCGAACATGCCGGAGGAGCTAACAGTTGTTTTTGTAACCGGAGACATATATTTTCAGGAGATTAACTATAAACTTGACCCGCTGCCGGAGCAGGCTAAACTGTTCCCCTATCTTAGCCAAATGCCTGCAGCCCTGGCTGCTGCAGATCTGGCTGTTACCCGCAGTGGGGCGACTACCCTGGCTGAGCTGACCGCGCTGGGTTTGCCGGCAATTTTAATTCCATCGCCCAACGTGGTCAATAACCACCAATATTTCAACGCCAGGATGCTATCAGATGTAGGGGCGGCGGTCTTGGTCGAAGAAAAAGATTTCAACTGCAAAAGGCTCGAAGAGGAGATTAACCGGCTGATTAATAACCCGGATCTGCGAAGCGCCATGCAAGAAAAAAGTAAGGCGCTTGGTGTAACTGATGCTGCGCAAAGGCTCTATCACTCCCTTGAGGAGGTTGCTTCATGAGCATTGTCGAGCTGCTTGGGAGTAAGCTGGTAAACGGGGTCAGGGTCAACGAACCGATGGCCGATCACACCTCCTGGCAGGTTGGCGGTCCGGCAGATTACTACGTCTGTCCCGTCGGGCTCGATGAGCTGGTCGAAGTTTTGAGCGTCTGTTGTGAAACCAAGGTGCCATATTATGTGATTGGTAATGGCACCAACCTGCTGGTTCTAGATGGTGGAATCAGGGGCCTGGTGATTAATATTGGTCCATCGTTTTCATACGTAAAGCCAACCGGCGAAAAATTGGTTGTCGGGGCCGGCACTCCGATGACCCTGCTCGCTTTCACCGCTGCCGAGGAGTCGCTCAGCGGGCTGGAATTTACCGTCGGTATTCCCGGATCGCTCGGGGGAGCGGTAATCATGAATGCCGGGGCTTTCGGCGGCTATATCGGCGATAAAGTCAGCCTGGCAAGACTGGTTAATCTAGATGGCAAGCTTGTTGAAATGAAGCGCGAGGAACTTGAATTTGGTTACCGCACCAGCAACCTGATCGGTAAAGGCGTGGTTTACGAGGTTGAGCTTAAGCTAACCAGTGGCGAGAAGGCGGAATCAAAAAGATTGATCGACTATTTTCTGGCCGAACGTCAGCGCCGCCATCCCAATTTACCGAGCGCGGGATCTGTTTTCCGGAATCTGCCCGACCAACCTGCCGGCCAGATTATCGAGCAGGCCGGGGCCAAGGGGATGCGGATTGGGGGAGCCGAAGTGTCAACCCAGCACGCCAACTTTATTGTTAATACCGGCAAGGCAAGCGCGGCAGATGTTTTAAAACTGATCAATTCGGTTCGAATGCTGGTAAAAGAAAAATTTGATCTTGAGCTGAAACCGGAGGTAAAAATTATCGGAGAGGAGCCTGCAGAGTGAAAAAGACCGGAAAAACCCGCAACCTGGCACTAAAACGCAAAGAAACACCCGGCTGGAAAAGAGTCCTGCGGACCCTGTTCAGGCTGACTCTTCTGGCAGGTTTGGGTGTGTTGGCGGTTCATGGGGAAACACATTTTACGATAACTGAGATCAAAGTATCCGGAGAAAGTGCCGTGTCGGCTGAAGAGATCATCAGCGTTTCCGGGGCTGAGAGCTCCCGTAACATTTTTATGCTGCGGGAGAAAAAAGCGGTCCAGCAGATTAAAGAAGAATACCCCCAGCTGGAAACAGTGGAGGTTACCCGCAGTCTGCCTGGTTCGGTCCTGATCAAGATCACTGAAAGAGTTCCGGTTGCGACGGTGATGACGGCAGATGGTTATTGGCTGATCGACAAAAACACGGTTTGTTTTAATCTCTCTGAAAAGCATGATCAGAAATACCCTGTGATCACCGGGCTTGACGGCAGTATAGGTTTACCGGGCTTGCCGCTTAACTGTCCAGTTCGAAAGAAAGTATTGAAGGACTTTTTTAAGCTATGGCCCGAGAGGGAATTTGCCGAACTGAAGGAACTGGATTTAAGCAGCAGCTATAACCTGATTATCTATACCGCTGATCAGATGGAGATCTGGTTGGGCGAAAGTTCTTCTCTGACAGAGAAATTACTGCTGGTTGAAAGTAGCTTACCTTATCTGCAGGGAGACGGGCAAATAAAACTTGATGTGCGTTCCGGCAGTCGCCTGATCGTGGCCGGCAGCGCAGTAATCAGAGATGGGGAGGTGGATCCGTAGCGAATAACAAAAGGAAATTGTTGAGATGTGTTGAAGTATTTAGGAGTCTCTGCAACTGTATCCATGATAGGAAGGGTAAGGGGGTTTTACAGTGAGTAAAAGAAACTACCTGGTGGGAATTGATGTTGGTACGGCTGAGGTTAGGGTTGGACTTGGTGAACCCCGTCCGGACGGCACTGTCAACGTTATTGGTTTAGGCCTGAGCCCTTCCGATGGTGTCCGTAAAGGAGTTATCGTCGATCTTGACAAAACAGTCGATGCGATTGCCACTGCGGTAGAAGAAGCAGAACGGATGGCCGGTTTAAAAATTGATTCGGCCTACCTTGGTCTGAAAGGTTTAAACATTGAGCTGATCAGCAATCGCGGGGTAGTGGCGGTCAGCGGCGAAGACCGCGAGATAAGGGAAGAAGATATTGAACGGGTGATGCAGGCTGCCAGAGTGGTGGCCCTGACAATGGATCGTGAAATTGTTGACGTTATTCCCCGGGAATTTATTGTTGACGGTTTTGACGGTATCAGGGATCCGCTTGGGATGCTCGGCGTGAGGTTGGAAGTTGATGCCCTGGTAGTGACCAGTCTAATTACTTCCCTGCACAATCTGCTACGCTGTGTCAACAAGGCAGGGATCAACATCAGGGGCCTGATTTTACAGACCTTGGCCAACTCCGAGATTTCTCTTTCACCCGATGAAAAAGATTTAGGTGTTTTCCTTGTTGATATCGGGGCCGGAACAACTGAAATATCGCTATTTCAGCAGGGAAAGCTCCAGAAGATGGTAGTTGTCCCACTCGGGGGCGATCACATAACCACTGATTTAGCCGCCGGTTTGCGCATCAACTATTTTAAGGCTGAAGAACTTAAACGCGAACATGGTTCGGCAACCCTGACCAACACCGAGGGAGAACCGAAAATTGAAATTAAGACAGTAGGCAGCAACGAGCTCAGGCTGGTGTCGGAAAGAGAGCTCACTGGATTTATCGAGCCGAGGGTCCAGGAGATTTTACAGATCACCAGAGAAGAAATGGTTAAATTAGGTGGGCCATACTTGCCGCCGGCCGGGGTTGTTCTGCGTGGCGGGGTTTCCATGATGAAAGGGATCGTCGAAGTCGCACGCCAGCATTTTGAGAGCAACCAGGTCCGGTTGGCCAATTTTGATGTGGTCGGTGTTCAAAACCCCATCTATTCGACAGTGATCGGCCTGTTGTATTACGCGCAGCACAACCAGCCCCGGATGTTTACCGCTGAAAAAGGCAAAACGGCCAGGCGGCAACGCCCTGGTTTCTGGCAGCGTCTGAAAGATTGGATGACCGATATTATTGACTAAAGCAGACCATTATTGGGAGGTGCTTTAAATGATCGAGTTTGATATTGAAATGGAACAGTTTGCGTCTATCAAGGTAGTTGGAATCGGCGGGGGAGGCAGTAACGCTGTCAACCGAATGATTGCCGCCGGCTTAAAAGGGGTCGATTTTTGCGCTGTTAATACAGATGCCCAGGCGCTTTACCTGGCCAATGCAGCAACTAAAATCCAGATCGGCGAACAGTTGACCAAGGGGCTTGGTGCCGGGGCCAATCCGGAGATTGGGCGCAAAGCAGCCGAAGAAAGCCGTGACTCTCTGGAAGCAATGCTCAAAGGCGCCGATATGGTATTTGTTACAGCCGGGATGGGTGGCGGCACCGGAACCGGGGCGGCCCCGGTTGTGGCCGAAGTTGCCCGCAAGCTCGGCGCGCTTACTGTTGGGGTGGTAACCAAACCTTTTACTTTTGAAGGCAATAAACGCAAGAATCAGGCCGAAGAGGGTATGGCTGTTTTGAAGGAGAAGGTCGATACACTGATTACTATCCCAAATGATCGGTTGTTGCAGATTGTAGAAAAGAAAACCCCGCTGCTTGAAGCTTTTCGGGTAGCAGACGATGTTTTACGCCAGGGCGTGCAGGGCATTTCCGACCTGATCGCCGTTCCCGGCCTGATTAACCTTGATTTTGCTGATGTGCGGACGATTATGGCTGAAACCGGGCCGGCCCTGATGGGTGTCGGTCAGGGCAGCGGTGAAAACCGCGCTGTAGAGGCGGCGAAAGCGGCAACCAGCAGCCCGCTGCTCGAAGTTTCAATCGAGGGGGCGAAAGGGGTCCTGATTAATATCACCGGCGGATCCGATATCAGTCTTTATGAGGTTGAGGAGGCGGCAAGCATCGTGTCCAGTTACGCCGATCCGGAAGCCAACATCATCTTTGGTTCGGTTATTGATGATAACTTCAAGGATCAAGTCAGGGTTACCGTCATCGCCACCGGTTTCAGGGAAGCACAGCAGAGCTTTCGGCCAAAGCTGGCAACGGTTGGAGGGGTGGCCGTCAATCGTGGTGAAAACCTTGATTCACCAACCTGGTCACGTTGGCAGCAGCAAGAAAAAATTGTAAACGAATAAATTAATGCTAACATTTCCATGCAAAAGGGGCGATTTTCTTCCGACGGGGGAAAACCGCTCCTTTTTTGTTGAAAAAATGCAAATTTATCCTTTACACACAATATGTTGTGGTCTATAATATAAAAAATGCAATATGTTGATGGGAGGACTCCCAATGAAATGCCCTTTCTGTGGTGAAGCAGATACCCGGGTTCTTGACTCAAGAGCCACTCAGGATGCTACCGCTATCAGGCGCAGGCGGCAATGCACTGCTTGTGCCAACAGGTTTACTACCATGGAAAAATTGGAAGAAGAGCCGCTGGTGGTCATTAAGCGGGACGGTCGCCGCGAGCTTTTCGATTCATCAAAAATCCTCAAGGGGCTGCTGTTAGCCGGGCAAAAGCGCGACATTTCGCTATCCCTGTGGGAAGAGGTTGTCGAAAACTTAGAGCAGGAGCTGCGCAGCAGTTACGTGCGGGAGGTAACTACCGACCAGATCGGAGATATAATCCTGGCCCGGCTTAAGCAGATTGATGAAGTTGCTTATGTCAGGTTTGCTTCCGTCTTCAGGCAGTTCCCCGATGTGGAAACTTTCAAGACCGAACTGGAAACGATGCTTGCCGAAAAAGGGGGAAAAGTTGATGAACAAAGACAAAGCAGCAGCTGAAACAGTAAAAAGTCACCCGTCCGGAGTTACTTTTAAAGAGATCCGCAAACGCGACGGCCGGGTAGTGCCTTTTGATGAGGATAAAATCACGGAGGCCATCTATAAGGCTGTCGATGCAGTGGGTGGCAGTGATCGCGGAATAGCTGAAAGTCTGACTAAATTGGTGATCAAAAGTTTGCAGCAAAAGGCGCACAGCGCAATCATTCCTACTGTTGAAGAGGTCCAGGATGAGGTGGAGATAGCGCTGATTGAAAACGGCCATGCCCGCACGGCCAAAGCCTATATTCTCTATCGGGATCGCCGCACGCGCATTCGCGACGGCAAATCAGAATTAATGGATGTGGTGAAAGATATTTTGGTAGAAACCAGCCGGGAAAATGCCAACATCAGCAACTCCCCCTCGGCCAAGATGCTGCAGATCGCCTCGGCGGCCAGCAAGCAGTATTATCTGAGCAATTTAATCCCCGAAGAATATGCACTGGCTCATGAAGAAGGAGCAATGCATATTCATGATCTCGATTATTACAGTAAAACCTTAAACTGCCTGCAGATCGACCTGACCAGACTGCTGCAGCAGGGCTTTAATACCGGTTACGGATTTATCCGTCCCCCGAAACGGATCGGATCGGCCGCCGCCCAGGCGGCAATCATTCTGCAGAGCAACCAGAACGATATGTTCGGCGGACAGAGCTTTCCCCATTTTGATCGCAGCTTGGGTGAGATTATCCGCAGTTTCAAAACTACCCCCGGCTATGAAGAGATCTACCAGGCCATGGAGGGATTGATATATAACCTAAACACAATGCATTCCAGGGCGGGTGCTCAGGTACCTTTCAGTTCACTTAACTTCGGGACCGACACAACCGAAGAAGGGCGCATGGTTTGCAAGGCTGTTTTAGAGGCCTTCCGTCGCGGTTTGGGACGGGGCGAGACGCCGATCTTTCCTAACCTCGTTTTCCGAGTTAAGGAAGGCATCAACTTTAACCCCGGTGATCCCAGCTACGATCTTTACCGTCTGGCCCTCCAGGTGGCTGCTCGCCGGATGAACCCGACTTTTAGTTTTATGGACAGCAGCTTTAACAAGGCCTTCGGTGACGAAGTTTCCTACATGGGATGCCGGACAAGGGTTATTGGTAACCGGCATGGCGCAGCGGTTTCGGCCGGGAGAGGCAACATCGCCCCGGTTACCCTGAACCTGCCGCGCATTGCTCTCGAGAGTAAAGGTCAGCGGGAGCTTTTCTTTGTCCAGCTGGATCGGGTTTTGCGTATCGCCACCCGTCAGCTGCTGCACCGTTTTGAGGTGCTGGCCCGGCTTCAGGCCGGCGATCTGCCTTTCCTGATGGGCCAGAAACTATATTTTGGTTCTGACAAACTCGGGCCCGACGATACTATCCGCGAGGTGATCAAACATGGCACCTTGGCAGTTGGTTTTATCGGCCTCGCCGAAACTCTGCAGATGCTGATTGGCAGGCATCACGGTGAAGATCAGGAGGCGCTGAAGCTGGGTCTGCAAGTTGTTGAGCACATGCGGCGGCGGATCGACAGCTACGCTGAAGAATACGATTTGAACATTGTGCTGGTAGCCACACCTGCCGAAGGCTTGGCCGGGCGTTTTGTGAAGATCGACAGGGAACGTTTCGGCACGATCCCGGGCGTAACCGATAAAGAATACTACAGCAACTCTTTCCACATCCCGGTTTATTACACGATGTCGATGTTTGATAAGATCGCCGGTGAGGGGCAGTTCCACCATCTCTGCAATGCCGGGCACATCAGCTACACAGAGCTTGAGGCTCCGCCGGCCAACAATATCGATGCAGTCGACAATATTATACGCAAGATGGCGGCATCCGATTTTGGCTACGGCGGGATTAACTTTCCGATTGATGAATGCCGCAGCTGTTCCTATGGCGGTGTTTTCAGCGAAGATTGCCCCGAGTGTGGAAGCCCTGATATCAGGAGGATCCGCAGAATAACCGGATATCTTTCCACTGATGAGCGTTTTAACGAAGCCAAATTCAGTGAGCTCAAGGATCGCCGGGTCCATTACAAGCCCGCTGATCGCCGGTGATGCTGCAATTGGCCGGTTTTAAAAAAGAGAGTATTGTGGACGGGCCGGGGATCAGGGCTACAGTTTTTTTCCAGGGTTGCCCCCACCTATGCCCTGGCTGTCATAACCCTGAAGCGCAAGATCCGCTGGGCGGCTCTATGATCTCCCTTGATGAACTGGTCAGAATGATCAGTAAAAACAACGACATTACCGGGATAACATTTTCCGGTGGAGAGCCTTTTGCGCAGGCTCCGGCTGCTGCGGCGCTTGCCGATCAGGTTAGAGCGCTCGGCTTGAATCTGGTTATCTACAGTGGCTATACTTTCGAAAAACTGCTTGTTTTAGGCCAATCAGATCCTTCGATCAGGAAGCTGCTTGAAGGGGCCTGGCTTTTGATAGACGGACCCTACCTGGAGAGTGAGCAGGATTTAAACCTTGCTTTCCGGGGATCACGCAATCAGCGGATCGTTGATCTTCAAGAGACCCTGAAAGAGGACATTGTGGTTGAATGGACAGGTTCGGACGATGGATAGGGGTAATAATAAAACATTTTCGCTGATCAGGTACGGCAGCCTTGCTTACCTGCAATCTCCGCTATTTAAGGCAAGCGGCCTGGTAGAACATGCCTTCTCAACCCGCTCAGGTGGTTGCAGCAGCGGTAATATGGCGTCGCTCAACATGGCTTTTCATACAGAGGATAGTTTTGATAGGGTGCTTGAAAACAGGCGCCGTTTTTTTGAGCTCTTTCAGGCCGATTACCAGCAGATTGTTTCAGCGATCCAGGTCCACGGTACGACAATTGCTGTTTTTGACAACAGCCACAAAGGTGAAGGAGCGCTGCCCCATAGCGCAAAAAAAAGCTGCGACGCCCTGGTTACCACCGAGCCGGACCTGATCCTCACAGCTTACGCAGCCGATTGCCAACTTATTTATTTTTGTGCACTCGACAGGCCGCTCATAGCCCTTGCTCATGCCGGGAAACAGGGAGCGTTGGGTCGCATTGGATCACAGGTGGTAAAGTATCTGGAGGATCAATACCAGGTGAAGCCGGGCCGCCTGCAGGTTGCGATGAGCCCGGCGGTATGCCGCTGCTGCTACCAGGTGGGAAGCGAGGATGCTGATGCATTCCGGCAGGCAGGCTGGCGAGAACAACGCTATCTGGAGCCGGCAGCAGGAGGCAAGTTTAAACTTGATCTTGGAGCGATAAACTTAAGTCAGTTGCTGACGGCCGGTATTAATAATGATAATATAGCGATAAGCGGGTTATGCACTTCCTGTAACCCCGATCTTTTTTACTCTTACCGGCGTGATTGCGGTAAAACGGGTAGAATGATCGGATTTATAGCCCTAAAGAACAAAGGCACGGGGTAGGGGAATTGGAAAATAAGCGCCTGAGGAAGGCAAAACAGCGGTTTGAAGTGCTGCCCGGAGCAGGTAAGCGCTTCAGCTTCAGCAATATCAGGCAGGCAGCAGTATTTTATATTCTTTTACTGCTGGCTTTGGTTATTCTGGTGCAGCTTGGCTACCATTGGCTCGGCGAGCAATTCCAATCCTGGCGCCTGGGGGTTATTGAAGCAGAACAGGGTTACATGCAGCAGCAGGCTGAACTATGGGGGGTTGTAACTCGCCATGAAACGGTTATAACCTCTCCGGTTGATGGAGTTATCCTGCATCTTGCTGCCCTGGGTGAACGTGTTCCTGTCGGTTCCGAATTGGCCCGGATCGGTCAGTTAACCCCGGCTGAGATGCAGCTTTTGCTTGATACTGCGGAACCCGATTTGGGTGAAGAGCTGTGGGAGAAGATCCAGAAATACTGGCACGAAGATTTTCCGGATGAGGATCAGTTTTTAGAAGCAGGAGAGGGCCTGCCTTTATTCACCAATATGATTACTATTGAAAGCCCGGAAGCAGGCTTCCTGTCTTACTATATTGATTCCTGGGAAGACCGCAGGCAGCCGCTCTATCTGCCTGAAGAAGAGCTGGAGACGCTGGTGCCAACCGGCACCTATATGTTTGAAGGTGATCTGGTGCAGCGCAGGCAGCCGATCTTAAAGCTTGTGGACAACTGGCAGTGGTATTTTAGTTCAGTAGTTCCCTTTCACCCGGGGCGTTTAATTGCTATCTTACCGCAGGTTGAGCTATTATTCGAATTTGCCCCGGCAGATCCTGTCGCTGCCACACTAATCAGCCATGAGATTGACGAAATAGCTCAGGAGGTTCGTCTGACCTACCAGATCAACAGGCAACTGCCCGGGTTTGACCTGGTGCGCCTGACCAAGGCCACTTTGCTCTACGAGCAGAAGAGCGGTATAATTGTGCCTGAAGCTGCTGTTTTTAAAAAAAATAATCTTACCGGGGTATACCTGAACCAGAGTGGCCGGGTAATTTTTACTGAGGTAATTGTTGTAGAAAAGCAGGAAGATAAGGTGATGGTTGAAGGCCTACAGCCCGGTAGCCTGATTATAACCCGCCCCGATTTGGTTACCGAAGGCCAACGCCTGAACTGATTATTTTATTAATCTTAGGAGTAATCCAGTGAGTCAGTTGAAAAAAAGATATGCAGAAGTTAAAGCAGAAATCGCTGCAGCCGCTGAAAATGCCGGCCGTGATCCAAGTGTAATCAAGCTTGTAGCGGTGACTAAGACCGTTAGCGTCGAAGAGGTGCGCCAGGCTCTTGCCCTCGGGATCAGCGATTTTGGAGAAAACCGGGTTCAGGATGCGGCCCCGAAAGTAGCCGCTCTGCCCGAAGCGCGCTGGCATTTTATCGGCCATCTGCAGTCGAACAAGGTAAAGGATGTCCTACCCTTTTACACTTTGATCCATTCTCTCGATCGCCCATCTTTGGCTGCAGCTTTGCAGAACGCCGCCGAGAGGTTTGATAAATTTGTGGATGTGCTGGTGCAGGTGAATGTATCCGGCGAAGATAGCAAATTCGGCCTGGAACCTTCTGCCCTGGCTGATTTTCTGGGATACCTGAACGGGTTACAACGGATTAGGATTCATGGCCTGATGACCATGGCTCCTTTTGTTGATGATCCCGAGGAAGTGAGACCGGTTTTTCGTAGCCTGCGCGAGCTGCGCGATCGTTACACTACTTCCGGTAATGGACTGCAGGAACTGTCTATGGGTATGACCAATGATTACAAGGTCGCTGTGGAGGAAGGTGCAACCATCGTCAGGATCGGCAGCGCCCTCTTTACATAAATTTAGCAGATAGCAGGTGATCACAATCAGATTAGCAGCTGAAGGTTTGTTATTTTTCTTACAGATTTATAGCATTATAGTTCTGGCGAGGATTATTTTATCCTGGTTCATGGTAGGTGGTGCCGGAAGCAATCAGACGGTGTCGGGGATTTACCAGATGGTCTACGGCCTGACAGAACCTTTGCTTGCCCCGATCAGAACAATAATCCCGCCGATCAAAATGGGCATGGCTTACTTAGATCTTTCGCCGTTTATCCTGCTGGTCCTGATCAGTCTGGCCCGGCAGCTGGTATTTCGCTATATCAATTTTTAAAAGCTTAGGAGCGCTGCAATTGAGAACAACATCGCCTCTTTCTGATTCTGAAAAACAGTGGTTGCAAAATTTTCAGAGAAAGCTGGAAACTTTAGATGGCACTTGCACTTTAACAACAAATTTTCTGGATCCGCGTCAGCTTGAACTGGCTGAAGCGATTCTTAGTCGTGAGAATTCCTTATCATATACCGTTTTCGGCGGTTACCCCGAAGCGGAGCGTAACCTGCTCTATATATTTCCGGCCCAACATCAGGAAAAGCTCCCGGAGCTGGAAGCAATCAGGGTTAGCTGGAAGAGCCCTGCCGGGCAAATCGGGCATCGAGATCTGCTGGGGGCAGTTCTGGCTCTCGGTTTAAAGCGCGATCAGGTAGGCGACATTATTGTCACAGAAGAGCAGCAGGCTATAGTAATTGTAGCTGCTGTCCAGGCTGCCTATATTAGTGTTAACTTAACTGAGGTGGGACAGCTAAAAGTCGAAAGTGAGGTCATCGATATCAGCGGGGGGCTGCCCGTGGCGGAAGATGATGGCCGTGACATTAAAGGTACAGTGCCCAGCCTGCGTTTAGATGCGGTAATTTCCCTGGGGTTTGGTCTTTCGCGGTCAAGAGTTGTTCTGCTGATTAAGGGAGGCGTGGTCCGGGTAAACTGGCGGCCGGTGAATTCGCCGGCTCACCAGCTGAAAGAGGGAGACCAGATTTCCCTGAGAGGCAGAGGCCGTCTGCTGCTTACCATCGTCGAAGGGGAAACCCGCAAGGGCAGAATGCACATCAGGTTAAAGAAATATAGCTAAAAAAGATCGTGAACTTCTGATTCCTGAAACAAAGGCAGTTTACAGATGTTTAACCCTTATGCTTCGAAAAAATGAGCTGAATCGCAGGGATGATTCCATCGTCTATGATAGCTTAATAATAATGAAGGGGGAGAGCAAGTATGACCATAACACCGCTCGATATCCAGAACAAGGAATTTGAAAGGACCTTCAGGGGTTACGATATTGAAGATGTAGACGAGTTTTTAGATCGTATTGCCAAGGATTTGGAGCAGTTGATCCGGGAGAACAACGATTATAAGGAACAAATTGAACTGCTACAGGAGAAAAACAAAACATACCATAATATGGAAGAAACAATGCACAACGCGATTGTTGTAGCCCAGGAAACTGCCGAAGAGGTTAAGCAGAATGCCAAACGCGAAGCCGAGCTGATTAAAAAGGATGCCGAGAGAGAGGCAAAGCAAATCCTTGAAGAAGCCCGTTTACGGGCAGGCCGGGTCCTTGGAGAACACGAAGAGTTGCTCAAGCGGGCCAGGGTCTTTAAGATGCGCTTTAAGGCTTTTCTGGAAACTCAGCTTACAACGCTTGACAGCGATGAATGGATGACAGAGCAGCTAAAAGGACAGGGCCTGGGAAGCACAGCTAGGCAACAGGCGACCAAAGAGCCTGAACCTAAGCCACCTGCTCCTGAACCGGCAAAAGAAGCGGCCGACGAAGAAGCTAACGAAGGAGATAAACCGCCAATCCGGCCGCGGCTGGAGCTTGCTCCCAACCGTGATGCTGAGCCCGACAATAAGGATTAGCCGTTTATTACAGCTTAGTGCATTTCAGGACCATTTTTTATGGCGGGCTATTATCAAATATCTGGAGGAGTTAAATGATGGATTACCGCGAAACACTAAACTTACCAAAGACTGAATTTCCGATGCGCGCCAACCTGCCGGTTCGGGAACCTGATATGCTTAAATCTTGGGCTGAGCTTGATATTAACTGCCTGGTTAACGAAAAGCGCAGCGGATCACCGACCTACATATTGCACGATGGACCTCCATATGCCAACGGTGATATCCATATGGGCACTGCATTAAACAAGGTGCTTAAGGATATAATTAACAAATACAAAACAATGCGGGGGTTTAACTGTCCTTACGTTCCGGGATGGGATACCCACGGCCTGCCGATCGAACATCAGATTATCAAAACCAAGAAGGTTAACCGGAAAGAGATTTCCGATCTCGAATTCCGGAAAATGTGTCATCAGTATGCTCTTAGCTATGTCGATATCCAGCGGGAACAGTTTAAGCGGCTCGGCGTGCGTGGCGACTGGGATAACCCCTACCTGACCCTGACCCCCGCTTACGAAGGGCGCCAGATCAGGATCTTCGGCACCATGGCTGAAAAGGGCTACATATACAAGGGCATGCGTCCTGTATACTGGTGTGCCGACTGCGAAACCGCGCTGGCCGAGGCGGAAATCGAATACGGGATGAAAACCTCCGATTCTATATACGTTAAATTTGCTGTCGTCGACGACCAGGGATTGCTCGACGGAACAGATCATAAATACTGCCTGATCTGGACTACCACCGCCTGGACCATCCCCGCCAACCTGGCCATTGCTGTCCATGCCAATTTTGATTATGTCCTGGCCGATGCCGGAGACGAGCAGTATCTGCTGGCTGAAGGACTTCTGGAAGATGTTGCCAAGATTGCAGGATCGGAAAAACCCTGGACCGTTTTAAAGAAGTTTAAAGGCAGTGAACTGGTCGGTATCCGCTGTCGTCATCCTCTTTACGACAGGGAATCAGTGCTTCTGGTCGGAGATCACGTAACCCTGGAGCAGGGAACCGGCTGTGTGCACATTGCCCCGGGTCACGGCCATGAAGACTTTGCCATCGGCCAGGCCAACAACCTGCCGGTGCTTAGCCCACTTGACGATACCGGTGTTTTTACTGAAGAAGCAGGCCAGTATTCAGGCATGCGCTACGATAAAGGCGGTTTGCAGGTGATTGAAGATCTAAGAAATACAGGGGCGCTGATCCGTTCAATCCCCATTGAACACCAGTATCCCAACTGCTGGCGCTGCAAGCAGCCGGTCCTCTATCGCGCTACGGAACAATGGTTCGCGTCGATAGACGGTTTTCGCAAGGAGGCGCTTGATGCTATTAAACAAGTGAACTGGACTCCCTCCTGGGGTGAAGAACGAATCTACAACATGATCGCTGAGCGTCAGGACTGGTGTATCTCCCGCCAGCGGGTCTGGGGAGTGCCGATTCCGATCTTTTACTGCACAACGTGCAACGAAGCGATCATTAACCGTGAGACGATTGATGCGGTCAGTGAACTCTTTACCGCTGAAGGTTCCGATGCCTGGTTTGCACGCGAAGCGGCAGAGATTTTACCGGGAGGATTTAAATGTGAGCACTGCGGCGGCAGCGAATTCCGTAAGGAAAAGGATACCATGGATGTCTGGTTTGATTCAGGCTCCAGCCATGACGCTGTGCTGGAGACCCGCGCTGAACTGAGCTGGCCGGCTGATCTTTACCTGGAAGGAAGCGATCAGTATCGCGGCTGGTTCCATTCATCGCTGCTCACGGCAGTGGCAACCAGGGGTGAGCCGCCTTACCGGGCGGTGCTCAGTCATGGCTGGGTTGTCGATGGTGAAGGCAAAAAAATGTCTAAGTCGCTTGGCAACGTTATTGCGCCTGAGCAGATTATCAAGCAGTACGGGGCTGACATCCTGCGCCTATGGGTTTCTTCTGCTGACTTTACCAGCGACATTCATCTTTCTAATGATATTCTCAAACAGTTGATCGAGGTCTACCGCAAAATTCGTAATACAACCAGGTTTTTACTCGGCAGCTGCTCTGATTTTAACCCCGAGACTGATACCGTCGAGTACGGGAAGATGGAAGAGCTTGATCGCTGGGCGTTGTTCAGGCTGACTGAGCTGGTTGAAAAAGTTACTAATGCGTATGAAAAATATGAATACCACCAGTTCTTCCACGCTCTGCACAACTTCTGCGTTGTCGATCTGAGTAACTTTTATCTTGATGTTATCAAAGACCGTCTCTACTGTTCTGCTCCGGGTGATCCGGCCAGACGTTCGGCACAGAGCGCCCTGATGACAATCTTAGAATACCTGGTTATGCTGATGGCGCCGATTCTGACCTTTACCGCAGATGAAATCTGGCAGCATCTGCCCGGTGGTCATGGTAAAAGTGTTCAGCTGGCCGATTGGCCAACACCCGATCCGGCCTGGAAGGATCAGGCTTTGGGAGTGCGCTGGCAAGCAGTACTCGAGGCGCGTGAAGAGGTTACCTGGGCGCTGGAGCAGGCCCGCAAGGAGAAAGTCATTGGCGGGTCCCTGGAAGCCGATGTAACAATCTGGGCCGATGAACAGCTCTATCAGCAGCTGCGAGGTTTTGAAGATCAACTGGCCGTGCTCTTTATCGT
>Ga0209498_1000844_pt1 | contig 18950 bp, 18 predicted proteins | sample WalLakDeSediment_FD_184131 | JGI IMG/M metagenome (GOLD analysis project Ga0209498, IMG submission 184131) | Lake sediment microbial communities from Walker lake, Nevada to study Microbial Dark Matter (Phase II) - Walker Lake 11/02/13 Deep... | ecosystem: Environmental > Aquatic > Freshwater >... | reverse complement strand
TGGCTGGGAGGGCTGGATCACCGATTTCCCCTGATTTCGATTATCTTTGCCTCATAAAACCAACCGTAATGCAAGAAACCATAACGAAAGACCAGCAAAAAACCGCCCGTTTTGCCAAAGCCCTGGGGCATCCCGTGCGGATCTATATCCTTGAATTGTTGTCAACACAATCCTGCTGTTACAGCGGCGACCTCTCGGAAATTCTTCCCATTGCAAAGTCCACCCTGTCGCAGCACCTGAAAGAACTCAAAAAAGCAGGCCTGATCCAGGGCGAGATCGAAGCCCCAAAGATCAGGTACTGCATCCACCGCGAAAACTGGAACGCCGCCAGGGAATTATTTAAAAATTTCTGGCGTATGTAATTTTTTTTATACTTTTGTTCGTAATAATACGAATAGGGTGAGAAGACAGAAGACAGAAGTTAGAAGACAGAAGTTAGAAGATAGAAGATAGAAGATAGAAGATAGAATTTAGAAACTATTGATCAGATAATTACCACGAATTACAACAAATTACAACGAATTACAACGAATTACAACAAATTACAACAAATTACAACGAATTACCACATAGTCATGCAAATCAAAGTCCTTGGTACCGGTTGCCCCAAATGTAAGACCCTCGAAAGAAACGTGCGCGAAGCGGTTTCTGAATTGAATATCCAGGCTGATATAACAAAAGAGGAAGATATTGTCAATATCATGAACTACGGCATCATGCGGACCCCCGGGCTGGTGATTGATGAAAAAGTAGTCAGCTCCGGTCATTTGCTGTCGGTTTCGCAGGTGAAGGAGATGTTGAAGAAGGCTTAGGGGCATGAAGGCATGGGGGCATGGGGGCATGGGGGCATGGAAGTGAAAAGTCTTTGCGTCTCCGCGCCTTCGCGGTAAATAACAGAATAACTATGAAAATTAAATAAATGTATATGAAAAGGATTTATCTGATTGCAATTTTATTGCTGGCAGGCATGGTTGCCGAATCATACGCCCAGGCGGCTGCGGAAAAACCATTGGCGGGAGCCGGTAAGCAAACGATTGATGTTTACTACTTCCATGCCACACGACGTTGTTATTCGTGTAACAATGTCGAAAACCAGTCAAAAGCCGCCCTTGAAAAGCTGTATCCAAAGCAGATGGAGTCTGGGGATATTGTTTTTCACTCGGTGAATTTTGAAAATGCCGAAGGGCAGAGACTTTCCAAAGAACTGCAAACTTCGGGCATTACCTTATTGATAGTGAAAGGCAAGGAGAAAAGAGACCTGACATCTGAGGGTTTCATGTACGCCTCCAGGATGCCGGAAAAGCTGCAGGAAAGCATCAAAAAGGCCATTGATCCCATGTTGTAATGGAGGCTTTTCTTGTTCAAATTCTTGAAAATTCGCAATGGCCGGTCTGGTCGGCGCTGATCCTGGGTTTGATGACAGCCATCAGCCCCTGCCCGCTGGCCACCAACCTGACAGCCATCGGATACATCAGCAAAGACCTGGAGAACCGGAACCGCGTATTTTATAACGGTCTGGTGTACACCGCCGGCCGGGCGGTCTCGTATTTCGGCGTGGCGCTGATCATCTTCCTGGGCGCCAGCCAGTTCCAAATTTCCAGCGTTTTCCAGCGATATGGCGAAAAATTTATCGGCCCGCTGCTGATCATCATCGGCCTGTTCATGCTGGGGGTCTTTTCGCTGAACTTCGGGTTTTTCCGGAAATTGTCCGACCGCTTCCAGCAAAGAGGGATGAAATCTTACTGGGATGTATTGTTGCTCGGGATCATTTTTGCCCTGGCATTCTGTCCTTACAGCGGTGTCCTGTACTTTGGCATGCTCATCCCGCTGACACTCGGCAGCCCGTCGGGGTTGCTGCTGCCCGTTGTTTTCGCGATCGCTACCGGCATCCCGGTGATCATCTTTGCATGGCTGCTGGCCTACAGCGTCTCCGGAGTGGGATCGCTGTACAATAAAATAAAGATATTTGAGCTATGGTTCCGGCGGGTGATCGCCGTGCTGTTCATTGCTGTGGGGATATATTATGTGGTACAGGTCTATCTTTAGCGTTACAACAACTGATCGCCTACGGCGATCATTGCATCCGCGTAGCGGATATTCTTTTGTATGGAAGCAAAAAAAGAAATAAAAATCCTTTTCTGGATCGTCGCCTTTTTCCTGCTGGCCTTTTTCATGCCGCTGGAGAGCCTGCGGTTCAGGGAAGCGGTTGACGCCACTCTCGACCTGACAAGATGGTACGCACAGGAACACGTGATCCTCTGTCTGCTGCCGGCCTTCTTCATCGCGGGCGTGATCTCGGTATTTGTCAGCCAGGGAGCTGTGCTGAAATATTTCGGCGCCAATGCCAAAAAGTGGCTGGCTTATACGGTGGCCTCTGTTTCAGGTACCATCCTGGCGGTGTGCAGTTGCACCATCCTGCCGCTGTTTTCCAGCATTCATAAAAGAGGCGCAGGACTGGGACCCGCGGTGGCCTTCCTTTACTCCGGCCCCGCCATCAATATACTGGCCATTATCCTCACCGCCCGCATCCTGGGCTTTGAGATGGGCGTGGCGCGGATCATCGGAGCGGTTGTCTTTGCCATCGTGATCGGCTCCATCATGGCGCTCATTTACCGGAAAGAAGAAAAAGCCAAGGCTGACGAGCAGATGAATATCATTGTACCGCCCGAAAAACGCCCTATGTGGCAAACATCGTTTCACTTTTTTACCCTGGTGCTTATTTTGGTATTTGCCAACTGGGGAAAACCCGGTGAAGAGGTAAGCTCGGGCGCGTGGTACTGGATCTGGGCGAATAAATGGTATATCACGGCGGCCTTCAGCCTCATGCTGGTCTATTCCCTTATTTACATCCTGAAGATCAAATGGCAATGGGTTGTACTGGCTGCTTTGGCGACCGCCGTTTCCGCCATACTGACCACTTCTCCGCTGGTACCCATGATCGTCGGTATTGCCGGATTAAGCCTGGTCACCTTGTTTGATAAAAATGATGACGAAAATAAAGAATGGACCATCTCTACCTGGGAATTTGCCAAACAGATCATGCCCCTGCTGGCGCTGGGGGTGATCGTGGCCGGATTCCTGCTGGGATCGACCCACGATGATGTCCGCATGGCCGGGATCATCCCGAACGAATGGATTTCGGCGCTGGTGGGCGGGAATTCCGTGTTTTCGAATTTCTTCGCCTCTATCATCGGCGCCTTCATGTACTTTGCCACACTGACCGAAGTGCCCATTTTGCAGGGACTGATCGCTTCCGGAATGGGAAAAGGACCGGCGCTGGCGCTGTTGCTCGCCGGGCCTTCTTTATCATTACCCAATATGCTGGTTATCAGAGGTATCATGGGTACGCAGAAAACAATGGTTTATGTGGTGCTGGTGGTGATCATGGCGACAATCTCAGGATTGATATACGGTACGATCTGATATCTGGAATAAATGCACAGCCTGGCTGATGCAATCTTCATATAATGCCTGTCGATATTGAAAAATATGGCTTTGTAATCAATGGACTTCGACATATTACCGGCCTCGAGTGCCTGGAAATACTTCGCGAAGAGGGTATTATCCTCGATGTCAGGCCAGAATATGAATTGAGCCAGCTTTTTGATGTGCAACGGATCCTTTACTGCCCTTATGACGAGATAAATGAGCATTATCAAGACCTTCCCCAGGATGGCATCATCATCATCGCGGATGCTGTGGGCCTCAGGAGCAAAGAGGTTGCTGAATTTCTCCGGTCGAAAGGATTTGCCCGTGTTCTTCATCTTTCAGGAGGGATAGTCGACTGGGTCAGGGACGGGCTTCCGGTGACCCTGGATAAAACAATAAGGTTATCCGGATCATGCATGTGTCAGCTCAAACCAAGAGAGAAAACTTCCAAACCTTAAGAAATATGAAGATGAAATTCAAATTAGGACTCATTCTATTTAGTTTTTTCCTGGTCATCGTCCTTTCGGTCATCCTGAGTTTTGAAAGGATCGATACCATTAAAACCTGGCCTGATGAGGATTGGATGGGCCAGTCGACCGTTTGCCCGCCCTTTTTCCTTTATGATGAAGATGGCAATATCATTAACCCGGTTACCGGCGAAAATGCGGATAAACCCTACTCGCCCCGTCAGACATGCGGTTTATGCCATGATTATGAGAAGATAACACAAGGGTATCACTTTCAGCAGGGCAGGGATGAAATTGCCACCGGGACCTATGCCGAGCGATATCAATGGGTCTCTCACCCGGGCAATTACGGCGGGAACTGGTGCTCACCGGCGCCGCTGTACCGCTACCTTTCCCCGAAGGAAAACACCTCGGCCCGTTTGATGGACATGACCTCCTTTACTTTCATCACGGCCGGTTGCGGCGATTGTCACCCCGGCGGCGGACCCGCAGAGTTCGACCGGAAAGGGAACCGTTATGACCGTTTCATGGTGGAGATGGGGTATGAGCCGGGTGGTGTGAATGATTTTGACGGGGACTATTACCAGGCACGGTGGAGCGAAACCGGCGTGCTGGAGGGTGATTGCATGATATGCCATCAGCCGGGTTATCAAAATAATGAGCGGAAAAAACAGCTGAAGCAACTGAATTTCAAGTGGGCGGCTACGGCTGCGTCGGGCTGGGCGAGGATTACCGGTGCGGTGAATAAGAATGATGAAGTAACCGTGGAGTATGATCTTTCAAAGTTTGATGCCGATGGCCGGCTGTCTCCTCACATCGTGAGAGAGCCCCGGAATGAGGCCTGCCTGTTCTGCCATGCACAGCCCGGCTGGAAAAAACGCGGGGCCAACTATTCCCAGCGGTCCGATGTGCATCTCCGCGCCGGGATGAAATGCGTCGATTGCCACCCGGCCGGCTCCATGGCAACGGATGAGCGTATCCGTGAAAGGGAAATGCACCAGTTTGGCAAAGGCGACGACCCCGGCGGAAAGGTGAGGGATGATCTCGATAATACGGTGATCGGTTGTGCCGAATGCCACGACTCCGGAAAGATGGGGGCCCCGGTGGCCAGGCACAACTGGCTGCCTACATTGCACCTTGAAAAGATCGCCTGCCAGACCTGCCATATTCCCGAACGACTGGTGAAACCCGCCCAGGTGCAGGCCAGTGACGTCTTTAACCCGGGAACGAAGATCAGCACCCCCGGGAAACACCTCTGGGTTTTCTACGGCCCCGATTTGCGGTATTACAATCATTACGGAAACCTGGAAATGATGGGTTTTGACGATAAGCCTACCGACGCATTCCGCCCGTTCCTGGCCCGTTACAAAGACAAGATCGTGCCGGTCAACCGCGTGCATAGCGCCTGGCCAGGCATTGAGATTGAAGGCAGGCCAGGGCTCATGCAGCCGAAAATGAGCGATATCTACCGGATGTGGCAGGATCACTTTGCCGATCCGGCGAACTACCCGGAGCTGGCCCTTATTACCGATGATAACGGCGATGGTGTGATCGAGGTAAACCGTCCCGAAGAAATCGAGGCGCTGATCACGGCTGTGACGAACATGCTGCTCAAAACCAACTATCCCATGGAGGGAAAACGGGTAGTGTGGGCCTATAACGACCGCGTATATACTTCCGGCGATGAGTATTATACCATTGAAAAAGAGCCATGGGAGGCGTCGCCGTACGCCAACGTCCATACATTTAACCATGACGTTTATCCTGCCAATGCGGCTTTGGGGGCACAGGGATGCACCGAATGCCATTCTTTCAATTCCCCGTTTTATTTTACAGCTACCGTTCAATACCCGTTTGATGAGCAAGGCAATGCCATTACACAACCCCAGTATGTCCAGATGGGAATACCGGCGTTTTTTGCCTACATTGGCGCGTTCAGGGAAAGCATCGTGAAACCGGTCTTCAATTTTATCCTCGGCGCTTTCGTCATTCTGCTGGTTTATCTTTTAATCGTCACGAGAATATTCAGGGGCAACCGGATTTCCAGGGCGCATCACAACATCCTGTCGTGGCTGGTTTTTGCAGGGATCCTGGCAACCGGGATCATGGGATATTTTTCCGGGCACATGGGCCGGTTCATGTTCCCGACCCGCGCATTCCTGGATGCCAATCACTTTATAATCAGTGCGGTGGTTGTGCTTATAGGTATATGGATTTACCTGCATCACCGGTTCCGGCAGGACAGGATCATGAAGTTCACCACTATGGCGGCTTTCCTGTTTTTCTCTATACTGTCCGGTGTGTTCATGCTGACGAGTCTTCCATTTATTGAAGGTGTAACCCGTCTTGCTTTTACGGTATTTGACATCAGCCTGGTCGGAATCCTGATCATATCAGTAGTGTATATCATGAAACCGGGCATTATGCTGCTTAAACAAGAGTCAGAAAATTAAACAACCACATGGTGTTTAAGGGAGCAAGATTCTGGTCCTTAATATTTTATATACTTTCTGGTTTATTATTGCAAGCCCAGAAAAATGATACATTACCGGAACAAAAATTCCACCGGCTTTCATATCAAACTGGCAGATCTGTATTCACATTAAGCGGTAACTACAGGCTGAGGACGGAATTTCAACGTGGTTATAATGTTAAAACCTATGGGATCGTGTCGGATGAATTGTTTCTACTTTCCCGCTTAAGGCTTCACAGTGAGTATCGATTTGATAAATGGCTTGCTTTTTTTCTGGAGATCCAGGATGCCCGGGTTTTCGGCAGTTCTTTTTCCGATGAGGATTTTGAAGGCAAAAACAACCCTTTTCACGACCCGTTCGACATCAACAAATTATTTATTACGCTAAGGCCCATCGACAGTCTGGAAATCATTCTCGGCAGGCAGGCGTTGAATATCGCCGACCGCAGGGTTTTTGGCCCGGGCGACTGGGGTAATACCGGAAGGTATATCTGGGATGCGGCGAACATTCGGTTCGGTCACAGGCTATTTTCCAGCCGGGTTATCTTCGGGTATAATATCAAGCATGAACCCGATGTGTTTCCGAATATGGCGAAAGAAGGGCCGTATGCACTGGCATTCTATAATACTATCAGGAAATTACCTGTGCTATTAGACTTGTTCTATATTTATAAGTTTGATAAAAGTGGTGACTATTCAGGAGAACAGGAATCCTCGGGGAATCTTCATTCGAATTATTTTGGTGGAAGGGTAATAAAGACCGTGAATCAAACCCGTTTCATGGCTTTGGGGGCCTATCAGACCGGATCATTGGCCTCCAACCCGATTTCTGCCTATGGCCTGGTCGTCCAGGTATCCCAACAAACAAAGCTGCCCTGGAAGCCTGAAATTCTTTTCACTTTTATAGCAGGGTCTGGCGACAAAAACCCTGAAGATGGCAGGATAGGGACTTTCGACGGGATATTCAGCGGTGCGGATACCGATTTATACAGCTGGATGAACTTTACCTATTGGAAGAATGTCAGGCAGGCCCGGGCCGATTTGTTACTGAGACCTGTGAAAACCATCCTGTTCCGTGCCGAATATCATCTTTACTGGCTCGATCAGCCAAAAGACGCCTGGTATTCTCCCGGGAAGGTTTTTCGAAAAGACCCGGAAGGCATTTCGGGAAATTTTATCGGTCAGGAGATTGATCTGACCCTGAGGATGGAGATATTGAAGTGGCTACAGTTTCTGGGAGGATACTGTTTTTTTATTCCCGGTGAATTTGCTAAAAATACCGGGGAGCATCCGTTAGCGCAATGGGCTTTTGCACAGGTTACGCTTTTATTTTGAGTTAACAGGGTATTAAATTATTGAATAATAGAAAATGCAGTTGCATTTCAAATCGTCAGTATATAAAAACATTAGTATGAGATATTTGTATAATAAATTAAAAAAATTGACGTATTTATACGTTGTTTGTAAAAATGATGTATTTTTACGTCAAAATTAATTATATGCCGCAAGCCAAAACCGAATTATTCGAAACCGATCTGCAAACTACATCAATGTTTTTGAAAGCATTAAGCCATCCTGCCAGGTTGATGATTTTAAAGTTCCTCGCTGATTGTAAAAGTTGCTATACAGGAGACATCTCTTCTGAACTGCCACTTAGCCGGACTACAGTGAACCAACACCTGGCAGAACTTAGAAAAGCTGGCCTGATCATGGGACATATTTCCGGAAATAAAACCAATTATTGCATCAATGCAGAAAAGATAGCCGACATGAAATCAGTGATTTCCGGTTTCCTCGAAGAGCTTGACCTTTCCGTTCCTTTTAATTGTGGATGAAAGTAAATATAATATTACAAAAACCAATTTAAAAGAAATCGCATCATGAAAACACGTTATTTATTTTTAATTCTGTTCCTTACGGCCTTCTGCAGTCAGGTTTTTGCCAGCGTAAAAAGTGATCTTGAGTCAGCCAATAAGAATGGCAATTCCGTCTTTCTGGTTGTTACCGATCCCAATGTCACCGTTACTGACAAGGCGCTTGAGATAGCAAACAAAGCCAAAGCGGGCGTCACAAATTCAATTGTTTTGCAAATGAACCGCTCGGATGCCGCGAATGCGGACCTGGTAGCCAAGTACCGCCTTGCTGGCGCACCATTGCCATTGATCCTCGTTATCGCTCCAAATGGGATCGTATCGGCGGGTTATACATTGAACCAGGCAACTCCCGAATTGCTGGCCAAAGCGGTTCCCTCTCCAAAAAAATCAGAAGTCCTGAAGACCCTGAGCGATGGGAAGTCGGTATTCATAGTGGTTACCGGCAAATCAATGTCCGGGAAAAATAATGTGATGAATACCTGTCAACAGGCGTGCATTGAAATGGAGAACAATGCCAAAATGGTCGAAGTTAGCCTGGATGACGCCAGAGAGAAGGAATTTCTGTCAGAACTCAAGGTGCAAATGAATGCCAAAGAGCCGGTTACATATGTGATCAACTCAAAAGGTCAGATCACCGGCACATTCGGTGATGATGTCAATGCAACCACCCTGGTGGCGTCAGCGAAGAAAGTAGCCGCTACCGGTTGTTGCCCCGGCGGAAGCAAATCGGGTTGCAAATAATTACCAGACAACGATTATGAAAATTATTAAACTGGTTTGGCTGGAACTTGGCCAGCGCAAATCGCAGTTGGTCTCAGGCATCCTGGCGATCACGCTGGGGATCGGTGTCATTGTGGCGATCAGATCCATATCGCTGGTATCGGAAAAGGCCGTAGCCATCAACCTCGACAATCTGGGGGCCAATATCATGGTCCTCCCTCAGGGAGCCAGTATCGACAACTATTATTCAGCCGATATCGATGCGCCAACTATCCCGGAAGAATACGTAGAAAGGATTCTGACTTCTTCCATACAGGGAGTTGATAACCTCAGCCCCAAACTCACCCGAAGGATCGATATTAACGGGCAAAAATTCGTATTGACAGGTATCCTGCCTGCCAATGAACTGGCTTCAAAACCATTGTGGCAGGAGGCCGGCCTTTTCGGGGCGGAACTTGTTGCCAATTGTGGCGATAACCCACTCAATGCCTCTTCTGGATATGAAGACGAAAAACTCCAGCGAAAATCGATCGATTCACTGGGTTTTTCCGAATGTTTGCTTGGATTTACGGTCGCTCAAAAGCTTGGCCTTAAGGAAGGAGATGCCTTATCGGTAATGGATTATGAACTAAAAGTCTCCAAAGTGATCACAGAAACGGGAACAGTTGATGATGACCGGGTCTTTGCTCATTTAAAGACTGTGCAGGAAATTCTTGGTATTCACGACCAGGTAAGCGCTATTGAGATCATGGGCTGCTGTAATGCGATCTCCGATGGCTTATTGGGGCAACTCAGGAACATATTGCCGGATACCCGGATCACGACCATCGGCCAGATCGTTTCTACTCAGATCAAGACAAACCAGTTGATGAACCAGATATCGCTCATCATCCTGGTCATTATCCTGCTCGTCGGGGGGATTTCAATTGGAAATTATATGTGGGCGAATGTTAATGAACGCAAAAAGGAGATCGGCATCCTCAGGATGATAGGATTTCCGAGGTATTCGATCTACAGGTTATTGATGATCAAGGCGGTTTTGATGGGTTTGACCGGCGGATTGACCGGATACGTGGTAGGTTCATTGATCGCGTATTTCCTGGGGCCTTCGCTGGCTGGCATGCATGTAGCCCCAATTCCGGTTCTTCTGCTTTATTCTACACTGCTGGCAGCGGGAATTTCTATCCTCGGATCGCTATTGCCGGCCTATTTTGCATCAAGATTCGAACCTTATTCAAACATGCAGGAAATATGACAACAATCCTTAGCACGGCGTCCATTTCAAAGCACTATTATCACAGGGATGGGTTGATTGAAGCCTTGAGCAATGTATCTTTTTCCATTCCGGAGGGCTCATTTGTTTCGATCACTGGCCCATCAGGCTCGGGTAAAACAACGTTATTGATGGCACTCAGTGGATTGATTCGCCCAACTTCCGGGAAAATATATTTTAAAGGCCAGGAATTGGATACGGGCAGTGATAAAGCTTTGGTTGATTTCCGGAAGAAGCATACCGGCTTCATCATGCAGAATTTTTCCCTGATCCCATACATGACGGCGATGCAAAATGTTTTGCTTCCGTTATCACTGAATGGCTTATCTGCTGAAGAACAGAAGCAAAGGGCCGATGAGTTGCTGGAATTGTCCGGTCTTGCAAACAGGAAAAACCATTATCCGCGGGAGTTATCTGCAGGCCAGCAGCAAAGGGTGGCCATTGCCCGGGCTTTAGCCAACAAACCGGCCATCATTTTTGCCGATGAACCCACCGGTAACCTGGATCCGAATCTGTCTAATGAAATCCTCGGTATCCTGAAGGAAATCAATCAACACCAGGGCACTACGATCATCATGGTTACCCACAGCCCTTTGGCTACCCAATTTGGCAATATGAAGGTTCATCTTAAAAATGGCAGAATCCATACGAATATGGAGGATGTACTGGTAGAACAATTTATTTATCAATAGCGAAATCTTTTAAAGGAGTATGAGTAAAGTGAAGCGAATGTCATTTTTCGACAGGTACCTGAGTATCTGGGTGGCTATTTGCATTATTGCCGGAATAGGGATAGGTCATTTCGCCGGGGATTCTATCCGTGTTCTGAGCGATCTGGAAATTTACCGGGTGAACATCCCGGTAGCGATCCTGATCTGGCTGATGATCTACCCGATGATGCTGCAGGTTGATTTCCGCAGCTTAAAAACCATCGGTAAGCGGCCGAAGGGTGTTATTCTGACGGTCATCGTCAACTGGTTGATCAAGCCCTTCACCATGGCCTTTTTTGCCTGGATCTTCTTTTCAAAGATATATGCTGCCTTCATCACCCCTGAGCTGGCGGGGGAATACATTGCCGGGGCCATCCTGCTGGGGGCGGCGCCATGCACCGCCATGGTATTCGTCTGGTCGTACCTGACCAACGGTGATCCGAACTACACACTGGTGCAGGTCTCTATCAACGACCTGATCATCCTGGTCGCCTTCATCCCGATCGTCGGGCTGCTGCTCGGCATTACCAACGTGACCATTCCTTACGAAACCCTGGCCGCCAGCGTGATCATCTTCGTGGTCGTGCCCCTGGTGGCGGGATATATCACGCATCACTATCTAATCCGAACGCGAGGCGAAGAATGGTTCAGGAACGTCTTCCTGCCAAAATTAAAACCGGTTTCTATCATCGCCCTGCTGACCACCCTGGTGCTGTTGTTTGCTTTCCAGGGGGTGAATATTCTGAATAACCCGCTCATTATCCTCCTCATTGCCGTCCCGCTCGTTATCCAGACCTATTTTATATTTTTCATTACCTGGTTCGGCGGCCGCTGGCTGAAACTAACACATAATGTCTGTGCGCCCGCCTCCATGATTGGCGCCAGTAATTTCTTTGAGCTGGCTGTGGCAGTGGCCATTGCGCTGTTCGGCCTGGAATCACCGGCAGCGCTTGTTACAGTTGTCGGCGTGCTGGTAGAGGTGCCGGTTATGCTTTCACTGGTAGCGCTGGCCAATCGCTGGAAATATTGATAATATGTTTGCTTTCCGGGAGCTTACTCCGCATGCCTCCGCACATCGCGGATGACCTTCAGCGGCGTTTCGGTGATCACCATATTATAGATCCATGATGGGACAATGCCGCCCGGATCTACAAACCCTTCAACGGTCAGACGGATCATGCCGTTTTGTAAAGGCAGAACCGTCCATTTTTGCCAGTAGCTTTTGATCCTGACCCTGTTCGGGTATTCGGGTATGTCAAATTCCATGGGCCTGGCAAACACGGTCTTGGCTCCTGTTTTGTCATCGTATGATATGGTGGCCTCAACACACAGGTCGCGATCGTACAAAGGCCATGGTACCCTGTAAACAAGGTAATATTTGATAAATTTCCCTTCCTCAATGCCCAGCACCCTGATCTCGCTGATATTGTCGTCCCACCAGTCGAAGTTCTTCACATTCCCGAGCAGGTCCATCACTTTATCTGCATCAGCCCTGAATTCGGTTTCCCCTTTGAACGATTTGAACGAGGTCCCCGGCTCCAGGCTGGTGTAAACCTTAATGCCATCCTTTTCTTTCACCAGGTTCCAGGATTGGGAAAGTAAAAACACTGGCGAGAAAATGAAGCCGGAATAAACCAGAAATGATATCAGCAATGTTTTTTTCAGTATGTACGAATTTGTGCAAAGAAAAGGATTTTTTCTTAATACATAGCTTGGTAAGAATATCTGGTTTCGATGATATCTTCATCATAAATATCTTATAATCAATATTTTAAAATGTACGAATAAAGTCGTGTCATGTAGTTCTAAAAAAGGTTGTACGCATAAGTGCAAATAGCCATTATTCATACAACTTTTATTTGACTTTCATGGATCGGAAGGTCTACTTTTGTCATTCAAATATAAATATAGAAATATGAAAAGAATTACATTTATTACTGTTTTGCTAGCGATGGGTTTTCTGACGGCATTTAGCCAGCTCCCGCAACCTCATCCTGACAACCTGAACTGGACACCCCCGGCTGATCCTTCGGGAGGACTTCGAGTCGATCCGGGCGTTTTCCTTCAGGGTAATTTCATTGAATTAGGTATTCATCCGGCGGGTTCCGGTGGTATATACGGACCTGTGCCGGCAGGATATCATCCTATGTTAGCCGGTTTGGGTTTTGTTGCTGATCACGACAAGGACGGCTGGCTGGTTGGCATACCACCACAGACCGGCGACTACTTTCTTCCGGGTTATCCCTGGGAAGGATGGCTGGTGGAATATACCTACCAGGGAAATGATTATACCTTTATAAACTGCGGTGAATGTTTTCAATTCGAAGTTCCGCAGACCTCGCTGACCAATACCAGTGCAGGCAGTACCCGTTCCGCGGTCTGGACAGGGACGGCCACCGGCGGCGGCCAGAGCCTGCTGGTGAATCAGCACTTCTATTTTGATGTGAATGATGGCCGTTTCTTTATCCACGTCACACTGACCAACACCGGCCCGGATCCATTGCAGGATGTGGAATATGCACGTGCTGTTGACCCCGACCAGGAACAAGATATTACCGGGAATTTTGCTACCCGGAATTTTGTCAGCCACCAGCCCAATGCCGGCAATGGTTACCTGGCTGAGGTTCAGTCTTTTGGATTGGTGTACGACCTTCCCATGGCACTCCAGCTTTGGCATCCCAATGCCAAAGCACACGTGGTGCAATTTGCATTGGATATAAGCACCCCCAATGAGCCGCTGGATTTTACCTTTGCCCCGACGGAAGCAGCGCCTTACATTGCTGACGTGGGTGTCGCTGTCGCCGTGAGGTTCCCGGTTCTCAACCCCGGCCAGTCGGAGTCATTCTATGTTATCTATGTGTTGAACACAGAAGATATCATCAACCCGCCCCCTCCACCAGGGGTGCCTGTGAGCAACTGGGCCCTGTACCTGATGATCGGCCTGATCGTGATATTCACGGTGATCCGTTTCAGAAGGATGGGATAATCGAATTTGATTAATATTTAGCGTTAAGAGGATGGCTTACTGAGTTATCCTCTTTTTTTGTGGGCCTACCCGGGCTCGAACCGGGGACCTGCTGATTATGAGTCAGTTGCTCTAATTAATACTTCGGGATTTGGCAGTGTGTTCGCGTAATTGTATATTTGCCTGAATCAAATAACTGGCTATGAAAAAACTCCTGCTTTCCCTTTTACTCGCGTATTGCTTCACTGCAGCCTATCCCCAGTGGGTTCTGCTTAGTGATGATTTTGTGCCCAACGCCGCCGTCACTGCGTATGATTCCACTGTAATTGCAGGAATTGGCTCCTTTAATGCTTTTGACCTGGCGCTTTCTCTCGATGCAGGAAATACATGGACCGGAATCACTTTACCGGGTGGTGCGAATGGGGTATCTTACCTGCATACAGGCAAATCATGGCTTTATGCCTGCACACCCAATGGAGTGTACCGGGCTGATAAGGAAAGCCTGAACTGGATGCTTTATAACCAGGGTTTGCCCAATCCGGTCATCGAGGTCATCGAGCGGGACAGCATCCTGATGGCTTTTAATATTAACACACTGTTCATAAGGGGGTTGGAAGATAGTGTATGGTCGGTATTGAGCGATAATATACCCCATGAGTATATCACGGGCATTGATTTTGATGGAAATTTGATTGCCGTGGCCGGATCAAATGGTGTTTTTGAAAGCGTCGATATGGGTGCCTCCTGGACTTTCTGGACTGGCCTTTCTACCGCGATCGGCAAGATAGTTATCAAGGGCGACACAATCATCCACGCCTCACCGGGTGGCGTAACCCGGAAACTTATCTCAACCGGAACTCTTGCCATTGTTTCAAATGGATTGATTAAATTATGGACCCCTCCGCCAGGCTGGGATTACTATGGGACATTCGAGCAATTTCACCGGATCGGTGATAACATTTTCTTATGCGGTGAAACAGGTGTTTACAAGCTCAGGGATAATGAATGGTACTGGGAACTAATGGGGCTTGAATCCTGGACTTATAGCCTGGAGGATAACGGGGAGACGGTTTTTGCCGTCAAAGGAAACGGCGGCATTTGGGGCCGTCCCCTGGATCAGATGCTTCTTTCTTCCCCCGAAATGAATCTGCCAGTTGCCCCGGTTACAATATACCCAAACCCAACTCCCGGACCTGTCATGGTCAGATCAGATAAGACGATCCTGGAATTGAAAATTTACAATCATCTCGGCCAGCTTATTGAAGTATTTAATCCGGCAGATTTTTACTTCCAATTTGAATTAAAAAATCATTCAACGGGAATTTACTTCTTCCATCTCACAACAACTGACGGTTCCTTGGTCAGGAAGTTGATTCTCAGGTAATATTGTGGGCCCACCTGGGCTCGAACCAGGGACCTACTGATTATGAGTCAGTTGCTCTAACCAACTGAGCTATAGGCCCGAATAGGGTGTGGGTTTGGGTGTGCAAGTGTAGTGTGAGTGAAGAGGGTGTGAGTGTGGGTGTGCAAGTGAAGTGTGGGTGAAGAGGGTTTGGGTTTGGGTTTGGGTGTGCAAGTGAAGTGTGGTTTCTTTTAAGATTTTGCAAAATTAATCATTTTTGCAAACGTGCCGGCACTTGATGTATGTGATAATGCAGGATTATTGCTTGCGGTATTCTTCCAGCCACGCCTGGTAGGAACGCTCTGCTTCGTTGAGTCTCCGTCGCGAGGCGCTGTCGCCCGGGTCAATCTCTTGTGCCTGGTCCAGCAACTGCCGGATATCTTGCAGGATATCCAACCGGATGTTAATCTTGACCTCACCTTTGTCGTTAATATAAACAAACTTACCCTGTTTTCTTTTGATCTCCTCCATGATCTGTTTGATCCGGGCTCTTCTTTCTTCTACTGACATAATTTTTTCTTTCAAAATTAGAGAAAATTCGTTCCGGTTGGCAAATGCTGATCAGATGTTGCCATTCATAAATAAACATCCGTGCATCGAAAATCACTTATTTTTGCGGTAGTTATAAATTGCCGGGATTACATGACCCTTAAAAAAATCTTTTTTGCCTTTCTGGGTACTTTATCACTCATCCTGGGAGTGATCGGTATTTTTGTTCCCGGCTTGCCGACTACCCCGTTTTTGCTGCTCACCGCCGGACTGTATATGAAGAGCTCGGAGCGTTTGTATAAACTGCTGATCAGCAACAAATACCTGGGGCCGTATATCCTTGATTTTCAGAAAAACAAGGGCATGACCAAACGGACAAAGCTACAGGCCATGGGAACCATGTGGGTCATGATCACCATCTCCTGCGTTTTCTTTATTAAGTCAACGATCGTTATCCTGATCGTGATTGCACTTGGGATCGTCGGAACGGTCGTCATGGGATTCATCGTCCCGACCGTCCGGAATTCTTCTGATCAATGAATCAGAAAGATATGATCTTGTGCGTGTATGGAACCCCTTCGATGGGATAGAATGTCACAAAGTATAACCCGGCATTCAATGCTTCGGTGTTAATTGTGATCATGCCCTCACCTGGATTTTCAAGATTAATTACCTGCTGGCCCAACATGGATGTGATGATGATGGACTTCAGTCCGGCATTGTTGATTATCGTCAGTTTGTCCTTAAAAGGGACCGGGTAAACGGCTACTTTATCTGCCAGCGGGTTTTCGCTGATTCCGGTCGGACTGGAGTTATTGTTTAGGATGATATTGTCGAAATAGATCACTATATCCTCGGTTAGGGTGAGCGGATCCTCGAAATCAGGCATGAAGGCGATAACGGGATACGTGCCGGTCTTTTCAGAGAAGTCAAATACGATATCCAGCCACTCATCGGTGGAGGCCTGCGGCGCCATGGAAAGAACCTCGAGGGTACCGGCTGCACCGCCTTCGATCTTGAAACGGAGAGGGCTGATCCGGGGCTTCCACACCATGACATGCATGTACTTATCGTTGGTCACATCCACCTCGGTGGGCGACCAGAAGCCTCCCCAGGGAACGCCGTCCTTATCCCTGTAAAATTCCACCACCCAGTTGCTCGTATTGATACCCGTCGGATCAGGATTAGGGACAACATGCATGTAGCTGTTATCGTCCTCTCCTCCCAGCATCCAGTTCAGCGGAATGAATTCATAGTCTTCGATGATCTCGGCAGGTTCCGTGTTGGGATTAGGATCGTTATTGACCATAATATCATCAAAATAGATAACGATATCCTCGGTTAGCAGAAGCGGGTCTTCAAAGTCGGGCATGAAAGCAATGACAGGATATGTGCCTGTTTTGGATGAAAAATCGAAAACAATGTCTTCCCATTCACCCGTTACAGTTTGGGGTGACATTGATCCGACTTCCAGGGTGCCGGCTTCGCCGCCTTCCAGTTTGAATCGCAAGGGACTGATCCGGGGTTTCCATACTTTCACATGGATATATTTGTTATCAGTTACATCGACCGGTATCGGTAAGGCTGACCAAAAGCCTCCCCAAGGGACGCCGTCCTTGTCGCGGACATACTTCACCACCCAGTTGCTCGTATTTATCCCGGAAGGATCAGGATTAGGGACAATAGTCATGGAACTGTTATCATTATCCCCTCCAAGCATCAGGTTCATCGGGATACACTCGAAATCCTCTATCACCTGCGCGTAAGATACCCCGGCCAGGGCAATCATCATAAATGAAATGAGTACAAGTTTTTTCATAATGTAAATTTTTAAGTGAATAATTCATATTGAATTCGTAAAGATAATAATTTTTTCGCGTATTCGGAAATAATTTTCAAAATGTTTAACGGCTTGACCCATGCTCCAACGACTAAAGCCGTTGGTTCCAGGCATGTTGCAAAAGTTGGAACCGACGGCTTTAGTCGTCGGACTACTGAAATAATTTATTGCCGGATGAATTTACCTGTGTGGACCGCCGATGGTTCGTTCATTTTATAAATATACATCCCGGGCAATAAATCCAATGTATTCACCTGCTGCTGTTCACTGGAAATATTTATTTTCCTGATCAACCTTCCATCGATGCTGAAAATTTCCAGTGTATAGCCTTGCCCTGGCACATAACCGGCGATGCTGATCGTCAGTTGATCCTTCGCCGGGTTGGGATAAAGGCTGACCTTCGTTTTGACAGCCGGTTCATTGATCCCTATCGGGTATGGCCAGTACCAGACCCCGCCGCCTGCAGTTCCGGCAAAAAGTGACCAGCATGCATACACATTTTCAAGTGCCCTGACATTGGTATTCAGCAAGCCGTCGCTGATGTTGTCCCAGGTAGAATAATCCGGCCTCCAGAACACGCCCCCCTCAGTACCTGCATACAACCCCATTATGCCCAAATCGAAGGGATTGTATACCAGAGAAGTGACAAACGGGTTTGTCAGTCCTTCATTGATCTCGGTCCAGTTGTCGCCGTTATCTTCCGACATGAACACGCCGCCGCCGGGACCAAACATTGGTGTGGTACCGGCATATACATTGCCCCAGAAGTCAGTCTCAAGGGCAGAGATTTCATAAGTTGTGAGTCCGTTATTGACAAGCGTCCAGTTTTCTCCATTGTCGGTGGAGCGGAACACCCCTTCGTTACAACCGGCGCTGCCGGCAAAAACATCCCCTGCATCATTCACGGCAATGCTCCACAGGTGCCAGCAGGTCAGCCCGTTGTTCACCTGGTCCCAGCTTTCGCCATCGTCGGTGGAACGGAAAATCCCGTCGCCGTATGTGGCTACGAATATTTCCTGGGTTGGGGCGATGGCGATACCCCGGATGTCAAACGGTGTGATTTCATTGAAAATTTCGGTCCATGTATCACCGTTGTCCGTTGACCGGAACAGCCCGCCGGTGCCGTTCACCCAGTCGGTACCGGCAAAGATGTGGCCCTGTGCACTGACCGCCAGGCAGGAAACATATGGCCCTGTCATGCCATTGTTTACCTCTTCCCAGGTAATCCCGCAGTTGGATGAACGAAATACCCCCAGGCCGTAAGTTCCCGCGAAGATATCACCGAAACCGGTTTCTGCGATAGCCCTT
>Ga0209498_1000842_pt1 | contig 18973 bp, 18 predicted proteins | sample WalLakDeSediment_FD_184131 | JGI IMG/M metagenome (GOLD analysis project Ga0209498, IMG submission 184131) | Lake sediment microbial communities from Walker lake, Nevada to study Microbial Dark Matter (Phase II) - Walker Lake 11/02/13 Deep... | ecosystem: Environmental > Aquatic > Freshwater >... | reverse complement strand
TGCGGTTGATCCGCTCGCCGCGGAACATCCGCTCGACCTGCGCGGGCACCTCGGCCTGCCGCACGAGGTCGAACAGCAGCGCCATGGTCTGGTCGGTCACGCGGTTCTTGGAGTAGTCGAGGAGCACCGGCCCGACCCGGGCGTGGAAGCGGTCGAAGCGACCGGGGTCCGCGGCGAACAGGTCGCGCAGGTGCAGCGGCGCGATCTCGCGCTGGTGGTCGCGCAGGGCGGTCCAGGCGGGCAGCGCGGCGGGGTTCACGGGGTCGCCTCGGGGCCGGCTAGCGGCCGCGGGCGACGAGCCACACCAGTTCGCGGCCGCTGCGGATGAGGTAGAGGAGGGCGCGCTGCGCGCCGTCGGTGAACACGACGCGCGTGTGGCGCTCGGCCCCGACGTCGGTGGTCGTCGTCGACTCGCGGAAGAAGCCCGCCATCAGCAGCCCCCGCTCGACGTCGTACACGAAGGCCGGCTCGAGCGAGGCGGCGAAGCCGGTGGCGGTGTAGACCTCCCAATCCGTCCAGGCGGCCGCGTCCGGCACACGGGCGATCAGCGGCCCGGTGCCGCCGCCGATCGCCCGCAGGCTGCTGGCCGGGAAGGTCATCGGCGGGAACAGCTGCGAGGCGATCGCCGGCGCGAGCGCCACCTCGAGGAGCAACTGGGCGTGGGCGGCGCCGACCAGCGTCAGCGCGGCGGCCAATGCGAGCGCGCGCAGGGTGCTCATGGCCCCAGGCTAGCAGGCGGGTCGTGAGGGCCGCGTGCGCGGTCCCACGCGCGCCGCCGTCAGCCGCCGCTCGTGAGGCGCGCCTCGAGCGCGGCCACCCGCTCCTCGAGCGCCGTCAGCCGCGACGCCAGGCCGTCGGCCGCCCCCCTCGGTGCCGCCGGGGAGCCGACCGACGGGTCCGGCGCGGGGGTCCGCACGCGCGGCTGCTGCCGCGATTCGTCGATCCCGAGGGTGTGCGCCCAGCGATCCTGCGCCTGGCCGGGGGCGCGGCCGAGGTTGCGCGCCAGGGCCGGCTCGCGCCGCGCCAGGGCCGCCAGCTCCGCCTCGACGCCGGCGGGGTCCGGCATCTTGCCGTAGCGCTCCGTGCGCGCGCGCAACTCGGCGGCCGTCTGGGGCCCGCGAAGGACCAGGACCGCGAGCAGCGCGAGTTCGGTCTCGTCGGCGCCGAGCCCCTTGGCGAGCAGGTGCCGGTGCTTCGGCACGCGGTCGCCCACCTCTTGCACGGTCGCGGCCAGGCCGCGGTCGCGCAGCCGCTGCAGCGCGTCGCGCACCTCCTGCAGGTGGTAGCTGCTCACCGGGTCGCGGTTGGTGCGCTGGTTGCAGGCGGTGACGAGCGCCTGCAGCGACAGCGGGTAGGCGTCGGGCGTCGTGCGTTCCTTCTCGACGAGCGCGCCCAGGACGCGCAACTCGATGTCGGACAGCGCCATGGGGCCTCCATCCGCCGCGGGCGTTCCACCGCCCGGCGAGGGCCCCCAGGCTACCGTGTGGTCGCGGCGTGCAAGGCTGTCTGGCGATGAGCGGTCCGCCCCGCATCCGGCTCGAACGCATCGAGGAGGCCCGGCGCCTCGTCGACCCCGTGTTCCTGGACACGCCGCAGTACGAGTGCGAGCCGCTCGGGGACGAGCTCGGCGCGCGGCTCGTGCTCAAGGTCGAGACGCTCAACCCGATCCGCTCGTTCAAGGGGCGCGGGGCCGAGTTGTTCGTGGCGCGTGACGGCGGCGCCGCGCCGCTGGTCTGCGCCAGCGCCGGGAACTTCGGTCAGGCGATGGCGTACGCCTGCCGCTCGCGGGCGCTGCCGCTGACGGTGTTCGCCGCCGAGACCGCCAACCCGCTCAAGCTCGAGCGCATGCGCGCCCTGGGCGCTGACGTGCGCCTCGCCGGCCTCGACTTCGACGCCGCCAAGGTCGCGGCTCGCGCCTTCGCTGCGGCCCATGGCCTGCGCTTCGTCGAGGACGGGCGCGAGCCCGCCATCGCCGAGGGCGCCGGCACGATCGCGCTCGAACTGCTGGCGGCGGAGCCGGGGCTCGACGCCCTGTTCGTCCCGCTCGGTAACGGCGCGCTGCTCGCGGGCGTGGCGACGGTCGTGCGGGAGCGGCAGCCGACCGCGCGGGTGGTGGCGGTGGCCGCCCGGGGTGCGCCGGCGATGGTCGACTCGCTGCGCGCCGGGCGTCCGCTGACCAGCGAGCGGGCCGACACCATCGCCGACGGGATCGCGGTGCGCGTGCCGGTACCAGAGGCGCTCGGCGACTTGGTGGGGCTGGTGGACGAGGCGCGGTTGGTCGACGACGCCGACATGGTCCGGGCGATGCGGCTGCTGCACCGTCACGCGGGCCTCGTGGTGGAGCCCGCGGGGGCGGTGGGGGTGGCGGCGCTCCTCGGCGGGCCGGGTGAGTGGGCTGGGGCGCGCGTCGCGACCGTCCTGTGCGGGGGCAACCTGACCCCCGAGCAGATGCGCGACTGGTTGTCGGTGGCCTGACGCGCCCCTGCGCCTCGTCGGGCAGCGGCAGCGCTCCGAGCGCTCAGCGGGCCTCAGTCGCCGCCTTCCGCGACCAACGTGATCCGCCACCGCCGCTGGCCGCCCGCGCCCTCGACGCGCAACTCCTCGCCGACGCGCGACCCGAGCAGGGCGCGGGCGATGGGGGAGACGAAGGCCACGCGGCCGGCCGCGGGGTCGGCCTCGTCGACGCCGACGATGCAGAGACGCTGGATCGCCGGCGCCGGCCCGCCGAGCACCTCGACGTCGACGGTGGCGCCGAAGCGCACGATGCCGTCGCGGGTGTCGGCCGCCACCACCTGCGCGCTGGCAATGCGGGCGAGCAACTCCTCGAGGCGCTCCTCGACGGCGTCCAACGGCGCCCCCGCCGCGTTGAGCCGGTCGCGATCCGCCTCGAGCTCCGCGCGTTCGTCGTGCAGAAGCCGCCAGCCCCTCGTCGTGACGAGGTTGGGCGTGCCATCGGGCAACGGCGCCCGCGGCGGCACCAGCTCGGCCTCGGTGCGCGGGTCCTCCTTGACGAAGGCGCGGCTCACCGCGTCGTCCTCGGCGCTTGCCTGAATGGGCGCAGCATCCCGCCAGCGTAGCCTGCGGGCCACCGCGGGCCTGTGTCCGATTCGCCGTGCCCCCCCGGGGGACGGTGGCCGGCGGCGGCGCCGCAGGCGATCAGCGCCCGGTCCGCTCCCGCTCCAGCGCATCGGCGATCCGTTCGCCGGCGCGCACCAAGCGGTTGAGGAGCGCGAGCCCCCCGACCGCGAGCGCGAGCCCGAGGATCCACGGCAGGGTGCCCAGGGCGAGGAGGCCGATCTCGGAGGGGCCGAATGGTCCGATGCGCATGCGCCCAGCCTACGGGGCCCAGGTTGCCTGCAGGTTGCGGGCCAGGTTGCATTCGTGGCGGAGTCGCTTCGGGGCGGTCGGGCCCGCGTGTGTGGTGTGATAATCTGCCTTATCAAATTGCATAGATGCGTTCCACCGTGAGCCACCGCCGACCCACTCCACTCCCCCCTCCCGACATCCCAACAACGCAATCGGCTGCCCAGCGGCGCCACCCCGACCGCCGCCGCCCGGAGCGACGGGACGGCTCCGGGCGGCGGCGGTCGGGGCGCGGTATCAGGGACCGTCCGATACGGCCCGGAAGAAGAGGGCCAACGCCCGCTCCACGGCCCTGGAGGTGCCGAGGAACGGCTCCGCCACGATGTCGATGCCCGTGACGCGTTGGCCCCCGTCGACCGACACGGGGCCGGGGTACTCGCCGACGAAGTCGCCCCCGTTGGGCCAGCCATCGGCGTCCGTGTCGACCCAGGCGAGGACGCGGACGTCGCCGCCGATCGTCAGCACCAGGAAGTCGTCCGGGATGGACGCGTACTCGGTGAGGCCGAGGACCGTGATCTCGCCATCGGCTTCGATGCGGAAGGTCCCGACGTAGGTGCGCTCACGGGGGGCCACGAAGTCGTCGCCCGGTACCTCGAAGCGCACCGGCACGCGCCGCTCCACGTTGTCCTGCTCGATGACCAGCTCCAGGCGGTAGACGCCCGCGACGGGCGCCGTACCCAGGGTGATCGTGATCTGGACGCTCGTGCTCGCGCCGGGCGCCAACTGGCCGGACGCCGTCGACACCGCGACCTCGTAGGCGTCGGGGGCGTCCTGCAGCAGCACCGGGTTGTCGGCCGCCTCCACGAAGTCGACGATGGCCCAGTCGACCGTGGCGTCGCCGACGTTGCTGATCCGCAGCGTCAGCGACTCGGTCGCGGCGACGGGGCCGAAGTCGAGCTGCCCGGGCTCGAAGGCCAGCTCGCCGGCAGCCGGTGGGGGCGGTGGCGGCGGTGGCGGCGTCGGGCCGAGGCTCGCGACCGCTGCGGCGGCGTCGATGAGGCCGGCGCCGCAGGCGCTGCTCGACAAGGTCGTGGCGTAGCCCGCGGTGCACTGGGCCGACGTGAGGGGGTTCGCCGTCAGGCGCAGCAGGGCCCGTACCTCGTCGGGCGTGAGGTCCTCGAGCGACAGCATGAGCGCGACGACGCCGGACACGTGCGCCGCCGCCATCGACGTGCCCTGGGCGTAGGTGTAGCCGAACGCGCCCCCAGGGTCGCGCCCCAGGCTGTATACGCCGTCGGCCGCACGGGTGCGCATGTCGCCGCCCGGCGCCATGACGGCGACGCGCGGGCCGTGGTTCGAGTACCAGGCGCGGTCGCCGGCCCGGTCGGTGGCCCCCACCGCGATCACGTCGCGGCAGTTGGCGGGGAACGAGGTGTCGACGCTGGCCTGCTCGTTGCCGGCCGACACGACGATCGTGACGTCGCGGTTGACCACGAGGTCGATGACGCCCTGGAAGGTCGTGCTGCAGGGGACGTTCGCGCCCAGGCTCAGGTTGACCACGCGCGCGTGGTTCGCGTTGGCGGGAACGCCGTCCACGGCGTATCCGGCGGACCACAGCAGCCCGTCCATGACGTCGGACAGGGGCCCGCCGCCCGCCCCCAGCACCCGCACCGGCAGGACCCGGGCCGCCCAATCGACGCCGGCGATGCCGACGCCGTTGTTCGTCTTCGCGGCGATCGTTCCGGCGACGTGGGTGCCGTGGTAGCCAGCCTCGGCGGTCGGGTCGTAGGGGTCGGGATCGCGGCCATCGCCGTCGTCGGAGAGCGTGACGAGGCTGACGAAGTCGTAGCCGGGCAGGACCCGACCGGCGAGGTCGGGGTGCCGCCGCGCCGCGTCGGTCGCGTGGTAGAGGATGCCGGTGTCGAGGACGGCGACGACGATCGTGGCGTCGCCGGTGGTCACGTCCCAGGCCTGCTGGAGGCCGATCGCGCGGAGGTGCCACTGGAAGGGGTACGCCGGGTCGTTGGGGACCGCATCGGGGTACACGAGGTAGTTCGGGTGGGCGTCGACGACGTCGGGCCGCGCCCGCAGCGCCCGCACGAGCGCCCACGTGGCCGCGTCGTCGCTCGCGACGTCCGCCCCGGCCGGTGCGACGCCGGATGGGGCGCGCACCAGCACCGCGCCGGGCAGCGCCAGGTCGCGGACGCGTTCGAGGACCACGCCCTCGGCCTGCAGCTCCGCGGCGGCGGGCCGGACGCCCTCGGCGAAGCGGACGATCACCTCGCCGGGGACGAAGGGCGCGGGGGGCGGTAGGTCGGCGGCCGACCGCGGCGTCAACCCGCCGCCGGGGGCCGCCGCGTCCGGCGCCAGGGCCCCGAGGGCGGCGCCGAGGACGGTGAGGTCGCCGGCCACCTCGCCGACCGGCACCGTGGCCGTCGTCGCGTCGACGCCGCCGCGCCCGTCGGTGACGGTCAGCTCGGCGACGAAGGCGCCGGGCTCGGTGTAGCGGTGGACCGCCACGACGCCGCTCGCGCTGGCGCCGTCGCCGAAGTCCCAGGCGTAGGCGAGGGGGTCACCGTCCGGATCGAAGGAGATCCCTGCATCGAAGGTGACCTTCGTGCCGCTGAACGCGGTGGTGAAGGCCGCCACGGGGTCGCGGTTGGGCCCGGTCGGTCCGGCCGGTCCGCACGCGCCCAAGAGCAGCGCCGTCGCGATCGCCAGCCCCAGGGTCCATCGATGGGTCCGTTCCATGTCTACCTCCTGGCCGACACGGCCCACGCGGCCGCGCCCGCCTCGTCGAGGGCAGCGACATCGTCGTCGCCGAGCCGAACCGTGGACGCGGCCACGTTCTCCTCGAGGTGATCGACCCGTCCCGTTCCTGGGATGGGGAGCATGACGGCGCTGCGCCGCAGCAGCCACGCCAGGGCCACCTGGCCGTGGGTGGCGCCGAGGCGTGGGGCGATCCGCTCGAGCAGGCCGCCGGGCCGGGCGAGGCTGCCGGCGGCGAGCGGGAACCACGGGATGAAGCCGATGCCGTTCGCCCCGCAGTACGCGAGGACGTCCTCGCTGTCGCGCCGCGCCAGGTGGTAGAGGTTCTGGACCGTGGCGACCGGGAAGATGGCCCGCGCCGCCTCGATGTCGTCGACCGTGACCTGGCTGAGGCCGAGGTGGCGGATCAGGCCCTCGTCCTGCATCGCCCGCATGACGCCGAACTGCTCGTCGCGCGGGACCAGGGGGTCGATCCGGTGAAGTTGCCAGAGGTCGATCCGCTCGACGCCGAGGCGGCGCATGCTCATCAACACGCACTGGCGCAGGTACTCCGGTCGCCCGACCGGTTGCCACACGTCGGGCCCGTGGCGGGTGAGACCGCCCTTGGTGGCGACGACGAGGCCGTCGTAGGGGTGCAGCACCTCGCGGATGAGGTCCTCGCTGACGTACGGCCCGTAGCTGTCGGCGGTGTCGATCAGGTCGACGCCGAGCTCTACCAGGCGGGCGAGCACGCGGCGCGCCTCGGCCGGATCGGCCGGGTCGCCCCAGATACCGGTCCCCGTGATGCGCATGGCGCCGAAGCCGAGGCGGTTGACGGCGAGATCGCCCCCGATGGCGAAGGTGCCGCTGGGGTGGGCCGAAGGCTGTTGCATGCGAACGCTCCTCGCCCCATCCTGAACCACATGCGGCCCCGTCTGGGGTGGACGCGACCAAGGCAACCTTCATCTTCGTTGGTCCGGACCCCTGCGGCCCTTGATCATGCCGGGGTTCGTGCGCTTGCGGCCCCGGCGTAGACTCGACCGCATGAGCGCACCCAGGTCGCCGCGAGTACGCCCCACGCGCTGGGCCTGGGGCCTGTTGGCCTCGCGCACGCTTGCGTTCGTGGCGGCCCAGAGCCTCATCGTCGCCTTGCTGGCCGCGTCTGGGGCGACCGAGCCGTGGTGGTCGTCGGCGGCCTGGTGGCCAGTGGCCGCCACGCTGGCCAACGTCTTCGGGTTGGCGCTGCTGGCGTGGCGGCTGCGGGTCGAGCGCGTGGCCTGGCGCGACCTGATGGCGCCGGCGGCGACCTCCTGGCGCCGCGACGGGTTGACGGCGCTCGCCCTGCTCCCGCTGCTGGCCGTGGCCGCCGTCCTGCCACCCATCCTGATCGCCCAGGGGCTGTGGAGCGACCCGACCGTCGGCCAGACGCTGCTGCTCGCGCCCCTGCCCGGCTGGGCGGCGTGGACCGCGCTGCTCCTCTTCCCCGTCACGACCGCGGCCGTCGAACTGCCGACCTACGGCGGCTACGTGCTCCCGCGCCTGCGCGCGTCCGGCCTGCCGGTGGTCGCCGCGGTGGCCGTCGTCGGGCTCGTGCTCGGCTTCCAGCACGGCGCGCTCCCCTTCGTGCCGGCCACCCAGTTCTTCGCGTGGCGCGCGACCGCCTTCGTCCCCTTCGCGTTGGCGCTCGTCGGGCTGCTCGCGTGGCGCCCGCGCCTGCTGCCGTGGTTCGTGGGCGTGCACTTCCTGCTGGACGCCGCCGCAGGGGTCCAGGTGTGGCTCGCCTCGAGTTGAGCCCCATCGCAGTGCACTTCACCCGCCCGGGCCACGCGGCGCGGCGGCGCCGACGGGCACCCGCCGCGACCTGAACCAACGGGCAGCCGCGCGTCGGCCAACCAACCGAGTTGCCGCATGCGCTCGGCGATGCCGAACGCGACCCGAGCCGCGAAGCCACCGGGCTCGCACGGGATACGGCGGCGCCGACCGGCCCCAACGTGAGCACCCCTGCAGCACCAGGCGGGGCGCTCGACGAACGTTCAGCCCCGCTTCTCCCAGCGCAGCAGCCGACCCTCCTCGTCCTCGCGCTCCTCGAGCAGGGTGAACCCGACCTTCTCGAGCACCCGCACCGAGGCGGCGTTGGTCACCAGGCACTCGGCCACCACCACGTGGACCTCGGGGCGGGCCAACAGCCAGTCCACGAAGGCGCCGCCGGCCTCGGTGGCCAGGCCGCGGTCGCGCTGGCCGGGGTTGGTGGCGTAGCGGACCTCGACCACGCCGTCCGCGTCCGGGAGTGCGGTGCAGCCCATCTGGCCCACGGCCTCGAGGCTGTCGCGATCGATGACGGTCCCGACCCACGGTTCGGCGGCGTGGCCGCGACGGCGCTCGAGCCACCCGGGGAATCCGGCCAGCGCATCGCCGGGCCACTCGGGCGGGAAGCGCACCGAGGCGACCCGATCGGCCGCCACCTCGGCCTGCGCCGCCCGACCCAGGTCGACCTCGGCGAAGAACACGTCGACCTCCAGACGCCGCTCGATCACCGCGGTGGGGGTCCTGACGATGTACGTCCGGGGCGTGACGATGTACAGCTCCGCCTCGTTGGCCACGTCGCCTCCTCGTCGCAAGCCGGTTGCCGTGAACGCAGCCTACGACGCGGCGCCGCGTCGCGCCACGTACCCCGCCCACAGGCGGCCCAGGCCACGCTGGACCTGCGCGAAGCGCTCGGCGCCGCCATCGGCCAGCGCACCGACCCATCCGGCCCACACCGCCTCCGCCACGCCGTCGTCCTCGGCGCCGGGCACGGCACGGTCGATGGCCTCCAGCACGGCGTCGCGCAGGCGCGCCACCGCATCGGCCCCCACATCGCCGTCGAACAGCAGCGACCGGTGGTGCGGCCTCTCGGCGGCGGCGGCTCGGAGCGCCCCGGCCACGGCCTCGAGCCACACGACCGGGTCCGGGTCGGCGAGCGTGGTGGCCGCGTCGATCCAGCGCTCGGCCTCACGGCGCGCCAAGGCTTGCAGCAGGCCCGCCTTCGTGCCGAAGGCCGAGTAGAACACCATCGTCGAGCAGCCGGCGGCGTTGGCCAGACGCCGCATCGACAGCGCCGCAGGTCCCTCGGCGGCGAGACGCACGTCGGCCAGGTCGAGAAGGCCGTCGCTGACGGCGCTCCGCGCCTGCTCGCGGGCGCGTCGGTAGGCGTCGCCCTGCGGCGCCAGGGTGGGCCCCGCGGGCGAGGCTGTCGTGGCGGCGACGTCCGCGCCTGCCTCGTCGGGTCGATCGCGTTCATGGGTGCTCATGTCCGAATGTTATCACGGTGTCACACCCGATGGACGCAGTGTCCGACGGCGCGCCCGGGTGGACGGGAGCCAGGGCGGTGACGCGCCCCACGGCGTGGCGTCGCTCACAGGCGCCGTCTCGGTCTTGGTGTTTGATAAGTCCCGTGACGCTGGCCGCCGCCGACCCCCGCGATCCCCTCGCCCGCGCCGAGCAGCTGCACCTGTGGGGCGAGGCCGCCCTGCGCCGCTACGCGGTGGAGGCCGCCGGTCAGCGCGACGTCGAGAAGCTGTGGCGGCTGACCGAGGCCCACCTGACGCTCCACGGCGCCAGCGGCGTCGCGACCTCGCGCCACACGCTGCGGGCGTACCGGCGCGGCGTCGTCGAGCTCGTCAGCCTGTGGGCGGGCGAGTCGTTGCTCCGCCCGGCGCGCGACGCCGGTCCCCTCTACGTGCAGCGCCTGCGGGCGGGCGACCGCGAGCCCGTGCTGTCGCAGGTCGAGGAGGGCCGGCGCGGCCGCCGGCCGAAGCGGGGTCCCCTCGCTCCCGCCACCGTGGAGCTTCGGCTCGCCGCCGCTCGCTCCCTGTACGACGCGCTGCGCTGGGCCGGCGCGACCGAGGCCGACCCGTTCCGCGACGTGCGCACCGGGCGCGACACCAACCGCGAGGAGGACGTCGCCGGCCTCAAGGTCTACACCGAGGTCGAGCTGATCGAGCTGCTGGGCCGCGCCGACGAGCCCGAGGACCGGGTCCTGGTGCTGCTCGGCGCCCACGCGGGCCTGCGGGTGAGCGAGATGCTGGCGCTGCGCTGGGACGAGGTGGACGTCGGCGGCCGCGAGCTGCTGGTGCGCGCCGGCAAGGGGAACAAGACGGCGCTGGTGCAGCTCACGCCGCGGCTCGCGTTCGAGCTGGAGCACTGGCGCCGCGTGCGCCTGGCGGCGGGCGACGGCGAAGGGCACGTGCTGCGCCTGCGCTCGCAGTACGGCCTCTACCGCCGGCTCAAGGTCCTGTGCCAGCGCACCGAGGTGCGCTTCAAGGGCGTCCACGCCTTGCGGCATGCGGCCGGCACCAAGCTCTACCGCCAGACCGGCGACCTGGGCCAGGTGCAGGACCACCTGCGCCACGCCACCCTCGACATGGCGCGGCGCTACGCCCGCTCCGACCGCCGCAAGCTGCGCGGCAGCCTCGACACCTGGGAGTGAGCGTCCGGCCCGTCTGCGGGGGGGCCGACGCCGGCCGGCATGGTCGCTCCCGGCGCTCGCCTACCGCGCCCCGTGGCCGTGCTATGCTGACCGCAACCGATTGCGGAGCGGGCGAGGGCCGTTGGGAGGGAGTCGCGTGCCGCAGGTCACGCTGCAGGACCTGGCCGATCGCCTGGGCGTCGCCCGCTCCACCGTGTCGCGGGCGCTGCGCGACGACCGGCAGATCGCGGCGCCGACCCGCGCGCGGGTGCAGGCGCTGGCCGCGCAGGTCGGCTACCGGCCGAACGCGGCCGCGCGGGCGCTGACCCGCCGGCGCGCCGACGCGATCGGCTTCATGCTCCCGCGGACCTCGCGCTTCGTGTACGGCAACCCGTACTTCCACGAGTTGCTCGAGGGCGCCGCGAGCGTCGCCGAGCCGCTCGGCTGGCCGCTCGTGGTGTGGACCGAGGTGGAGCCCGACCCGGCCGCCTGGCTGCGAGGTGGGCGGGTCGACGGGGTGATCGCGCTGGGGCAGGGCCTGCGGCCGAGCGAGGCCGCCGTCCTCGACGCGCTGCACCTCGAGGGGCGCGCGTTGGTCCTGGTTCATCCGCCGGCGTCCCCCTGCCGGGTCCCCTACGTCGCCACCGACGAGGGGCCGGGCATCGCCGCGGCCGTGGCGCGCCTGCGGGTCCTCGGCCACCGCCGCGCGGCGGTGCTGGCGGGACCGCCGGGCCTGCGCTACGCCCGCGAGCGCGCCGCCCGCTGGCAGCGGGTCGCCTGCGGACAGGGACTGGTCGTCGACCCGGACGACGTCGTCGCGGCTGGGGACGACTTCGAGGAGGCGAGCGCGTCGGTCCGCCGCCTGGCCGCGGCGGGCCGCCTGCGAGGCCCACACGGTGCCACCGCCATCCTCGCCGGCAACGACCTCATGGCCTTGGGCGCCTGGGAGGCGCTGCGCGACCTCGGGCTGGACGTGCCTGGCGACGTGTCGCTGGTCGGCTTCGACGACGTCCCCGCCGCCCGCTGGGCCGGCCTCTCGACCGTTCGGCAGTGCGCCCGCGAACTCGGTGTCGCCGCCATGGCGTTGCTCGCGCGCCAGCTCGGCGTCCCGACCACGCCCGTCTCCCCCACGCTGGTCTCGACCTTCGTCCCGCGCCGCACCGTCGGCCCGGCGCCCTGAGCAGGAGGTGCGATCGACGGTTCCCGTGAAGCCCCCTCCACCGCACCACCCATCCCACTTCCAGGAGGTCCCATGCGCCGTACCCTAGCCTTCATCGCGATCCTCGCGCTCCTCGCGAGCGGCCTCGCCCAGACCCAGCTCAAGGTGTACATCGGTGGCCAGCAGCGCCCCGACGTCATCGGCCCGCTGCTCGAGCAGTTCAACGCCGAGAACCCCGACATCGTCGTCACCTTCGAGGTCGGCGGCGCCACGAGCGAATTGCAGCAGCAGTACCTCAACACCGTCCTGACCAGCCGCAGCGGCGACATCGACATCTTCCTGATCGACGTGATACGCCCGGCGCAGTACGCGGCGTCGGGCTGGGCGGAGCCGCTCAACCAGTTCTTCGCCTCCGACGCCGCGATGATGGCGTACCTCGAGGACTTCCTGCCCGGGCCGATCGAGGCGAACCTGATCGACGGCACCCTGTACGCGCTGCCGGCCTTCACCGACGCCCAGTTCCTCTACTACCGCGCCGACCTGCTCGAGAAGTACGGTTTCGAGCCGCCGACGACGTGGGACGAGCTCAAGATGATGGCCCTGACGATCCAGCAGCAGGAGGGCGACCCCAACCTGCAGGGCTTCAACTACCAGGGCGCCAACATCGAGGGCACCGTGTGCACCTTCCTCCAAGCGCTCTGGACGGCCGGTGGCGACTGGGTCGACGACGCGGGCAGCGTCACGCTGGTCACGCCCGAGGCGCGCCGGGCGCTGGCCTGGTACGACGACACCCTTGCCAGCGGTATCACCGTGCAGAACATCGCCGAGATCACCACCGACCTGTCGCGCCGGCAGTTCCAGGCCGGCAACGTCGTCTTCGTCCTGAACTGGGGCTTCGCGTGGGCGCACTTCCAGGGCAGCAGCGACGTGCCGACCGCAGTCGCCGGGCTCGTCGGCGTAGCGCCCCTTCCATCGTTCGAAGGGTTCGACTCGGCCACCTGCATCGGCGGCTGGCAGTGGGCGATCAACCCGTACAGCGCCAACACGGACGCAGCCTGGCGGGTGCTCGAGTACCTGGCCAGCCCCGACAGCCAGCGCGTGCTCGCGGTCGAGGCGTCCAACATCCCGGCCCGCAAGTCGCTGTACGACGACCCGGCCGTCCTGGCCGCCGCGCCGCACTTCGCCAGCTTCTACGACGTGATCATCAACGCCCGCTCGCGCCCGGTGACGCCGTTCTTCAGCGACGTCTCGCTGGCCATCCGGGTGCCGATGAACGCCTTCTTCGCGCGCCAGTTGACGGCCGACGAGGCCCTGCGCGAGATGCAGCAGGGCGTCGAGGACGCCCTCGACTTCTGACGACCTAGGCCCCTTTCGACGGGCGCCGGCCGCTTCCGGCCGGCGCCCACTATCTTCGCGAGGACGGTCTCACCTTGGCCCTCACGACCCCGACCGCCTACCGCAGCCCCGGCCTGTGGCGTCGTCTGCGATCCGGCAACCTGACGGAGGCGCAGCTCGGCATCATCCTGCTGATCCCCGCCGCCGCGGTGCTCCTGCTGGTCATGTTCTGGCCGATCGTGCAGGTGCTGTGGCAGTCGCTCCACTTCGAGCGGCTCAACCTCCCCGCACGCGGCCGGCCCTTCATCGGCCTGGAACACTTCCAGCGCATGCTGTGGGGCACCGAGATGGCCTGGAGCCCGCAGCACCTGCTGGGGTGGCGCCTGCTCGCCTTCGCCGCCGTCGGCGGGCTCTGGTGGGGGACGGGGCGCGGCACCGTTCGGCGCCGCACCGCCGTGATCTGGACGGTCGTCGCCCTGCTGGTCGCCGGCCTGTGGATGGGCTTCCATCCGGGCGAGGCGGGTCGCTGGGGCGACGCGCGCTTCTGGAACGCCTTCTCGATCACCCTGCTCGTCACCGTCGCCAGCGTCGCGGGTTCGTTCCTGGTGGGGCTGCCGCTCGCCCTGCTGGCCAACGTGGAGTCGCGCTGGCGCTGGCTGGTGCGCATTGCGCTGCTCATCCCCTGGGCGATGCCGCGGGTGCTGGTGGGGATCATGTTCGCCTGGCTGTTCAACTCGACCAACGGGGTGATCAACGACGTCCTGCGCCGCCTCGGGGTCGAGGGCCCGCTGTGGTTGGCGCGCGCCGACCCGGCCATCTGGGCCACCAACATCACCATCGTGTGGGCCACCTCGGCGTTCGTCGGCCTGATCCTGCTCGCTGGGCTGCAGTCGATCGACGAGAGCCTCTACGAGGCCGCCATGGTCGACGGCGCGAGCCCCTGGCAGCGCTTCTGGCAGATCACCCTGCCGCTGCTGCGGCCGTCGATCGCGGTGGCGTTGATCTTCCGCACCCTCACCGCCATCCAGACGTACGACATCCCCTATGCCATGACGCGCGGCGGGCCGGGCCGCACCCTCGAGACGCTTGGCATCTACGTCGCCAACACCACCAACAGCCTCAACCTCGGCTACGCCGCCGCCTTGTCGGTGGCGCTCTTCACCATGAGCCTCGCGGTCACCGTGCTGTACCTGCGGTGGATCTACGCGGACGACTGAGATGCGCCGTCGTCACGGACCCTTCGCGCGCGTCGCCGTCGTGGTCGGCACGGCGCTGCTGGTGCTCAACGGGACCTTCCCGTTGGTGTGGATGATGCTCACCTCGCTCAAGGACGAGAACGAGCTCATCCGCATCCCCATCACCTACCTCCCCGTCGAGCCCACGCTCAAGAACTACGTCCAGGTCTTCCAGCAGCTGCCGTTCGACCGCTTCATGCTCAACTCCGCCATCGTGGCGGTCACCTCCACCGTCGTCTGCGTCCTCATCGCCGCGCTGGCGGGCTACGCGCTCGGGCGCCTGAACATGCCCTACCGGCGGGCGCTCTTGACGCTCATCGTCACCACCAGCATGTTCCCGGCGCTGGTCCTGCTGGTGCCGCTGTACCGCATGTTCCTCGGCATGGACGTCCCCCTGCTGTCCCCGCTGGTCGCGGCGCTGCACGACCTCGGCATGCGCTTCATGCCCACCGAGGTGCGCACCCCCAACCTGCTCAACACCTACTGGGCCCTGATCATCCCCTACGTGGCCCTGTCGCTGCCGATCGCCACCCTCATCCTCACCAGCTTCTTCCAGCTCATCCCGCGCGACCTGGAGAGCGCCGCGCTGGTCGACGGCTGCACCCGCGTCCAGGCGCTGTTCCGCGTCATCGCGCCGGTGTCCGCGCCGGGCGTGGTCACGGCCGCCATCATCATCTTCGTGAACTCCTGGAACGAGTTCGTGCTGGCGATGAACTTCAACACCACCATGTCGATGCGCACCGTTCCGGTGGGCATCACCATGTACCAGGGGGAGTTCGCCTTCCCGTGGGCCACCATCAGCGCCGCCATCACCGTCGGGGTGCTGCCGCTCGTCGCCCTGATCCTGGTGTTCCAGCAGAAGATCATCGCCGGCCTCACGGCCGGGGGGGTGAAGGGGTGACGCCGCTGCGCATCGGCTTCGTGGCCGTGGTCCGGCCGGCGTTCAAGGGCGACGGTGCCGCCGTGGCCCGCCGATCGCTGTCGGCGCTCGCGACGGTCGCCGGCGAGCAACGGGCGGACCTCCACGCCGACGACGCGGCCGGCCACGGCGCGGCGATCGTGCGGGACGCCGTCGAGGCCGCGGCCATCGGCCGGCGCCTGGAGACGGAGGGCCTCGACCTGCTCTTCGTGCTGCACGCGACCTTCGCCACGGGCGACCTGCTGGCGCCGCTGCTGGCCGCCGCGCCGCGCGTCGTCGTGTGGGCGGTCCCCGAGGCCGCCGGCGCCAGGGTCGGCGGGCCCGACGGCGTCAGGGGCCCGCTCCCGCTCAACAGCCTGTGCGGCCTCAACATGACGCTGTCGTTCGCCGAGGGGCCGCGCGGCGGCGCCCGCGGTCGCGTGGGCTGGTGCTACGGCGACCCGGACGACCCTGCGCTGCGGTCGCGGCTGCGGACCCTGATCGCGGCCGAGCGCGGCGCCCGCGCCCTCGCCACCACCCGCGTGCTGGCGATCGGCGGCACCGCGCCCGGCTTCTATGGCCTCGAGCTGCCCGGCCTGCCGGGCGGTGCGACCGTGATCGAGCGGCCGCTGGCCGACCTGTTCGCCCGCGTCGAGGCCGTCGACGAGGAGGCCGCGGTCGCGCACGCCGAGGCGTGGCGCGCCGAGGAGCCGCTCGACGCCCCCTGGGCGCACCTCGTCCGCGCCGCGCGCATCGAACTGGCGCTCGTGGCCCTCGCCCGCGACGCCGACGCCAACGCGCTGGCGGTGCGCTGCTGGCCCGAGCTGCCCGACGCCTGCGGCGCCATGGCCTGCGCGGCCATGGGCCGCGCCGCCGACCGCTGGCTGCCGGCCGCCTGCGAGGGCGACGTCTGGGGCGCCACCTCGATGCGGGTGCTGCAGGCGGTCGCCGCCACGCCGGCGGCGCTGCTGGACCTCTCCGACCTCGACCGCGGGCGCGACGCGCTGCTGCTGTGGCACTGCGGCAACGCGCCGAGGACGATGGCCGCCGCGCCGGGCACGAGGCTCACGACCCACTTCAACCGCGACGGCCTGGGCGTGGTGCGCGACCAGACGCTCGCGCCCGGACCCGCCACCGCCTTCCGGCTCCTGCCGGCCGACCCCGCCCGCGGCCCCGCGCTGGGCGCCGTCGTGATCGGCGGCCGCGTGCTCGAGGCCGAAGGTCCGTCGTTCGACGGCGTGCGCGGCTGGTGGGGCGAGCTCACCTGGTCGCGCGAGCCCGTCAGCGCCGAGCGGGCCGTCGCCGGCATCCTCGACCACCGTCTCCCCCACCACCTGGCGCTCGCGCCCGGCGACGCCCGCACCGCGCTGCTCGAGTTGTGCGAGCGCCTCGGGGCCACGCCGCTGCCGCCCAGCCCACGCGGGGGCCTGGGGTGAGCGGCGGCTGGCGGCGCGGCGCCCCGACGATCGCCTGCGTCGGTCTCTCCTGCCGCGATCACGTGTGGCGCGTCGAGCGCTTCCCGCCCGCCGCGTCGCGTACGCCGGCGCCCGGCTACCGCGCGGCGGGCGGGGGCCCGGCCGCCACCGCCGCCGTCGCCGCCGCGCGCCTCGGCGCCGACGCCCGCCTGTGGGCGATCCACGGTGACGACGACGACGGCCGGGCCAACGCGGCCGAGCTGGCGGCCCACGGCGTCGACCTGCGTGGCTGCCGCGCCCCGGCCGGCGCGCGTTCCTTCGTGAGCGCCGTGCTGGTCGCGCCCGATGGCGAGCGCTTCATCTTCCCGTACCGCGGGCACGAGTTGGCGGACGCACCCGAGGCCCACGACTGGTCGGGCCTGACGGGCGTCGGCGCGGTCCTGGTGGACGCCCGCCACCCGCGGCTCGCCGACCACGCCCTCGACTGGGCGACCGCCCACGGCGTGCCCAGCGTGGGCGACTGGAGCGACCTGCGTCACCCGCGGCTGCGGGCCCGCGTCGACCACCTGGTCGCCAGCGAGGAGGCGGGGCTGGCCGCGATCGGCGCCACCAACGAAGGGGGCGACCGTGACGCCGTGGCCGCCGCGGTCGCCGCCACGACCGCCCTGCGCGACCGCCCGGAGCAGCTCGTCGCCATCACGCTCGGCCCGCTGGGCGTCGTGTGGGACGACGGCCGCGACGCCTGGTGGCAGCCGGCGCCCGAGGTCGAGGTGGTGGAGTCCAACGGCGCCGGCGACGCCTTCCATGGCGCCTACGCCGCCGCGATCGCCGGCGGGCGCGCCGTCGCGGACGCCATGCGCCTCGCCACCGCGGTCGGCGCCCTGAAGTGCGCGGGCGAAGGGCGCTCGGCGCTGCCCGACCTCGCCGCCGCGACCGTGCTGGCCGACGCCCTGCCGCCCCCCCTGCACCTCGGTCGCTCGCCCGCCCGCCCCGGAGGCCCCGCATGAGCTCCCCCGAACCCGCCGTGAGCGCCGGCAAGCTGCGCGGGCTCACCACCCTGGCCGACGACCACGGCCGCTTCACCATGGTCGCGGTCGACCAGCGGCCACCGATCTTCGCGGCGCTGGCGCGCCACGGCGACCGCGACCCCGCCCAGGTGCGCTACGACGAGGTGGCGGCCGTCAAGGGCGCCCTGGTGGAGGTGCTGGCGCCCCATGCCAGCGCCGTGCTGATGGATCCGGTGTGGACCCACCCGCACCACCTGCGCGCCGTCCCTGGCCGCGTGGGGCTCATCTCGACGCTCGAGGACTACGGCTTCGCACTCGTCGACGGCGAGCGCCGCTCGCATGCCATCGAGGGGTGGAGCGTCGGGCAGATCCGCCGCAGCGGCGCCATGGGCGTGAAGCTGCTGGCGTGGCACCGGCCCGACCTGAGCGAGGCCACGCACGCCCATCAGGACGCGTTCGTGGAGGCGGTCGGACGCGCGTGCGCCGAACACGACCTCCCGTTCGTGCTCGAACTGCTGGCGTACCCGCTGGCGGGCGAGGACCCGGCCTCGGCCACGTACGCCCGCTCGAAGCCCGAGCTCGTCCTCGGCTCGCTGCGGCGCTACGCCGACGCGCGCTTCGGCGTCGACCTCATGAAGCTGGAGTTCCCGGTCGAGCTCAAGCGGGTGGCCGGCTTCCACGCCGGCGCGCTCGACGGCGTCACGCGCGAGGCGGTGTACGACCTAGACGAGGCGCGTGCCCAACTGCAGGCGCTCGATGCGGCCTCGCCGGTGCCCTGGGTGCTGCTGTCGGCCGGGGTCGGACCGCGCGAGTTCGCGCTCGAGGTGGAGTTGGCGATGGAGGCCGGCGCCAGCGGCGTGCTCGCCGGCCGCGCCGTGTGGTACGACGCGCTCGCCGCCTACCCCGATCTCGAGGCCATCAAGGCGCGCCTGCGTTCGCGCTCGGTGCCCTACCTGAGGCAGCTCCAAGCGATCGTGGAGCGCGGCCTGCCGTGGCACCGGCACCGGCGCTTCGGCGGCGCGCCGGCGGTGGCCGGCGCCGCGCCCGACTGGTACCGGAGGTACCGATGAGCGCCGCGCCCGAGCCCCTGAAGGTCGTCGTGGTCGGCGCCGGCGACATGGGCGCGCGCCACGCCCGGCACTGGGCCGCCGCCGGGGCCCACGTCCTCGCGGTCGTCGATCCCGACCTCCCCCGGGCCGAGTTGGCCGCGGCCGAGACCGGCGCCGAGGCGTTCACCGAGGTCGAGGGCGCCTACGCGCTCGGCCCCGAGGCGGTCAGCGTCTGCACGCCCACGTTCCTTCACGCCCGCTACACGATCGCCGCGCTGGAGGCCGGTGCCCACGTGCTGTGCGAGAAGCCGGTGGCGCTCAGGCTCTCTGACGCGTACGCGATGCGCGACGCCGCGGCCGCCCACGGCCGGGAGCTG
>Ga0209498_1000841_pt1 | contig 18981 bp, 10 predicted proteins | sample WalLakDeSediment_FD_184131 | JGI IMG/M metagenome (GOLD analysis project Ga0209498, IMG submission 184131) | Lake sediment microbial communities from Walker lake, Nevada to study Microbial Dark Matter (Phase II) - Walker Lake 11/02/13 Deep... | ecosystem: Environmental > Aquatic > Freshwater >... | reverse complement strand
GTCGCGGAGGTTGGCGAGGGCTGGTCCCACCGTCTCCGCGCGGGCGGCCGCGATCGCCGGCCCGCCGCCATGCGTCTCGGCCTCAGCCAGCGTCACGAGCACCTCCGCGGCGGCGAGGTCGGCGCAGGCGTGCAGCCGCTTGGCCAGATCCCAGAGCCAGGCCAGCTCCGAGGCGGAGAGCGGCTGGGCCCGGCCGGCAGCGGGCCCGACCCCGGAGGCATGGGCCGGGTTGTGTGGAGACGGTGTCATCCATTCAAGGATATCGCGGCAGGGGCTCAGCCGGGATCGGGTAGGTAGTCAAGATCGATCAGGTGCTTGGGGTGGCCGGAGGGCCGGCGGGATAGCACTTGATGCAAACTCTTCCGCGGGTCGGGGTTGCCCGTGTCATCTCGCCGGACGTTCGCTACGGGCATCCTGCCCCGGATAAACGACGCCGCAAAGCCTGGCTTTGATCAACTGGTGAGCCACGTCACAGTCCCCCAGCTCGCGCAGGGGGCTTCTATGCGGCACACGGTGTACCGAACAGGATTGCAATTCTCACCTGCCGTCGCCCTGCCCCCATACAAGCCCCGGGCGCGAGCCCGGGGACTGCGGGAACAAATGCCACCCCGCCAGCCACCCCGCCACCCGCGCATGAAAGCCCTGGGGCAACGTTCTCGCCAGGCAACACACATCCACGAAAATCCTGGAAGGATCCGGGAACCTGTCGGTGAGTTTGGGCATCGAACGGGGCAGTCGGCGTACACTTCCCGCCCCGGGTCTGGCGTGACCCTGGGGTTCCTTTCGCGGCGGAGCGGGCACTCATGGGCTTTTCATTTGTTCGTCGCGGCGGGGCCGCAGGGGTAGTGGCGGCGGGCTTCGCTGCCGGGGTGGTTTTCCTCGGAGGCTCTTGGATGTGGCACAGGGCAAGGGCGGAGGAGGTGCCGGTGGGGCCGCGGGCGGATGCCTGGAAGAAGGTCCAGACGGCGCTCGACGAGGGGAAGCCGAAGTCGGCCCTGGAGGCGGTCACCGGCGTTGAACGGGCCGCGATCGCCGACCGGGCCTGGGCCGAGGCAGCCCGGGCGATTGCCACGCGGGTGCTCGCCGAGACGGGCGACCGGCCGGGCGACGACCCCGAGCGGGTGATCCGGCTCGCGGCCGAAATGGCAAAGGCCCCGGCCGAGACACAGCCCGTGCTCGAGGCGATCCGAGCCAACTGGACCTGGGGCTATTACCAAGAGAACCAGTGGCGGTATCGCGAACGGACGCGAGGCGGGGCCGACGGCAAGGATCTCTCGAAACTGTCCGAGTGGGACCTGCCCACGATTGTGGGAGAGATTCGCACGCGTTTCGCGTTGGCCGTGGGCAAACCCGGTAGTCCCACACGAAAGGCCCTTCAGGCGCTGCCGGTCGCTGAGTGGAACGCGATTATTTCCAAGGGCTCGATGCCGGATGCCTACCGGCCCACGGTCTGGGACGTCGTGGCCCGCGATGCCCTCGAGTTTGCCGCCTCCGGCGAGCGGGGTCTCATGGCCCCGGAGGATGCGTTTGAACTCGATGTCGACTCGCCCGCCCTTGGCACGCTTGAAGAGTTTCTGGCATGGCAGCCGGAGGCCGACGAGGCCGTCACCGACAAGGAGTCGCCGGTTCTGGAGGCGGCGGCGGTCTACCGCGGGCTGATCGAGTTTCACAAGGCCGACGCCGAGCGATCGGCCCTGCTTGCAGCGGACCTCGACCGGATCCTGTGGGCCAGCACCACGGCCGTCGGCGAGGGGCTTGATGAGCGGAAACAGGCCGCCCTGCGAGCCTTCCTCGAGCGGGCCGGCGACCACGAGACCGCGGCTCTGGCGGCGTTTCAGTTGGCGAGCATCGTGCAGCAGCAGGGTGATCTCGTCGAGGCTCGGGCGATCGCCGCGAAGGCCGCGGCCGCCCACCCGCAGAGCCACGGGGCCGCCCTGTGCGGGAATCTCGTCGCGGAGATCGAATCAAAGCAGCTCGTGGTTTCGAGCGAGCGAGCCTGGGCTGCGCCCTTTCCGGCAATTCGCATCAGCTACCGCAATCTCGCCAAGGTCCACCTCCGCGTCTGCAAGGCCGACTGGGAGGGCAGGCTTCGGGCCGGCAAGCCCCACTCGGGCTGGCTCGATGACCAAGACCGGGCCGCGATCCTGGCCCTCCCCCCGGTTCGTGAGCAGGCGGCCGACCTGCCGGCCACGCCCGACTTCCAGGAGCGGCACGAGGATCTCCCGGTTGATGCCGGCCTTAACGCGGCCAACCTCGACCCGGGTGCCTACTGGGTGATCGCCAGCCACAAGGCCGACTTCGGTGAGACCGACAACGTCGTCACGCTCACGATGGTGTGGGTGACGCGGCTGGCGATTGTGACCGAGCAGCAGCGGCCCGTGTTCGCCCGTGATGCCGCAGCTGCCGAGGGCAGGCCGCCAGCGGCGGTGCGACCTGGGCGAAGGCTACAGGGCCCCGGCATGCTCGCAGGCCACGTCGTCGATCTCGCCACTGGAGAGCCGGTCAAGGCCGCCGACGTCGAGGTCTACATTCGCCAGCAGCAGGGCAACCGCCAGGGCTTCGACAAGGTCGTGACGGCCAAGACAGATGACGAGGGTCGGTTCGAGGTCGAGGCTGAGCAGGGCCGCGAGCTTGTCGTGGTCGCGAAGGCCAAGCTCGCCGGCCGTGACCAGACGGTAACAAGCAACTCGACAAACGTCTGGCCAAACGTCGTAGCCGACGAGCTGAAATCAATCGTGCTTGTCACCGACCGCGGGATCCACCGACCCGGGCAGATTGTGTTCTATAAGGGAATCGCCTGCGGGGGCGACCAGGCGGCGGCGAAGTATGCGGCGCTCGCCGATGTTGGAGTGGATGTTGTCCTCCGCGACGCCAACGGCCGAGAGCTGGCCAAGGCGAAGCACACCACCAATGCCAACGGCTCGTTTCACGGTAACTTTCCGCTTCCTCCCGGCTGCCTGCCGGGGCAGTGGTCGCTCGTGGCCCAGGGGGGCGGCACGCAGGGAGTGACGGGCGTGCGGGTCGAGGAATACAAGCGGCCGAAGTTTCAGGTAACGCTTGCCCCACCCAGGAAAAGCGTGCCGCTCGGTGGCGAGGCGGCGGTCGAAGGCAAGGCCACGACCTACACCGGCCTCGCCGTGGCCGACGCGACGGTCCGCTGGCGGGTTGAGCGGAGCGTCCGGTTTCCGAACTGGTGCCGGTGGTTCTTCCCCTGGCTGCCCTTCGACGGCGGAGCGCAGCGGATCGCCCGGGGCATGGCGAAGACCGACGCCGCCGGCTCGTTCACGGTCGCCTTCCCGGCCCGGCCCGACCGCTCGGTGCCCAAGGACTCGCTGCCCGTGTTCACGTATCGCGTGGTGGCCAACGTTACCGATACGGGTGGTGAGACGCGAAGCGACGAGCGGAGCGTGAGCATCGGCTACACGGATGTCGAGGCGAGTGTGTCGGCCGGCGAGTGGCAGGCCGTCAAGAATGGTGCGCCCGCCGCGGTGGCGATCACCGTCGGCACCACCACGCTCGATGGCGAACCGCGGCCCGCTGCGGGAACGCTCACGGTTCACCGGCTCGTGCAGCCGGCCGCCGTGGACCGCGGCGATTGGCAGAGCGGACAGCCGGTGCCGATGCCCAGGATGCGTCGTGGAGCTGCGGGTCGCCTGCCCGTCCCCCAGCCTGCCAAGCCTGCGGCTGCCGACCCCGAGACCTGGGCCGCTGGCGAGGTTCTCTATCAAGAAGAAGTGGTGACCGAGCAGGCGACGGGCAAGAAGGTTGCGACGGCCAACCTGCCGGCCGGCATCTACCGGGCCACGTTCGAGATTCCCGCCGCCGGCGACGTTCCGGCGGTGAAGGCGACCCAGATCGTGGAGGTGATCGATCCGGTGGCCCGTGGGTATGGAGTCAAGCGGCCCTTCGTGATGAAGTCGGAGACAAACGCCATCGAGCCGGGCGGCGAGTTTTCCGCGATCGTTGGCACGGGCTATGACGCGGGGCGGGCCCTGGTTGAGATCTCGCAGAGCGGCAGGGTCCTCAAACGGTTCTGGACGGAGACGGGCCGGACGCAGTGGCCGGTCGCGTTTCCGGCCGCCGAGGCCAACCGCGGTGGGTTTACTGTGCGGGCCTGGCTTGTCCGTGACGGGCGGCTTCATGTCCAGACCCAGACGGTGGACGTGCCCTGGACCGACAAGCGATTTTCGCTCGCGTGGGAGAAATTCACGCGCCGCACGCAGCCGGGCGCTCAGGAGATCTGGCGGGCGAAAATTTCGCATGCCCTTCCCGATGCGCCGCTCCCCGATGCTCCAGGAGAGAGCCGGGGTGAAAAACTGCCCGCGGCAGCTGAATTCCTCGCACTCGCCTACGACCAGTCGCTCGATGCCCTCGCTCCCCACGCCTGGCCGGCAACGGGCCTCGCCGGGATATTGCGGCGGGAGTCGAGTTGGCTCAGCCTTGCCTTCACGAATGCCCCTGAGCAGTTCCACCATGTTCGTGGCAACTTCGCGGTGGATCGCCGTGACGTGCCGGAGATGACGTTCCGCAGGCTGCGTGATCCGTTCGGCACGCCCCAGGGAGGCTGGGGTTTCGGTGGCCGTGGCCGGATGGTCGCGATGGCGCGGGGTGCAATGCCCGTTGCGGCAATGGAGGCCGAGGGCGGGGGTAAGGGCAAAGCCGAAGAGGCTGCCCCGTCGGCCACAGCGCCCCCTCCGCGGAAAAATCTTGTCGAGACGGCCTTCTTCATGCCAACGCTCTCGAGCGGCGAAGACGGCATCGTCACGATTGAGTTTACGCTCCCCGACACCCTCACCACCTGGCAGTTTAAGGGGCTCGCCCACGATGCGCTCCTGCGGAGTGGCGAACTCGTCGATACCTGCGTGTCTACAAAATCCCTGATGGTGGAGCCGCTCGTGCCCCGGTTCCTGCGGGAAGGCGATCTCGTGAAGATCCCCGTCAAGGTGAGCAACACCTCGACCGGCAGGCTCGCTGGCACGGTACGGTTTTCACTCGCCGACGCCCGGACCGACACCGACCAAAGCGGGTTGATCGACGGGCCGCGGGAGCAGCCCTTCGATCTCGCTGCGGGCGAGTCGAAGCCGGTCGTGTTCACCGTCAAGGTGGCCGACGGCACCGACGCCTTGAAATACCTGGCCACCGGCACGGCCGACGCCTCCGGGAACAAGGCGGCTGACGGCGAGGAGGCGTTTCTCGTCGTCCTCCCGCGCCGAGTCCCGGTCACTGAATCGATCCCGATCACGATCCGCGGCCCCGGCACGCGGAAGGTGTCGCTCGACCGGCTCGCCCAAAGCGCCGGCACCGATATCGCTAGCCAGTCGCTCGTTGTCCAGGCCGCTTCGAACCCGGCCTGGTATGGCGTGCTCGCGTTGCCGGTGATCATGGAAGACTCGGACGAGAGCACCGAGACCTTGTTTACCCGGCTCTACGCCAACTCTCTCGCTCGGCACCTCGCTACGAGCGACCCGCGAATCGGCCGGATCTTCGAACAGTGGAAGGGGACCGACGCGCTCGAAAGCCCGCTCGAGAAAAACACCGACCTCGTCAAGACCCTGCTCGCCGAGACGCCCTGGGTCCGTGATGCGGTGGACGAGACGGAGGCCCGGGCCCGGATCGCGCTGCTCTTTGACGCGAACCGGGCGACTGCCGAGGCCCGGGCCGCGCTCGAGCGGCTCGAGAGCCAAAGAAACGGCGACGGCGGCTGGCCGTGGTTTCCTGGCGGGCAGACCTGCGACTCGGTGTCACTCGGGATCATCGCTGGGTTCGGCCGGCTGCGGGCCGCGGGTGTGGACATCGACGTCCAGCCGGCCCTCAAGGCGATCCCGTGGCTCGACGGCCGGCTCGTCGAGGAGTGGCGGGAAGCGGTCAAACGCTGGCAGGACAAGCCCGACCAGATCGTGCTCACACCGATCGGTGTCGCTGCCCTCTACGCGCGGAGCTTCTTCGCGCAGGACATGCCTCCGGAGGGCGAGGCGGCCGAGGCGATTCGCTGGGGCTTTGAGGTCGCCAGAAAGTCCTGGATGAAGATCGACCCGCGGCTCTCGCAGGGGCAACTGGCGATCGCGCTGGCCCGGTCCGGCGACAAGCAGACGGCCCTCTCGATCATCGACAGCCTCAAGCAGCGGGCGGTGGATGCGGATGTCAAACCTGGCGAAGAGAACGACTCCTGGCAGGGCATGTGGTGGCGAGACAAGCATCCCGGCTGGTGGAGCTGGGCCCACGCCCCGATCGCCACCCAGGCGATCATGATCGAGGCCTTTGACGAGGTGGCCGGCGATAAGGACTCTGTCGAGGCCCTGCAGGCCTGGCTCCTGTCGCAGAAGCGGACGAGCAGGTGGCCCGGTAGCCGGGCCACAGCCGACGCCGTGGGGGCACTCTTGGGCCGCGGCCGTGACCTGCTCGGCTCGCAGGAGCTCGTGACGGTGACCGTGGGCGGCGAAAGAATTCTGCCCGCGAAGGTCGAGGCCGGCACCGGCTTCTTTGAGACCCGGTTTGTCCGCCGCGAGATCACGCCCCAGATGGCAGCGATCACGCTCGAGAAGCCCGACCAGGGTCTCGCCTTCGGCGGCGTCCACTGGCAGTATCTCGACGACATCGCCAATGTGCCCGCGGTGGGCCGGGAGGAGCTGGGAATCGAGAAGCAGCTGTTGGTGAAGAAGTTTACGAAGGCGGGGCCGGAGCTTGTGCCGGCCGGCGACGGGGTTGTGGTCGAGGTGGGCGATGAGCTGGTGGTGCGGCTGGTCGTGACGAGCGACCGCGACTACGAGTTTCTGGAGCTCGCCGACCACCGGCCGAGCCTGACGGAACCGGTGGATGTGCTCTCGGGCTGGCGGTGGGGCGATGGGGCGGGCTGGTATCTGGCGATCCGCGACGCCTCGACGCAGCTCTTCTTCGAGCGGCTGCCCCGGGGCACGCATGTGTTTGAGTATTTGCTCCGGGCCGCCCACCGGGGCACGGCGTCGAGCGGCTTTGCCAGGATCCAGAGTCGCTACGCCCCCGAGTTTTCAGCCCACTCAAAGAGCGTCTCACTCGAAGTGCAGTAACAGGGGGACTGCCCCGAATGGCCGGAAGTTTAAGTCTTGAGTGTTTGCTGCAGAAGGGATTGCCGCAATAAACCCCGCGGGAATTCAGCGACGTCCGTTGGCGACTGCCGGGCGTTATACTCAGCAAATGGTTCACGATGTCAGTCACCCTGCGGTGCCGCCAGCTCGGCAGCGGTGGGAACAGTTCGAGCATCTCTGCGGCACACACGTGCGAGCCAGCGATGCTTCGTGGGCCCGGGGCCTCTCGCCTGCCGAACGCTTGGCTGTTGTGGATGATCTGCTCGGCACAATCCGGGCGGTTCGCGTCGCTGCTGGAGACTGGCAACAGGTTGACGACCGTGCCTGGCGAGAGACGCTGTCCGACCGCATCCGACAGGTGGAGGCTTTTCAGCGACTCGACGAGGCAAGCCGTGGAACAAGGCCTGTGGCTGACGCTCGTTGATGCGATCGCGGTTCTCGAATCGCGAGGCATCAAGTCCGCTCTCATTGGCGGCCTTGCCGTTTCGCTCCGCGGACAGCCGCGGATGACTGTTGATGTCGATCTGGTGATCCTTGCCGACATTGAGCAGGCCCTGCGGCTGGTCCGCGAACTCGGCGAAACCCCTTTCGAACCGCTCTTCGCCGGCGTGGAGCAGGTGGTCAGCACGTCGTTCATCCTGCCGCTTCGGCACCGTTCGACCGGCATCCGGGTCGATCTTGCGATCGGCATGTCGGGGTTCGAACAAGAGGCCGTCGGTCGAGCGACGCCAATTGCAATCGGCAAGGCAATCATCCCCGTAGTGTCCGTCGAGGATCTCCTCGTCATGAAGGCGCTCGCCGGGCGACCCCAGGACGATCAAGACATTCGCGGCCTTGTTGCCACCCAGCGAGACGCCATCGATTGGCCTCGGTGCTTGGCACTCGCCGACCAATTAGGCTCGTCCATCGACATGGATATCGCCGGCCGGCTGCGAGCCGCCCGCAGCCGGCCCGCGTGAGGAGCAACCGCCGGAGTTGGTGGGGCTGAGCAGCAAGCGTTATCGGCACCGATCCCGCCTGGCGCTCGTAGATCAGCTCGTTCCGGTCCTATACTTTCTCCGTGCAGCGCCTTGGCGTGGAATAGGCCACCCGCATTGCCGAAAGGGCACAGTCCCCGAGGCGGGGACTGTCCTCTTTTTCCGTATCCCCTGGCCGATTGTGACCGTCATGCCAACTCTTAGTGATGAACTGGCCCGCGAGCGGAACCGCGAGGCGGCCGACCGTACGCTCCTGGCCTGGATCCGCACGAGCCTGGCGATGATCAGCCTCGGGTTTGGCATTGAGCGGCTGGGCCAGGCAGCTGTGGCGTTCGACGGCCGGCTCGATGCCGTCGCGCCGCTCAAGACCCGTGTGTTCGGGTCGGCCTTGATCGCCCTGGGGATCGCCGCCACGCTCGTCGGGATGTGGGAACACCGCCACGTGCTCGCCGCGATCAGAAACGTTGACTACCGCTACGCCGACCGGCCCGCAGTGGCCCGCTGGATGGGCATGTCGCTCGTGCTCGTGGGCCTGACGGCCCTGGCCGTGATCCTGCTGGCCTAGTCCGGCTTCCGTTGACGCCGCCGGCGTCGCGCCGCCATCCTGACGGCATGGAAGCGACCCAGCCAGACGACGAGCCAGCGGCAGAAGTACCGACCGGCAAGGCCATCCGCCCCCTCGACGCCAACGAGCGGCGGGTGCTCGGGGTCTTGATCGAGAAGGGCAAGACCACGCCCGACCAGTATCCACTCTCGCTCAACGCGCTCCTCACTGGCTGTAATCAGAAGAGCAACCGTGATCCCGTCATGACGCTCGACGAGGAGCAGGTGATCCGGGCCGTGCGGAGCCTGCAGGAGACGGGCGGCATGGCCGAGGTGTACGGCAGCGGCAAGATCCCCCGCTACCGCCACCTCGCCTACGAGTGGCTCGCCGTAGGGAAGGAAGAGCTCGCGATCCTCGGCGAACTCCTGCTGCGGGGCGAGCAGACCGAGGGGGACCTGCGGGGCCGTGCCAGCCGGATGGACGAGATCCCCGACCTCACCTCGCTCCGCGGCCACCTGGACAGGCTCGCCGCCCGGGGGCTCGTGGTCTGGCTCTCGCCGCCGGGCCGCGGGCGGATGCTGACTCACGGACTCCTGCCAGAAGAGAAGCTCGAGAAGGTTCGCCGCGAGCTCGGCACGACGGCCGCCATCAAGCCCGCTAGCCGCTCGCCGGCCGACGACGACTCGGTCGCCCCACTGCGGCAGCGGATCGCGGAGCTCGAAGCGGAGGTGGCCGACCTCCGCCGCCGACTGGGCGAACCGCCGGGCTGAGTGGTCGCCTTTTTGCGTGAGACCGGTGGCGTGACGTAGGTTTTTCTTTCGCGGCAGCTCGCCATACGCAGCCCCCGGCTCTCGCCATGGACACTCCCCTGCCTCCGACGCCCGCCACGCCGACGCGGATCGTGCTCATCGGCCGGGCCCCCGGTAACGACATCCTGCTCAGGTCGCCGGGCGTCTCGGCCCGCCATGCCCGCGTGCTCGTCGAGCCGGGCCGGCTCGTGCTCGAAGACCTCGGCAGCCGCAATGGCACGTTTGTCGGCGTGCCGCCCCGGCGGATCGAGCGGGCCGAGATCACGCTTGCCGACCAGTTAACCTTCGGCGACACGTCGCTCCCCCCCTCGGCGCTCGCCGACCTGCTCGCCCGCACCCGACCCCGGGACGCCACCGGCGGGATCGCCCTCGACGGCTCGGCGGTGGTGACCCTCGGCCGCGGCTCGCGGGCGAGCGTGCCGATCGAATGCCCAATCGCTTCGGCCCTCCACGCCTCGCTCTCCATCGACGACGGCCGGGTCGTTGTCCGAGACCTCGGCAGCATGTCCGGCACGTTCGTGGACGGCCGGCGGATCGACCGGCCCGTGGCGATCGAACCGGGCGCCGTCGTCCAGATCGCCGACCACCGGTACCGGCTCGCCGCCGACGCCCGCACGCTCGAGCCGCTCGACGCCCGTAGCGACACGATCGAAACGGTGGCGGCGGCCGTGGCCATCGCCGGTGGGAAGCGGATCCTCGAGGATGTCTCGCTCGTGATCGAGCCGGGGGAGCTCGTGGCGGTGATGGGCCCGAGCGGCTCGGGCAAGAGCACGCTCCTCTCGCTCGTCAACGGCCAGGCGGCCCCGGCGGCCGGGCGGGTGCTCGTCGGCGGCCTCGATCTCCACGACCACTTCGAGCTGTTCCGGGGCCGGATCGGCTTCGTGCCACAGGACGACATCCTCCACGCCGATCTCACCGTCTGGCAGGCGCTCTGGTATGCCGCACGCTTGCGGCTGCCTGGCGACACAAGTGCCGCCGAGATCACCACCCGGCTCCAGGCGGTGATCACCACGCTCGGTCTCGAGGGCACGGAACAGACGCGGGTGGGCGACCAACGGAAGCGGGGCGTCAGCGGCGGCCAGCGGAAGCGGGTGAACCTCGCAATGGAACTGCTTACCGACCCGCCCATCCTTGTGCTCGACGAGCCCACCTCCGGCCTGTCGAGCACCGACGCCCTGGCCGTGATCCAACTGCTGCGGTCACTCGCCGACCAGGGCAAGACGATCATCGTCACGATCCACCAGCCGAGCGTCGACGCCTTCTGCCTCTTCGACGCAGTGGCGGTGATCGCTCGCGACGGCTCGACCCGGCAGGTGGGCCGGCTCACCTACTTCGGCCGGGCCTGGCCCGATGCCGTGACCTTCTTCGAGCCGCTGGATGCCGAGCATGCTCACCCCGGCCCTCACGCACCAGCAGCCAGAGAGCCCCCCGCCACGGTCGATGGCCTGCTCCGTGGCCTGGCCACGCGGCCGGTGGCCGAGTGGGTTCGCCGCTGGGAGGGCTCGGCCGCCCGGTCGATCTGGGTGCTGGGCCGCTCGAGCGGCCTGACGGCGGGGGTGGGATCACGGAAGCGGCCGGCGGCCCGGCCGGTGGCCAGGCTGCGGCAGTGGGCAGTGCTCGTGGCGCGGAACCTCGCCGTCAAGGCGGCCGACCGCTGGAACACGGCCGTCCTGCTCCTCCAGGCGCCGCTCGTCGCGGCCTTGATCGCCGTTGTCTTCGCGCGGGTGTTGCGGACGGAGCCCACGGTCGAGACCTGGCCGCGGGCCGGTGTGGACATGGCCACGGCCATGTTCGTGACGGCCCTGGCGGCGATCTGGTTTGGCATCTCGGGCACGGCCCGGGAGATCGTCACCGAGTGGCCGATCTACCGCCGTGAGCGGATGGTGGGGCTCTCGATCATGTCATACCTCGGCTCGAAGCTCGCGGTGCTCGCAGTGCTTGCGGCGGTCCAAACGGGTGTGCTCGTGGGGATCGTGGCTGCTGGCTGTGGCTTTCGGGGCCCGTGGTGGCAGGCCTGGCTGGTGCTCTTCGTGGCAGCTGTTGCGGGCGGGGCACTGGGCCTTGTGATCTCGGCGAGCTTGCGGACGGCTGAGGCGGCTGCCGGTGTGCTACCGATCTTGCTCCTGCCGATGATCGTGCTCGGCGGGATCCTCGTGCCGCTGGCCGACTTGCCGGCGGCAACCCGGCCGCTGGCCGCGGCGATGCCTTCCCGCTGGGCCTTCGAGGGGCTTGTTGTGCCCGAGGCACGCGCCCGGCCGCGGGTCGTCCGCGGCCTCCCCGCCAGCCCGACCGACACCACTGCCGTTGTGCCGCGGGCCCGTGTGCCGGTGATCACCGTGGCCGGAGAGTCGCGGCGGTTCATCCTCCCCGGCCGCCGCCGAATCGCCGAGGCACTCGAGGACGCAGCCGGCCGGGCCGAGGCGGAACTCCGCCGTGCCGAGCGGGAAGCCGAGCGCAAGGCCGAGGCGATGAAACGCGAGACAGAGCGGGACATCGAGACGCGGGCCGCGGGCATGCGGAGCGAGACCAAGGCGGCCGTAGAGCGGGCCATGGAAACATCGCAGGCCGATTTCGAGCGCCGGGCCCGGGAGACAAACGCCGACGTCGAGGCCCGGATCGAAACGCGGATGCGGGAGGCCAACGAGGCACTCGAGGCGCGGCTTCGCGAGATCCAGGAGGAGATGGAAACGGAGCGGTCTCGGATGGCTGCGGTGCTCGAGCGGGTCGGGGCAACCGCCGAGATCGTGCCGCCGGAGAAGGCCGCGGCGGCAGCTGACGGACCGCCTCCCGCCGCCGCCGCGATCGACATGGCAGAACGGTTCTTCCCGCGGCTCGCAGGCCGATCCTCTCCCGGTGTGCCGCTCGTCGTGCTCGCTGGTATGGCCGCCGCGGGCATCGCCGCGGCGGCGGTGATGCTCGTCCGCCGCGATGCCTCCGGCGGATAGACTCGGCAGTCATGGCCGGGACGACAGAGAGCGACGAATCAGACAGGCGTTCGGGCGACGGTCTCGACGTGCCGCCGACGGTCGTCGCCACGACCGAGATCCTCGTCAACCGCCGGCTCGGCCGGGGCGGGCTCGGCGATGTCTACGTTGCCAGCGAACGGGGCACCGGCCGCAGCCTGGCGGTTAAGTTTCTCTGCGTTGAGGCGGCGGCCCAGGAGTCTGCCCGCCGGGCCTTCGGCCTCGAGGCCCGGGTTACCAGCCAGCTCGAACACCCCAACATCGTTCCGGTCTACGCCAGCGGCGAGACGCCCGCCGGCCGCCCCTTCTACGCGATGCGGCTCATCCCCGGCCGCTCGCTTGCCGCGGCGATCGCCGAGTTTCATGATCTCAAGCGGGCCCGCCGTGGCTCGGCCGAGGAGCGGTCGGCCCGTTCCACCGAACTGCTCGGGCAGTTCGCGCTCGTCTGCAAGGCGATCGCCTACGCCCACGACCGCGGCGTGATCCATCGCGACATCAAGCCGGCCAACATCATGCTCGGCCGCTTCGGCGAGGTGGTGGTGCTCGACTGGGGTTTGGCCGCGAGAGTGGACCGCGACGACCGGGCCCGTTCGAGCGGTGAGGAGAGCATCCTCATGCCCACGATCGACCTAGCTGAACTGCCTACCGGCCGGCGGATGATCAGCGGCACGCCCGCCTACATGAGCCCTGAGCAGCACGATGGCGGCCGACACGTGGGCGCGGCGGCCGACGTCTACGGCCTGGGGGCCACGCTCTACCACCTCCTCACCGGCCAGCCTCCCTACGACGGTGACTTCGCGGCGATCCGCGAGCATGTGCTCGCCGGCAGGCTCGTGCCCCCCGCCCGCGTCAAGCGGGGCATATCGTCGGCGATCGCCGCGGTGTGCATGAAGGCGATGGCCCACGACCCGGCCGACCGCTACGAGACGCCGCTCGAGCTCGCCCATGACGTGGAGCATTATCTTGGCGACCTGCCGGTGACCGCCTACCGTGAGCCGCTCACCCGCCGCCTGGCACGCTGGACCCGCCGGCATCGCACGCTCGCGCAGCTCGGTCTGGCCGGACTCGTGGCGATCCTGCTCGTGGCCGGATCCGCCGCTGTGATGCTCCGCCAGCTTGCCGCCGACGAGTACAGGGCCCGGCAGACGGCGCTCCTGATGGCGGCCCGGCTGGCCGCCGGCACCGCAGCCCTCGAGGTCGACGCCCGCTGGCGGATCCTCGAGCATGAGGCGGTCGACCCCGTGCTCGTGGCGGCGGTTGCGGCCCACGACGCCACGCAGGCCACGCCCCGGAATGACGGCCGGGATGGGTCGGAAGCGATCCAGGCGGTGCTCGAGCGGATTGAGCGAGTGCATCACGACGCGGTCGCGGCGGAGAGCTGGTTTGTCTGCGATGCCCGTGGCGTGCAGGTGGCCCGCTCGCCCCGGGGTGACACGATCGGCCAATCGTTTTCCCACCGCGATTACTTCCACGGCGGCGACGGCGACCTCCCGGTCGGCACGCCGGCCGAGCCGCTCTCCGGCCCTCACCGCTCGAGCGTCTACAAGAGCATGACCACCGGCCGGCTCAAGGTGGCCTTCTCGGTGCCCATTTGGAGCGGGCTGGAGCAGACTCCCGACCGCCGCCGGCTGGGGGTGCTCGTGATGACCTTCGATGTTGGGGTGCTGTTTCGGGCGATCGCCTCGATCGCCGATTGGAATGCCTCGCGACGCCCCTTCACCCTGGCGGTGATCGACCTTCGCGACGACCGCGTCGAGGGGGAGCCGCGGACGGGTCTGGTGCTCGAAAATCCTGCCCTCCCCGGCAACGTGGCCGGGCTCTCGGTCGCCACGCAGACCGTTCGCGCGCCGCCGGAAATCGTGGCCCGGCTGCGAGAGGCCAGCCGCCGGCGACCGACCGACCCGCAGTCGCTCACGTTCGACGCCGAGGTGCCCACGATCGCCGCCGCCGAGCCGATCGTGATCGCCGCTCGGCCCGGAACGCTCGGCGACCTCGACTGGGCGGTGCTCGTCGAGGAGCGATGACTCCAGAGCCTACGACCAGGCTAGGCTTCAGGCTTGGATTCCGCTGCGGCGTGGGCGATCAGCCACACGCCGCCGCTGAGAGCGGCCACTGCGACGGCGACTCCCCAGCCCGGCACGCCGTCGGCAAGAAGGAGCGGGTCACGGCCGTCGGCCACGAGCGCCAGAAGCACCAGCGGCACGGCATTGTGCGCCGCGTGGGCGAGGATCGCCGGCAGGAGGCTGCCGGTGGTGAGCGTGATCCAGCCGAGCACGACGCCGAGCGCGAACGTCTGCGGCATCCGCTCCGGCAGGAGGTGGAAGGCAGCGAAGGCGGCCGCTTGCAGGAGCACGGCGGCCACGGCGCGGCCCCGGCGAGGAGATGCACCGGCGAAGGCGGCGAGCACCCAGCCCCGGAAGAAGAGTTCCTCGCAGACCGCCGGCAGGATCACGACGATGAGCCACCCGACCCACCAGGGCTGCTCGAACACAAGCGGGACGAGCCGCTCGGCGAGGTTCCGTGCCGCGGGCGAAATATCAGTGCCGCGGATCGTGAGCATGAGGGCCGCACCGATCACGAACAGCCCGCTACCCACGAGCACGCTGCCGAGAATCGAACGGCCTGCGCTGCCTGGCCACACGAGGCGGAACGTGTCGCGGCGATCGACCCGCTGCCAGGCCACAAGGGCCGCCAAGGGGATAAGCAGCGCCGCCTGCAAAAGCGGGAGCGATAGGGCGGGATCGGCCGGAGCGATGCCCTGGACATACCAGAGCGTGGCGAAGGCCACGAGCGCCGCCGCAAAGCCCTGCATTGGCGTGGGCAGCGGCCGGGGCGCCGGCCGGCTCAGCAGGCCGCCGGCCGAGTCGGGCCCGCGGAAGAGCAGCTCCTCGTCGGCCAGGGCCGTGGCCGCGGCCCGCAGCAGGAGCCAGGAGAACACGCCTGATGAGATCAGCGAGAGCGTGAGCAGGCCGGCGAGGGCCCCGCCCGACCCGCCGCTGAGCGCCTGCCGGGCCACGGCCACCTGGCCGGCGAAGGGCAGCACCGCCACCAGCGGCCCACCGACACCAGGCACAACGGCGAAGCCTGCCAGGCCGCTGGCCAGGAGGATCACCGGCGTGAGCGTGTTCTGTGCCTCCTTGGTGCTGCGGGCGGCGCTTGTGACGGCCAGGCAGGCGGCGGCTGCAACGGCGGCGAGCCCGCAGAAGGCCACGAGCGTGATGAGGGCACAGGCCGCCGCCTCACCCGCGTCGATGCCGAGGTCGAAGCCGGCGGGCAGCAGCCGCAATAAGACCACAGCCGTGAGCAGCACCGACACCGCGTTGACCGCGAGCGACGCAAGCGTGACGGCGAACACGGCCAGAAACTTGCCCGTCACGATGTCGCCCGTGCTCGCTGGAACGATGAGCAGCGTCTCGATCGTGCCCCGCTCCTTCTCGCCGGCGATTGCGTCGATCGCCGGATAGAAGCCCCCTGTCGCCGTCAACAGCGCCAGGAGCACGAGGACCCCGGCAACCGCCGTGGGCACGACGCCCTCCATCGAGGCGGCGGCCGGCTCGGCGGCGTCGTTCGGGAACACAAGCGTCACCGGTTCAAGCACGCTCTCCGGCAGGCCGGCCGCCATGATTCGCCGCCGCCTGGCGTCCTCGGCTACCGCCCTCACAAGGGCTACGAGGTGTCGCCGCGGTCGGGCGTCGGGGGGTTCTGCCGCCGCGAGCCGGGCCTCGAGCGGGAGGGTCTCCTGGCCATCAAGCAGCCCGCCGCCTTGCGGCGGCAGGGCGATCCAGCCATCGATGCGGCCCGCTTCTAGAAGCTGGATCGCCTCACCAGGCGGCATGATTGCGAGCGTGACGCTCGCCGGCCAGTCGGGCCCCGGGTTGTCGGCTGTGTCGAACACCGCGGCGATTCGCTCGGCCACAAGCGGGGCGTCTGGACCAGAGAGCACGAGCGCCAAGGGCAGCGGTGTCTGGCGGGCATCGAGGTCAGAAAGCGCCGTCCGCAGCCCGAGCGTGCTGGCCAGGGCGAGGATCGGGTACATCGCCATCGGCATCAAGAAGGTGACAAAGAGCGTTCGCCGGTCGCGGACAAACTCGAGCAGGTCGCGGTGGGCGACCGCCAGGATCACCTGCCACCGCCCAGGCTGTTTTGTGCTGCCGCTCATGGGGCACCGCTCCCAGCGATGGCGGCGAAGAAGGCCCGCTCGAGGCCGCCGGGCGTGCCGGCACACTCTTCCCGCGAGCCTTGGGCCACCACCCGACCGGCGTGGACAATGACGAACCGGTCGCACCGCCGCTCGATTTCGTGGAGCCGGTGCGTCGAGATGAGGATCGCCCGGCCCTCCTCCCGCAGCCGCTCGAGCAGGTCGAGCAGGTCGCGGGCTCCGACCACGTCGAGGGCACTCGTCGGCTCGTCGAGCACAAGCGCCGGTGGATCGTGCACCAGCGCCCGGCCGAGCGAGACCCGCTGCCGCTGGCCCGAGGAGAGCCGGCCGCAGGGACGGTCGCCATAGGCCTCGAGTCCGAGTGTGGCCACGAGCTCGGCCACCCGCCCCGCAACGGCGTCGGCAGCGAGGCCGTGGAGCCGCCCCGAAAAGCTGAGCACCTCGCGGGGCGTGAGCCGGTCGGGTACGCCGGTCGTGGCCGAGAGGTAGCCGAGGTGGCGGCGGACGCCCAGCGGATCAGTCACGATCTCGTGCCCGGCGACCCGGGCGGTGCCGGAGGTCGGGGCGAGGAGCGTGGCGAGCAGCCGCATCGCGGTCGTCTTGCCGGCACCGTTGGCCCCCAGGAGCCCCACGATCTCGCCGGCGGCCACGGAGAATGACACGCCGTCGACCGCCTTGACGAGCGTGCCGTCGGCTGCGCGGAAGTGCTTGGCGAGCGTGTCGACCTCGATCACGTCAGGCCTCCTCGGCCGGCGGAAACTGGCGGCGGGCCAGGATCATGTCTGCGGCGACGAGGAGCACCGCCGCCAGGGCGATCACCGCCGCGGCCTGCACCCAGGCTGGTCGCGGATCGACCAGCAGCTTGAGCTCGGCGGGTAGTTCGCGTTCCCATCCCATCCACTCCACCAACAGGCTCCGCAGCCGCAGGCTCACCGTGACCTGGTTGACCACCGCGGGAAGGAATCCCGCCAGGTATTCAAGCACGATTCCCGCTGCCACGCTCGCCACGAGGGCCCGCTTCGGCACAATCACCGCCGGCAGGGCGAACAGGGCGGCCCGGCCGAGGCAGGAGAAGAGCACAAGCGCCGCGAACATCGCCGCCAGCCGCGGTGAATCCGCGAGCCCCGCGGCGGCCAGCGACAACGCCAGCGAGAGGAGCGCGACGCCCGCCGTCCAGCCGACCGCCGCCAGGAACGTGCCGAGCAGGAGCGACCGCCGGCCTCCGGGACGGACGACAATGTGCTGCCAGGTGCCCCGCTCGAGTTCGTCGGCCACGACAGGGCACATCGTCACAAGCAGCCCCAGCATGCAGACCGCCTCGGGTACGAGCGCATAGAGCAGCACCACCGCGAAGTCGCGATCGAGTTCGCCGCCGATCCGCCGGGCGGCCAGGATCACGGCCGCGGGGAAGGCCGCGCCCAGGAGGGCCAGCGCGAGCCGCTGCGGCACGAGCAGGCGGCGGAGCTGGAAGCCCGCCACCGCGAGGATTCCCCGCCAGGCGTTCATGGGCCGATCCCCCGGTGCAGCCGCACGAGCCGGTCAAAGACACCCTCGAGCGACCGCTCGCCCGCCTGGAGTGTCGCGAGGGCGATCCGCTCCTCGGCTGCGGCGGCCGCGAGCCGCGCGGCGAGTCGCCGTGGCTGGCGGGTTCCGAGCACGAGCTCGCGGTCTCCCTCGAAGCGGAGGCTATCGGCCAGGCCGCTTGCGCAGGCGATCTCGGCCAAGCGCCGAGGACGATCAGCCGTCAGCCGCACTTCGGTCGGCATCGTTTCGACGAGGTCGTGGATCTCGGCCACGTCGCCGCTGGCAACGAGCCGGCCGCCGAGGATCACCGCCAGCCCGGCATCGAGCGCCTCGATCTCGTGGAGCAGGTGGCTGGCCACCAGGAGGCTCCGCGTGCCCGACCACTCGCGGAGGAGCGTGACAAGATCGTGGCGACCGACCGGATCGAGGCCGATGAAGGGCTCGTCGAGCACGAGCAGGTCGGGACCGTGGGCGATCGCCCCAGCCAGCTTGGTCCGCTGCCGCATTCCCTTGGAGAGCGTGGCGAGTGGTCGGCGGCTGGCTTCGCCAAGACCCACGCGGTCGATTGCCGCATCGGCCAGCTGGCGGGCTGGGGCGGCGGCGTGGCCGGCGAGCCGCACGAGATACGTGACCCAGTCGCGGGGCGTGGCCTGGCGTTCGAGGAGGTCGGCCGACGGGCAGTAGCCGATCCGGGCCAGGACGGCCGGGTTGCCGAAAGGCTGGCTGCCGAAGATCGCCACGCGGCCCATCGTGGGCAGCAACTGGCCGGTCACAAGGCCTAGAAGCGTTGTCTTCCCGGCGCCGTTGGGGCCGAGCAGGCCGTGGGCCCCCGGGCCGAGGTCGACGGTGAGGTCGTTGACACCGATCACCGTGCCGTAGAGCTTCGTGACATGGTCGAGTGAGATCATCGAGCGGCTCCGGTCAGATTCGGGCGGGTGCGTCGA
>Ga0209498_1000840_pt1 | contig 18991 bp, 17 predicted proteins | sample WalLakDeSediment_FD_184131 | JGI IMG/M metagenome (GOLD analysis project Ga0209498, IMG submission 184131) | Lake sediment microbial communities from Walker lake, Nevada to study Microbial Dark Matter (Phase II) - Walker Lake 11/02/13 Deep... | ecosystem: Environmental > Aquatic > Freshwater >... | reverse complement strand
CCGGCCAACTGATCCAGGCTGACCCGCGCGCACGGCCCCGGGGGAGCTTTCCGTTCCCCCGGGGCCGTTGTCGATGGGGTAGGGGCTGCGTTGACGCGCCTCGGGCGACGGTCGGCGTCCATCCCCTTGCTCGACCCCCTTGCTCCACCCCCGGGCCCCGGTCAGCTTCGGGGGTCCGCCTGGACGCTACCCCTTCTGCCTCCCCACCGACTCCGCCCATGCCCCACGATACCTTCCCCCCCCTGGTCCTCGATGGCTGGTTCATGCTGCACCAGTTCTTCCGGCTGGACCCGGGGCCGATCCACGGGAGCGAGGCCACGGCCGACTTCCGGGCCCGGGCCGACGCCCTCCAGGCGATGCTTGCTCCCTGGGCGCCTCCGGCCGAGGGTGAGCCCACGCCGGAGAAGGGGTGGAGCGCGGTCTACCGGGTCGTGGGAGGGGAGGCGGAGGTGCTGGTCCTTCACCTCCGGCCTACCCTGGAGGCCCTGGGGGAGGCGGAGCGGGCGGTGCTCCGGAACCCGGCGGCGCTGGATCTGGTCCATGCCGGGGACTACCTCTCGGTGGTGGAGTTGGGGCTCTATGCCGTTACCGACGCCCTTCTGACCCAGGCCCGGGAGGCCGGGGTGGAGCCGGCGACGCCGGCCTGGACCGGGATGGTGGAGGCCCAGCTCGCCGAGGAGCGAAAGAAGCGCTACGTGCAGGCACGGCTGAAGCCGGTCCCGCCCGAGAACATGCCCTACATCTGCTTCTACCCCATGGACAAGCGGCGGAATGTGGAGCAGAACTGGTACACCCTTCCGCTGGCGAAGCGGGCCGAACTCATGTCGGAGCACGGCACCACCGGGCGGCGCTACGCGGGGCGCATCTCGCAGGTGATCTCGGGATCGGTGGGCTTCGACGACTGGGAGTGGGCGGTCACCCTGTTTGCCGCCGATCCCCTGGACTTCAAGGCTCTGGTCACCGAAATGCGCTACGACGAGGTCACCTCGATCTATGGCGAATTCGGCACCTTCCGGGTGGGGCACCGGATTCCGGCGGACCAGGTGGGGGCGGAGCTGGCCGGGGAGGAGCAGGGCGGGGAGGGGTAGGTCCCCCATCACCTCTCCGGGTCGATCGCCTTCCGGAGCCCCGGCACCTCGATGGAGCGGGCCCTGGGCAGGTAGAGGAGGGGTTCGCCCGGAAGCGGAAAGAAGTCGTTGGCCCGGAGGTCCAGCAGCCCCGGGTCCGTGGACCCGCCCTCGGCCAGGATCTCGCGCCGCGCCTCCTTGGCCAGCTTGAGGTTGGCCTCGCCGATGGGATCCAGTGCCCGGGGAAGCGCCCGGTCGCCCCGCACCAGGTAGTCCATCACGTATTCGTACGAGAGGCGCACGTACTGGTCCCGGAGGGTCTCGGGAAGGTCGTAGCGGGAGCGGCGCAGGATCCCCGAGAAGACCCGGTGCCAGCGGGCGTCGTCCTGGAAGGCCACCATCCCGCGGAAGATCCGCCGGTTGGTCTGGAAGGAGAAGAGCGTCCGCGAGAGAACGTCGTCGAAGAGCCGGTCCGCCTCCGTGTGCTCGTTGCGAAGGACCACCTCCCGGGCGGCCGTCGTGAAGCGCTCGCCGAGCTGCACGTCCATCCGGTGTTCCCAGTAGGTGTGCCCCACGCCCTCCGACCCCCGGCTCAGGAGGAGTCGCCGCGGCACGTACACGTTGTGGGCAATCGTGTCCGCCGCCAGGTGCGACAGGTACCCCAGCCCCACGGCGTGGAGGGCCTCGGTGTCGGCCGAGGCCAGGATCTCCTCCCCGATGTGCCAGTGGTGGGAGTGGCGACCGGCCGGGGCGTACTTCTTGGCAAAGGAGATGTCCGCCGCCACCGACCCGTACAGAAAGGGGATGCGGTGCTTTTCCAGCACGGCGCGCATCGCCGGCGGAAGGAGATGCAGGGAGGCCAGCACGCCCTCGCCGATGGCGATGTGGGTGGCGGGACCCCAGGCCAGGGCCTCGGACGGGGTGAGAAGCACCCATCCCAGGGCCCAGAGGAGCGAGACGAGCAGGTGCGGCATCAGCGGGCGGTGCGGCGGGGGGGGCGCGTCATCGGCGGGGCGAACGCGGCGGGGAACGGAGTTCAGCGCCCGAATCCGGCTCCCAGCTCCCGGAGGCGACCGAGCCCCCGGGCGGCTTTGCGCAGGCGATCCATGGGCTCGGTGGTCACGGACATTTCCTTCGCCTGCTCCTGCAGCTCCTTCACCTGCTCCTGCAGCGCACCGGCAAAGGCGGAACCCAGGGAGGCAAGGGAGCGCCGCCTGGCGCGACGGCGCCGGGGATTCAGATCGGAAGACTGAAGCGCCAGTGCCACCGCGGCACCCCCCAGGGCACCCAGCAGGAGCGCGGCGGAAAATTCGGCAGAATCGCGGGTCACGGGATCAGGGCTCCTGTGCAGATGGATCAGGGGGGAAGAGCGGGGGCTCGTCATGGTCTTCCAGGCCTCGCTCCAGCTCCGCCTGCCGCCTGTCCGAGATCCGGACGTCGCGGCGCTTCCGGGCCAGGTCCGTGAGCTCACCCAGGCCCTTTCGGACCCCCCGGGCCGAGGACGCGGTGTCGAGGAAGACCACTTCCGCCTCCTCCTGCACCACCTCCATGAGGGCATTGAACTCCTCGATGCGCTCCTCCATCCGCCGGGAGGCCAGTGTCACCTGGTCCGACACCTTCGCGATGGAGCTCGACATGCGCTCCGTCTCGCCCCGGAGGGAACTGGCCATGGATTCCACGTGGCCCGTGGTCTTCCGGAGGTTTTCCACGGCCTCGTCCTTGAAGAACTCCGCCCGGGCCCGGTCCAACGCCTTGATGGCGGCGCGCACCTGGAAGAGGATCCCCAGGAGGGTGGCGATGAGCACCAGGAGGAGGAGGACGAAGGTCCCGGCCGCGAGGCCGAAGACCAGGTCGTAGACGTCGCGGGCCGGTACGGTGACCACCGTGTCGGCGGCCACGGTACGGCCGACGGCCTGGCCCACGGTGAGGATCGTGGAGAGCGCAGAGGCGAAGATCATGTCCCTAGAATAACGGGAGCCCCCCCCGACGTTCCAGTTTCCGGCTGGTTCGGGCCCGAGGCGAGTCCGGCAAACGTCCGGCAAACGTCGGGCAAGAGGCCGGGACCAGCACGGGTCAGGCGGCTCCGGGCACGTTTCGAGCCCGGGTCGGTACATTGTCATTGTATCTGCAACGCCCCGGGCCTAGCTTCCCGACCGTCGTTCGCCCTCCGACCGCTTTCCGACCGCCCCCTGCCGAGCCCCCCGCATGCCCGTCTTCGTCGTTGATGGAGGTTTCCCCCTCTCGGGATCCATTCGCCCCGCCGGCAACAAGAACGCGGCCCTCCCGTGCATTGCCGCCGCCCTCCTTGCCTCGGGCCCGGTGACTCTGGCCAACGTTCCCCGCATCCGCGACGTCCTCACCCTTCTGGAACTGGTGGAGCACATGGGCGCCCGGGTCACCTGGAGCGGCGAGAACGAGGTCACCATCGACGCGTCGGCGGTGGACGCCGGACGCCCCGACCCGGTGCTGGCCGAGCGGATCCGCGCCTCCATTCTCCTGGCCGGTCCCCTCCTGGCCCGCTTCGGAAAGGTTTCCCTCCCGCCCCCGGGGGGCGACGTCATCGGACGGCGACGCCTGGACACCCACTTCCTCGCCTTCGAGGCCCTGGGTGCCAGCATCACCCTGGGCGACGGCAGCTTCGAGATCGAGGCCTCGGAACTCCGGGGGGTGGATCTCTTCCTGGACGAGCCCTCGGTCACGGCCACCGAGAATGCCGTCATGGCCGCCGTGCTGGCCCGCGGCACCACCCGCTTCCGGAACGCCGCCGCCGAGCCGCATGTCCAGGATCTCTGCCATCTTCTGGTGGCCATGGGCGCCCGCATCCAGGGGATCGGCACCCACACGCTGGAGATCGAGGGGGTGGACCAGCTCGGGAGCGCCACGTTCTCCATTGGGGCGGACCACGTGGAGGCCGGGTCCTTCATCGGGCTCGCGGCGGTCACCGGGAGTGAGCTTCGCATCACCGAGGCGCCGCTGGAGCACATGGACTCCACGCTTCTCGGCTTTGCCCGACTGGGCGTGGCCTGCACGGTGGACGGCCCGGACCTCGTGGTGCACGGCGACCGGGAGCTGGTGATCCGGCAGGACGCCTTCGGCCATGTGCCGAAGGTGGACGACGGCCCGTGGCCGGCCTTTCCCGCCGACCTCACCTCCATCGCCGTGGTGACGGCCACCCGGGCCCGGGGCACCGTTCTCGTCCACGAAAAGATGTTCGAGTCCAGGATGTTCTTCACCGACAAGCTGGTGGGCATGGGGGCCCAGATCATTCTCTGCGACCCCCACCGGGCCGTGGTGGTGGGCCCCGCGAAGCTCCGCGGCGGATCGCTGGAAAGCCCCGACATCCGGGCCGGGATGGCCCTCCTCATTGCGGCCCTGGGCGCGGAGGGGCGGAGCGTGATTCACAACATCGGGCAGATCGAGCGAGGGTACGAACGCATCGATGCGCGCCTCCGGGCCATCGGGGCCTCCATTCAGAGGGAGCCGTGAGGCCGGAGGGAGCCGTGAGGTGACCGGAGGGGGCCTTGAGGGAGGCGCGGGAACGGGCTATCATTCACCGTGCCGAGACCGCCCCGGGGCGGTATTTCTGGAAGTGGGGGAGCGGTCAGCCCCCGCTTTTTTTTACTCCGGTGTCCCGGGATCCGGAGGCGGAATGAGGGGAGTTCGTGGCCCTGCGGAAGGACGTGCTGGAGCGGGAGATCGAGTCCCGCGTGGAGGAGGCCGGCTTCGAGTTCGTGGAGCTGGAATGGGGAGGCAGCGATGCCCGCCCCATTCTCCGCCTGCGCGTCGATCGGCCCGGGTCGACCCCGGGCGATGGCATCAGGGTGGAAGACTGCGTCAAGGTGAGTCGGACGCTGGAGCCCTGGCTGGACGAGTCGTCGGGCCTCCCGGAGCGGTACACCCTGGAGGTGTCCTCGCCGGGCGTGGAACGACCCCTGGTCCGCCGGCGGGATTTTGAGCGGTTCACGGGTGAGACGGTGCGCATAAAGGCGGTTCGAGCACCGGAGGGGGTGGCGTCGGCCCGCTTCGAAGCCGTGCTGGACGGGGTGGAAGGGGAGGGAGGCGAGGGGGATGCGGACTACCGGATCCGCCTTCGGCTTCCCGACGGGACGACGCTGGTGCTCCCCCGGAGCGCCGTGGTTCGGGTCCACCTGGTGTACCGGTGGGAAGAGGAAGACTGACGGGGTACCCCGGGGCCGTCGTCCCGAGGTGCGTTCCATGAACGCGTGAGATGCTGACCATGACCAACGCCGGACAGATTGTCGCCGCCATCCGGGAGATGGCGGCCCAGAAGAACCTGGAACAGGCCGACATGAACGACCTGGTCCGCGACGGGATCACCGCCGGGCTGGCGAGGATCTTCGGTGCCAACGTGCGCCCCGAGATCACCATCGACGAGGTCTCGGGCGAGATCGACATGGTGGTCCTGAAGCGCGTGGTCGAAGATGTGGAGGACAGCTCGGCCGAGATCTCTCTCGAGAAGGCGCAGTGGGACGACCCGACCTACGAGGTCGGCGACGTCATGGAGATCCCGGTGACCTTCGAAGAGTTCGGGTTCAACGCCATCGGCGCCGTCAAGCAGCGCATTATCCAGCGGGTCCGCGAGGGCGAGCGCCAGCGCATCCGCGACGAGTTCGAGCACCGGGTGGGCGAACTCCTCTCCGGAGAGGTGCAGCAGATCGAGCGTGGCAAGATGGTGGTGATCCTGAACCGTGCCCGCGATGCGGAGGCCATCATCCCCTGGAAGGAGCAGAACCCCCGGGAGCGGTTCCGGCAGGGGGACTCCATCCGGGCGGTGCTCAAGAAGGTGGAGGAGACGCCCAAGGGGCCTCGCCTCATCCTTTCCCGGGCCGATCCCCTCTTCGTGGAGGCGCTCTTCCAGCTCGAGGTTCCGGAGATCTACCAGGGCATCGTGGAGATCAAGGAGCGGGCCCGCGAGGTAGGCGGCCGGACCAAGATCGCCGTCTGGTCCCGCGACGAGTCCATCGATCCGGTGGGAGCCTGCGTGGGCCTCAAGGGGTCCCGGGTGCAGGCGGTGGTTTCGGAGCTGGGCGGCGAGCGGATCGACATCGTGCCGTGGTCCAGCGATACCGAGACCTTCGCGCGGCGGGCCCTGGCCCCGGCCCGGGTTTCGCGGGTGATCCCGGATTCGGCGCGGCAGGTGATCACGGCCATCGTGGACGAGGACCAGCTCTCGCTGGCCATTGGACGCAACGGGCAGAACGTGCGCCTGGCCTCCCAGCTCATCGGGTGGCAGATCGACCTCTACGGCTCGCGGGAGTGGCTGGAGAAGGGTGTGGGAACGGCCATCTTCGGCGATGCGCCCGTGGACGACGGCCTGGAGACCTCCGACTTCCCGCTCTCGGAACTGGCCATGGCGCCGGAGACTCTGGCGGCGCTGGAAGGCGCTGGCTATCGTACGTTTCTGGACATCATCGACCTGGAGCGCGCCGACTTCGTCAAGGTGGAGGGGTTTTCCAACGAGGGTGTCGACGAGATTCTTCGCATCATCGACGAATTGACGGTGGTGGAGGGCGAGGAAGAGGAGGGCCTGGAGGACGAGGGCCTGGAAGCCACTGCCGAGGCGGCGGATGCGGAGCAGGGCGAGGGTGGGGAAGAGGACAAGGCGTCGCACGACGACACGGACGAGGTGGAGCGTGCGACCGACGAGGCGACCCGTTCCTGACGGAATGGGACTTCTCGGGTTGGCCCGGCGCGCCGGTGCCATCGTGGCCGGGACCGATGCGGTCCGCACGGCGGTGAAGGCGAATCGGGTCCATCTCGTGGTTTTTGCCGCCGACGCTGCCCCCGGGCAGCTCGGGAAGGTGGAGGGGGTGCTGCGGCACCATCCTCTGCCGGTCCGGTGGGCACCGGATCGAGTCGCCCTCGGGGCGGCGGTGGGTTCGGGGCCGCTCACGGTACTGGCCGTGAGCGAGCCTTCCTTTGCAGAGACGCTGGGTCGAAGGCTTCCTGAACGACGGGAAGAAGCGAGATCCGGGCAGGAAGAATCGGGGTCCGATGCGGGTCGTTGAGCTGGCAGATGAACTTAGGGTGACGACGGACGAGCTCCTGGGGCTTCTCCGTGCACTGGGCATTGTGGCCCGGGCCGGGGGCGACCGGGTGAGCGAGGCGGATGCCGCCGTCGTTCGCACGCGGGTCGAGCGCGAACTGCGCTCGGGCAAGAAGGACGTGTCTTCCGCCATTCAGGCGGCCATCGAGGAGTCTCGGCCCTCGACCCGTCGTCGTCGGCGGCGCGAGGAGCCCGAGCCGGAGCCGGAGCCGGAGCCTGAAGCCGAGCCGGAGCCTGCGTCCGCCGAGCCTGCGGCCGGCGAAGCCGCCGTGGCCGACGTCCCCGCCGCCCAGGCGGATGCGTCCGGAGGGACGGCGGAGGCGCCAGTGGCTCGCGCCGTCGAAGTTGCCGCCCCCGAAGCCGAGTCGACCTCGGACAGGGAGGCGGACACCCCGTCCGCCGAGGCGCCTGCGGCTGAAGCACCCTCTGCCGAGGCACCCGAGGCCGCAGCATCCGCTCCCGGAGCGCCCGAGGCCGCAGCATCTGCCGCCGGAGCACCGGCTGCCGAGGCCCCGGCCTCCACGCCGTCGGCCAAGCCCGTCTCCCCGCCTGCACGTGCCGAGGCCGAAGGCGAGCCCCGGGCCGAGACGCCAGCGGCGGTCGCCGCACCCGCCGGTGCAGAGGGGTCCGAGGAGGCAACCGCCTCCAAGCCCGCCCGGCGCATCAAGCTTCAGTCGGCCCGGGCCGGCCAGCCCGATGCTCCGCCCGTTCGCCCCGTTCCGGCGGCCAGTGCCGGCCCCGGGGGGCAGGTTCGCATCCAGGCCGACGGCTACACCGCGGACGGCCGGAAGAAGGACAAGAAGAAGGGGAAGCGCAAAGGTGGCGTGGACCAGGACGCGGTGGCGGGGAACATCCAGCGCGTCATGGCCGAGATCAAGGGTGGCGGCGGGGGAAAGAAGAAGCGCCGGAAGGGGTCCGTCGGGCCCAGCCGCGAGGAAATGGAGCAGCGCGCCGAAGATACCCGCGTACAGGCCGAGGAAGAAGCGAAGACGGTCCGTGTCAACGAGTTCCTCACCGTGGCGGAGCTTTCCGAGCTCATCGACGTGCCGTCGAGCAAGCTGGTGGGGGCCGCCTTCAAGAACCTGGGGCTGATGGTCACCATCAACCAGCGCCTGGACTTTGACCAGATCGAGCTCCTGCTGGACGAGTTCAACTTCAAGGCCGTCCGCGAGGAGGAGTACGCCGAGGCCGAGGAGGAGGAAGTCGCCGACGATCCCGAAACCCTGCGACCCCGCCCGCCGGTGGTCACGGTCATGGGGCACGTGGACCACGGAAAGACCCTTCTCCTTGACTCCATCCGGAAGACGAACGTGGTGGCCGGCGAGTCCGGCGGCATCACGCAGCACATCGGCGCCTACCATGTGGAGCTGGACGACGGCCGAAGCGTCTCCTTTCTGGACACCCCTGGACACGCCGCCTTCACCGCCATGCGTGCCCGCGGAGCTGACGTTACGGACATCGTGGTCCTCATGGTGGCGGCGGACGACTCCGTCATGCCCCAGACCATCGAGGCCATCTCGCACGCCAGGAACGCCGGCGTGCCCATGGTGGTGGCCATCAACAAGGTCGACCTCCCGGCGGCCAACCCGGAGCGGGTCAAGCAGCAGCTTCTCCAGCACCAGGTGATGGTGGAGGACTTCGGAGGCGACGTGCTCTACGCCGAGGTGTCGGCCAAGACGGGCAAGGGGATCGACGAGCTCCTGGAAAAGATTCTCCTCCAGGCCGAGATCCTCGAACTCACCGCCAACCCCGATCGCCCGGCCCAGGGTACGGTCATCGAGTCCAAGCTCGACGTGGGGAAGGGCGCGGTGGCCACGGTGCTCGTGCAGAAGGGAACGCTGCGGGTCGGCGACTCCTTCGTCTGCGGAAAGTTCGACGGCCGGGTCCGGGCGCTCCTGGACGAACGCGGTCGGCCGGTGACCTCGGCGGGCCCCGGGGTCCCGGTGCAGCTTCTGGGTTCCAACGGCGTCCCCCAGGCCGGAGACACCCTCCAGGCCATGGAGTCGGACCGGGCCGCAGAGATCGCCACGACCCGTCAGCGGCTCGAGCGCGAAAAGCAGCTCCGCATCAAGGACCGTGGGCTCAAGCTGGGCGACTTCGCCCACTTCATGGGGCGCGGCGAGGTCAGCGTCCTCCCGCTCATCGTGAAGGCCGACGTGGACGGCTCGATCCAGGCCGTGGCCGACTCGCTGGAGCAGCTCTCCACGGGCGAGGTCAAGGTGGAGATCGTCCACCGCGCCGTGGGTGCCATCAACGAGTCCGACGTGCTCCTGGCCGAAACGGCCAAGGCGGTGATCATCGGCTTCCGGGTCCGCCCCGATTCCAACGCCCGGAACCTGGCCGAGTCGGCCGGGGTGGACATTCGCCTCTACGAGGTGATCTACGAGGCGGTAGACGAGGTAAGGCAGGCGCTTGAGGGGATGCTCTCCCCCGAGGAGCGCGAGAAGATCCTGGGGACCGCCGAGGTCCGGGACGTCTTCAAGATCACGCGGGTCGGGACGGTCGCCGGCTGCTACGTCACCGACGGGATCATGGAACGGAAGGCCCGGGCCCGGGTCATTCGCGACGGGATCGTGGTCTACAATGGCGAATTCGCATCCCTCAAGCGCTTCAAGGACGACGTGAAGGAAGTCCGCGAGGGCTTCGAGTGCGGGATCGGGATCACCAACTTCAACGACATCAAGGTGGGCGACGTCATCGAGTGCTACACCGTCGAGGAATTTGCCCGCACCCTGGCCGGAAGCGAGGGGGCCCGCGAAAGCTGACGGCGGTGCATCCGCCCCTTTTCCTTCCCCCCCCACGCCTTGAGGGTCCCCCGTGACCGTGCTCGTTCTGACCTGGGAACTGCAGATTCCGGGATGCCGATCGCTCAAGGAGAAGCGGATGGTGGTCCGGTCCCTCCGGGATCGACTCCGCCACCGCTTCAACGTTTCGGTGGCCGAGACCGGGTTCCAGGACATCCACGACAGGGCGGAGCTCACGGCCGCCCTCGTGGCCTCCGACGGACGCACGGCCGAGTCCCTGGCGGGGTCCCTCGAGCGGTTCGTCGACGACAACGGGCGGGCGCTGGTCATCCGGCGGACCCGCGAGGAGCGATAGATCCATGGCTGGCAAGCGCGTTGCGCGTCTGAACGAACAGTTCCGCAGGGAGATCACCCGCGTCCTCCGGACGCAGGTTCGGGATCCGCGGGTCGGTACGCCCACCGTTACCGGGGTCGAGGTCACCCCCGATCTCTGGATGGCCCGGGTTCATGTGCGACCCGACCCCTCCCTTCCGGGCGAGACCACCACGGAAGACCTGATGGAGGGGCTGGAGGCGGCGGGCCCCTTCGTGCGCAGGGAGCTGAGCCGGACGCTGTCGCTTCGACGCGTGCCCGAGCTGCGTTTCCAGATCGATCACTCGGTGGAGCATGCGGCCCGCATCCACGCGCTCCTGGCGGAGGTTCTTCCGCCGGGTTCGTCGGACTCGGCGGACTCGTCGGATGTGCCGGATGATGCCGACGAGGACTCCGACGAGGACTCCGAGGACGCCGTCGCTGAGGACGCCGTCGCCGAGGACGCCGCCGACACGAACGACGTCGAGGACCCCCACCGGTGATCGGTCTGTTGCCGGTGGACAAGCCGGCAGGCCCCACCTCCCACGACGTGGTGGCCCGGACCCGCCGGGCCCTGGGAGAGCGGCGCGTCGGGCACGCCGGGACCCTGGATCCCTTCGCGTCAGGCCTCCTCCTGGTCTGTGTCGGGACGACCACCCGGCTGGTGGAGTACCTCCACGACCTGGACAAGGTCTACGAGGCCGAGGCCCTCCTGGGCATCACCACCGAAACCGACGACCCCGAGGGGGAGATTCTCACCGAGCACGAGGGTTGGCGGGACGTAACGGCGGATGCGGTCCAGGCCGCCCTCCAGGCCCAGGTGGGCACACGCCTCCAGCAGCCCCCCGTCTACTCGGCCCGGAAGGTCGGCGGCGAGGCCGCCTACCGGAAGGCTCGCCGCGGCGAGGCGGTGGAGCTGGTGGCGACCGAGGTCACCATCCACGAGATCGAGCTCCTGGCGATGGACCTCCCCCGGGTCCGGTTCCGGGTGCGGTGCGGCACGGGAACCTACATCCGGTCCATGGCCCGCGACCTGGGAGAGGCGCTGGGGTGCGGCGCTCACCTCACCGCCCTGCGTCGGACCGCCATCGGTCCCTTCCGGGTGGAGGAGGCCCTCCCGGCCCACCGGCTGGAGCGCGGATCGCCAGACGAGGGGGAGCGGGACAAGGGGGAGCGGGACGAGGTTCTGCGCCATCTTCTCCCTGCCCGGGAGGCGGTTCGCCACCTCGCCGCGGTGGAGGTGGACGAAGAGGGGGAGCGCCGTCTTCGCATGGGGCAGCGGGTGGAGGCTCCGGCTTACCTCGCGGCTCCCGGGGATGCACCCGGGGATGCACCCGGGGATGCAGGGGACCCGATCCCGGAGGGGCAGCCCCTGGCCCTGTTCCGGGGCGACCTCCTGGTGGGGATCGGGGTGCTGGAAGAGGGGCGGCTCCGGCCCCGGAAGATTCTGCCGGCATGAACGCGGTCGACACCCTGGGCTTCACCGATCCGCCGGGTTTTCCCCGGGAACCCGGGGGAAGCGTGGTCACGGTGGGGACCTTCGACGGCGTCCACCGGGGGCACTGGGCCGTCCTCCAGGAGATCGGGCGGCGGGCACGGGCCACCGGGCGCCGCGCGGTGCTGGTCACCTTCCACCCCCATCCCCTCCGGATCGTCCGCCCCGAGGTGGCGCCACCCCTCCTCACCACCCCCGACGAGAAGAAGGAGATCCTGGCGGAGAGCGGCCTGGACTGGGCCGTCTTCGTCCACTTCACGCCGGAGCTGTCGCGCCTCTCGCCCCGCACCTTCGTGGAGGAGATCCTGGTCCGGCGAATCGGCGTGGGTGAACTCGTGATCGGGTACGACCACGGCTTCGGGCGGGGCCGCTCCGGCGACGCCGACACCCTCCGGGAGATCGGCCGGGATCTGGGGTTTGCAGTGGATGTGGTGGGGCCGGTGGAACTGGGGGGGGCGTCCATCTCCTCGACCCGGATCCGCGCCGCGGTGCAGGATGCCCGCCTGGACGATGCTCGGGCGGGGCTCGGCCGTCCGTACGCCTTTCGGGGCGTGGTGGTTCGCGGAGAGGGGCGGGGGCGAGCGCTGGGATTTCCCACGGCCAATCTCCGGGTGGGAAGCCCCGACAAGCTCCTTCCACCGCCGGGGGTGTATGCCGTGCGCGGCGTGCTCCCGGGGGGCCTGCTCCCGGGGGGCCTGCTCCCGGGGGGAAAGGCCGCCGCTGGAACGGTGCCCGGCGCCCTTCACATCGGGCCCCGCCCCACCTTCCAGGGCTCCCCGCCGTCGGTGGAACTGCACCTGATCGACTTCGAGGGGGACCTCTACGGCGAAGTGGTGCGGGTGGACCTGGTCCGCCGCCTCCGCGAGATCCAGCCCTTCGGGTCGCCGGAAGCGCTGGTGGCCCAGCTCGCACGGGATGTGGAAGAGGCCCGCCGCGTCCTTGAGGCGGACGCCTGAGTCCCCGTCCTTGATCAGGGCGCGGCCTTGCGTTAGCCTTTGTGGCTTGAATACCAGGAGGAATACAGTCCCGATCCCACGGCGGCTTCCCCTGCAGAATCGACTCTTGCGGAGGCGCGGTACGACAGCATGACCATCACCAAAGACGCAAAGACCGACATCATCGCGAAGTTCGGGCTCCACGAGAGCGATCGTGGAAGCGCCCCTGTCCAGGTTGCCATTCTGACGCACCGGATCAACGAGCTTCGGGACCACTTCGGGAAGCACAAGCACGATCACCACAGCCGCCGCGGCCTCCTGAAGATGGTGGGACGCCGCCGGCGCCTTCTGGAATACCTGAAGCGGACGGACCTCCCGCGCTACCGTCTCCTCATCGAGGAACTGGGGCTCCGGAAGTAACGACGCACGACGTACCGACACGGCGGCCCGCCCGGGCCGCCGTGTCTCGTTTCGCAGCCTGTCTGACCGGCGACGGTCGGCCAACCTCATGGGTTGTCGCTGGAACCCCGGCATCCCTCCTCCTCCGCGGATCCTCACGGATCCGGCTGGAGAGGAGGCATCCGGCGGACCGGCGGTCGCACCGACCCGGATCCGGCATGCTGCGAGACCCTGACCGGCCCAGGGCGAGGGAACCGTTCCCTCCTTCCCGAAGGCCAACGCACAGCTGGAAACGGAACGAAACAGAATGACGCATCGCATCGAGAAGGAATTCGCCGGCCGGAAGCTCGTCATCGAGACCGGTCGCATGGCCCGCCTTGCCCAGGGATCGGCCCTGGTGCAGTACGGCGACACCATGGTCCTCTGCGCCGCCACGGTGCAGGACCGCCCCACCCACCTCCCCTTCTTCCCCCTCACGGTGGAATACCGGGAAAAGTCCTACGCCGCCGGAAAGATCCCCGGCGGGTTCTTCAAGCGGGAAGGCCGTCCGGGCGAGAAGGAGATCCTCTCGGCCCGGCAGATCGACCGGCCGCTGCGGCCGCTCTTCCCCGACGGCTTCATGCACGAGACGCAGGTCAACTGCCAGATCCTGTCGGCGGACCAGGAAAATGACGCCGACGTGCTGGCCCTCATCGCCGCGTCGGTGGCGCTGAACATCTCGAAGATCCCCTTCGACACGCTGGTAGCCTCGGTCCGCGTGGGCCGCATCCGCGGCACCTGGATCGTGAACCCCACCTTCCAGCAGCTCGAGTACTCCGACGTGGACGTCATCGTCGCCGGCTCCCGTGACGCCATCATGATGGTGGAGGGCGGCGCCGTCGAGGTCCCCGAGGACGAGATCCTCGAGGGGCTGCAGGTGGCTCACGAGGCCATCCGCCAGCTCATCGACATCCAGGCCGAACTGGTGGAGGGGCTCCGGGAGCCCCACATGCCCTGGACCCCCCAGTCCCCCGACGTGGACCTCACCGAGAAGGTGGTGGGGATGGCCTCCGGCCGGATCGACGAGGCCATGGGGATCGCCGACAAGACCGAGCGGATGGATGCCCTCCAGGCCGTGAAGGCCTGGGTCAAGGAAGAGCTGGCCGAGGCCTTCGACGAGGAGGCCTTCGCCGCCGCCGAGGGGCAGGTGGGCGAGATCCTGCGCGGCTACGAGAAGAAGGCCATGCGGGAGAAGATCCTCTCCACCGGCCGTCGGACCGATGGCCGGGACCTGGACACGGTGCGCGAGATCACCTGCGAGGTGGAGGTGCTTCCCCGGGCCCACGGCTCCGCCCTCTTTACCCGGGGGCAGACCCAGGCCCTGGTGGCCGCGACGCTGGGGACCTCCCGCGACGAGCAGCGCATCGACTCCATCGATTCCGCCGAAGAGATCACCAAGTCCTTCATGCTCCATTACAACTTCCCCCCCTTCTGCACCGGGGAAGCCCGTCCCATCCGCGGCACCTCGCGCCGCGAGATCGGGCACGGAGCGCTGGCGGAGCGGGCCATCCAGCCCCTGCTGCCAGCCTTCGACGAGTTCCCCTACACGATCCGCATCGTCTCCGACATCATGGAGTCCAACGGGTCGTCGTCCATGGCCTCGGTCTGCGGGGCCTCGCTGGCCCTGATGTCGGCCGGTGTGCCGCTGTCGGCGTCCTGCGCCGGCGTGGCCATGGGGCTCATCAAGGACGGAGACCGGGTGGCGGTGCTCACCGACATCCTGGGCATCGAGGACGCCCTGGGTGACATGGACTTCAAGATCGCCGGGACCCGGAACGGCGTGACCTCGATCCAGATGGACATCAAGATCGACGGCCTCACCGTGGACATCCTGCGCACCGCGCTGGAGCGGGCCACCCGCGCCCGCCTCCACATCCTGGACATCATGGATGCGGCGGTCCCGGCCCCGGCCGAGGAGCTCTCGGCCTACGCGCCCCGGATCACCACCATCAAGGTGAACCCCGAGAAGCTGGGCGAGATCATCGGACCCAAGGGGAAGACGATCCGCGCCATCCAGGACGAGTCCGGTGCCAAGATCGAGATCGACGACTCCGGCCTGGTGAAGATCGCCGCGGTCTCCGCCGAGGCCGCCCAGCGGGCCCGCGAGATGATCGAGGCCATCGTCCAGGAGCCCGAGATCGGGCGCATCTACGAGGGTCCGGTGAAGAACACCACCACCTTCGGCGCCTTCATCGAGATCCTTCCGGGTCTCGAGGGCCTCTGCCACATCTCCGAGCTGTCCGACGAGCGCGTCGAGAAGACCGAAGATGTGCTGAACCGGGGGGACATTACCCGGGTCAAGCTCCTCGCCATCGACGAAAAGGGCCGCCTGCGGCTCTCCCGGCGGGCCGCACTGGCCGAGGACGCCGAGGGCAGCAGCGAGGGTGACGACGCCTGATGGGCGGAACGTTCCCCGGACGGGAACGGCGCCGGGGCGGGGGGATCATCCTCCCCGCCCCGGCGTTTGCCCGTTCGGGCCGTCAGATCCTGCCTTCGGCGGGGTTCGGCGGAATCGCGGTGTCCACGGGCGCCTCCGCCACCGGCGTGGGGCACCTCGAGGAGTCCCTGCTTCCCAACGGGATCCGGGTGCTCACCGAGGCCATTCCGGGCGTGCGCTCCGTGGCCCTGGGGGTGTGGGTGCGCCAGGGGGCGGCCCACGAGTTGCTGGACGAGGCGGGGGCGAGCCACCTGCTGGAGCACATGGTCTTCAAGGGCACGACCCGACGTTCGCCCCGGCAGATCGCCCTGGAGCTGGAGCGGCTGGGGGGCTCGCTGGATGCCTTCACCTCGAGGGAGCACACCTCCTACCAGGCTCGCGTGCTGAGCGAACACCTGCCGGTGGCACTGGACGTCCTGGCCGACCTGGTGCTGGACCCGCTTCTTCGGGAAGAGGATCTTGAGCTCGAGCGCGAGGTGGTGCTGGAGGAGATCTCCACGGTGGAGGATACCCCCGACGACCTGGTCTTCGAGCTCCACGGCGAGGCGATGTGGGGAGAGCATCCCTACGGGCGCTCGATCCTGGGAAGCCGCGATTCGGTGGAGGAGCTCCAGGCAGAGACCCTCCGCCGCATCCACCGGGAACGTTACCGGCGGGGCGAACTCATCGTGGCCGCTGCGGGCCACCTGGAGCATGCCCGGATCGTGGACACCGTCGCGGAACGCTTCGGGGACCTTCCGGGGGTGGAGATCCCTGCGGTCCCCGTGGTGGACTATTCCACGGGCGGGCCCCGGGTGGACCTGAAGGTGGAGCGGGACACGGCCCAGACGCACATCGTGTTCGGGAGCCGGACTCCGCCCCGCTCGGATCCGGAGCGGTACCCCCAGAGCCTCCTTTCCGCGGCCTTTGGCGGAGGGATGAGCTCGCGCCTCTTCCAGCGGATCCGGGAGGAACTGGCACTGGCCTACACGGTCTATTCCTTCCAGTCCTTCTACTCGAGGGCGGGGATCTCGGGCGTCTACGTGGGCACCCGCCCCGAGGGCGCCGACCGGGCGGTGGAGGCCATCCGCGAGGAGTTCGCGAAGCTGGCCAGCGAAGGCCTCTCTGCCGACGAGTTCCGCGAAGTGAAGGACCAGGTCAAGGGGCAGGTCATGCTCTCGCTCGAGAACACGGCGTCCCGTCTTTTCCGACTGGCTGGCTTCGCGCTCTACGACCAGCCGCGTCTCACGCTGGACCAGCTCCTGGACCGCATCGAGTCGGTGACCCGGGACCAGGTCATGGAGGCGGCCGAACGTTCGTTCCATCCGGAGCGGCAGGCGGTGCTCCGGCTCGGGCCTGCCTGAGGCGGACGGTTCGGTACGGCGGCGACGTCCGCCCTTGACCCCGGAGCCCGGCGGGTGAGATTGATGCGGGCTACGTGAGTATGCAGATGGGTATACAATCAACGGGCGGCAGCCGGACCCCCAGGACCGGGGCGGAGCCGACCCAGGGCAATCCTTGGAACAGGTGAGTATGGGCCATGCGGATCGGCGTACCGAAGGAGATCAAGACGAACGAGTACCGGGTGTCCCTCGTTCCCGGCGGCGCCGAGGCGCTGGTGCGGAACGGACACCAGGTCTTCGTGGAGAAGGGCGCAGGCGAAGGGAGCGGCTTTGCCGATGACCTCTACGTGCAGGCCGGCGCCACCATCCTGGACACGGCGGCCGAGGTCTGGGCCACCGCCGAGATGATCCTGAAGGTCAAGGAGCCCATCGAGCCCGAGTGGAAGCACATCCGCGAGGACCAGCTCCTCTTCACCTACTTCCACTTCGCCGCCTCCGAGCCGCTGACCCGGGCGCTCATGGACACGAAGTCGGTGGCCATCGCCTACGAGACGGTGCAGCTCCCGAACGGCGAGCTCCCCCTCCTCACCCCCATGTCCGAGGTGGCCGGCCGGCTTTCGATCCTCGAGGGGGCCAAGTACCTGGAGCGCTTCTACGGCGGGCGCGGCGTCCTCCTGGGCGGCGTTCCCGGCACGCCCCCGGCCCGGGTCGTGATCCTGGGCGGCGGCGTGGTGGGGACCAACGCGGCCAAGATGGCGGCGGGCTTCGGGGCCCGGGTCACCATCCTGGACCTCTCGCTTCCCCGACTCCGGTACCTCTCGGACGTCATGCCGGCCAACGTGGAGCTTCTCTACTCCAACCCGTACAACATCCGTGAGCAGCTGAAGACGGCGGACCTCCTCATTGGCGGTGTTCTCCTCCCGGGGAAGAAGGCGCCCTCGCTGGTGACCCGCGAGGACCTGAAGCTCATGCAGCCCGGGGCGGTCATCGTGGACGTTGCGGTGGACCAGGGCGGATGCGTGGAGACCATTCATCCCACCACCCACGAGAACCCCATCTACGAGGTGGACGGGATCATCCACTACGCGGTGGCCAACATGCCCGGCGCCGTGGCCCGCACCTCCACCATGGCCCTGACCAACGCCACCCTCCCCTACGCCATCACCCTGGCGAACAAGGGGTGGAAGCAGGCCTGCCGCGACGACGAGGCCCTCAAGGAAGGCATCAACATGGTCCGGGGTCAGGTGACCTACGAGGGCGTGGCCGAGGCCTTCGGGATCGAGTACCACGCGCCCGAAACCTTCCTCGGCGACTGAGCGCGGGACCGATGTCCTCCGCCTCCCCCTTCCGGGTCCGCTTCCAGCGGCTTGCGTCCAACCCGGACCTGCCGCTGCCGGAGCGGGCCACGGAAGGGGCGGCGGGGTATGATCTCCGCTCTGCCGAGCCTGACTTCGACCTGGAGCCCGGGGTGCCGCGAACGGTGGCCACCGGGCTTCGGATGGAGCTCCCGGCGGGGGTGGAGGGGCAGGTCCGGCCCCGGTCGGGGCTCGCGCTCCGGCACGCCGTCACCGTACCCAACGCGCCGGGTACCATCGATCCCGACTACCGGGGCGAACTGAAGGTGGCCCTCCTGAACCTGGGGCGGGCGGCGGTGCGGATCCAGAGGGGCGATCGGGTGGCGCAGCTGGTCTTTGCCCGCTTCGAGACCCCGGCGGTGGAGGAGGCTGACACCCTGTCGGAGAGCGGGCGGGGAGAGGGCGGCTTCGGGAGCACGGGACAGGCGTAGGGGGCGGCATCGCGGGCGGCATCGCGGGCGGCATCCGGGCCGGCGCCGCGTACGCTGGCTCACGTCTTGCCTTCCCCCTCGGGCCTCCTTACAATCCGAGGCTTGGAGCACCCCGTCGACCCCGAGGCGGGGGGCTTCCAGCGTCGAAACGTCCGCCTCCCGCTCCGCGGCCCCCGTGCGCCCTGAAGCGGTCTGACGCCCATCCTCCTCCCGCCGCCGTTACGGCTCCATCGGGTGTTGCCTTGTCTTCCTTTTCCAAGTGGTTGAATTCGGGTTCGCTGATCCCGGTGAACGACATTGCCGTCGATCTTGGCACGGCCAACACCCTGGTCTATGTCAAGGGCGAAGG
>Ga0209498_1000837_pt1 | contig 19061 bp, 17 predicted proteins | sample WalLakDeSediment_FD_184131 | JGI IMG/M metagenome (GOLD analysis project Ga0209498, IMG submission 184131) | Lake sediment microbial communities from Walker lake, Nevada to study Microbial Dark Matter (Phase II) - Walker Lake 11/02/13 Deep... | ecosystem: Environmental > Aquatic > Freshwater >... | reverse complement strand
AGTTCTGCACCCGCGCCGGCATGGCGGGGTCGTGCTCCAGTTGCAGCTCGGCCAGCGCGCCGAACTCCCCCTGCGGGCCGCGCGCGTGCAGCAGGGAGTCGCCGCGCCGGCCCACGAACTGGAATTCGGGGCTGAGCACTTGCAGCACTTCCAGCGATGGATCGTTCAGCAGCCAGCGAATCCAGCCCTCCGGATCACGGTCAATCAGGTACTTGCCGCCGATATCTTTGTCGCCCATATCTTCATCCTAGATTACGCCGAGTTCACGACCGACCTTTTCAAAGGTATCCAGCGCGGTCTCAATATCGGAATGGCTGTGGGCGGCGGAGTTCATCACGCGGATGCGCGCCTTGCCCTGCGGCACCGTCGGGTAGCCGATCGCCATCGCAAAGACGCCCTCTTCAAAGAGGCGCCGGCTGAACGCCTGGGCCAGCGGCGCTTCACCCAGCATCACCGGCACAATCGGCGTCTGGCTGAAGCCGGTGTTAAAGCCTAGCTGCTGCATACCTTCGCGGAAAAGCCGGGCGTTCGACCAGAGCCTGTCAATCAGCTCGGTCGACTCCTGCAAAATGTTGACGGCTTCCAGGCAGGCGGCCGTATCTGGCACGGTGAGCGCGCTGGAAAAGAGAAACGGCCGTCCGCGCTGCCGCAGCCAGGTGACGATTTCCTGCTTGCCGCACACCATGCCGCCCATCACGCCAAAGGCCTTGCTCAGGGTACCTACTTCAATGTCGACACGGCCGTGCAGCCCAAAATGGTCCACAATGCCGCGCCCGCCGCGGCCCAGCACACCCTCGCCATGCGCATCATCCACCATCAGCATGATACCGTACTGCTCCGCTACCTCCATAAGTTTGTCCAGCGGCGCAATGTCGCCATCCATGCTGAACACGCCATCGGTGATGATCAGGCGCCGGTTATACTCGGTCGTCGCCTCAATCTGGCGCACCAGGTCGATCGGATCATTGTGAGCGTAACGCACCGTTTGGGCGCGGCTCAGGCGGCAGCCGTCGATGATGCTGGCGTGGTTCAGCTCGTCGGAAAAAATCACGTCGCCCTTGCCCACCAAAGCCGGAATCGTCGCCAGGTTGGCCGTAAAGCCGCTTTGGAACGTAATGCACGCCTCCGCCTGTTTAAACTCGGCCAGCCGCTGTTCCAGCTCAATGTGGGGCGTCATCGTGCCGGCAATCGTGCGCACGGCCCCCGGCCCCACGCCATAGGTATCAATCGCGCGCTTGGCCGCGGCGCGAATGCGCGGATGGTTAGCCAGCCCCAGGTAGTTGTTGGCGCAAAAGTTGAGCAGGGAACGGCCGTCTATCTTTACCCAGGCATCCATTGGTGAATCGATCGTGCGAATAACGTTGTACAGGCCCGCCGCCTGTAAGGCGTTAATCTCAGCCTGAATCCAGGCGGTCCTGTGATTACTCTCACTCATTGGGTCTCTCCTTCGTAAATCGGGCATCCCTGCCCGATAAACGCCCGGACAGGGATGTCCGGGCTACGATTTACATTCATCGTGGTGCGCCCCGTCCATGGGGAACTCCTTCGTAAATCGGGCATCCCTGCCCGATGCGCGCCCGGACAGGGATGTCCGGGTTACGATTTTCATTCCTCGCGGCGTAACTTCTCAATATTTCGGGGCTGTGGCCGGTCTCGCTTCGACAAGCTCAGCGCAGGCTCTGACCGAGCCACCGGCGGGCACGGTCGGAGACCGGCCCGAGCCATCCCAAGTTATTGAGAAGTTACGGAAACTCCAAAAAATATTTGCCGCCGACTACGCGGATTAGCAAGAAAGAATCTTGCCCCACAAAACCTGCATACCTGCATACTTGCAAACCTGCATACCTGCATACCTGCAAACTCCCCCTACATTTGCGTTGGAAAATCAAAAAACCGCGTCTCCAGCCCAAAGCGCTGCGCCAGATGGCGCCCCAACGCCTGCACGCCCACTGTTTCGGTGGCGTAGTGGCCGGCAAAAATCACGTTCATTCCCAGGTCGGCCGCCGCGTAGTAGTGCGTGTGCGACGTCTCCCCCGTAAGCAGCGTATCGGCCCCTGCCGCCTGGGCTTCGGCCGCGCGGTCCGCCCCAAATCCCGAAACAATCGCCAGCCTGCCCACCCGCGCCGGGCCATGCGCCAGCACGCGCGCCGTGGTATGCAGGCGCGCGTTTACCTGCGCCGCCAGCTCCGTCAGCGGCGAATCAACCGTCCCCACCACGCCAATCGGCGTGCCCTGCGCCTCGCACCACCAGCCCTCGATCGCCACGCCCAGCAGCGCGGCCAGCACGGCGTTATTGCCCACTTCAGGGTGGGCGTCCAGCGCCAGGTGCGCCGCGTAGAGATGCACGTCGTGCTGCAGCAGCAGGCGCACGCGCGCCCCCAGCGGGCCGGCCAGCCGCTCGACGCTGCGCCAGAGGATGCCATGGTGCACCAGCAGCATGTCGGCGCCCCACGCGGCGGCGGCGGCAATGACGGGCAGAGCGGTGTCCACGGCCAGCGCCAGGCGACGCACGTCGTTGTTGGCGGCCTCCACCTGCAGCCCTTGCGGCCCGTAGTCGGCAATTTTGGCGATCTGTAAATAATCGTCCAGGTAGGCAATGAGTTCTGCACACGGCATGGGGATTGTTAACCTTTTCTTAACCGGCAAACGTTGACGCTTTTTCGGGTCCTCATGTATACTGCGGGCGCTATGAGCGAGAATGGCCTATTGAATGAGCCAGTGCTCATTCTAAACGTCAACTTTGAACCATTACACGTCTGCAACACGAAGCGGGCCCTGGCGCTGGTCTGGTCTGGGAAGGCAGAGATCATCCTGAACGGCCGTGGCGTTGTCCGCTCCCAAACCGCTGAATTTGAGGTTCCCTCGGTCATCCGCCTGAGCAACATAATCAAACGCCCGCGCCCGCACATTGCGCTGTCAAAGCGCGAAATCCTGCGCCGCGACAACTTTACCTGTCAATATTGTGGTCGCCAGATGCGCTACCTGACCATCGACCACGTCATTCCCCGCCACCGCGGCGGGCCGCACACCTGGCAAAATCTCGTCGCTGCCTGTGGCGCCTGCAACCGGCGCAAAGGGGGCAAAAGCCCCGACGAGGCCAACATGCAGCTCCGCCGCCAACCCTTCGAGCCCAAACCAACCGCGGTTTATCGCTTTGGGCGCCATCTACAAACCAATCAGGAATGGGCCGAATTTATTGACGGCTGGTAACCCATTATTCACCGGACGCGGCCGGGAAACCGGCCCAAGCGCCTGCGGAATTACAATGGCTGGTAATCAATCACCCGCCGCCTGCGCCGCTGCGTTTGCCTCAGCCAGCGCCACAATCTGATCCATACCCCCGTCGATTACTTCAATGAGCTCGGTAGCCATGCGCTGATAGGCGTCGTATGGCCCTCCGTAGGGATCGTTGATGCTGTACGCGCGGTCCACCATCTCGGTCAGCATATAAACCTTGTGGGCATGCTCCGGAAACTCGGCGCGCAGTGCTTCAGCATGGCCCACCTCCATGCACAGCACCAGGTCTGCTTCCGCTACGTGCGGTAGTTCGACCATGCGCGAAAGATGGTTGTTAATGTCTAACCCATGCTGCGCCATCACCAAAATGCTGTTATGGGAGGCGCCGCGGCGCAGTTGCGCCCACGTTCCGGCCGAGCTAACGGTCCAGTCCGATAAGTTACGTTTGCTCAAACGGTCACGCAGCAGCGCCGTGGCAACCGGAGAGCGGCAAATATTAGCAGTACAAATTACGAGGATATGCGCCATACAATTACTCTCTATTGAGGATAACCTCCCGGAGGTTTTCAGAACCTCCCGGAAGTTAGTTCTAATTTTTCCAAGAAGTAACATAAGAAGTTCAACTTTTCTGAAAAAGTTGAACTTCTTATGTGCCAGTGTATTTAATCCATTTCCGGCTGCAAAATACCGAAGTTTCCGTCGCGCCGCTTGTAAAGCACGTTAATGGCTCCATCAGCGACGTTGAAGAAAACGAAGAAGTCATGTCCTAGCAGTTCCATCTGGTCAATGGCCTCTTCAGTCGACATCGGCTGCAAGGCAAAGCGTTTGCGGCGCGCGATGTGCGGCTCGGCCGGCCCAAGATCTTCCTCTTCCTCAATTGGCAGAGGCTCACCCAGAAATTCTTCCGGCGCGGGCGCGCCGGCGCCGCGCCATTTGCGCTTGCGCTTGCCGCGATAGCGGTCAATCTGCCGGTACAGCTTATCAATCACGGTATCAATCGCCGCAAACATATCGCTGCTGCGCTCCTCGGCGCGCAGAATTGTGCCGCGCGTATCGCGAATGGTGATCTGCGCAATCTGGCGCTCGCTGGCGCTGCGCGTATTTTCCTCCGATAACTCGACCTCTATACTTTTCAAGTCCGGCATATAGCGGTCAAGTTTACCTGTCTTCTTTTCGATATAATTGGTCAGTCGTGGGGTGACTTCCATGTTATGGCCATGGATTGCAATTTCCATTGTCACGTCTCCTTCGTTCTGCGGAAGCCGACCCTTTGAGCAAGCGCTGAGCATATCTCACCCATCGGCCAAAGGTCCAACTTCCTGGCTTTGTAGTTATCTTCTAGCTCTATTATCCTCTTTCTAGGCGGTACGCGCCAAACAATACGCCGAAACGCTGCCCGCGCCCGCAAGCAGCAGCGCATCGGCGGCCGCCAGAGTCGTTGCGCCGGTTGTATAGACGTCGTCAATAAGCAGAATGTGGCGCCCAACGACGCCTGCGGTCGCGGCCGTAAAGGCCCCGCGCACGTTATCCAGCCGTTCAGCCGCATTAAGACCGACCTGGGGGGGCGTGTAACGCGTGCGCTGCAAAAGTTCTTCCGCCACCACCAGGCCCAGGCGCGCCGCCAGCCGTTCGGCCAAGAGGGTCGACTGGTTATAGCCGCGCGCGCGCTGGCGCTCAGCGTGCAGGGGCACGGGTACCAGCGCGTCAAAATCACCAAACCAGTCAGGCCAGGCGGTCAGCATCAGGTCGGCCAGCGGGGCGGCGAGCGCAAACATACGCTCGTATTTGAGCCTGTGGATGACGCGTTTCAGCGGATCGTCGTAGGCCAGCGCGGCCTGCACCTGGCGCAAGCGCGGCGGACGACGCCGGCAGGCGTCGCAGACCTGCTGCGCGCTAGCGGTCTTGCGCCCACAGGTAGCGCAGCGCTGCCCGCGCAGCCAGGGCATCTCCGCCAGGCAATCGGCGCAGATGAGGGCGCCTACGTGACCGCAGTTAGCGCAGGTCGGCGGCAGGATAAAGTTGAGTAGGGCATGGGTCCACTGCCGGACGCCATACAATTTATCGACAACTGACACCTGGCTATTCTCACGAAAGGGACGCCCGGATAAAAGCGGCAGCGAGGCTAGCGATTTTTCCCGGTCGCCCGACTTTAACCTTTCTCCCTCCGCGTCGCTAAGAGTCTATCGGAGAACCCCTTTTCGTATCCGCAGTATCCTCACCGCGCTCGTGTAAGCGCGACAGGGATGTCGCGGCTACAACCACTTTTCCGAAAGGCCGCTAGCCGGCAAAGCCCGTGTAAGCGCGACAGGGATGTCGCGACTACAACCACTTTTCCGATAGGCCGCTAGCCGGCAAAGACCAGGTAAAGCTGGCGCAGCGCCGGGCCCAATAACACGAGCAGCACGGAAGGGAAAATTAAAAGAACAAGTGGAAAGACAAGCTGCACAGGCGCGCGCTGCGCCTTTTCCTCAGCGCGCTGCCGCCGCCGCGTGCGCATCTGCTCCGACTGAATGCGTAGGACGCCGGCGATACCCACGCCCAACTGCTCCGCCTGCACAATCGCGGCCACAAAGGTCGTTACGTCCGTCACGTTCATGCGTTCCGACATATCGCGCAGCGCCTGGCGGCGAGATTTGCCTAACTGCATTTCAACCAGCACGCGCTCGAATTCACGCGCCAGCGCGTCATTCCATTTCTCGGCCACGCGCTGCATGGCGGCGTTAAAGGTCAGACCGGCGTTGACGCAAATCGTCATCAGGTCGAGCGCGTCCGGCAGCTTTTTGATAATCGCTTCACGCCGCCGGTCGGTGAGCGCGCGCACGTACATGGCCGGCAGCAGATAGCCCAGACCGGCCCCAATCAAAAGGTAAAGCCAGGGCTGGTCGGTGGCCAGAATTGAGCGTGTGCCGGCCAGATAGCCAAGCCAGCCCATGAGCAGCGTAGAGAGCAGGCGCAGCAGCCAGTAGGCGGCGGTCGACAATCCGCGCGGGTTACCGGCTAACTCAAGCTGGCGGTCGGTGCGTTCCAGCACCGACTGCGGCGCCAGGCGCACGACAAGCTGGCTTAAGCGGCGCACGATGGGCACAAGCAGGCGGTCGCTCAGCGGCAGCGACAGCTCGATTTCTTCAATGGAGACCGCTTCTTCCCGCGCGGCGTAGGCTTCAATGCGCGCGCTGAGCGGATCGTCTTCGGCGCGCCGCAGCATAAGCAGGCCGTAACCGGTAATCATCAGGGCCGCCAGAAGGAGTAAGAGCAAAATGACCGGGGACACGGCTACACCTCAATATCAATAATGCGGCGAATAAAGAGCACACCCACACCCAACATGAGCGCCGCGACTGCGATAGCCACCCAGCCGACCGGCAAGATACCGGGCACAAGGTAGGGTTCACCGCGCGCCCAAAGCTGGGAAACGTAGTCGGGGTTGAGACGGTACATTACCAGACCCAGGATGAAGGGGAGCAGGCCGATAATCCAGCCGGAGAGGCGACTTTGGGCGGTGAGGGCGCGAATTTCGCCTTTGATACGCACGCGCTCGCGGATGGTCAGGCTGATGGCGTCAAGCACTTCGGTGAGGTTGCCGCCGACTTCGCGCTGGATGTTCACGGCCGTTATCACCAAATCCAAATCGTCGCTCGGCACGCGGCGCAGCATGTTGTTGAGGGCCTGCTCCAGGCTCAGGCCCAGGCGCACTTCCTGCACCACGCGCTCGAACTCTTGCGAAACCGGCGCGGGCATTTCGCTGGCCAGCGCCTCCATGCTCTGCAGCACGCTGTAGCCGGAGCGCAGCGCGTTGACCCATAGGCTAAGCGTGTCGCTCAACTGGTCATTAAAGGCGCGCACGCGCCGTCCGGCGGCGACGTTGAGATAAATACGGGGCAGATAGAAACCGGCCAGAATGCCCAAGCCGCTCAAAATCCAGCCCCCGTCGAAAAAGTAGTAAAGCAGCAGGCCGGCGGCGGCGGCGCTCAAGACGGTGAGGATAAGGTACTCGCTCACGCGCAGCTTCACGTCGGCCCGGGCGATGCGCGCGCGCACGCGGGCAAAGAAGCCGCGTTCAGAAAAGTAGCGCTCCAGGCGATCGGCCAGGTTGGAGCGCGCGGGGGCGGGATCCCCGGCGCCGAGCGTTGCGGTCGCCGAACCCACAAACGTCTCCAAACGTCGATCCAGGGGCGAGCGGCGACCACCGGCCAGCAACGCCAGCCCGGCGCCCATCAGCAGCAGCGCACCGGCCAGCAGGGTTAGGAGTGCGAGGGGATCCATGTCTTCTTTATTACCGCCGGATTGCCGTTTACGGCCGTCCCTTAGCGCCAATCCCAAAAATCGCGGGCGACAGGGCGATGCCGGCGTCGCGCAGTTTCCACATAAACTTGGGACGCAAACCGGTGGGGCGTAAACGGCCGATGATCTTCCCATTCTCCATCCCCGTCTGCTCGAAGCGGAAAATCTCCGTCATCGTAATGACGTCGCCCTCCATGCCCTGCACCTCGCTGATGGAGACCACCTTGCGCGTGCCGTCACGCATGCGGTCTTCGTGCACAACCAGGTCGATCGCCGAGGCGATCTGTTCACGGATGGCGCGATGCGGCAGATCCATGCCCGCCATCAGCACCATCGTCTCCAGACGCGCCAGCATATCGCGCGTGCTGTTAGCGTGGCCGGTGGTCATGCTGCCGTCGTGGCCGGTATTCATGGCCTGCAGCATATCCAGCGCTTCGCCGCCGCGCACCTCACCCACAATGATGCGGTCCGGGCGCATACGTAGGGCGTTAATCACCAGGTCACGCGCCGTCACCTGGCCGCGCCCCTCCACGTTGGCGGCGCGCGTCTCCAGCGTTACCACGTGCTCCTGGCGAAGCTGCAGCTCGGCCGCATTTTCAATGGTAATGATGCGCTCGCCATCGGGGATGTTGGCGGACAAAATGTTGAGCAGCGTGGTCTTGCCGGAAGCCGTGTTGCCGGAAATGACGACGTTGAGCCGCGCCACCACGCAAGCCTGCAAAAAGGTCATCGCCTCCTGGGTAATGGTGCCCAGCTCAACGATGCGCTCCGCGGAGAGCGGGATTTTGGCAAAGCGGCGGATGGTCAGCGTGGGGCCGTTGAGCGCCACGGGCGGCACGACGGCATTGACGCGCGAGCCATCGGGTAAACGAGCGTCCACCAGGGGCGAGCTTTCGTCGATGCGCCGCCCCAGGGGCGCGACGATGCGCTCAATGATGCGCAAGACGTGGGCGTTATCCTCAAAGGCGACGTTGACTCGCTCAATTTTGCCGTTGCGCTCAATGAAAACGTCTTTAGGCCCGTTCACCATAATTTCGGTCACGCCATCCATGTTCAGGTAGCGCTCCAGCGGGCCAAAGCCCAGGATTTCGGCCACAATGGCTTCGAAGAGCTGGCGCCGTTCGGGCCGCGTGACGACGATGTTCTCTTCCTCCAGGATGGCGTCAAACATCTCCTGGATGGTCGCGCGCACTTCGGCCGTTTGCGTCACGTCCATGCCGGGGTCCATCTCCGCAATCAGGCGCTGCTGGATGCGATTTTTCAAATCGAGATAGGCGTCGCGTGAACCAGGCGCGGGTGAGGCGCGCTTGACGCGCAGCTCCTGGAGCTTTGAGTTCTCGGCATTGGGGTCATTATCACGTTCGAGACGCTTGAGTAAAGACACGGTAATCCTCCAGCTTAGCCCTTTCTGCCAAACAGGCGCGCCAGCGACCCGCGAGGTTTCTGCTGCTCGCGAGGCTCCGGCGCGGGCGCAAGTTCGGCCAGCACGTAGTCGGCCAGCTTTTGCAAGGCCTGACCAATCGGCTGCTTGTGCGCCGGCCCCAGCAGCAGCGGCGCCCCCTGGTCCGCAGCCGCGTTCGCGGCCACTTCGTCAAAGGGAATGGCGGCGACGATGGGCTGTTTGAGAATGTCGGCCACATCCTTGACCGCAATACCGCGCTTGCCGGAAACGTGGCTGACGACGAGCCAGATTTTCTCGGTTTTATAGTTTAAGATGGCGGCGAGGTCAAAAAAACGGCTGACGTTTTTAAGGCTGGGCAGGCTTTGCTGCACCAGCAAAATAATCCGGTCGGCTTGATCCAGGATGGCCAGCGCGCGGTCGTCGAGCACGCTGGCGGTATCGACGATGACGAAATCATATTGGTTGCGCAGCAGCTCCAGGAGCGCTTTGAGGTGCGCTTCGCTGACCACGTCGGCCATTTCGGGGCGGGGGGGCGCAAGCAGCAGCTCCAGGCCACTGTCGGCGTGAAGCTGCACGATGCCGTCGAGCAGGTGGGGTTCTAAACGGCCGTTTTCCACTACGTCCGCTATGCTGCTGGTTGACTTCAGGTTGAGCATCACGGCCACGTCGCCGAATTGCAGGCTGCCGTCCAGCAGCAGGGTGCGAAAGTCGGCCTGGGCCAGCGCCACGGCCAGGTTGGCGGCCACGGTTGTGCAGCCGCTGCCGCCGGTGGGGCTAAAAATTGCAACGACGTGACCGGCAGGAAGCTCGGGTTCAGGCGCGGCGGAAACGGCCGTGCCGCGCACCGCGCGCCGGACCGGCGTCGACGGCGCGACCGGCCGCTTGGCGTGTACCTGACGCACGGCCGAAACAAGTTCGTCACCGCTAAACGGCTTGGTCAGGAAATAACGGGTGCCGGCCAGCATCGCGCGGCGCATGTAATCCGGCTCGCTCTGCACCGACATGATGATGATTTGCGTCGCCGGCGCCAGTTCGGTAATCGTCTGGCTGGCCGTAATGCCATCCAACCCCGGCATGTTGATGTCCATCAAGACGATATCCGGGCGCTGCCTGCGCGCCTGCTCAATCGCCTCATCCCCCGTCGCCGCCTGGCCGACCACGCTTATGTCGCTTTCAAACTGCAGCAGCTTGCGCACGTTTTCACGCGTTTCGGGCAAGTCATCAACGATTAAAACACGGATTTTGTCAGACATCATGTGCTGGAAACAAAGGCCCGGATTGGCTCAGGCTTGCCGCTTGAGCCAATCTAAAAACATAGACGAACGAAGCCCTATCGCGCCGATAGGGCTCACAGAAACGGCTACCTTGTTATCTACAACGAACGGGTTAGGCCGCTCAGGACGTGCTCAACGCGTCAACAATCTGGCTAAACACCTCGCCAATTTGTGGACCCAGCAAAGTCAGAATGGCAATCACGACGACGGCAACCAGCACCAACACCAGGGCATACTCAACCAACCCCTGGCCTTTCTCATTATGTAAAAACAACATCGGTATGAACCTCCTACACTACTAAAGGTTTAACTTTCACGCTCGCGGTCTCGAAGCGACGTGATTGTATCAGAAAAGCACCCCACTGCTCAAACTTGCATCAAACCTTAATCGGAACGAAAAAATCCACGCGCGCGCCTTCACCAGAACGGCCGTGTACGCTGAAACGGCCGCCCAACATTTCAATCCGGTCGCGCAGGGTCGGCAACCCAATGCCAGGCTGGGACCGGCTCAGCATCTCCACCGCGTCAGCGCCCGCACCATTATCCTCGATCACAGCCCGCACTTTGTCCGCCCCCAAATCCAGCAGTATCTGGATGTGGGTAGCCTGCCCGTGTACGTGGGCATTGTTGAGCAGTTCCTGCACCGCGCGGAAAAAGGCGACTTCAATGTGGCTTTCCAGCCGGCGCTCCACGCCCGTTACCGTAAGCTGCACCGATACCCCGGTTTTTTCCTGGAACGTCTCGGCGTAGCGGCGCAGGGTCGGCAATACACCCAGGTCATCAAGCATCATCGGACGCAGATCGAAGATAAAATTCTTGACCTGGTTGAAGGTCGCCGTGGCCGACTGCTTGAGCGCGTCCAGCTCGGCGCGCGCGCGCTGGGTATCCACGTCAAAAAGGCGCTGGCAAATCTCGGCCTGTAGAATGAAATTGCTTAGCGAAGAGGCCGGTCCATCGTGCATCTTGCGTACCAGACTTTGGCGCGCCGCCTCCTCCGACTGAATCACGCGAACGACGCTTGCCAGGTCCATTTCAGAGCCTGTCGCGTCGTCGCCGGGCAGCGCCACAGGCCCAGTCGTCAGCTCCAACAGGCGCCGCTGAAGCCCGGCCAGCCGCTGCAGATTGCGCTGATCATTTTGCAGCTTCTCAAGCTGACCGCGCATTATCAACAACTTTTCCTGGGCTGCGTTCAGCGCTTCATACGCTTCGCGAATATCCTCACGGGGAAGCGTATCAAAGTTAGCCTGCAACTGCCGCACGTAACTGCCGGCCTGGGCGTGAAGCTGCCCCAAACGCTCGACCTCGGCCGCGTTCTGCTTGGTGAGAATGTCAATTTCGTTCAGATCGCGGTGGGTGTGTTCGTAATCCTGGCGAATTTCCGCGAGGAACGCCTGGAAGATTTGCGACTTGTTGGGGACAGGCGCATCCATCCTAACGAGACCTCTGCAAGCGCACCCAGCCATGTTTGAGCGCATAGACGGCCGCTTGGGTGCGGTCATCCACGCGCAACTTGCGCAAAATAGCCGTCATGTGATTTTTCACCGTCTGATGGCTGATGCCCAGGCGCTGCGCAATTTCTTTGTTGCTGGAGCCTTGCGTAACCATTTCCAGAATTTCCATCTCGCGCGCGGAAAGGGGGACAAAGAGGTCATTGGCGCCACCGGTAAGCGACTTACCGAAACGGCCCACCTTCGTCTCGATCCATTCCACCACCTCGCTCTCGCTCATGATGCGATCATCTACCACGTATTTGCCTTCGTTCACGGCGTAAATGATGCGCAGAAGCGATTCAGGCGGAATATCTTTGGAGCAGTAAGCCGAGGCGCCGGCGCGCAGGGCGTGAAAGGCCTGTGCAAAATCATCATAACCCGTAATCACCACCACCCGCGTGTTAGGTAGATCGCTTTTAATCTTACGCGTGACCTGCAACCCGTTCACGGTCGGCAGGTTGATGTCCATCAAAACCACGTCCGGCTGTAGCTCAAGGGCGCGTTCCATGGCGATTTCGCCGTCAGCCGCCTCGCCGATCACCCGGCAGCGCGCGTCTGTCTCCAGCACGTCGCGCAGACCCTGGCGAAAAAGGGGATGATCGTCCACGATTAAGAGCTTAATCGGCGTCATTGGCGCCTCCGTTAGATGTTGGATTGATGCGCACAGCGCGCTTCTGCACTTCCCGAATCTGAGTGGGCGGAAGTATACCATGAAACGGCCGTTGTCACCACGCGTCGAATACGCGATCGCGCGCACGGCGATCACGCGCGAGTTGGGTTTAAAAAGACCCCAAGACTCCGGTTCTGATTGACCTCGGCCGGCGCTAAATGCTACAATGCTTGCGAAACAGAGGACTTTGATTGCGATGAAATACGGTATTGCTTTTCCCTACATAACCCCCCGCAGCGTAGCGACGTTGGCGCAACTGGCTGAAGAGGCCGGTTGGGATGGTTGCTTTTTGGGCGACGCCATCTGGTGTGAGGACCCCATGATCGGCCTGGCCGCGGCCGCCATGACCACCCGCCGCGTCCGTCTGGGCACGCTGGTTACCCCGACGCCCCTGCGGCGCCCGTGGAAGTTGGCCAGCGAGGCGGTCGCATTGGATCATTTGTCGGACGGCCGTTTAATTCTAGGCCTGGGAACGGGCGCGGTCTGGATGGGGTGGCAAGCTTTCCCCGATGAAGTAACGGACAACAGGGCGCGCGCCGAGATGCTGGACGAAACCATCGACATCCTGACCTTGCTCTTTCAGCGCAAGCCCTTCGATTATGACGGCCGGCATTACCGCCTGAAGCTAACCTTACTAAACGAGATGCATTACCCGCCCAAGCCGGTACAGCAGCCGCGTATCCCGCTCTGGGCCACGGGGATATGGCCGCGGCAAAAATCGATGCGGCGCGTTCTAAAATGTGACGGAATCATCGTTGAAAAGCGAGACGCGGACGGCCGCGCTGCGGACGTAACGCCGGTCGATGTGCGCGAGATCAAAGCGTACGTAAACGCCAACCGTACGTTGACAACCCCCTTTGACATCGTCACCATTGGCAATACCCTGGATTTAAGCCTTTCCGAACAGCAGGACAGGCTACGGCCGTGGCTTGAAGCAGGCGCCGCCTGGTGGATAGAGGGCTTATGGGAAGCGTCTGAAGAACGCGTGCTTGAACACATCCGCCGCGGGCCGCCGGCAGTCAATTAAACGGGTCAGGCAGGAACGTCTTCGTGGGGGCCGGCGTCCGACGCAGCGGTGCGCGCCGTTTCCGCTTCTAAAAACGCACAAAGCTCTGCCAGCGAGGCAAACCCGCGCCGTTGGCCGGTCGCCGGGACCTCCAGCAAAGCACGCCAGACAAGCTGCTCGCCATCCGCAGTTTCCCAAAGGCGCAGCAGGCAGGAAAAGTAGCGCGGTTTTCGTTTATGCTGCTGCATGCCACCCTCCTGCCTGCCGCCTGTTCGCTTTCCTCGTGCGCGACAAACCCCGTTACCGCTTAATAATCAGCGGCAGGTACACTTCGTAACCGGCTACGTAGAGTACCGATAGGCCGGTCGTCGTGCCCATGCTCATACCTGGGATGGTGTTGTTTTGCGTCGTCGTGCTGGTTGTGCGCAGCCCCTGCCCGGCCGTCAGCGCTGCGGGCAGCGTAGCCGTCCAGTTCCCGCCGGCATTGGCGTTTACAACCGCCAGCGATTGCAGCGCTTCGTTGATGGGATCGACATCATCCAGGAAAATTTCCACGATACAGTTGGGACAAGGGCTGCCGTCGCCGCTCACGCCGCTGACCGTGGTTCCGCTAATGCTCGTCACTTTGGCAGGCTTGAAGTTACGAAAAGCATCGGGCAAGCTCTTGGTTACCTGAATGGCGTCTTCCGGGCTGTTGTTGCCGGGAATTTCACCCCAAGGCGTATTCTTTTTGATCACATTGCCGCGCAGCGTGTTCGCGTCGGAGGTGGAAACCACCGGCGTATCATTCAACGAGATGGCCGAAAGGCCCGGTTGGATAATCTGATTCCCCGTAATCTGGCTAAACTTTGTGCCCCCTTGCAGGTAAATACCGCGCCCACACACGCCAATCTCGTTGTTAGCCACGTCCAGGCCGATTTTGTTATTGCGGATGATGTGATAACTTCCGCCCATCCGAATGGTGTCGGCCTGAATGGTGGGCGGGACAACGGCAATGCGTAGGCCGGCAAAGATATTGTTTTCCACAACGTTGCGGTTACCGCTGAGACTGATACCGCTGCCCCCTTGCCAATCCCATGGGGAGCAAATCAGGCCGGGGTCGGTCTCCTTACCGGGAACCCTACCGTTGGCAATCGTCCCCACGTAGTTATTGGAGAAGGTGGTGTCATTGCCGTTGATGGCCGCGGCTACGCCGGCCAGGCCGGTAAAGACGTTGTTGCGGATGGCGTTGTTGGCCACATTGGCGCCAACCGAAATCCCCGTGTTGCCGCTGCCATCGTTCGCGCCGCCGCCGCGCAGCACAATATCCGTGCCGTCATCGTTCAGACCAAACCAGTTGTTTTCAATAATATTGCTGCCGGAGTTTACGTAAATATGCGTTTTAAACTTTTGCAAGCCCAGCCCGCGAATTTCGTTGCCGTTTTGCGCGGCCGTCTCGCCCAGCTTCAACCCGTCCCACTGGCCTGTGCCGGGGCCAACCAGGATGATCTTTGGCCCGGCGGTACGGCCGCCGGGTTGGGTGCTGCCATCGATGATGATGCCCCCATTGAGATAGCGCAGCGAGGCGTTGGCCGCGCTGGAAATGCCGCTGAACTGGATTTTCCAGATTTGCAGCGCGGCGACGTATCCCTCTTCGGCCGTTGCCGGGATGTCAAAGGCGATGAGCACGGGTTTCTGGGCGGGCGGGAGATTGCGCGCCTGGATGACGGCGCGGCGCAGGGTGCAGGGAGTGTGCGTGAGGCAGGTGCGGCTGTCATTGGTGTCGGGATCGGTACCGCTGTTAACGATGATGGTGGTGACGGGCGTGGCGCCGGGCGCCGCCACGGCCGTTTCCCTTCCGCCCAAACCGGATAACAACAGAGTCATACAAACGGCCGTGCCCAACACCAACCAAAATACTATGCGAAATCGTTTCATGGGAAACCTCCTTGTCAAAATGGGTAATTTCGCTTAAGCATATGCGCACTGCGTCAAAAAATCGTCAAAAGAGCCGCCGGTCGCTTTGTGGCCGGCCGGACTTGGGGTTAAAATGGGAACCGGCATGGTCACCCTTGAAATTAAACTGCTCTCTTCGTTTCAGGTGACGCTGAACGACCGTTCCGTCACCGACTTTGCGACCGATAAGGCGCGCGCCTTGCTTGCCTACCTGGCCGTCGAGCGCGACCGCCCTCACCGCCGCGAAAGCCTGGCGACCCTGCTCTGGCCTGAACAGCCCGAAAAACGCGCCCGCCAAAACCTGCGCCAGGCCCTCTCCAACCTGCGCCAGGCTCTGGGCGACCATGATGACAGCCAGGCCTTCCTGCTCATTGACCGCCATGACGTCCGCCTGAATCCTCAGGCCGACGTTCGGCTGGACGTGGCCGAATTCGCCGCGCTGGCCGACGCCTGCGCCGCCCATCACCACCGCGAAATCAGCGCCTGCCTGCCCTGCCTGCGACGGCTGGAAGGTATGCTGGCCCTCTATCGCGGTGATTTTCTGGCCGGCTTCCTGCCCAACGACAGCGCCCTTTTCGCCGAGTGGGCGCTCCTCAAGCGAGAATGGCTGCACGGGCAGGCCGTCGAAGCGCTGGTTCTCCTGGCCGACTACGCCGAACGGCGCGGCGAGGGGACCGCCGCGCGGCGCTACGTCCGGCGGCAGGTGCAATTGGAGCCGTGGCGCGAAGAGGCCCATCGCCAACTGATGCGCCTGCTGGCGCAAAGCGGCCAGCGCAGCGCCGCCCTGGCCCAATACGGCGCCTGCCGGCGGGCGCTGACCCAAGAGCTGGGCGCGCCGCCCACAGCCGAAACGGAGCGCCTGTACCAACAAATCCGCGCCGGCGCGCCGCTCCCCGGCGCGCATACCCCGCCCGCCCATCTGCCCAGCGCCCCGACGCCCTTTTACGGCCGCGTCGCCGAGCGCGCCGCCCTGGCCGACCTGCTGGCCGCCCCCAACGGCCGTCTCATCACCCTGATCGGTCCCGGCGGCGTCGGCAAAAGCCGGCTGGCGCAGCAGGTCGCCGCAGACCAGCACGGCCTTTACGCCGACGGTCTCTTTTGGGCTGACCTGAACGCCGTGCAGCAAACGCCCCAGATTACGCCCACGCTGGCCCAGGCGCTCGGCTTCACCCTCCACGGCCAGGAAGCGCCGGAGCGCCAACTGCGCGACTACCTGCGGGAGAAAGCGTTGCTGCTGGTGCTGGACGGCGCCGAACACCTCCCGGAGCTGGCCGGCCTACTCGCGCCCGTTTTGCAGGCAGCGCCCAACGTCGCCTTCCTGGTCACTTCGCGGCAGCGGCTGGGGCTGCGAGAAGAGCGGCTTTTTGCGGTGGAGGGGCTGGCTTACCCGGAAACAGCCGGCGCCATCCCCGGCGACCATCACGAAGCCATTACCTTCTTCCGGCAGGAGGTTCAACGGCTGGAGCGCCATTTTCAGCCCACGGCCGCCGACCTCGAAGCCATCGTCAACATCAGCCGGCTGGTGGAGGGCATGCCGCTCGCGCTTGAGCTGGCCGCCGCGGCCGCGCCGGAACGGGGCTGCGCGGCCGTCGCCCGCGAGCTAGCCGCCGGGCTAGACCTGCTCACCTCCACGCTCCACAACGCGCCGGAACGGCAGCGCAGCGTCCGCGCCACCTTTGCCCACTCCTGGGCGCTGCTCGCGGAGCGGGAGCGCCACAGCCTGGCGCGCATGGCCGTTTTCCACGGCGGCTTTGGGACGGTCGCCGCCCGGCAGGTGGCCGACGCCAACCCAGCCATTTTAGGCGGACTGCTAGCCAAATCATTGCTGCGTCACGAGAGCAACGGCCGTTACCAACTCCACACCCTGCTGCGCCAGTTTGCCGCCGAGCAGTTGCGCGCGCTGGCCGGCGCGGAAGCGGAAACGGCCGCCCGCCATGCCGCCTATTACGCCCACTTTCTGGCAGAGCAAGAAGAAGCGCTGAAGGGCATGGGGCAGGAAGAGGCGCTGCTGGCCATTGACCAGGAAATCGGTAACGTGCGCCGGGCGTGGCAGTGGGCCATTGCGCACTTATCCAGCGCGCCGGCGGCCTGCGACCTGCTGCGCAACACGCTGGAGAGCCTGTACCAATATTACGGCCTGCGCAGTTGGTACCATGAGGGGGCGGCCGTTTTTGCCGCGGCCGCCGCCGCCACGCAGACAATGACCCCGCAGGACGAACTGCTGCTAGGCCAACTGCTGGCGCGCCAGGCGCGCTGTCTGGAATTCACCGCCCCCGCCCCCGCGGCCAGCAGCCTCTATCAGCAAAGTCTGGCGATCTTTTGCAGGCTGGGCGCCGCGCGCGCGGCGGCGCTGCCCCTTTACGGTCTCGGCTACATGGCCCATCTCCGGGGCGCGTACGCCGACGCGCATCGCTACTTCGCCGACAGCCTGGCCCGCTACGAACAAGCCAAGGACCGTTGGGGCATGGCAACCGTGCTCAGCGGCCTCTGCCTCAACCTGCGGCGGCAGGGCGACTTTGCCGCCGCGCGCCGGGCCGGCGCGCAAAGCCTGGCCATCCGCCGCGCTATCGGCGACCGGCGCGGCGTCGCCTCATCCCAAAACAACCTGGGGCTAATCCTGTGCGCCCTGGGAGTCTATGACGCCGCCGAAACGGCCCTGCTTGAAGCGGTGGGCATCTGCCGCGCCATCGGCCACACGGTCGGCACGGCCAACGCCTACACCGGCCTGGTGCAAGTCGCCATGCGTCACGGCGACCGCGCGGAAGCGCAGCGCTACCAGGAAGAGGCGCTGCAGCTTTATCGGCAGGTGGGCGACCTGTGGGGGGTGGCGATTGCCACCAATAACCTGGGCCAGATCAGCCTTGAGGTCGGCCGCGTCTCCCAGGCGCGCGCCCTCTTCAGCGAGGCCGTGGCCGCTTACCGCCGGGTAAACGTGCAGGGCGGGCTGGCCAACGGGCTAAACAATCTGGGGCAGGCCTGTTTTTTGCTGGGGGAGATTCAGGCCGCGGCCCGCTATTTTGGCGAAGCGCTGGAAATTACGCTGGCGATCGATGACCGGCCGATCATGCTTGAAATTTTGGCGCGCACGGCCGTTCTGTGGCGACAGCAGACCAGAACCTACCGCGCGCCGGCGCTGCTGGCCTTTGCCCTGCGCCAGCCGGAAATGCTGGCCGAGACGCGGCAGGCCGCCCTGGCGGAAGAGGCGGCGCTGCGAGCCAAATGGGGCCCGGAATCAACAGCCACGGCCGAAAAAGAGGCCGCCGCTCTTGATTGGCAAACGGCGACGGCCGAAGCGCGCCAAGCGCTGCGAGAACTGGCGGGTGGCTAGCGCGCGCCAAGCGCTCTCCGCAAACCGCCCGTCGCCGCGTCTTACGGCCGTAACCGATACACCGTCACGTTATTCAAACCCCGCGCGCGCGTCGGCGCGTACCCGGTCGTAAAAAGCGGTTCGGCGCCCTGCGCGACTTCCGCGTAGGGCCAGCCGGGCGCGGTCACCAGGTAATCCGCCCCGCCGGTGCGTATCATGGCGGCCAGCGCGGCGGGGTCATTGAGCCAGGGCGTGATTTCCGGCGCGAGCAGCCCGGCCAGGTCCAGCAGCGGCCGCGGCGCAAAATAACCCAGCGCGCCGACGTCATGGGCCGCGATGCGCGCCTCCGGCGGCGTATTGGCCGCCACCCAGCGCGCCGCCGCGACCATCTCCCCCTCAATCAGCGCCACGTCCGCCGCGTAGGCCCGCGCGCCCAGCAGTAAAAAGAAGGCCAGCAGC
>Ga0209498_1000836_pt1 | contig 19075 bp, 20 predicted proteins | sample WalLakDeSediment_FD_184131 | JGI IMG/M metagenome (GOLD analysis project Ga0209498, IMG submission 184131) | Lake sediment microbial communities from Walker lake, Nevada to study Microbial Dark Matter (Phase II) - Walker Lake 11/02/13 Deep... | ecosystem: Environmental > Aquatic > Freshwater >... | reverse complement strand
CCAGTTCGTCGAGGCGGGCCTCCGCCTCGCCCTCGCCCTCGCCGGTGTCGATGCCGACGATGACGGCCCGCTCCTCCGAGCCGCGTCGAACCTCGCGGGCACGCCACGAGCGCGCCAGCTCCTCCTCGAGCGCCGCGATCCGCTGCAGGGCGTCCTCCCGCTCGAGCACGCCCACCTCGGCGGGCGGGTCGATCAGCCAGTCCTCCTCGTCCGACGTGGGCGGCGCCACCATGGCGAGGTGGGCGGCGCCCAGGACCACGTCGCCGCGTTCGTTGGTGGCGACGTCCACCGCCACGATCAGGTCGAGCCGGTGCAGGAAGAGGGTGGTCAGGTCGGCGCCGGACAGGCCGCCCGGCTTCAGGTGCACGTGGATCAGCCGCAGGCCGCGAAGGCGGGCCACGGCCTCGCCGGCGGTGGGTGGCAGCGGGGTGTCGGCGGCGTCGCCGGCCGCGACGGTCAGCACGCGGCCGCGGCGGTCGATGAGCAGCGACACCGGCCGGGCGATCTCGAAGGCGAGCTCGCCCATCGCCCGCGCCAGTTCGGCGGTGAGCGCCGAACTCGGCGGGACGCGGCGGCGGTAGAGGAGGGAGAGCCGGTGGACCTGGTTGGCCTTGAGGCCGGTGAGCTTGCCGTGGACCTTGTCGATAGCGTGAAGATACCACGCGCCGCGCCGCCGCCCGGACTCGCCGCGCACGTGGTAGCTTCCGCGTGTGGGACGGTCCTGGTGTCGGGTGATGGGCGTGCCGGCGCGCCGCTGGGCCGGCGCCTGGCTGGCCGGCGCCTGGCTGATCGCCGCCGGCTGGGCCCACGCCGACACGCCCGCCCCGGTCGGATCACCGATCGCGGCCCGCGCGGAGGGGGCGTGGACGCTGTTGGCCGTCGACGACCTGGCGCGGGCGCTGGGCGCACCCTGGAGCGCCGACGGCGATCACCTCACCCTGCGGGTCGAGGGCGGCGTCCTGGTGGCGTTCGCCGGCTCGCCGGACGCGTGGTGGCAGCCCGTGGGGGCGCGCGACGCCGGGCTGGTCTCCGCGGCGCTGCCGGTGGCCCGCATCGAGGGCCGCTGGTTCCTGCCCGAGGACCTCGTCGGGGTGCTGGGACTGCGCGTGGACGGCGGCTGGGTGGTACTCCCCGACGGCCGGCTGCGTCCGTTGGCGATCGAGCGGCCGCCGGTGCTGGGCGGCCTGGCCGAGGTGGTGGCGCTGGGTCCCGGGGTCGAGGGGCTGCGGCTCTACGCCGCCGCCGCCGGCGGTCCCCACCTGGTGAGCCTGCTGGCGGTGGACCTGGGCCTCCTCGGCCTGGCGTTCCCCGACCAGCGGGCGGCGCTCGACGAGGTGCTGCGCGAGTTGCGCGCCGAGCGGGCGCTGTTCCTGGTGGTGACCGCGCTGGTCGAGGCCGCCTGGCAGCCGGCCATCTACGTCGTGCAGGACGGCCGCGAGACGCTGCTGTCGGCGCCCCTGACGGTGCAGGTGCTCGCCGGCGACCCGGAGCGCGTCGCCCCGGGCGCGCCGGTGGCCGCGGTGGCGTTCCTGCCGCTCGACCTCGACCTGTGGCGGCCCCTCACGCTGCGCTGGGCCGGTGCGACGGGCAGCTGGACGCTGCGGCGCTGACGGCGCACTGCGGGTAGCATGGGCGGCAGCCGAGGAGGTCGCATGCCGGTCGTCATCGCCAGTGCCGTCCGCACCGCCATCGGCGCCTTCCAGGGCGTCCTCGCGCCCCTCTCGGCGCCGCGCCTCGGCACGGTCGTCGTGCGCGACGCCCTCGAGCGCGCCGGCATCGGCCCCGACGAGGTCGACCTGGTGCTGATGGGGCAGGTGCTGTCGGCAGGATCGGGCCAGGCGCCCGCGCGCCAGGCGGCGCTCGGCGCCGGCGTCCCGGAGCGGGTGCCGGCCGTCACCGTCAACAAGATGTGCGGCAGCGGCCTCGAGACGGTGATCCAGGCGGCTCGCGCGATCGCCCTGGGCGACGCCCGGGTGGTCGTGGCCGGCGGCATGGAGTCGATGACCAACGCGCCGTACCTCCTGCCGGCGGCCCGCGGCGGGCTGCGGCTGGGGGACGCCGCGCTGGTCGACACGATCCTGCGTGACGGCCTGGTCGACGTCTACGACGGGCGGCACATGGGGAGCTGCGCCGAGTGGTGCGCGACGAGCTTCGGCTTCTCGCGCCAGGCGCAGGACGCGTACGCCGCGCGCTCCTACCGGCGCGCCCGGGCGGCGACCGCGTCCGGCGTCGCCGGGCGCGAGATCGCGCCGGTCGAGGTCCCCGGCCGCCGGGGCGCCGTCGCCCTGGTCGACGCCGACGAGGGCCCCACGCGCGTGGACATCGAGCGGCTGCCAACCCTGCGGCCCGCGTTCGAGGGCGAGGGCACCATCACGGCGGGCAACGCCTCGTCGCTCAACGACGGGGCGGCGGCATTGGTGCTGACCGACGCCGCGGTGGCCGCCGAGCGCGGCTGGCCGGTGCGGGCGCGCATCGTGGGCTACGCCGGGCACGCGCAGGCGCCCGCGGAGTTCACCACGGCGCCCATCGGCGCCATGCGCGCCCTGTTCGGGCGGATCGGCTGGTCGCCCGCCGAGGTCGACGTCTACGAGATCAACGAGGCGTTCGCGGTGGTGCCGATGGCGGCCATGCGAACGTTCGACCTCGATGCCGAGCGCGTGAACCCCCTCGGCGGGGCGGTGTCGGTCGGGCACCCGCTCGGCGCGTCGGGCGCGCGCATCCTCGTCACGCTGCTGAACGCGTTGGAGCAGTGCGGCGGGACGCGCGGGATGGCCAGCATCTGCATCGGCGGCGGCGAGGCGCTGGCGCTGGCGGTCGAGACGACCTGACCGCGCCCGACCCGGACGCCGCCGGGCGGGGCCCGCGGCTGGCCCGCCGCGGCGCGGTGCGGGTCTAGCCTCCCTCGGCCATGCGGCCGCGCTGGATGGCCTCCGCGACCGCCTTGGGCAGGCCCCAGGCCACCACGTCGAACGCCACCGCCGCGAAGTCGTAGTCCACCTTGTCCATCCGCACGTCGACGCCGGCGTCGTCGATCGTCAGCACGCACACGTCGGCGCCGGGCTCGCCGTTGAGCGACAGGCCCACCGAGCCGGGGTTCACCACCCAACCGGCCCCCGACACGCGGCGGTAGTGGGGGACGTGGCTGCCACCCGCGGCGAGGACGGTGCAGCGGTGGCGCGCCAGCAAGCGCGCCAGCGTCATGGGGTCCTGCTGCAGGTTGGTGCGTTCGCTGGGGTCCTCGGCGGTGCCGTGGAACGCCCGCAGCCAGCCTGCCGGCGTGTTGACCCGCCGCTGCACCGGCAGGCCGCGCAGCCACGCCACGTGCTCGGGCTCGATGACCTCGCGGGTCCACGCCAGCGTCTGGTCGGCCACCCCGGCCCGCGTCCCGGGTCGGGCGAAGCGAAAGGCGAGGCGCTCGTCGGCGTCGCCCAGGCAGCACATGACGTTCCGCTCGCGCAGCATGGCGATCGTCTCGTTGGGCGACGGCCCGTAGCCGACCACGTCGCCCAGGCAGAGCACGGTGTCGACGCCGGCGCGCGTGAGTGCCGCGAGGGCGGCCTCCAGCGCCAGCACGTTGGCGTGGACGTCCGAGATCAGGCCCAGGACCACGGCGGCAGTGTAGCAGAGGCGCAGCGAGCGTCCGCGGCCGGCTAGAAGCGCAGCTCGTTGGCCTCCAGCCAGTCCTCGACCGCCCGGCGGAAGGCCTCGGGGCACTCCTCGTGCGGCAGGTGTCCGCAGCCGTCGAGCTCGACCAGCGCCGCCCCGCCGGCGACGCCGCTGAGGTCGCGCGCCAGGTCGCGCGACTGGGCGGCCGGCACGATCGCGTCCTGCAGGCCGGTCACCACCAGGACGGGCACCCGCACGGCGGGGAGCAGCGGTACCAGATCGGGTTGGGCGCTCGCCTTGACCAGCTCCCACAGCGCGCGGTCCCAGTCGGTCACCTGCAGCGGTCGGCGGTACGCGGCCACCGTCGCCTCGTCGAGGCGGGTCGGGTCGGCCCATGAGGAGCGCAGGAAGGCGTCGCCCTGCTCGCCGCCGATCTGGCGCACGATCAGCGGCCCGATGCGGTTCAGCTGCGGGGTGCGCAGCAGCGGCTTGACCCACGCCGGCGCGCCGCCGCCGACGTACACCGCCGCCCCCACCAGCACCAGCCCCGCGACCCGATCGGGATGCGCGAGGGCTGTCTGCAGCGCGATCGCCCCGCCCGCCGAGTGGCCGATGAGCACCGCCCGCTCGACGCCCAAGGCGTCGAGCACGCCGATCGCGGTGGCGACCTGGGCGGGCGGGCCGTAGGGGTTCGCCTCCGTGCGCCAGCGGCCCAGCGGGCGCTCGGTGAGGCCGAAGCCCGGCCGGTCGTACGCCACGGCCAGGGCGCCGTCGCTGAGCCAGGGGAGGGTGGCGGCCCACGACCGGGTACTCGCACCGAAGCCGTGCAGCAGCAGGAAGGCCGCGTCGGGCGGCGCCGCCGCTGCCGCGGGTGGTTGCAGCTGCGCCGCCGCTGCTTGCTCTGGTTGCAGCGGCGCCGCCGCTGCTCGCTCTGGTTGCAGCGGCGCCGCCGCTGCTTGCTCTGGTTGCAGCGGCGCCCCGTCGGCGACGGCCTCGACGTGGACCTGCAGCCCCCCGGCGTCCACCCAGGCGGAGCCGGGCCAGGCCAGCTCGCGGGCGGGCCGCAGGTCGGGCAGCGGGAAGACGGGCACCAGCAGCGGGCCCACCAGCACCAGGGCGGCGAGCGCGGCGAGGATCCAGAGGGAGACCTTGATGCGGAACGGCACCGGCGCATCACACCACGCGGGCCCGCGCGGGCCGGTCGCCGCGGGCTGCGGGACGCCCCTGGTAACCTCGGGCATGCGCCCCGTCTCGACCTTCTCGCTCGTCGCGCGCGACCCCGACACCGGCGACCTGGGCGTCGCCACCGCCTCCAAGTTCCTGGCCGTGGGGGCGGTGGTGCCCTACGCGGTCGCCGAGGTGGCGGCCGTCGCCACCCAGTCCCACGCCAACACCGGCTTCGGGCCGCGGGTGGTGGACGCCCTCCTGGCCGGCGTGCCGCTCGACCTGGTCGGCCGTGCGTTGCAGGCCACCGACGAGGGCATCGCCCGACGGCAGTACGGCATCGTGGATGCGGACGGCACCTCGCTGACCTTTACCGGCGAGGCCTGCCACCCGTGGGCGGGCGGGAGGGCCGGGCCTGGGCTGGCGGCGCAGGGCAACCTGCTGGCCGGGCCGCAGGTCATCGAGGCGCTGGTGGCCGGCTTCGAGACCCACGACGGCCCGTTCCCCGAGCGCCTGCTCGCCGGCCTGCTGGCCGCGGACCGGGCCGGCGGCGACGTCCGCGGTCGGCAGTCGGCGGCGCTGCTGGTGGTGCGCGCCGAGGGCGGCTACGGCGGCTACAACGACCGCTACATCGACCTGCGGGTCGACGACGACCCCGATCCGGTGCCGCGCCTGCGCGAGCTGCTCGCCCTGCAGCGGCTCTTGTTCGACGCGCCGCGGCCCGCCGACGTCCTGGCGATCGAGGGCGAGGTCGCGACGCGGCTGCTCGCGGCGCTGCGCGCCGCGGGCAGGACGGTGGGCGACCGCTGGGACGACGACGCCCGCGCCGCGCTGGCGGGCCTCGCAGGCGTGGAGAACCTCGAGGAGCGCCTGCTCGACGGCGATCGGGTCGACCGCGCCGTGCTCGAGCACCTGGAGCACGTGGTCGCGCGAGGCTGAGCGCGCGCCGCGGCGGCGGCGCTCAGCGGCCGCGCCGCGGCGGCGGCGCTCAGCGGCCCTCGAACACCGCCCTGCGCTTCTCCAGGAAGGCCGCCGTGCCCTCCTGCTTGTCGTCGGTCGTGACGGCCATGCCGAACAGGTCGGCCTCGATCTCCAGGCCCTGCGGCAGCGTGACGTCGAGGCCCCGGACGATCGCCTCCTTGGCGAGCCCGAGGGCGATCGGCGCGTTGCGCAGCGTCTGGCGCGCGAGCTCCAGCGCGCCGTCGACGGCGTCGTCGACCACGCGGTTGACGAGCCCCAGCTGCAGCGCCTCGTCGGCCGGCACGTGACGGCCGGTGAGGACGAGGTCGAGTGCGCGGCCCTGGCCGATCAGGCGCGGCAGCCGCTGGGTGCCGCCGTAGCCGGGGATCAGGCCGAGGCCGACCTCGGGCAGGCCCAGCTTCGCGTCGTGGGCGGCGACCCGCAGGTCGCACGCCAGCGCCAGTTCCAACCCGCCGCCGAGCGCGAAGCCGTTGATGGCGGCGATCGTCGGGAAGGGGAGGGCGGCGAGCGTGTTCATCACGTCCTGACCGCCAAGCGAGGCCTCGCGGCCGGCGAACGCGTCGGCGAGCGTGGCCAACTCGGCCACGTCGGCGCCCGCCACGAAGGCCCGGCCCGTGCCGGTGACGACCAACGCCCGCACGTTCACGTCGGCTTCGATGAGGTCGAACGCGGTAGCGAGCTCGAGGAGCAGCTCGGCGTTGAGGGCGTTCAGGGCCTTCGGCCGATCGATCGTGATGAGGGCCACGCCGTCGGCCGACGACAGCGAGAGGTGCTCGAAGGTGGGCTCGTCGCCGAAACCCTGGTCGTTCGCGGCGTCCGTCATGCAGTCCTCCTCGCCGCGCCGGCTGGGTCGGGGGCGGCGTGCAGCGCGACCATCGCGTCGAGCGCCATGCGCGTCATGCGCGCCACCCCGTCGGCGAGCACCGCCGGTGCGGCGAAGCTGGCGTCGCCGATGCGGTTGCTCGCCACCAGCGCGCAGCCGGCGCGGACGCCGCGCAGCTGGGCGATCAGGAACAGGGCGCTGGCCTCCATCTCGATCGCCAGCACGCCGCGCGCGCGCAGCGACCGGGCGTCGTCGGCCGAGGTCGCGTAGAAGGCGTCCTCCGTCTGGATCAGCCCCACGTGCGGGGGCGAGCCGAGCGCGGCGCCGGCGTCGACCAGCGCGCGCGTGACCGCGAAGTCGGCCACCGGCGCGTAGGCCTCGCCGCGCAGGTACTGGCGGGTGGTGCCGTCGTTCGGCACGGCCGCGCTCGCGACGATGAGGTCGCCCGGCTCGATGCCGTCGCCGACCACGCCGGCCGTGCCGACCCGCACCAGTGTGCGCGCGCCGAGCCGCACCAGCTCCTCGGCGACGATCGCCAGGCTGGGGCAGCCCATGCCCGTCGCCTGCACGCTCACGCGCAGGCCGCGGTAACGGCCGGTGAAGCCCAGCAGCTGCCGGTGGTCGTTGTAGCCGACCGGGCCCTCGAGGAACTCGTCGGCGATCCGGCGGGCGCGGTTGGGGTCGCCCGGCAGCAGGACGACGTCGGCGACGGCGCCCGGGTCGGCGTGCAGGTGGAGCTGGCTCATGAGGCCACCATACCCGGCGGGGTGGGCCGTCCGCGGCCAGGGTCCGGCGCGTCGGACCGGCCGGGTTCGCGCCGGCGGGGCGTCGGCGGTCCGCCCGGCGGGCCCGGATGTACACTCGGGTCATGCCGCGCCTCGAGGACGTCCTCGCCGATCTGGCGGCTTTGCCCGGCGCGCGCGCGGCGGCGCTCGCCGGCTTCGACGGGCTGATCGTCGACGAGGCCTTCGCGCCCGGGCGCCCGGCCGCGCGCCGCGCGTCGGTCGCGGACGGCGACGTCGGCGCCGCCGACGCCCTGATCTCGGATTCGAGCGTGCCCGACGCGCTGATGGTGGCGCCCCCGGGCGGCCCCGGCATGTCGGCGCTCGACGGCGCCGTGGTCGAGTTGACCCACGCCTGGAACGGCGTCCGCCGGGCCTGCGCCGACTACCTCGCTGGCGGAGCGGCACGCGAGCTGCTGGTGGTCGCGGAGGGCGGGGCGCTGGTGGCCCAGGTCGTCGCCGGCGCCTGGTTCGTGTTCCTGTGGACCACGCCCGAGGCCGACCTAGAGCACGCCCGCGCCGCGGTGCGCGACGCCGCGTCGGGGCTGGCCGAGGTGGTCGGATGAGCCGCCGCGGGCCGCGGTCCGCGGGCCGCGGGCCGACCGGCGGGGGCGCGGACGTGAGGGAGCTGCTGACCGAGGCGCTGACCGTGCCGGGGGTGGTGGCCGCGGCGGTCATCAACGGCGACGGCGACCTGTTGGGCGCCGATCAGCACGAGGAGCCCGGCTTCGCGGAGGCGGGTTCGCTGCTGGCCGCCGCGCTGGCGGCGTCGAGCGTGCTCGCCGAGTCGCTGGGCGGCGGCCTCGGGCAGGCGGTCCTCGAGTACCGCAGCGGCCCCGTGCTGCTGGCGTTGGCGCCGCAGCCGCCCGAGACGCCGACGCGCGACCGGCGGGTGCTGGCGCTGCGCCTGCGGACGCTGGCCGACCTGGGGCGCGCCCGCTTCGAGCTGCCGCGCCTGCTCACCCGGGTGGCCACCACCTGAGCACCGACGGAGGACCCGCATGGCCGACCCCGACCCCCGCACGCCCAACGCCGGCACCGGTGGCGCCCGCACGCTGAAGCTGGAGATCGACCCGGCCACCGCCAAGGGCGCGTACACCAACGCCGCCCTCGTCACGCACACCGACGACGCCTTCTTCCTCGACTTCGCGCTGGCCTACCCACAGCAGCCCGTTCGCGTGCAGGCGCGGGTGATCACCAGCCCGCAGCACGCCAAGGCCCTGCTGCGCACCCTGGCCGAGAACGTGTCGCGCTACGAGAAGCGCTTCGGCACCATCCCCGAGCGGCCGCTGCCGCCCCGGCCGAGCGAGGACGGGCCCGACATCAGCAACTGAGGCGCGGTCGTCGGCGGGCGCGCCGCCCGGGCCGGGTGGTCCACGCGACGCCACCCGCGCCCCGGCGATGGTTCCATGGCGCCCATGGCCGAGACCGTGGTCGCCTACTTCGACTACCTCTGCCCCTTCGCGTGGCGCGGGGCGGAGGTGGCGGACATGGTGGCGGTGCCGCTGGGGCTGACGTTCGAGTGGCGCCACTTCAGCATCTACCAGGCCGACCATGGGGCCGGCAACGGTTGGCAACTGTGGAACGCCCCCATCGATCACGACGACCCGATGGGGAGTCGGGGACTGCAGCCGTTCCTGGCGAGTTGTGCCGCCCGGCGCCAGGGTCCCGAGGGCTTCGACCGGTTCCGCTTGGGGCTGCTGCGCGCGCGCCACGCCGAGGGTCGGCCGCTCCACCGCACGACCAGCCTGCAGGTGGCCGAGGCCGCGGGGCTCCGCCTGGCGCGCTTCGAGGCCGACCTGGCCGACCCGGAGCTGCGCACCTGCCTCGCCCAGGAGCATCATCAGGGGGCCGTGCGCGACGTGTTCGGCACGCCCACCTTCGCGTTCGTGAGCGGCCACCTGGCGTACTTCCGGGTGCGGGAACTACCGGTCGACGAGGGGGAGGCCGTGCGCCTGTTCGGCGCCTTCCGCGACCTCCTCGAGCGCTACCCCTACCTCGAGACGGTCCGCCGGCCACGGCCGCGGCGCAACTGACGAAACGTCTTCGCGTCCGGCACGTTAGACTCGGCCCGTGCGACCGATACATCTGGTGGGCCACGGTTCGGACGTCGGGCGCGTTCGACCCTTCAACGAGGACTACCACCGCGTGTGGCAGTTCCCCCTGACCCGTGGGACGTTGTACCTGTACGCCGTCGCCGACGGCATGGGCGGCGCCGCGGCGGGCGAGGTGGCCAGCAAGGCCGCCGTCGAGGTGCTCGACGACGCCTTCAGCCTCTACGCCCAGCAGCTCAACAGCGGCGCCCGCGTCGTCAACGTCGGGACGCTGATCGACAAGGCGATGCGGCTGGCCAACCGCCGCGTGTACGCGGCCGCGCAGAGCGAGGGGCGGCAGGGCATGGGCACGACCCTCACGTGCCTGGCCTTCCTCGACGAGCGCGCCTACGTGGGGCACGTCGGCGACTCGCGCGCCTACCTGCTCCGCGGCGGCACCATCTACCAGCTCACCAAGGACCACTCGTGGGTGGAGGAGCAGATCGAGCAGGGGCTGCTCACCCGCCAGGAGGCGGACGAGCACGAGTGGCGCAACCTGATCACGCGCGCCCTCGGGACCCGGACGCAGGTGGTGGCCGATCTCATCGAGAGCGACGTGCAGCCGGGCGACGTGTTCGTTCTCGCCAGCGACGGCCTGCACGGCCAGGTCGGTCCCGAGGAGATCGCCGCCGAGCTCCAGCGGACCCGCGACCGGCAGCACGTCGTCGACTACCTCATCGCGCTCGCCAACGAGCGCGGCGGACCCGACAACATCACCCTCGTCGTCGTGGAGGTGGTCCGGTGACGCTGACATGGTGGGCGCTGCTCGCGGCGGCCCTGCTGCTCGGCTGGCTGCTGTCGCGCCTGCCGACCTGGATCACGCTCGTGCTCCTGGGCCTATCGGTCGTGCTGGCCGGCTACGCCGTCGTGCTCGGCGGCCTGGGGCGGGCCTCCGCGCCGGTCATCGCCTACGCGCTGGCCCTGGGCCTGCTGGTGCCGGCCGCGTCCTTCCTCGTGCGCAGCCCGAGGGTGGCGCCGCCGCGGCGCAGGCCCGCGGGCCGGGCCGAGCGGCGGGTCGACCGCACCCGCCGCAGCGCCACCAAGTCGGGCGGCGGGGTCGAGGTGCCGGCGCTCGGCGAGGGCGTCGACATCCCGGGCTACCAGCTGCTCGAGAAGGTCGGCTCGGGCGGCATGGCCTCGGTGTTCAGGGCGCGGCGCTCGAGCGACGGCCAGGTGGTCGCGCTCAAGGTCCCGATGGAGCAATACGTGGCGGACGCCAAGTTCATCCGCCGCTTCCACCGCGAGGCCGAGGTCGCCCAGCGACTGAACCACGTCAACATCGTGCGCACCTTCGAGCACGGCAGCCTCGGCACCCAGCACTACATGGCGATGGAGTTCGTCGACGGGCGCTCGCTCGAGGGCTACATCGAGGCCGGCGACCTCACCATCGACCTGTCGGTACAGGTGATGGCGCTGGTGGCCGAGGCGCTGCAGCACATCCACCAGGCCGGCATCATCCACCGCGACATCAAGCCCGCCAACGTCATGATCGTCCGCGGCGGCATCAGCGACGGCCCCGCCGGACCGCAGCTCAAGCCCGACGCCGTCAAGCTGATGGACTTCGGGATCGCGGGTGGCCGCGTCCTGTCGCGCCTGACGATGACCGGCGCGCGCGTCGGCACGCCGGTGTACATGTCGCCCGAGCAGGCGCGCGGGCTGCGCATCGACCACCGCTCCGACATCTACTCGCTGGGCCTGGTGTTCTACGAGATGCTGACCGGCCAGACCGCCTTCAAGGGTGGGTACGAGGCCATCGTCCACCAGCAGATCTTCCAGACCCCGCCCCCGCCGCGGCAGCTCAACCTGCGCGTGCCGAAGGCGCTCGACGCGCTCATCATGCGCATGATCGCCAAGGACCCGAGCGAGCGCCCCACGCTCCCCGACGTGCTCGACGCGCTCGACGCCGTCGACCTGCGCGAGACCGGCGACACGCCGCTCACGAGCCGCATCGTGCTCACCGTCGACAGCCGCCAGGGCGTCGTGCGCATCCTCGACACCGAGGGCAACCTGCACGCCCCGATCGGCGACATCGGCGTCGGCGACGGATCGTTCTCGACCGCCCCGGTCGCGGTGGCCGCCGACCGCGACGGCCACCTCTACAGCGCCACCTTCGAGTACCGCGTCGACCACGAGCGCCACCGCATGCTGAGCAAGCGCGCGCCCGACGGGCGGGTGCTGCTCACCTTCGGCGGCTACGGCATGAAGCCGGGGGAGCTCCTGTTCCCGACCTCGATCGCCTGCGCGCCGGACGGGACCGTCCTGGTGCTCGACGGCGAGACGCATCAGGTGCAGCGCTTCACCGGCGAAGGCGACTTCGTGGCCGCCTACGGCGGCCGCGGGCAGGGCCAGGGGACGTTCAACGATCCGCGCATGGTGGCGGCCGGCCCCGACGGCCGGGTGTACGTGCTCGACTACGGCAACCGCCAAGTCCAGCGCCTAAGCGCCGAAGGTCGCTACGAGACCCGTTGGGCGTTCCGCATCGGCGCGGACCAGCCGGGCATGCGCATCATCGACGGCTTCCACGTCGACGCGCACGGCACGCTCTTCGTCAGCGACGCCACCGCCGGCAAGGTGCGCACCGTGACGGCCGACGGCAAGCTCGGCCCCGCCTTCGTGTTGGAGAAGCTCCAGGGCGAGGGCAGCGACGCCCTGCTCGACCTCGGCACCGACGAGCACCGCCACCTCTTCGCCGCGCGCCGCGGCGGCCACCTGATCCGCCGGTTCGACCCGCAGGGTCAGTTGGTCGACACGATCGAGACCTACGCGCCGATCGTGCACATGCTGCTTGACGTTGTGCGTCGGTGAGGCGGCTCTGCCGCCTCACCGACGCCTGGCAGTTCGCGGCCTGCGGCCGCGAACTGCGGTGCGTTTCGCCGGTGGCGCCGCCTGACCGACGCCTGGCGGTTCGCGGCCTGCGGCCGCGAACTGCGGTGCGTATGGTCGGCAAGCGGGTGAGCCGACCGCTCAGGCCCCGAACAGCCGGAACAGCGCCTGGATCGTCCCCAGGATGAGGTTGGCGAAGAAGCGCTGGACCGCGCCCAGGATGCCGGTGTAGCTCAGCACCAGGAAGATGACGATGAAGCCGATGAAGCCGAACTGGGCGACCTGCTGGATCAGCCGGCGCACCTGGGGGGAGCCCCACGCCAGCGCCGCGCGGGCGCCGTCGAGCGGGAAGACGGGGAACAGGTTCACCACCGCGTGCAAGATGGCGACGTTGCCGGCCACCACGAACGCGCCCACCAGCGAGCTGCCGCCGCCCATGGTGTTGAACGCCACGGCCAGGAACCACACCACGGTGGCGACCAGCAGGTAGGAGGCGGGGCCGGCGTACCAGACGATCGCCTCCGCGCGGCCGCGGCCGGGGTAGTTGCGGGCGTTGACGGGCACCTGCTTCGGCCAGCCGAAGCCCAAGAGCAGCAGGAAGAACGCGCCCATGGGCTCGAGGTGCGTCTGCGGGTCGAAGCGCCCGAAGCCCTGGTAGGTGGGCGTCAGGTCGCCGTAGCGGCGCGCCACCCAGGCCTGGACCATGTTGTGGAAGATCAGCGCCATGACCATGATCAGGCTGGCGATGATCAGGATGGTGGGGTCTTGGAAGTAGCGGAGCAGCATGCGGGGTTCCTCAGGGGGGGATGGGCGCGGGGGTCTCGTCGTCGGCGGCCGGTTCGGCGCCCGCCGGTCCGGCGGCAGCCTCGGTCACCAGGCGCCGGGCCAGCTCAAGCTCTTCGGCGAAGCCGCGCACGCGGCCGGCCGCGCGCTCGTCGTCGATGCGCGCCAGCACGCGGCCCACCAGGGGCCCCGGCGCGAGTCCCAAAGATACCACGTCCCTGCCGCGCACCTTGGGCTCGGGCGGGGCGTGGTCGTAGGCCGTGACCGCCTCCGCGTGGCCCGGCTCGAGCGCCGCCAGGGCGCGGCGCGCGGCGGGCTCGAGGGCCCCCAGGGTGGCGTCGGTCAGCGGCGGGGGGGTGACGCGGGCGGCGATGATCCGCGAGCGCTGCTGGGCGAGCCGCTTGGTCCAGTGGAAGCGCTCGATGGCGGCGGCCGCCGCCGCGTCGGGGGTGGCGGCCAGCAGCACGAGTAGGTAGGCGGTGGGGTCGGCCCGGTCGGGGTCGGCGGCCGTCTCGGCCGGGCGCGCGCCGGGCGCGCCGCGCGTGCGCGCGCGCGCGGCCGACGGGTCGCCGGTGCCGGGCACCTCGCGCCCGAGGGGCACCTCGCGCGTGCGCTGGGCGCTCCGCTCGCCGCGCCGCGCCCGCTCCAGGCGCGCCTCGTCGAGCCGGGCCGTGGCCGCCTCCTCGTGGCGCAGGCCGTACAGGCCCGAGAGTGCCCCGAGCGCGTCGAGCTGACGGAGCGCCGGCGCGACGCGCGCCTCCGCCAGGGTGATCTCGAGCTCGGCCCGCAGCCGCTGGCCCGAGACGTTGGCGACCACCGCCGGCCGCAGCGCCGCCTGCGCCTTGGCGACGGCGTCGCCGTCGAAGCGCAGGCCCAGCCGTCCGGCGAGGCGGGCGCCGCGCACGAGCCGGGTGGGGTCCTCCACGAACGACAGCGGGTGCAGCACCCGCAGCCGGCGCGCGAGCAGGTCGGCGTGCCCGCCGAACGGGTCGATCAGCTCGGGCGGCTCCGGGTGGACGCGCACCGCCAGCGCGTTGACGGTGAAGTCGCGTCGCGCCAGGTCGGCCGCCAGGTCGCCCTCGCGCACGCTGGGCAGGGCGCCGGGGTAGTCGTACGCCTCCGCGCGGGCGCCGGCCAGGTCGACCACCAGGCCGTTCGGCAGCGTGACGGTGGCGGTGCCGAACGCCGGGTGGATGGCGAGGCTGCCGCCCAACCGCGCGTGCAGGGCGGTCGCCAGGTCGGCCGCCGCGGCGCCTTCCACCAGCAGGTCGAGGTCGACGTAGCCGAAGCCGAGGAGGCCGTCGCGCACGGTGCCGCCGACCAGGTAGAGGCGCGCGCCCCGCGCCAGCGCCGCCGCGGTGTCGAGCAGCTCGCGCGCGCCCTCCGGCAGCGACGCCCACACGTGCTCGGCCGGCGCCCGCCGGCTCGGCCGCGGGTGGCGCGCGCGCACCAGGTCGGTGCGGGTGACGATGCCCACCAGCGCCTCGCCCACCACGATCGGCACCCGGCCCACGTCGTGCTCCAGCACGATGCTCTCGAGCTCGCGCAGGGTGGCGTCCGGGGTGGCGGTCAGCGCCGGGCGGGTCATGAACCCCGACACGGCGGCGTCGCCGAGGTCGTGGCGCAGTGCGTGCTCGATGTCGCGCCGGCTGATCACGCCCAGCAGGCGCCCGGCCTCGTCGACGACCGGCATGCCGTTGTGGCGGTGGCGCGCGAGCGCCTGCCGCGCCTCGGCCACGCGGGCGTCGGCGCGCACCGTCACCACCGGGCTGCTCATGATGTCGCGCGCCCGCACCGGCGGGCTGATGCAGGCCGGCAACTCGACCAGGATGCGGGCGAACGCGGCGCTCGGGTCGAGGGTGGTGCGCGCGAACGCGGCGCGGGCGTGCCCACCGCCGCCGAGTGCCCGCTGCAGGGCGGCGCCGACGTCGACGTGGGCGTCGGCGCGGGCGAACACCAGGGTCTTGCCGTCCATGCGCGCCAGGACCAGGGCCGCGTCGGCGGCCGCGGAGGCCAGCAGGTCGCCGGCGATGGCGCTGGCGCCGTGGGTGTACCCGTGGCTGCGCAGCCAGCCGACCGCGACGCGCCGGCCGGCCACCTCGTGCAGGTCGGCCTCGGCCACCACTCGGTCGCGGGCGGCGCGCAGCTCCGGCGGGGTGCCGCCGCTGCGGAAGCGGCGCAGGAGGTCGAGGTTGGCGCCCTGCGTCAGCAGCCAGGCGGCCGCGCGGTGGTCGTCGGGGCGGACGTGGTCGAAGGTCAGGTCGCCGGTGTCCTCGTGCAGGCCCAGCAGCGCCAGCGTGGCCAGCGGCGGCGGCAGCGTTACGTTCTCGGCCTCGAGGCGGCGCGCCAGCAGCGTGACCGTGGCGCCGACGTCCTCGCTGAGGCCGGTCGCGCCGGGGATGGGATCGGTCGGCTCGGGGTGGTGGTCGAAGACGGCGATCGGCACCTGGCCGACCAGCGCGCCGAAGCGCCCCAGGCGCGTGCGGTCGGCCGTGTCCACCACCACCAGGGCGGTGACCTCGGCGAGGTCGACGCGCTCGGCCACCACCAGCGGCACGTGGTCGCGGTAGAGGCGCAGCAGCTCGTCGACGTTGCCCTCGAGCTGGCCCGAGAGCGCCCCGACCGCGCCCGGGTAGAGCACGGTGGCGAGCGCGACGCTCGCCAGCGCGTCGAAGTCGGGCTGCTCGTGGGTGACGACCAGGCGCACGGCGGCCGGCGTCAGCCCGCCGGCAGGGCGCTCAGGGCCACGAGGTCGTCGGGGTCGAGCCCGTCGACGAAGGCGACGAGCAGGTCGATGACGTGCGCCACGTCGGCCAGGTCGACCATCTCGTTGGGCGAGTGCATGTAGCGGTTGGGGACCGACACCACCGCGGTCGGCACCCCGCCGCGGGCGTAGGCGAGGTGGTCGGCGTCGGTGCCGGTGCCGCGCGGGGTGAAGCCGAGGGTGACGGGGATGCCGTTCGCCTCGGCCAGGGTGCGCAGCCGTTCGAGCAGGCCGCGGTGGGCGTAGGAGCCGACGGAGAGGTCGGCGCCCTTGCCCAGGCCCGTCTCGCCGTGCTGCTTCTTCTCCAGGCCGGGGGTGTCGATCGCGTGGGTGACGTCGACGGCGACGGCCACGTCGGGCCGGGCGCGGACGGCGGCCACGCGCGCGCCGATGCCGCCGATCTCCTCCTGCACGGTCGCGACGGCGGTGACGCCGGCGGGCCCGCGGCTGCGCCGCGCCACCTCGAGCGCCACGTAGGCGCCGATGCGGTCGTCGAGCGCCTTGCTGACCAGGCGGCCGTTCAGCAGCTCGACCACCGGCTGCGCGATCACCGCGGCGTCGCCGGCGGCCACGTGCCGCTGGGCGTCGGCGCGGTCGCGGGCGCCGACGTCGATCCACAGGTCGGTGAGCTTGACGGGCTTGGTCTTGTCGGCCTCGTCGAGCAGGTGGGCAGGCTTGCGGCCCACCACGCCGAGCACGTCGCCGCCGCGGCCCATGATGGTGACGCGCTGCCCGATGAGCTGCAGCGGGTCCCAGCCGCCCAGGCCGGTGACGTAGAGGAAGCCCTCGTCGTCGACGTGGGTGACGAGCAGGCCGATCTCGTCGACGTGTCCGGCGATCAGCACGTGCGGGCGTGCACCGGCACGCACGGTGGCGTAGACGGAGCCGTAGGCGTCGACCTCGACGGCGTCGGCGAAGCCGCGGGCGGCGTCGGCGAACACCCGCGCGGGGCGGCCCTCGAAGCCGGTGGGGCCGGCGGCGGTCAGCAGGGCGTGCAGCAGGTCGCGGTCGATGGCCATGGGCTCAGCGTACCCGGCGGCGCGGGCCCGGTACCGCCGGGTCGCGCGGCCGCCGCGGGTTCACGGCGCGGGCCGGCCGCGCGGAGCCACCGCGCGGGCCCGGCGTGCGGGCCCGCGGTGCGGGGCGCGCCGGTCAGGCGGTCGCCAGCGACCGCGCCCACGCCCGCGCGCGGTCGGTCTCGCCCTCGCGCAGCGGGCCCTCCTTGTCCTCCACGACGAAGCCCGCGGCCGGCCCGGCGACCTCGCCGCCGGCCCGCGCCAGTCGCTTCTGGATCGGCTCGGCCGCGTAGCCGAGGAGACGCACCATGAGCGTGAGGAGGCGGTTGCCCACCTTGGCCACGTCGATGCGGGTGTCGAACGCGGCCACCCGCACGCCGGCGAGCTTGCCCGGTGGGAGCGTCTTGAGCCACGCCTGCGTGCCAAGGCTGGGGCGGAAGGCGCGGGTGGCCGAGCCGACGACCAGCAGCTCGACACCGTCGAGGTGGTGCGGCTCCACCTCGGCGACGCGCAGCGCGCGGGCCGGTCCCGCGCCCTGAAGCGCCTCGGCGATGGCGCGGGCCACCACCTCGGTGTTGCCGAAGAACGACTCGAAGACCACCAGCGAGGTCATCGCGGGCCTCGCCTCAGCTGGGCTTGCGCCGGTAGAGGAGCGCCACGCCGGCCGCGATCAGCAGCAGCGGCACCACCCACGAGCCCAGCGGGCCGGGCCGGCCGCCGAGCCCGATCACGAACTCGAAGAACACCCCGAAGCCGGCGAACAGCGCCAGGCCGATCATGAGGATGCGGGCGCCGTCCTCCATCTCCTTGTCGCGTAGCGCCAGGCTGCCGTACAGCCAGGTGCCGACGCCCACCGAGGCGACGATCAGGCCCCAGGCGTAGGCCCAGGTGTCGAAGCGGCCGGTGACGTTCTGGACGAACAGGATCAGGCCGACCATGGTGACGATGCTGCCCGGGACGGCGAGGCCCGACGCCTCGCGGCCGCCCAGGAACGCCCACGCCAGCAGCGCGATGCCCGGCGCCATGACGAACAGCGGCCACAGCGCCGCGCCGAGGTCGACGAAGCGGCCGAGCAGGAAGATCGCCCCGAGGGCGATGAGGACGATGCCGACGCCACGCTGACGGTTCATGCGGACCTCCCAGGCAACCGACCGCCGAAGGTGGTCGGTTGCACACCATCATGCGCCGTGGGGCGGGGTGGGGTCGCGGATGCGGTGCCCGTAGGTCATGCCGTGTGGCTTGCGGCGTTGACGGCCGTAAGGATTCTCCTTACGCTTGGCGGGGAGGGGGAACCGCATGATCACCAGCCGGCTCTCCAGCAAGGCGCAGACGACGATTCCGCGGCCGGTCCGGGTAGCGCTCGGATTGACCGAAGGCGACACCTTGGTCTACGAGCTCGTCGACGGGCAGGTGGTGCTGCGGCGGCTCGGACCGCACGCCTCCGAAGATCCGTTCGCGCACTTCGACGAATGGGACGGAGAAGCGGATTCGGTGGCCTATGCCGATCTTTGAACGCGGCGACGTCGTGCGGGTGCCCTTCCCCTACACCGATCGGCCCGTGCGGCAGCACCGACCGGCTCTGGTATTGGCCACGCCCGGGGCGGCGGATGCTGATCGAGGGGACGCCGTCGAGTTGGTCTGGGTCCTCATGATCACCAGCGCGACGAACCGGTGGTGGCCGGACGACGTCGAAGTCGAATCCGGCCGCGCCAACACGGGGTTGCCGGTCCCCTCCATCGTCCGGACCCGCAAGATCGCGACCATCGACGCCGCACACGCCGAGCGAATCGGCAACGTGTCGTCCGCAACCCTGAGACTCGTCACCGAACGCGTCCAAGCTTGGCTTGCTGGATGACGGGCGCCGTCCGGATCGCGGCCCCTCGACGCCTCAACGTCGTGTCGTTCTCGTACGCGCGCGCGCCAGCTGCGCCACCGCCGCCCTCGCGTGCGGCAGGCCGTTCTCGATGAAGACGTCGCTGGTGCGGCCGCCCTGGCCGGCGGAGCCGATGGCGTAGAGGCCGGGGACGGTGGTCTCGCGCGTCGCGGGGTCGACGGTGGCGACGCCCGTCGTCGGGTCGACCTCGGCGCCCGCGCCGAGGAGCAGCGCCGGGTCCGCGCGGTAGCCGAGCAGCAGCAGGACGCGGTCGGCGGGGAGCTCGAGGCGTTCGGCCGGTCCGTCCGGCGGCGTGCGTTCGATCGCCACGTGGGTGGGGGTGATCGCGCGGACGTGGGCATCGAAC
>Ga0209498_1000835_pt1 | contig 19081 bp, 16 predicted proteins | sample WalLakDeSediment_FD_184131 | JGI IMG/M metagenome (GOLD analysis project Ga0209498, IMG submission 184131) | Lake sediment microbial communities from Walker lake, Nevada to study Microbial Dark Matter (Phase II) - Walker Lake 11/02/13 Deep... | ecosystem: Environmental > Aquatic > Freshwater >... | reverse complement strand
GCGGGTCGCGTTCTCGGCGAGCGCCTCGTGCGACTGGAGCGCGATTGGGCAACGCAGTGCGAGGCGCGACGGCAGGCCCTGCGGACCGAGTTCGAGGCGATCCGCGCCGAGACGGAGGCGTTGCCGCCCGGCGTGGACTCCGTCGATCTGCGACATGCGCTCATCGTCGCACTCGACCTGCTCGAGCAGACGCTCCCGGCAGCCGAGGACATCGCGATCGTCCGCGAACTGCACGCAACCGCGCTCGCCCAGAGCGAACGGCTCGAACGCGAGCGACAGGAGCGCTCCGGGCGCTGGCAGGATCAGCGCCTGCAGATCGCCGCGGTGCGCGGCCGGCTCGATGCGGCGTGGCGCGACACGCAGGGAGAGCCGCGGCTGCGCCGCGCCCGGGAACACCTGCAGGCGGCGCTGGCGACGCTGCAGGAGGACGCCATCGCCGAGGAGCAGGGCGCGATCCTGCTCGAAACGGCATTGGACGCGGAGGCCGCCTGGCAGCGCGCCGTGGCCGAGACCAGCGACGACCAGACGGCCCGCCAGCTGGCCCTGGTGCGGTCGTTGAGCGCGCGCATTGCCCAGTTGCCCGACCTCCCCGGTCTGCGTGCCCGCACGAGGGCGGTCCGTGCAGAGGTCGAGGCGCTCGACGCGGAAGGCGTGATCGACGACGCGCGCCTCCATGCGCTGACGCATCTGGTGGAGCAGCTGAGCGCCGATGCCCGGTCCGCCGTCGCGAGGCGCCTCGACGAGATCGCCCGCGAGGCGGGCGAACCGGCTCCGGAGGCGCTCCTGCACGTGCTGCAGGCCGCCGCCCGCCAGTTCGACGAGGGTGGCTTCCCCGACCTCGACGAGGTGGAGCGCGAGGTCGCGCTCACGCATGACGTGCGTCGGGCCGCGTTACGGCGTCGCTACCTGCGGGCGCGGCAAGAGGCCCAGCGCCTCGCCGAAGCAGGGGTGGATTCGGCGGTAGGGCTGATGGACCTCGTCAGCGCCGCCCGCGCGGCCGTCGAGTCCGACGAAGGTGCCGCCGGCGCGATCGACGACCTGGAACTGCGGACCCGCCAGGTCGAGAGCGAGGTCGCATCGCGCCTGGAGGGCTTCGAGGCACGCCTTGACGCCGCCCTGGGCGCGTTCCAGACGGTGGCTCGGCTCAACAACGACGACGTGGCCGCGGTGCGCCGCGTCCTCATGCACCTCGACGACCAGCGCGACGCGGTCGGCCGCGTGTCGCCGGGCCTCCAGGCCCAGCTGGTCTCTTCCCTGACCGAGGCCGAGGGGACGCTGCGGCACCTCGAAGCGGCGTTCGAGGCGACCCGGGCGGTCGCCGATCAACTGGTCAGTGGCGGCCATCTCGACGACCTCCTCGGCGCCTTCGACAGCTTGTTCGACACGCCCGCACCCGATGCCCATCGCGCACTCGGGGCCGGGGCGCCGGCGCCCGAGGTGGCGGCGTGGCTCGACCGCTACCTAGAGTCCGACGACGTCGCTGGGGCGGTCCTGCTGAGCCCAGCGGGCCGGCTGCTCGCCGGCCGGGTCCCGGCAGACGTCGACCTGGTCGCGGTCGGCGCCGCGCTCGGCGCGACCCTGGAAGCATGGGGGGCGCTCGGCGAACGCATGGGGGACGAGGCGCCGGACCTCGCGCAGATCGAGATCGGTGGCAGGCCGACGTGGTTGGCGCCGCTCGACGACCATGGGTGTGCACTGGTTTGGAGCCGCCGCGCCGCCCCCAGCACCGGCCTTGACTCCCGCCTGCGCGGCGACCTTCGCGAGCTCTTGGGGATGCTGCGCGGCCCCGGGGACCCGTCCCAGTCGACGGACGAACCGAACGCGAACACCCCCGAGGGCTGAACGGTGGAGCTTCCCGACCTGGAGGCGACCCGCTCCCTGGCACGCCGCACCGCTGCCGTGCTCCCCGCGGGCCAGCTGCTGCTGATCTCCGGCCCCCTCGGCGCTGGCAAGACCACCTTCGTGGCCGCCCTGGCCGAGGCGCTGGGAAGCTCTGCTAACGTCACCAGCCCGACGTACACACTCGTTCACGAGTACCCGACGCCTAATGGACCGCTCGTGCACGTCGACGCCTATCGCCTCGACGCGTCGGTCGACATCGACGCGGCCCTCGACCTCGACGCCTACCTCGACCGCGCGCGGGCCGTGGTGGTGGAGTGGGGCGACCGGCTGCTCGCCGCCCATCCTGAGGCTTGGCACCTGAGCCTGACCCGGGTCGGAGATGCACGCAGCGCCCGCTGGAGCCCCGGGCGGGGACCCTGGTGACGGGCCCGCGGCTCGGGATCGACACGGCGACGCCGTTCTTGGCACTCGCGCTGTGGTGGCCTGGCAGCGGGCGGATCGCCCGCGCGGCATGGCGGCTCGACCGCCGGCTCGCCGGCGACCTCGTACCCCTCGTGGACCGCTTCCTCGTCGAGCACGAGGTCGCCCCCGCCGACCTCGGTGGCATCGGCGTCGGCGTCGGCCCCGGTTCGTACACCGGGGCCCGCGTGGGGGTCGCGTGGGCGACCGCCGCTGGCCGCGCCCTCGACATCCCGGTGGTGGGCGGCGACACCCTCGCTGCCAGGGCACGGGCCTGTCTGGGGCCCGGCACGCGCGGCGCGGTGGCCGTCGAAGCGCGTCGGGCCGAGGCGTGGTTGGAGACGTGGGCCATGGCGGTCGACGGCCGGGGCGTGGTCGTGGTCGGCCGTCGACGGGCGAAGATCGCGGACCTCCCACAGGACGCAGCGGCGAGCCTGGGGGTCGCTCCCGATGCAGCCCTTCACGCTTGGCGGGTCGACGCCTTCGACGCGGCGCCGCCCGCCGTGCGTTACGAGGCGATCCCGTGACGGTGAAGCCCCAGCCGGCGGGTGGCGGCCGAGGGGGTAGGTATACTGCCGCGCGGGGTGGCGGACCCACCGCTCGCGAACCGCGAACCCGTTCCCGTGGCACGACCGCCACGCACCGCCGCCGAACCGGGGCGCACCCCGTCTGGAGCTGATGGCTGATGAGATTCTGGCAGGAGATCGGCGTGGATCTGGGGACGGCCACCGTCCTCATCTACGTCAAGGGCAAGGGCATCATGCTCCGCGAGCCCTCGGTGATCGCGATGGTGCGCGACACCAACGAGGTCAAGGCGGTCGGTGACGAGGCGTACCGCATGCTCGGCCGCACGCCGGGCAACATCGTTGCCGTGCGACCCATGCGCGACGGCGTGATCGCCGACTACGACCTGACCGAGAAGATGCTCAAGGCCTTCGTGCGCCGGGTGGTCACCGGGGCCGGGCGCTGGTTCAAGCCGAACATCATGGTCTGCGTCCCCTCTGGCGTCACCGAGGTCGAGCGCCGGGCGGTGCTGCAGGCCACCCGCGAGGTCGGTGCCCGCAAGGCCTTCCTGATCGAGGAGCCGCTGGCCGCAGCGATCGGCGCCGGGGTGCGGATCGCCGAGCCGACGGGGTCGATGATCGTCGACATCGGCGGCGGGACGACCGACGTCGCGATCATCAGCCTGGGGGGCATCGTCGTCTCGGAGTCGCTGCGCATCGCCGGCAACGAGTTCGACGAGGCGATCATCCGGCACATCCGCCACAAGGAGAACCTGCTGATCGGCGATCGAACCGCCGAAGAGGTGAAGATGAAGGTCGGGGCGGCCACCGTGGCGCGTCCCGAGGACGTCCGCGAGATCGAGGTACGCGGCCGCGACCTGATCAACGGCCTCCCCAAGACGATCCGCGTCACCACCGAGGACACCGTCGAGGCGCTCAAGGAGCCCGTCCAGAAGATCGCGGACGGCGTCCGGCGGGTGCTGGAGATGGCGCCGCCGGAACTCGTCTCCGACGTCATCGACCGCGGGATCATCATGACCGGCGGCGGATCGCTGCTCAAGAACTTCGACGAGTTGCTGCGGCAGAGCACCGGGATCCCGGTGTCGGTGGCCGAGAACCCGATGGACTGCGTCGCCCTCGGAACGGGCCAGGCGCTGGACATGATCCCCGTCCTGCAGGACGCACTCATCTCGGACACCTTCCTGCGGCGATGAGGCGCTGGCGACCGGGACCGGCGCTCGGACTGGTTCTGGTCGTCGCCGCACTGCTGGCACCACCGGCAAGCGCCCAACCGACGGCTGGACTGCCGGCCTTCCCGCTCGACGATCTGACCCCCGGCCTCTTCGGCTACGGCCTCACCGAGGGTCCGGGCGGCGTCGAACGCTTCGACGTCGAGGTCATCGCGCGCCAGGACGGGTTCGGACTCGGCTTCCCGCTGATCCTGGTGCGCGCCAGTGGACCGCTGATCGACGCCGCCGGCGGTGTGGCTGCGGGCATGAGCGGCAGCCCGGTCCTGCTCCCCTACGGCGAGCGCGAGGCGCTGCTGGGCGCGATCGGCTACACCTTCGCCGACGCGCCGGGCGGCCTCGCGTTGGTCACCCCGATCGGGGCCATGCGCGCGCAGGGCTGGGCCACGTCATCCTCGCGGGTCGGCGGCGACGGCGCGACCGCAGCGGCCCTGGCCGCTGCGGGCATCGTACCCGTCGCCACCCCGGTCCTGGTCGCCGGTCTCGGTGCGCGCGCCCTGGCGTTCATGGAGCGCGAACTCCTCTCGGACGCCTTCCACGGCGTCCAGCTGCTGCCCGGCGGCGGCTCGGCGACGGAGATCACCGGCCGGATCGAGCCGGGCTCGGCCATCGCCGTCGCGTGGGTGCGCGGCGACGTCGAGATCGCCGCCGTGGGCACGGTCACGGAGCTCGCGGCCGACCGCCTCCTCGCCTTCGGCCACCCATTGCTGGGCACGGGGCCGGTCGACTGGCCCCTGGTGTCGGCGCAGGTCACGGCCCTGGTCCCCCAGCGGCGGGTACCGTTCAAGCTGGCCAACACCGGCGACACCGTGGTGGGCCGCATCGATCAGGACCGCACCGCCGCGGTCGGCGGGCGACTGACCGAACGGCCCGACCTGCTCCCGATCACCCTGAGCGTCGCCGCCACCAACGCCGCCGGCATCGACGAGACCACCACCCTGCGCTTCGAGGTCGTCCGCGATCCAGAGCTGTGGCCGGCGCTGGTCGCCGTCGCGACGCTAGAGGCGCTCGACCGCATCCGCGAGCGCTCCGGCGCCGGGACCGCGACGGTCCACTGGGACGTCACCCTGCGCGACGGACCTGGCCTGCGCATGTCCGAGACGGTCGTCCATGCAGCGGACGTGGCGACCGCAGCTGCCCGCCTCACCGCCGCGCCGCTGGCGCTGCTGGCGCAGAACCCGTTCCAGGACCCGGGCGTCGCGCGGGTCTCGCTGCTGATGCGGGTCGAGGACCAACGGCGCGACGTCGAGGTGCGCCAGGCCGTCAGCGAGGCGATCGAGCCGGTGGCGGGCGCCGTCGTCCCGCTCTTCCTCCGCCTGCAGCCGTGGCGGCGCGCGGGCGAGGTGCTCGCACTCGACGTGCGCTGGCCGGAGGACCTGACGGGCGGCGTCGAGCTCGTCGTCCGCGGGGCCACGTGGCCCAGGGAGCCCGGCGCCGATGAGCCCCCCGACCCGGACGACGCCCCGCTCACCTTCGACGAACTGCTGGTGTTCCTGCGCGAGCGTCCGCGTGGGGGCGACCTGGTGGTAGAGGCCCGGGCGGACGGCGGCAACTGGCAGTTGCTCGAGCGCGTGGCCATCCCAGGCTTCGTGACCGGCCGCGTGCAGCTGTGGTTCGACGTGGCCGCCCCGGAGGCTTCTGGGGCGCACCAGGAGGTTGAGGAACCATGAGTGAGCCGCCCCCCCTGACGGGCGCCGAGGCGCGCGACCTGCTGCCCGCCCGTGTCGAAGGACGTGACGTGGTCGTCCGGCGGTTGTGGGACGCTGCGGCGCCTCCAGCGCCGGCGGCGCCTCCAGCGCCGGCGGCGCCTCCAGCGCCGGCGGCGCCTCCAGCGCCGGCGGACAGCGCCGGGGTGGCGGACACCGTCGTGGTCCTCCCACGCCTCGACGCCGAAACCTGGGAGCGCTGGCGCGGCGCCGGCGTCGCCGCCGTGGTGGCGCCGGAGGCCGACGTCGACGCGCTGCCGCAGGCGCGACCGGACGACGCCGCCCGCTGGGCGGTCCGTGACACCCGCTTGGCGCTCGCCCGCCTGTCCCGGCGGCTCGACCCGCGCCCGCCTGCAGCCGTCGAGGGTGTCCACCCCACGGCGGTCGTCCATCCCAGCGCGCGCGTGGGCGCCCGCGTCGCAGTCGGACCACTCGCGGCCGTCGCGGCCGACGCCGTGCTCGAAGACGACGTGGTGATCGGCGCCGGCGCCAGCGTCGGTGCGGGAGCGCGCATCGGCGCCGCGTCCGTGCTGCGCGAACGCGTCACCGTGGCGGACGGCGTCGTGGTGGGCCGCCGCTGCTGGCTGCATCCCGGGGCCGTCGTCGGCAGCGACGGATTTGGCTTCGCCGGGGGGCCGCGGGGCGCCGAGCGCATCCACCATCATGGGACGGTCGTCCTGGGTGACGACGTCGAGGTAGGCGCCAACAGCTGCATCGACCGCGCGACGCTCGGCGCCACCGTGATCGGTCCCCGCAGCAAGATCGACAACCTGGTCCAGATCGGTCACAACGTCCGCATCGGCAGCGACGTGCTCATCGCCGGGCAGGTCGGTATCGCGGGGTCGACGGCGATCGGAGACCGGGTCGTCATCGGCGGAGCGGCCGGCGTGACCGACCACGTCGAGATCGGCGACGACGCCCGGATCGGTGGTGGCGCGGGCGTCACCAAGAACGTGCCTGCGGGCGAGGCCTGGGGAGGCTTCCCGGCGCAGCCGCTGCGTCGCTGGGCGCGCGAACGCTACCTGATCAACCGCCTCGAGGCGATCTGGGCCTTCGTCAAGGGGCGCGCTTGAGTCGGCCCCTGGAGGGCACCGGCATCCACGGCGGACGAACATCGCGGGTGTGGTTGCACCGCGACCCTGGGCCCCTTCGTTTCCGAGTCCGGGACACCATCATCGTCGCCGACCTCTCCCACGTCGTGGCCACCGAACGCTGCACGGTCCTCGGTGGCGGCGGTGCCCGCGTGGCGGTCGTAGAGCACCTGCTGGCCGCATGCCATGCGCTCGGCTTCTGGTCGCAGCTCCTGATCGAGGTGGACGGCGACGAACTGCCGATCCTCGACGGTTCCGCCGAGCCGTGGGCCGCGGCCCTTGGCACCCTGGGCTCGCCGCCGCCGCCGCCCGCGCCGTGGACCGTCGAGCGCGCCATCCGCTGGCGCTCGGGAGCGGACGGCGCCGCCAGTGAAGTCGACATCACGCCGGGAGCCGCCGCATTGGAGGTGTCGATCGCCTTCGAGCACCCCGCGATCGGTCGGCAGCGCTGGCACGGCGAACCGGCCGACTACCGGGACCTGCTGCCGGCCCGGACCTTCGGCTTCGCACACGAGTTGGCCGCGCTGCAGGCGCGCGGCTTGGCCGAGGGAGCCCGGCAGGGTAGTGGTATCCTCTTCACGGACGAGGGCACCTCGGAGCCGCTGCGTGCGCCGGACGAGCCGGTTCGGCACAAGGCGCTCGACGCGATCGGCGACCTCGCCCTCCTCGGCCGTCCGCTCGGCGGCCGCGTGAGGATCCACCGGGGTTCGCACCTCGCCCACGTCTCCGCCATGCTTCAGTTCCTCGCCTCCCACCCCCCGCTGCGCCTGGACGCCGAGGCATGAACCGGCCACTGCGCGTCGCCGTGGTGGGCGTCGGCGTGATGGGTCGCCACCACGCGAACGTCTACCGCATGCTGCCCGACGCCGAACTGGTGGGCATCGTCGAACCCGACGCGCGCCGCCGCCGCGACGCCGAGCTGCAGTTCGGCTGCCCGGTGTTCGCGGACACCGAGGCGCTGCTTGCCTCGACGCACCTCGACGCAGCCAGCATCGCCGCACCGACGACGGTGCACCACACGCTCACCGAACAGCTCCTGGCCGCCGGCGTGCACGCCCTGGTCGAGAAGCCCGTGGCGACGCGGGTGGACGACGCGCGGCGGCTGGCCGCCATGTCGCGCGATCGCGGCCTGATCCTGCAGGTGGGGCACATCACCCGCTTCTTTCGCGCCGTCGAGCGCCTGCGCGCCGAGGTCGACCGGCCCTACCTGATCGAAGCCCGCCGGCTCTCCCCCAACGGCCGCATCCAGGACGTCGGCGTGGTGCTCGACCTGATGATCCACGACATCGACATCGTCCTCGGGCTCGTGCGTCAACCGGTCGTCGATGTCGCCGTGGCCGGCCACACGGTCGGCGACGGACCGCACGAGGACATGTGCGCCGCCCAGGTGCGCTTTGCCGACGGCTGCGTGGCGCGCTTCCTGGCGAGCCGCGTGGCGCCGGACGCCGAGCGGAGCCTGGTCGTCGCCGAGGCCCAGCGAACCTTCCGCCTCGACTTCGCGAAGGACCCGCATACCGAGATGACGGTGTACCGGCCCGCGCCGACCGAGGGGGGCGACGGCCCACAGAGCCGGAACGGCGCCGCGCACGACGACGACGTCGGCTCGGGAACGGCGAGCCTCACCAGCCACATCCTGGTCGACCGGCACGTCGTGTTCGAGGACAACCCCCTCAAGAAGCAGCTCGCCCACTTCATCGCGCGCATCCGCGGTGCGGCCGACCCGATCGGCACGCTCGAGGACGACATCGGCTCGCTGTCGCTGGCGCAGGAGCTGTTGACGCGGCTGCAGCAGCAGCGTGGCGCGCCGGCGCCGGTCGCCGCGGCGCTGGGCCTTGCGTCGGCGCGCGCCTTGGAACCGGCGCGCTGAGCCGAGCGGTAGACTCTTCGCCATGGTCGATATCCGCGCGATCCTGCCGCACCGCTACCCGTTCCTGATGGTCGACGCCTTCGTCTCCCAGTCGGGCGACGCGTTCGAGTGCATCAAGAACGTGAGCTTCAACGAGCCCTGGGTGATCGGGCACTTTCCGCAGGAGCCGGTGATGCCCGGCGTGCTGATCGTCGAGGCGCTGGCCCAGGCCGCCGCCGTCGGCCTGCACGTGCGCGAGGGGCACGAAGAGCCACGCGTGGGCTACCTGGCCACGATCGAGCGCGCGCGCTTCCGCCGGAAGGTCGTTCCCGGCGACACACTGCGGCTGACCGGGACGATCACCCGCTTCCGACGCGGCTTCTGCACCGTGGAGAGCGTCGCCCTCGTCGGCGACGCGGTGGCCGCCGAGGCCACCCTGTCGTTCGTGTTCTCGGGCTGAGGGCCGGCGTGTCCGCCGAACCCCACGTCCACCCCCAAGCCGCCGTCGACCCGAACGCCGTTCTCGGACCGGGCGTTGCGGTTGGGCCGTTCGTGGTGGTCGAACGCGACGTCGAGGTCGGCGCGAACGCGGTGCTGCTGCCCGGAACCATCCTGCTGCCCGGCACCCGGGTGGGCGCGGACGCCAGGATCGGTCCGCACGCGGTGATCGGCGGTGCGCCGATGGACGCCCGCTTCAAGGGCGAACCGAGCGGCGTCGACATCGGCGCCAGGACGGTCCTGCGCGAGCACGTGACCGTGCATCGCGCGACGGGCGAGGGCGCGCGGACCACGATCGGCGAGGATGCGCTGGTGATGGTCGGCGTGCACGTGTCGCACAACGGCCGGGTCGGCGACCGCGTGGTGCTGACGAACGTCGTCCAGTTGGGCGGCCACGTCGAAATCGGGGACGACGCGGTCCTCGGCGCCGGCGCCTCGCTGCACCAGTTCGTCCGCGTCGGCCGCGGCGCGATGCTGGGCGCCGTGTCCGGTTTCAACCAGGACGTGCTGCCGTTCTCGCTGGCGCGGGGCAACCCGGCGCGGCACTACCGCCTCAACGCGGTCGGGTTGCGGCGACGCGGCGTGACCGGCGACCACTACCGGGCGCTGGAGCATGCCCTTCGGGCCATTCGGCGGCGTGACCACGCGGCCCTCGAGGAGCTCGCCAGCGCGTGGCCCGAGGTGGCCGAGATGCGCGACTTCATGGCCGCGTCGCGCAGGGGGACGCTGCGCTTCGTGACGGAGGGCTGAGCCCCATGCCGGGGCGAGAGGTCGTCTTCACCAGCAACGGGCCCGGCGAACTCTACACCTGGGTGCGGCCGGTACTCGAGGCCTGGCGACGGGCGGAGCCCGACGCGCGCCTGTCGATCGCCCTGGTGCCTTGCCAGTTCGCCAGCGGCGCCGAGGCCGACGTCGCCCGTCGCTTCGGCGCCGACCACGTCACCAGCGCCACGCAATACGCGGCTGCGGCGGCGATCGGCAGGGCGCCGGCGGGTCTTCACGGCGGTCCCGACGCGCTGGTGTTGTCGCTCGGCGGCGGCAGCGCCTACGCCGCCGCGCTAGCCCGCAGGCTCGGCGTGCCCGCCTTCCGCTACGCCTTCGTACCCGAGCTGACGCGCGGGATCGAGCGGCTTTTCGTCCCCGACGACCGCACGCTGCGGCGGGTGCGGCGTTGGCCACCGCCGGCCGGCGCGCGGGTCGCCGACCGCGTCGAGGCCGTCGGCAACCTGGTGGCCGACGCCGTGCGCTCGGAGCGGCCCGCCGACCGCCCCGGCCGACCCCACGTGCTGCTGCTCGCCGGCTCGCGGGACGCCTTCGCCCGCCACCTCATCCCCCTGATCATGGCGGTTGCCGATCGGCTGGCGCCACGCTTCCCCGACGCGCGGTTCGTGTGGCCCGTGCCGCGGTCGCTGAGCGAGGCCACCGTGCGCGACGGCATCGCCGGCGTCGAGCGCGCGACCCTCGGCGGCATCGCCGCGCGCCGCGAGGGTGATGCCGCCTGGACCCCGGCGGGGGCCCGCGTCGAGATCGTCGACGAGGGCGAACGCTACGCGCACATGCTGTCGGCCGACGTCGCGCTCACCATCCCGGGAACGAACACCCTGGAGCTGGGGATCGCGGGCGTGCCGACCGTCGTGATCCTGCCGCTCAACCGCCCCGAGATCATCCCGCTCGAGGGCGCGGGGCATTGGTTGTCGCTGCTGCCGCTCATCGGCGTGCCACTCAAGCGCCGCGCCGTGCGGCTCTTCGTCGAGGGTTTGCGCATCCCCGTGTCGCTGCCGAACCGGATCAGCGGCGAGCCGCTGATGGACGAGATGACGGGGCACATCGAGCCCGGCGCCGTCGCCGACCGTCTCGCCGCCTTGCTCGACGACCCGGAGGAGCGGGCGCGGCGCCGCGCGCGGCTCGAGGCCAGCATGCCGAAGCCCGGCGCCGCCGAGCGCCTCGTCGCACGGCTGCGGGCACTGGTCCCGCGCGCCGGGGCTGCGGCGTGAACGCCGGCGAGCCGCGGGCTCCCCTGTTGCGACCGAGCGGCGGTTGGGCCACGGTCGCCGTTGCCGCGGCGCTGGCCGGCGCTGCACTGCGGGTGGCGCTGGTGCCGCTGTTCGTCACGCCCCTCGTCGACCGTGTCCTGGTGGAGGGGTCGCTAACCGAACTTCCCGACGTGCTGTGGACCGGCGCGCTCCTGACCCTGAGCAGCTCGCTGCTGCTGTTCGTCCAGGACCTGGCGTTCGGGCGTTCGGCCGCCCACCGCACGCGGGTGTGGCGCGAGCGGCTGCACGACGCGCTGGTGATGCGGCCGCCGGCGGCAAGCGGCGGCCCCACCAGCGGCGGTCTGGCGACGCGCGTCGTGAGCGACCTCCGCGAAGTCGAGACCTACGTGATGTACGGCCTCAGCTCGCTCGTCATCGAGAGCGCGGCGCTGGTCGCCATCCTGGGCGTCCTGGCGTGGACCGACCCGCTCGCGACCGCCGGCCTGCTGCTGCTCGCGTTGCCCACCATCCTCGCGGTGCGGACCATCGGCCGCGCCGTGGAGGGCGCGACGCGCCGGCACCAGGAGACGATCGAGCGGCTCGGGGCGCGGCTCCAGGAGCACACGCGCCACCGGGAGACGCTCCGCGCGTTCGACGCCTTCACCTTCGCGGCGCGCCGCTTCGCGCCGGCCAACCGCGACGTGGAGTCCGCGATGGCGCAGCGCGTGCGCTGGGCGGCCCTGCCCGCGCCCGTCTCGCAGGTGCTGGTGTTCGCCGCGATCGGCGGTCTGGTCGCCTGGTTGGCCCAGGGCGTCGTCGCGGGCCGCACGACGACCGGCGAGCTGGTCGGCTTCGTCACCCTCGTGGCGCTCCTCGGCACGCCCGCACAGCTCCTTCCCAAGGCGCTGGCGATGTGGCAGCAGGCGCGGGCGGCCGCCCTCAGGCTGCGCGCGCTCGACGATCAGCGACCGTCCTGGCCGCGGCGCGAAGCGTTGGTCCGAACTGCCGAGGTCGCCCTTCGCTCCGACGGCCTGGCGGTTGGCTTCGATGCGGCCACGACGCTGGTCGCGAAGGACGTCGCCCTGGAGGGACCAGGGCTGATCGCCGTGGTCGGACCCAGCGGCACCGGCAAGACCACCTGGCTGCGGACCGTCCTCGGGCTGATCCCGGCGATCGCGGGTCGACTGCACGTGGCCGGTGTCGTCGTGGACGACGCCGGGGTCGCCGACGAGACCGCCCTGCGCGCCCGCGTGGCGTACGTGCCGCAAGGATCGGCGCTGCTCTCGGGTTCGCTGCGCGACAACCTCACGCTCGGCCGAGCGATCGACGACGCCGCGCTGTGGACGGCCCTGCGCGACGTCGGTCTCGCCACGGCGCTGTCCGGGCTGCCCATGGGTCTCGACGCACCGCTCGCAGAGGACGGCGCGGGCCTCTCGGGCGGTCAACAGCAGCGCCTCGCGATCGCACGTGCGCTGGCAGGCCAACCGCGGTTGCTGCTGCTCGACGAGCCGACCTCCGCACTGGACGGGGAGGCCGAGACCGAGCTGATCGCCCTGCTCCGACGCCTCGCCCGCGACCGGCTGGTGCTGGTGGTCAGCCATCGGAGCACCGTGGTCGACGCCGCCGACCGGGTGCTCGTCGCCGGCGACGGCCGGCTCGAGGAGCGCGCGTGACCCACGATCTCTATCAGGACCCAGAACTCTACGACGTGCTGCACGCGGGGTACCGCGACGACCTCGGCTTCTACCGCACGCTGGCCGAGGATCACGGCGGTCCCGTGCTCGAGCTCGGGGCCGGCAGCGGTCGGGTGACGGTCGCGCTCGCGCAGGCGGGGTACGCCGTGCTGGCGGTCGAGCCGTCGGCGCCGATGCGGGAGCGGGGCGCAGAGCGGATCGCGGCTGCCGGCGCCGGCGAACGGGTGACCTGGATCGACGCCGACATGCGCGAACTCGACCTGGGCATCGCCGTGCCGCTCGTGATCGCGCCCTTCCACGCGCTGATGCACCTCGCGACGCTCGATGACCAAGACGCCGCCCTGCGCGCGGCGCACCGCCACCTGCGGGCTGGGGGCGCCTTCGCGACCGACGTCTTCGTCCCACGCTTCGGCGCCGACGGCGCCGTGCGGGCCGACCGGATTGGCACCGACGACCTCTTCGTCTGGCAGACCCACGACACCGCGAACCAGGTGGTCGTGACCGAACACCGGCTGGATCGGTGGGCAGACGACGGCCGCCTGCTGCGTCGGCGGGCGACCCTGAGGCAACGCTACTTCCAGCGCTTCGAGCTCGAGCGGGCGCTGCGCTCGGCCGGCTTCGGCCGGGTGCGAACGTTCGGGGGCTTCGACCGCGCGCCCGTCACGGCCGCAGCCACCAGCTGGGTCTACCTCGCCTACCACTGAGGCGACCGCCAACCGCGTCCGGCGGGCCAGACGGGCGCGGCCGCGCCGGACGGCAACGCCGAGGCGCAGCGATCAGCCGACCAGCACCGCCATGGCGGCGGCGACCGCGACACCGGGCGCCGCGGCCCTCCCCAGATCGCGCCACGCGTCCTCGAGTGCGGCCGCCAGCACGACGGCATCGTAGTCATCCCCGTACCCGAGCAGCGACGGTCGCAACAGGCTCGCCTTGAGGTGGTCCTGACCGCCGGCGATGCGCACGCCGCGGTCGGCGAGCGCGCGCACGACGGCGGGCGCAGCCATCCCCTCGGGCACCGACAGCGCCGCCACGGCCGGGCTCGGTCGCTCCGCGAAGGGCACGGCGCCTAGCGCGACGCCCGCCGCTAGCAGGGCGTGGTTGCGCCGCTCCAGCAAGCGCAGGCGGCGTTCCAGGCCCTCGGTCAGCAGGCGTCCCAGGGCCACCTCCGCGGCGACGACCAGCGACGTAGCCGGCGTGGTCCCGCTGTCCCCCGCCTGCTGCCGCGGACGCTCGCGGTGCAGGTCGAGGGTGTAGCGCGGCACGCGCTGCGCGGGGTCCGTCGTCCGCTCCCACGCACGTTCCGACAGCCAGGCGAACCCGAGCCCAGGCGGCAGCATGACCCCCTTCTGTGAGCCCGAGACCACCGCGTCGAGCCCCCAGGCGCGCGGCCGCAGTTCGGCCGCCGCCAGGCTGGTGACGGCGTCGACCAGGACGAGCGCGTCGGGCGCACGGGAGTGGACCGCCGCCGCGAGGGCGGCGACGTCGTGCAGCACGCCGGTGGAGGTCTCGGAGTGCACCAGCGTGACCGCGTCGGGCGGACCGTCGCGCTCCAACGACTCGAGCACGGCCTCGGCGTCGAACGCGCGTCCCCAGGGGACGTCGTGCTCACTGACGCGGTAGCCGAGGGCGCGGGCCATCGCGGCCCAGCGGTCGCCGAACTTTCCGCCACGCAGCGCGAGCACCCGGCCACCGCGGGGCACCGCCGCGGTCAGTGCGGCCTCGAACGCCGTCGTTCCCGATCCGGTCAACAGCATCACGTCGTCACCGGGAACGCCGATCAGCTCGGCGAGCGCGGCCCGCACCCGCAGGTAGCTCTGGCGGAACGCGTCCGTACGGTGGTGGATGACCGGTCGGGCCAGCGCCTCGAGCACCTCGGGCGGCACGGCGACGGGGCCCGGCGCGTACAGCCGCGGCCGGTAGGCGGCGCGGCCCGCAGCCGCGGCGTGTTCGAGAGACGCGGCGCGGCTGAGAGCCGCGGCGCGGCTGAGAGCCGCGGCGCGGCTCTCGAAAGCATTCACAGCCGTACCGCCCGCAGTGTGTGGATGACGTCGCTCATGCCGCGGAGCACGTCGAGCACGGTCTCACTGGGGACCTGGTCGAGCGTGAGGGCGAACATCGCCAGTCCGTCCTCGCCGACGCGCGAGAGCTGCATGCCCGAGATGTTCACCCCGGCGTCACCCAGGACCGTGCCGACGCGGCCGACCGCGCCGGGTCGGTCGTAGTTCGTGCAGATGAGCATCGTCCCCTCCGGGCGGATCTCGATCGGGAAGCTCTCGATCTCGACGATGCGCGGGTGGTCGCCCAGCACGGTGCCGGCCACGGAGGTGGCGCCGGCGTCGCTCCGTGCCGTGACGCGCACGTGCGTGACGTAGCCGCGCGGGCGGGCGGCAAGGACGCGCGAGACGCGGACGTCGCGTTCCTTGGCCAGGGCCAGGGCGTTGACGTAGGTCGGTGGGTCGCTCAGAACCGGGGCGAGGAAGCCCTTGGCCACGCCGACCGCGATCGGGTCGGGGTCGAGCGGGAAGTCACCGGCGAACTCGATGACCAGCTCGTGCACGCGCCCGATGGCGAGCTGGGCCACCACCTTGCCAAGCGCTTCGCCCAGCTCCAGGTGGCGGCCGAGTTTGGCGACGACGTCGGGGGCCAGCGCCGGGGCGTTGACGACGCCCAGCGCCACGTCGCCCCTCAACGCGCGCACGGTGCGTTCGACGATGTCGGAGGCGACGCGCCGCTGCGCCTCCACGGTGTTCGCCCCCAGGTGCGCGGTGACGACCACGTCGTCGCGCCCGAGGAGCGGGTGCTCGGGTGCCGGCGGCTCGTCGACGAAGACGTCGAGGCCGGCCGCGAACAGGTGGCCCGACGCGAGCCCGGCAGCGAGCGCTGCCTCGTCGACGATGCCGCCTCGCGCCGCGTTGACCACGACCGCACCGGGCGGCAGCGCGGCAAGCGCTGCCGCGTCGATCAGGCCGCGGGTCTCCTCGGTCAGGGGCGTGTGCACGGTGAGGAAGGTCACCTCGGCAAGCATGGCGTGGAGGTCGTCGAACAGGCGAACGTCGAGCTCCTCGGCGCGGCGCGCCGTGATGTACGGGTCGTAGGCCGCGACCCGCATGCCGAGCCCCTGCGCCCGCTGCGCGACCAGGCTCCCAATGCGCCCAAGGCCGACGACGCCGAGCGTCGCCGAAGCCACCTCGTGACCGAGGAAAGCGCGGTCCCACACGCCGCGCCGCACCCTGGCATCGGAGCGCGCGACCCCGCGTGCGGCCGCGAGCATCAGAGCGATCGCGAGCTCGGCCGCAGAGACGTTGTTCGCCTCGGGGGCGTTGACCACGAGGATGCCGCGCCGACTGGCGGCGTCGAGGTCGATGTTGTCGACGCCGACCCCGCCGCGGCCGACCACCTTGAGCCGGGGGCCAGCGGCGGCGAGCAGCCCCTCGTCAACCTGCGTGCGCGAACGGGTGATCAGCGCGTCGTAGCCGGCCGCCACCTCCAGGAGCTCCACGCGCGAGATGCCGGCGCGGTCCTCCACGGTGGCGTCGTCGAACGTCGTCGCGTCCAGCGCGATGGCATCGGTGACGAGGACTCGGAACATGGGCGGCAGCCTACCGCGCCGAGGGCTAGCGGCCGAAGGCACCCCACAGGGCGCCGGCGAGGGGTACCTCGAAGCTGTCGACACCGAGAACGTCGTACGCGTAGGCGCCGTCGATCACGAAGCGCGTCGGCTCCCCCGCCAGCAGCGCCGACACCCGCTCGACGCCGGCCGCGCCGAGGCGCTGGAGGTCCAGGACGACGACCACCTCGCGGCGCACCGTCGCCCCGGCCGGCAACGGCACCGGCGAGAGGTCGAACGCGCCGACGACCACGACCGCGTCGCGGTCGTCCGCCGTCGGCGGCGCGAGTTCGGCCGCGGTGTCGGCCTCCGCCGCCAGCAGACCCAGCGTCAGGCCGCGGGCGGACACGAACACCCCGACGTCGCCGGGGTTCGTCAGCTCCAGCACGAAGCGCAGGGCCGGGGCGTCGGCCCGAGCGACCACCGTCTTGGCGGAGCCATGGGCGACCGACAGCCGCGGAGGGAGGATCGTCTGGCGCGCGCGCAGCGCCCCCGAGAAGAGCGGACGCACGCCGGTGCTGAAGATGAACACCTCGCTCAGGAAGCGGAGCTGACCCTCGACCTCGAACGGCAGCGGCTGCCCCGCGAAGCTGCCCACGACGGCGCGCCACAGCTGCGGCAGGTCGGCCAGCGGCGCCTCCAGCGTCCACTGCCAGCGGGCACTCCCGAGGCCGGGCACCAGCAAACTGGGCTCCAGCGTCTGCGCGAAGGCCCGCTCGCCCGCGAGCACGAGCCGGTAGTCGACGCGGTCGAGGACCATGTCGAACGGGTTCGGGTTGCTGACGTTCACGGTCAGGGTCACGACCAGGCCGGCGCCCGCGCCCGGCGGGTCGAAGCGCTCGATGCGTGTCTCGGCGGGATCGAGTTCGAACCGCGGCGCGACGACGTCGACGAGCGGCGACATGTCGGTGATCTCGCCGACGACCCGCGGCGCACAGGCCCCCAACGCCAGGAAGGCGACGATGGCCAACGCCGCACGGAGTCGCGGGCTCGCGTTCACGAGCGGAGTCTACCAGAGCGCTTTCGGGGCGCCTGCGCCGGCGACGCTCGGCGTCCGGGGAGCCACACCAGCCAGGCGCCGGCGATCACCAGGGCGATGGTCATCACCGCCGCCGAACCTTGGCCCGGTGGCGATGCGCCGACGGCCGCGAACGGCGTCGCCAGGGCGGCCGTCACGGCCCCCTGCAACAGCGCCTGGCCGGGCGGTACCAGCGCCGTCCAGCGCGGCCGATCGCGCAGCAGCCATGCCACGGTGGCCGCCGCCGCGGCCAGCAGCGCGAGCGTCGTGAGGACGAACGCGCCCAAGGGAAGCGCTTCGACGCCGCGCACCACCCCATGGATCGCGACGGCCGCCCCATGCGCCGGTGCCAGGCCGAGCGCCACCAGCCACGGTCGCACGCCGCGCAGCGGCCCCCAACGGCGGCGCGCCATCCACCCAAAGCCGAGCCCCAGGAGCAGCACGACGATCGCGAAGCGACCTAGAAGCGTCACGTCGGCACCGGCGTCACAGTGTCTCCCGCAGTCCGACGGCGCGCTCGCGCTGACGCAGGGCCTCGCGCAGGCCGGCAGCCCACGGCGCGTCCAGGGTCGGCGCGGCGGCCAGCATGCGCTTCGCGACGTCGCGGGCCTGCTCGATCACCGCGACGTCCGCGGCGAGGTCGCCGAAGGTGAGATCCGGCATGCCCGACTGCCGGGTCCCGCGCAGCTCACCGGGGCCGCGCAGCTCGAGGTCCCGCTCGGCGATCAGGAAGCCGTCGGTGTGCCGCTCGACGACGCGCAGCCGGGTCATCGTCGCGCGGCTGGCCTCCCCGGCGATCAGGACGCAGCGGCCCGGCGCCTCGCCGCGGCCGACCCGGCCGCGCAGCTGGTGCAGCTGGGCCAGGCCGAAGCGCTCGGCGTTCTCGACCACCATGACGGTGGCGTTCGGCACGTCCACGCCCACCTCGACGACGGTGGTCGCGACGAGGACGTCGAGCTCGTGGTCGCGGAAGGCCTGCATGACCGCGTCCTTCTCGCTCGGCGCCAGCCGACCGTGGACCAGGCCGAGCCGCGCGTCCGCCGGCAGGAGCGCGCGCAGGTCGTCGAACAGCGTCCTGGCCGACACCACCTCGTCGAGGGCCTCGGAGTCCTCGACGAGCGGCGCCACCACGTACGCCTGCCGGGCGCGATCGCGCAGCTCGGCCCACAGCTCGCGGTAGACCGCCGCCCGCTGCGCCGCCCGCACCAGGCGGGTCGCCACCGGCGCCCGGCCGGGCGGGAGCTCGTCGAGGACGCTGACGTCGAGGTCGCCGTAGAGGGTCAACGCCAGCGACCGCGGGATCGGGGTCGCCGTCATCACCAGCACGTCCGGTGCGCCGCGGATCAGCCGGCGCCGCTGTTCGACACCGAAGCGGTGCTCCTCGTCGATGACGGCGAGCCCCAGGTCGTGGAACTCGACGCCCTCCTGGATCAGCGCGTGGGTGCCGACCACGACGTCGGTGGCGCCGCTGAGCAGCCGCGCACGGGCCGCAGCGCGGTCACGCGCGCCCATCCCCCCCACCAGCAGGTCCACGCGCACGCCGAGCGGCCACAGGAGATCGGTGAACGACGCGAGGTGCTGGCGGGCCAGCAACTCG
>Ga0209498_1000834_pt1 | contig 19083 bp, 25 predicted proteins | sample WalLakDeSediment_FD_184131 | JGI IMG/M metagenome (GOLD analysis project Ga0209498, IMG submission 184131) | Lake sediment microbial communities from Walker lake, Nevada to study Microbial Dark Matter (Phase II) - Walker Lake 11/02/13 Deep... | ecosystem: Environmental > Aquatic > Freshwater >... | reverse complement strand
ATCGGGCTTAAAGAACACATTACTTTTCCGGAAATTTTACCGGAAAAGGCCAAAAATATTTTCGGACTGGAAATAACGGTAACCACTACCGCTAAAAGTAAGGAGGAGGGAATAGAATTATTAAGGTTATTGGGGTTTCCCATAAAAAAATGACAACCAAGGCGCAAATAGCAAAATCACAAAAAAAACCGAAATACAAAAGCCGAATTATCAGGCGTTGTTTCCGTTGTGGCAGAAAAAGAGGACATATGAGAAAATTCGGATTATGTAGAATATGTTTCAGAGAGGCGGCAAATCAAGGATTGATACCCGGAGTAAAAAAAAGCAGCTGGTAATCGCTCTTTGCACCGGAAAAGGATTATTATAATTTATTCAAGAATTAAAATAAAAATTAGAAGTTAAAAATTAATTTTATGGATCCCGTTTCAGACATGTTAACATCAATTAGGAACGCCTTAGCCGTTGAAAAAACAACGGTTGATATTCCTTTTTCTAATTTTAAATACGAGATTGCTAAAATTTTTGAGAAGGAAGGTTTTATTGAAAAGATTGAAAAAAAAGGAAGAAAATCAAAAAAAGTTATTGAAATTAATTTAAAGTATATACCTGCCGATTCGGTTCCGACAGACGAGACTTCCTTGTCAGAAAAAACAGATCCGATAAAGAAGGACAGTGCCGATAAAATTCCGGCGATTTCCGGATTAAAAAAAATATCAAAACCTGGCCAAAGAATTTATTCTGATTGGAAAAAAATAAAAAAAGTTAAAGGAGGTTATGGGACGGCAATTATTTCCACTTCAAAAGGTTTAATGACTAACAAAGAAGCCAGAAAAAATAAATTAGGAGGCGAGATAATTTGCGAGATATGGTAAAACGTTAAATTTTTTATGTCTAGAATAGGTAAAAAACCAATAGCAATACCGGAAAACGTAGAGATTAAAATTGATGGCCAGAAGGTGACGGTTAAAGGGCCAAAAGGCGAGCTTTTTAAGGAGTTTCGTCCCGAGATTATCATTGAGATAAAAGAAAATAAGATTTTTATTTCCCCCAAGATCGAGAGCAATCAAGTTAGAGCATTATGGGGTTTAACAAGAGCTTTAATAGCAAACATGGTAAGGGGCGTTACCGAGGGCTTTGAAAAGAAGTTGGAAATAGAGGGTGTTGGTTTTAAGGCTCAGGCAACGGCCGATTTCCTAGAATTATCTGTTGGATTTTCCCATCCCGTCAAGATAAAGGCTCCGGAAAACGTAAATTTTTTAATAGAAAAAAATATTATTACCGTTTCCGGAATCGATCTGGAAAAAGTTTCACAAACAGCCGCCAAGATAAGAAAAGCAAAGCCGGCCGAACCCTATAAGGGTAAGGGGATTAAATATTTTGGTGAAGTAATTAGAAGAAAGGTGGGCAAGAAAGTGGCAACAGCAGCCGGATAAAATTATGCCCCGTAATACAACTTCCAGTTATTCGTAAAATAAATAAAGGGTAATATAATAATCTAATCGGAAGTTTGTATATGGGGGTTATAAAATAATGATTCAAGATCAATTTTTAGAATAAGCGATTAGTTCTGGAAGTTGATATACGGGGTATGCTAAAAAAACAAGAAAAAAGATACAGACGTCATAAAAGAATCAGGAGTAAAATATTCGGAACCGCAGAAGTGCCGCGTCTGTTTGTTTTTAAGTCTAATCAATATATGTATGCCCAGTTGATTGACGATGATAAGGGCAAAACAATTGCTTCGGTCAAGGGAAACTTAAATCTTAAAGAGGCAAAGAAAATCGGGGAATTAATCGCCAAAAAAGCCAAAGAAAAGAAGATTGAAAAAGTGGTTTTTGATCGAGGAGGATATAAATATCACGGAAGAATTAAAACACTGGCCGAAGGCGCCAGGGAAGGAGGGCTTAAGTTTTAATTTCAGGTTTAAAATTTAAATTATGTTTACTCAAAAAAATAAATTTACAGAAGGCAGATTTAAAAAAAAGGATGAATTCGAATCCAAATTATTGGATTTAGCCAGAGTGGCTCATACAAGGGCTGGTGGAAAAAAATTAAGATTTCGGGCAATAATCGTTGCCGGAAACAGAACCGGGAAGGTGGGGGTTGGCGTAGCTTCCGGGTTAGATGTTGCTGGAGCAGTGGAAAAAGCTACCTTTCAAGCCAAGAAAAACTTGATTGAGGTTCCGATTGTTGAAGATACTATCCCTCATGAGGTGGAAGCTAAGTTTGGGCCGGCCGAAGTTTTACTCAGACCTCAAAGAAAAGGCCGCGGTTTGGTAGCCGGCGGAACGGTAAGAATTATCTGTCAACTGGCCGGGATAAGAAATATTTCATCTAAGATTATAAGCAGAACCGGAAATAAGCTGAACAATGCCAGAGCAACAATGAAAGCTTTAAAAAAACTTAAAATTAAAAAGTAATTCTTTATATGCAGTTACACGAGATTAAACCAACCCATAAGCCAAAGAAAGGAAGGAGAATAGGAAGAGGCGGCAAGCGCGGTACTTATTCTGGTCGGGGAATCAAGGGTCAAAAATCCAGAGCCGGCCGAAAGTTTAAACCGGTCATTCGGGAATTAATTAAAAAATACCCAAAGTTGCGCGGGTATAAGCTATCTCCTGTGCCAAAGCATTGTCTGGTGGTAAGCTTGAAAACTTTAGAAGGTAAATTCAAGTCCGGTGAAACGGTCAATCCTCAGGTATTGCTGGAAAGAAAGATAATCCGTAGAATGAAAGGTAGATTGCCCGAAGTTAAGATTTTGAATAAAGGGAAGATTACTAAGTCTTTAAACATCGAAGGCTGTTTAGTTTCAAAAAAAGCCAAAGAAATTATTGAAGCTGCCAAAGGCAGCGTAAAAATAAATGGAGTGGTTAAATAAAGTCATCCAAATTTTTAAGATTAAAGACCTGAGAAATAAAATTCTGTTTGTTTTGGGAGTTCTTGTTATTTTTAGAATAATGGCTAATATTCCTATTCCCGGAATTGATGCTGAAAATTTGAAAGAATTTTTTGGGCAATTCCAGATGTTCGGCCTTTTGAATATATTTACCGGAGGCGCCCTGGAAAATCTTTCCATTGCTATGTTGGGCTTGGGTCCTTATATTACCGCTACTATTGTCATGCAGTTGTTAACCATGATTTTCCCCGCTTTAGAGAAAATGTATAAAGAAGAGGGAGAGCAAGGCAGGGCGAAATTTAATCAATATGCCAGAATTTTGGCCGTTCCCTTTGCCATACTTCAGAGTTTTGGTATGCTCACTTTATTTCAAAACCAGGGAGTAATTGATCCTCTTTCTCCGATAATGCTTTTCACTTCAATTTTAACCGTTACGGCCGGTTGCGTCTTTTTAATGTGGCTTGGAGAGCTGATTTCAGAAAAGGGTATTGGCAACGGAATATCTATTCTAATCTTTGCCGGGATTGTCGCCGGCTTGCCAATGGATATTTATAGAATGATGGTTACCTGGGAGTCGGAAAAACTGCTTTCCTATTTTTTGTTTTTTATTATAGCTTTGGTAATTATTGCCGGAGTGGTTTTAATAAATGAAGGAAGAAGAAATATTCCAGTTTCCTATGCTAAAAGAGTAAGAGGAATGAAAATGTACGGCGGCGTTTCTACTTATTTACCTTTGAATGTTAATCCGGCCGGTGTAATTCCCATTATTTTTGCTTTATCAATTGTTCTTTTTCCAGGCATGATCGCTAATTTTCTGTCCGGAGTTGAGGGGCCGGTGGGTAACATCGCCGAAAGAGTGGGATTTTGGCTTCAAGTACCCTGGGTTCACGGAATCTCTCTTTTTGCCTTAGTTGTTCTTTTCACTTATTTCTATACTGCCGTAACTTTTGACCCAAAAGCCATTGCCACTAACCTGCAGAAGATGGGAGGTTTTATTCCGGGAATCAGGCCTGGAGAAAGCACGGCTAGCTTTATGTATTATATTTTAAACCGGGTTTTACTGGTCGGCGCTTTGTTTTTGGGAACGGTTGCCGTATTACCTGCTATCGTTCAGACCGTAACCAGAATAGAGGGCTTCCAATTTTTAATTGGCGGAACAGCTTTACTTATTACCGTTTCGGTGGTTTTGGAAACCATGCGTCAGATTAAGGCTCAATTACAAATGAGAGAGTATGAGACATTCTAACGGTCGCTCGGCAGTGAGTTTTCAAAATACCGGTTGTTCTCCGACCCAGCGGTCGGAGCCAACCTACGCTCTCGGTCTGTTGCCGAGCACATAAAGCGTTATGTGCTTCGGACCATGCCAACAGACCTGCGAGAGTTATTTTAAAACTCACTGCCTCGCTTGACTGTTGGGGATGAGCCTCAATAAAATAAAAAATAATATGAAATCTTCTGAAATAACTCTCAAAAAAGGAACAATTAAACATTTACAAAAATATATTGCTCAAAAATGCAAAGAATGGAACTTTGAAGATGAAACCCTGCACGAAAAACTGCTACTTCTTACTGAAGAAGTTGGGGAGTTAATTCATGCTTGCAGGAAAGTAAGCGGAATGAATTTGGATACAAAAAGGAAGCTGACAGCTCAGATAGAAGAAGAAATGGCTGATGTGATTATGGTAGCCTTTGATCTTACTACAAAGCTTGGCATAGACGCCGAAAAAGAAATTTTGAGAAAAATAAAAGTTGTTGACAAAAGAAGGTATAAAAGAGCAACAAAAAGCAAATACTGAACTTATGAAAAAACCACTTTCCATTATCATTTACGGCAGGGCGGGTTCTGGCAAGGGAACCCAGGCAAAGTTGTTGGCTGAAAAATTCGGATTGGAGCATTTTAGCAGCGGTGATGCTTTGCGTCAGCGCTCAAAAACCAATGATTTTACCGGCAAGAAGCTGGGTATGGTTATGAAAAGCGGAAAATGGGTGCCACCGTCTACTATTATAAAAATCTGGATGGACAAATTAGAAAAATTAAAGCAGAAGAAAAAATTTAAGGGCTGGGTTTATGATGGTGGCCCGAGATTTATAACAGAATCAGAACTTTTAAATACGGCCCTAGAATGGTACGAGTGGCAAGAAAACATAAAAATCATTTTTATTGATATTTCAGGAAGGGTCTCTTTTGACCGTCTGACAAAAAGAAGACAGTGTAAAGAATGCGGCGAATTGATTCCCTGGATTGGCGAATTTAAAAAGCTGAAAAAATGCCAAAAGTGTAAGGGCTCTTTGGCATACAGGGCGGATGATAACACAGCAGCCATAAAGAAGCGCTTGGTTGAATTTAACAGGCATAGCATACCGGCAATGAATTATTTTAAAAAAAAGAGGAAGTTTATTAAAATAAACGGCGAACAGCCGATTGAAGATGTTTTTAAGGATATTCTCAGGGCTCTTTTTAGTCGCGGGGCGATTGCCCATTGTTCACACACAGCAGCGAGTCAAGGGCGAAGCGGTTCGTAAAAAATAATTATGCGAAACAAAATCGTTTGTATTGTGGGCATGCCGGGCTCTGGTAAGAGCCTTGTTTCAGACGAGCTGGTAGGGCAGGGTTTTGCCTACATCAGGTTCGGTCAGATTACTTTGGATAAGATTGAAGAAGCAGGACTTGCTGTTAATGAGGATAACGAAAAGAAAATCAGGGAAGAATTAAGGCAAGAGCATGGCATGGCAGCTTTCGCTTTGCTTAATATTTCTAAAATAGACGATTTATTGACAGGGGCACACGTGGTGGTTGACGGCCTTTACAGCTGGTCAGAATACAAAGCTCTTAAAGAAAAATACAAAGAAAGAATGCGGGTGATAGCTGTTTATGCTCCCCCCAAGCTGAGAATTGAACGGCTGAAAAACAGACAACTTAAAGCGGGGGATTACGAGCAGCGTTTCAGGCCCCTCAAAGAAGAGGAGGTCAGGTCCCGCGATTACGCCGAAATAGAGAATTTGGAAAAAGGGGGGCCTATAGTCATGGCCGACTTCACGATTATTAATACAGGAACAATTGATCAATTAAAGCAGCAAGTTAAACTGATAATTAAAGATGTCTTCTGCGATTAAAATTAAAAAGCCGGAAGAAATTAAAATCATGGCAGAGGGAGGGAAAATACTGGCAAGGATTATGAAAGAATTGGAAAAAGAAGTCAGACCAGGGGTAAAAACCTTAGAACTTAACAGGCTCGCAGAGAGCCTGATTTTAAAATCCGGAGGTAAGCCATCTTTTAAGGGGTATAACAGATATCCAGCTGCTTTATGTACTTCTGTTAACGAAGAAATCGTCCATGTGATTCCGTCTGATAGAATCTTAAAAGAAGGAGATATGCTTTCGCTTGACCTGGGTATTTTTTATCAGGGTTTTCATTCAGATATGGCAATTACTGTTCCGGTAGGCAAGATTGATTTAGAAACTGCCAGATTAATTCGGGTGACAAAAAAAGCATTAAAAAGAGGAATTAAAAAAATTAGACCCGGAAATACTTTAGGTGATATTGGGAATACCATTCAAAGATATGTTGAAAATCAGGGATTTAACGTTGTCAGGGATCTTTGCGGTCACGGTATCGGCAGGGAATTGCACGAGGAGCCGAAAATTTTAAATTATGGAAGAAGAAAAACCGGTGACGAGATTACCGAGGGTATGATTTTTTGCCTGGAGCCGATGGTAACAGTCGGCGATTGGAAAATTAAGAAAACAAAAGACGGCTTTGGTTATCAGACAGCAGACGGTTCCCTTTCTTGTCATTTTGAACATACTCTGGCTGTAACCTCAAACGGTTGTAAAATTTTGACAGAATTGATATAAAGAGCATTTTTAAGTGTCTCAATTAACATAATTACCCGGTTTTGTTTCTAGAAAATTATTGATATAATAATTTAAGGCTTTAATTCTTATAATATGTATTTATCGGTTATTATCCCTTCTTACAACGAAGAAAAACGTCTGCCGAAAACTTTGGAAGAAATTAATGGATATTTGTCAAGGCAAGAGTATCCTTCGGCAGACTCAGGACAGGCTGATTACGAAATTATTGTAGTTAACGACGGCTCAAAAGACAGGACGGCTGAGGTTTGTATTAATTTGGCTTCGAAAATTAAAAATATAAAACTGATAGATAATAAAATCAATCAGGGGAAAGGAGCTGTTGTTAGGCAGGGGATGTTAGAAGCTAAGGGAGATTATAGAATTTTTACCGATGCCGATAATTCAACCTCAATCAATCAGATAGAAAAAATGTGGCCGGAGCTTGGCAAAGGGTTTGATATTGTTATCGGTTCGCGGGATATTAAGGGTGCGGTTTTGGACCCGCCTCAACCCTGGATAAGAAGTGTTATTCTTGGTGAGGGGTTTAAATTGTTCAGAAAACTAGTTGTCGGTCTCTGGAGAATTCAAGATACCCAGTGCGGTTTTAAATGTTTTAAAAAGGAAGCAGTAGAAGCTGCTTTTCCTGTGTGTAAAATTAATCGTTTTGCTTTTGATCCGGAGATTTTGATTATTGCCGGAAAATTGGGTTATAAAATAAAAGAAGTACCGGTTTATTGGAAAAACGATCCGGACAGTAAAGTTAAGCCAAAATGGATAATTAATATGGCGATTGATTTATTTAAAATAAGATGGAATTTAATAAAAGGTATTTATGGCTAAAAAACAAAATAAAAAAGTTCACCCTATTAAACCCCGCAAAGCGGGAGCCCTGTTAAATAATTTTGTCAAAGGCAAAATTGCCGCAGGGCGGCATTTAACAGGGCAATTTAACAGGGTAAAATTCCCTTCAGAATTAAGGCTCGATCTGACCGGCAAAGACTGGGTGGTTATTGCCACCGGTCGCGCCAAAAGGCCGGAAACATTCAAAAAAGAAAAAAGAGCTAAAATAAAGCTTCCCAAGAGCAAGTGTCCTTTTTGCAATCTTAAAACCCAGGAGAAGCCGCTTTTAATTTATTATCGCGGTAAAAAAATTAATTTACAGGAAGGGACTCCAGGGAATTGGACGACCATTGTTGTGCCCAATAAATTCCCGGCCTTTTTACCTAATCCAAAGTGGGAAAAACATACCGAAGGCAATTTATATCAGACGATGAATGCAGTCGGTTTTTGCGAACTGGTAATTACCAGAGATCATGAAAAATCCCTGGCTCAGCTGCCGATTCAAAATGTAAAAGAGGTTGTTAATAGTTATCAAGAAAGGTATTTGGAATTAATGAAAAAGCCTTTTGTTAATTATGTTTCAATCTTCCATAATCATGGGGTTGAGGCCGGGGCTTCTCAGCCGCATCCACACTCCCAAATCATTACTACTCCCTTGATTGATATTGATTTACGGAAAGCCTTAATTAATTCGCAGAAAAATTTTAAAAAAAACCGAAAATGTATTAATTGTCAGATGAACGACTGGGAAAGAAAGGTTAAAAAAAGAATTGTTTTTGAGAACAAGTATTTTTTAGCCCTTTGTCCTTTTGCCTCCAAAGCAGCCTTTGAAGTTATTATTTCTCCCAAAAAACATCTTTCTAATTTTGAAAGGATAACGGAAGAAGAAAGTCGCCAGCTGGCCGAAGCTTTTAAAGCAGTTCTGGGCAAGCTTTATAGGGCACTTAACAACCCTTCTTATAATTTTTATTTAAAAACCTCTCCTTGTGACGGAAAAAATTACCCTTTTTATCATTGGCATTTTACAATTTTGCCCAAAACCGGGACTTGGGCCGGCTTTGAACTGGGAGCGCGAATGGAAATTTCAACTATTACTCCAGAAAAAGCGGCCGAATATTTGAGAAAGCAATAACTTATTATTAAAATAAAAATACATTTATGAAAAAAATAATTGCCGCTAACTGGAAAATGAATCCGCTTTCATTGACCGAGGCTAAAAGAAACTTCGAAATAATTAAAAAGGAAGCTAAAAATTATAAGAAAGTAGAGACCGTAATCTGTGCTCCTTTTGTCTTTCTGTCGGCCTTAAGGCCTGATAATTTTATCAAGACAGGAGCTCAGGATTGTTTTCTTGGAGAAAAAGGACCTTTTACCGGTGAGGTTTCTCCGGGGCAACTTAAGGCATTGGGGGTGGAATATGTAATTCTGGGCCACTCTGAAAGAAGAAAATACTTAGGAGAATCAATAGAGCTGGTTAATCAAAAAATAATAGCCGCATTGGGATCCGGCCTGAGGGTTATTTTTTGTGTGGGTAGTCAAACAAAGAAACCGAACAAGGAAATAGAGTATCAATTAAAAAGAGGATTAAAAAATATAAAGGAAGCCGATTTTTTAAAATTAACCCTTGTTTATGAGCCTGTTTGGGCTATAAGCACAAGTAAAAATAAAGAAATTGCAACCCCGAAAGAGGCCCTGCAGGGAGGTTTTTATATGAGAAAAGCCTTAAGCAGAATATTCAATGAGAAAATATCCTTGAGCGCGAGAATTATTTACGGAGGGAGCGTTGATAGTAAGAATATAGAAGGTTTTTTAAAGGGAGGCAAAATGACAGGCGGCTTAGTTGGAGCTGCATCTTTGGATCCTTATGAATTTATTAGAATAATTAAAAGTGCCGCTTAATCTTGATTTTTACCCCTTTTTTGTTAAGCTAAAATAGTTACGGGCCCCGTTAGAAGTCCTCAGCAGAAAAAATTTTTCAAATTTTTTCTGCTCTGGGACAGCGGGGTATAATAAGAAAATAAAGTCGACCCGAAATTAACCATAAGTTATATAAGGGGCGAACTTCTAACGGGGTGGATGATTTTTTTGAAGCCAGTGCGAATTCTCTCGAGCAAAACCTGATCGAACAGGGAAATTTCCATAGTCCCAGTCAGGGAAATTTGAAAATAAACCAAGTGATTGGTGGAATTTTAGCCTACATGAACGAAAAACCGGAAAAATTTTACGATATTATAGTCGGTTGCGATTCTTCTTCGGGAGAAGAACCTCATTTTCCGGTGGCAGTGGTTATTTTAAGAGTGGGAGAGGGGGGCAGATTTTTCTTAAAAAAAATCGACTACAAAAACAGAAAATTTTTCAACTGGAAAACAAGAATTTTAGAAGAAGTTTTACTGTCCTGTCAGTTGGCTTTATATTTAAGGGAAAACCTTGAGAAAGAAATTAAAGCGATCAAAGAAGGGTTTTCCAGTAAAGTTCGTTATCAATTCCGTTATATTCATGCCGATGTTGGCGGGAACGGAGCGACAAAAGACATGATTAAAGAAGTGACCGGATTGATTCTGGGGAACGGCTTTGAGCCTAAAATAAAACCAGAATCTTTTGTCGCTTCAACCGTAGCCGACAGATATTCTTAAACTAAGCTTCTATTCTTATTAATATTGTGCTCTCGAGTTCGCCCCGCACTAAAGCGGAGCTTGGTACCGGACTTCGTTTTTATTTATGGATTCATCAACTTTAAGAAAAAAATTCTTAGATTTTTTCACTAAGCGGAATCATACTATTGTTCCGTCAAGCTCGCTTATACCGACCGATCCCTCGGTTCTTTTTACTACGGCCGGTATGCAGCAATTTAAACAATATTTTTCCGGCGAAAAATCACCTTATGGTAAAAGAGCAGCTTCTTGCCAGAAATGTTTTAGGACTAATGATATTGATGAAATTGGAGATAATACCCATCATACTTTTTTTGAAATGTTGGGAAATTGGTCGTTCGGCGATTATTTCAAGGAAGAGTCGATAGATTATGCTCTGGAATTTTTGGAAAGAGATTGCGGTCTGGAAAAAGAAAAGTTATGGGTAACGGTTTTTGAAGGAGTTGACAATGTCCCAAGAGATGAAGAAGCGCACCAAATCTGGCGAAAAAGAGGGATAAAAGAAGAGAAAATATTCGAATTCGGATTAAAGGAAAATTTTTGGGGCCCAGTTTCGACAACTGGTCCTTGTGGTCCCTGTTCGGAAATTCATTACGAAAAATGGCAGCAGCCATGCGATAAGAAAGAAGAATGCGGACCGAACTGCCAATGCGGCAGATTCGTTGAAGTCTGGAATCTGGTTTTTATGACTTACAATAAGAATGAACAGGGTAAGTATGAGCCTCTTGCTCAGAAAAATATTGATACGGGAATCGGTTTTGAAAGACTGGTTTCTTTGATTCAAAAAAAAGAATCTAATTACGAAACCGATCTTTTTTATCCGATTATTGAGGAAATTAACAAAAACTCTTCCGTTTCTTACGATTCAAATCCGAAATATTATAGAATTATTGCCGATCATATCAAAGGAACCGTGTTTCTGGCTTTTGAGGGAATTCTCCCTTCTAATGTTGAGAGAGGTTATATTCTGCGTAGAATTTTGAGAAGGGCGATAAGATGCGGAAAATTATTAAACCTTCCTAAAAACTTTTTGATTCCTTTGGCTAAAAAAACAATTGAAATTTATCAGAATACTTATCCGGAATTAAAATCAGGAGAGGCTGATATTTTAACCGTTATTCAGGACGAAGAAGAAAAGTTTGAGAAAACTTTATCCCAAGGGTTAAAGGTGTTTAATAAGATGCTGTCAAAAGTCAAAAGTCAAAACTCTTTATTTATTAGCGGGACTGACGCTTTTCATCTTTTTGATACTTACGGTTTTCCTTTAGAATTGACTACGGAATTGGCTCAAGAGAATAATTTAAAAGTTGATAAAAGCGGCTTTGAGAGTGCCCTTGAAGAACACCGGAAAATTTCAAGAGCCGGCGTTGAAAAAAAATTCGGCGGGATAGGAAAAGAAGCTGTTTATCAGGCGGTGAAGCTGCATACCGCTACCCATCTTTTACACTCTGCTTTAAGAAAGGTTTTGGGTGGACACGTCAGGCAAATGGGTTCTGATATTACTTTCCAACGACTAAGATTTGATTTTTCTCATCCTAAGAAAATAACCGCAGAAGAAATTAAAGAGGTAGAAAACCTGGTTAATCAAAAAATTGGGGAAGATTTAGAGGTAAAAAAAGAAGAAATAAGCTATCAAGAGGCGGTAAAAACTGGCGCTTTGGCCTTTTTTAAAGAAAAATACCCCGGAATTGTTACTGTTTATTTTACTGATGATTTTTCCAGGGAGATTTGCGGTGGTCCTCACGTCAAAAGAACTTCTGAGTTGGGTAATTTTAAAATTATAAAAGAGGAAAGCTGCGGGGCAGGCGTTCGTAGAATTCGGGGTATTTTGACTTAAAATTTTAACAAGGTATAATATAACTGATGGCTAAAAAAATAATTGATATTTCAGTCCCTAGGGAATCAAAGGAAAAGGAGGTTAAAGAATTTTATTCCCAAGAGAAGCCAGAATTTAAAATTCCTTCTTCTCGAATACGGCTTCCAAAACAGTTGGGCCGAAAAATATTTTTAATTCCCTTAATTTTGATAATCGCTGGAACGGTTGCCTATTTTAGTTTATCCAGGGCTGATATTGAAATTTGGCCTGAAACAGAAGTTAAAACCTTCGAAACAAAATTAACGGTTGATAAAAGAATTGATAACATTGATTTCTCAGCCAACTTAATACCCGGCACCGTTTTTGAGGAAGTAAAAAATTTTTCCCAGGAATTTAATTCTTCAGGAAAAAAATTAGTAGAAAAAGCAGCCGAAGGTAAAATTCTGGTTTATAATAATTACAATCTTCCACAAACTCTGGTGAAATATACCCGATTTCAATCACCCTTAGAGGGAATATGTTTTTGTTCAACCGACTTAGCTGTTATTCCTGCTAAAAACCAGCTCGATGTTAACGTATATAGTTGTTCATGTGCGCCCGGAACCAGCGGTAAGTTGATGGGTGGAGAAAAATATAATATTGAGCCTTCCGATTTTTCAATTCCTGGTTTAGCCGGCACCTCCAAGTACACTGCTATTTACGGTAAATCATCCGAGGCAATGAAAGGGGGAGCTAAGAAAGAAGCTCCCGAAGTTACCCAAGAAGATTTAGATAGGGCTGAGAAAATATTAAGGGAAAAAGCGTTAAAAGAAACAAAGGATGCTTTAAAAGATAAAATCCCGGCTGGATTTACAGTTGCCGAAAATGGTTTTGAAGCAGAAGTTTTAGAAATATCTTCTTTGGTCCAGCCAGAATCAGAATTGGAAAAATTTATTTTGCAGGCAAAAGCCGATGCCCGAGCAATATCTTTTAAAGAAGAAGATTTGGAAAATTTTTCTAAAAATTTTATTGCCTCTAAGATTCCCGCCGATAAAGAATTTGACCAAAAAAGTCTAAAAATGGAATATCTCTCGGAAAATATTAATTTTGAAGAAGGAAAAATTACCCTTTCTCTTAATTTGGAAGTCAAAATTTATTCAGCCATTGATAAGATTTCTTTGAAGCGGGGGTTAGCGGGAAAATCTTTAAGCGAAACTCAGCTTTTTCTTCAGAATCAACCTGAAATTATCCTGACCCAGGTAAAGTTCTGGCCGTTTTGGGTCAATCGAGTACCTGACAACTTAGAGAAGATTAAAATTGAATTGAGGGTTGACTAAAATTAAAAAATTTATTAGAGTTAAGATTATTGTTGATGAATAAAAAAATGTCCCGAAAAAACGGAGTTGTTGTTGAAGCTTTGCCTAGCGCTAATTTTCGGGTAAAATTGGATGAGGGACAGGAAATACTTTGCCATCTGGCCGGTAAGCTTAGAATGTACAGGATTAAGATCTTGCCAGGTGATAAGGTGACGGTAGAAACCAGCCCTTACGACGAGGAACGAGGAAGAATAGTATATAGAGGAAAATAACTATTAACTTTTGCGTCAAACGAGTTCCGTATTTTGTGTATAAATATTTTATACTTGTTTGATGTGGAGGAGGTTAAATAAATACGAGTAAAGTTTCTAGAGTTAAACAATGCGTTAACTTTAAAATATAAACTCGTTTGATTAAGCGGGTGAAAGTAAGGCCGTCTGTTAAAAAAATTTGTAAACATTGTAAAATCGTCCGAAGGAAGGGACGAGTTTATGTGATTTGCAAGAATCCCAAGCACAAACAAAGACAGGGATAAACGTTTTCGTTAAATTTAAAAATTAAATCTCAAAAAGAATATGCCGCGTATTGCCGGTATTAACATACCAGAAAACAAAAAAATAATTATTGCTTTAACCTATATATACGGGATCGGCTTGGTATTGAGTAAGAAGATTTTGATTGAGGCAAAAATATCTCCAGACCGAAAAGCTAAAGATTTAACCCCTGATGATGTTTCTAGGCTTAAAGAAATTATAGAGAAAAAATATAAGATTGAAGGAGAACTAAGAAGGGAGATAATGATGAACATTAAAAGATTAAAAGATATTGATACCTGGAGAGGGATGCGCCATCTTAGGGGTTTGCCGGTCAGGGGGCAGCGAACTAAAACCAATACCCGAACAATAAGGGGAAATGTTAGAAAAACGGTCGGTTCGGGAAGAAAGCCGGCGGCTACCCCAAAATAATATTACCACTATGGGAAAGAAACGTATTATTGCTAAAACTGAAGAGGAGTTATTAAAAGAAACAGCCAAGGTAGATGGTAAAACACAAAAGGATGTTAAAGTAGCGGTTCCTAAAAAAGTTAAAGAGGGTCGTGTTTATATTTCTTCTTCTTATAATAATACCATAATAACCTTAACAGATCCTCGGGGAGATGTTTTATACTGGACAACGGCTGGCAACATGGGTTTTAAGGGAACAAAAAAAGCTACTCCATTTGCCGCTTCAAAGGTAGCAGAAAATATAGTCCAGGCGGCTAAAAAAATAGGAATTGAAAAAGTTACGGTTTTAATCAAAGGAATCGGTTCGGGTCGGGAATCAGCCCTTCGATCCTTGGCCGCTAGGGGTTTGGAGATAGTTACGATTAAAGATATTACGCCGGTACCGCATAACGGTTGCCGACCACCAAAAGTCAGAAGAGTATAATCGTTAATAATTACTAATTAATATTAATTTATTGCGAATAAATATTATAAGTTATTCCTTTAAATTTATAAAGATTCGTGACAGCAGATTCAAAGTGTAAAATTTGCCGCCGTCTTGGAACAAAGCTTTTTTTGAAAGGAGAGAAGTGTTTGTCGTCAAAATGTACGATGATAAAGCGCGCTTACCCGCCGGGTCAGAAGAAAAAAAGAAGGCCCCCTTCGCCTTCTGAATACGGTAAGGCATTAAGGGAAAAACAGAAACTAAAAAACTGGTATAACCTAGGAGAAAAGCAATTCAAGAACTATGTTAAGAAAATCCTGGAAAGGCGGGGGAGAGTGGGAGATGCCTCAAGTTTATTGATAAAAGTACTGGAAAATCGTTTAGATAATATTGTTTTTAGGATGGGCTTTGCCGATTCTAGGCCCCAGGCCCAGCAGCTGGTTTCTTACGGACATTTTTCAGTTAATGGCAGATCAATTAAGGCTCCTTCTTATTTGGTTAAAAAAGGAGATGTTATTTCGATAAAAGAACAAAAAACTAAAAAAACTGTTTTCCAAAATCTTAAAAACTCGCTTAAAAAACACAAAGCTCCTGATTGGTTGGAGCTGGATATTGATAAATTAAAAGGAACAGTTAAGGGTGATTCTAATCCAGAAGAAGTTGCCCCGCCGGTCGAAATATCAGCTATATTCGAGTATTATTCACGATAATTACTTAAGAACTTTCGATTTTTAATAAATATTATAATTTTTAGATTTTAAAATGCTGAAAATTAATTACCAATCGTTAATTAATAAATTAAGAATTTAAAAAATCATGATATCTTTACCCACCAAGCCAAAGATTACTAATCAAGAAAAAAATAAAGCTATTTTTGAGATAGAGGGTTTATATCCGGGTTACGGAGTAACCATTGGAAATTCTCTTCGTCGGGTCCTACTTTCTTCTCTTATTGGAGCAGCCATCACTCAAGTGAAAATTAAGAATGTTCCCCATGAATTTTCAACCATTCCCGGAATTCTGGAAGACGTAATTCAAATTATGCTGAATTTAAAACAGTTAAGGTTTAAAATTTATACCGAAGAGCCCCAAAAAGCATCCCTGAGAGTAAAAGGTGAGAAGAAGGTTAAGGCTTCTGATTTCGAAATCCCGGCCCAATTGGAATTGGTTAATAAAGATCATCATATTGCTACCATTACTGATAAAAAAACAGAGTTGGAAATAGAAATTCAAGTTGAAAAAGGAATAGGGTATTCTCCTCGAGAAGCCAGGAAAAAAGAAAAATTGGAAATCGGAACAATTCCCTTGGATGCTATCTTCACTCCAGTTAGACGAATAGCTTTTAGGGTTGAAAATATGAGAGTGGGCGAGCGAACCGACTTTGACAGGTTATTTTTAGAGGTTGAAACAGATGGAACCGTTTTACCGGAAGATGCTTTTTATCAGGCATCGGAAGTTTTAATAAAACACTTCAGTTTGTTTGCTGAAGCATTCAAAAAAGAAGAGATTATACCTTCAGAAGAGCCAAAAAAGAAAATAAGGCAGAAGAAAGCTCCATCTAAGAAGAAAACAAAGAAGAAAAAATAAATTTAGAACCGCCTTTCTACTTCGGAGAGGGGTCGGGAGAACCTGTCATTCAGCTTCTGGAGAGCGAACGAGTAAGCTACTCGTCAGCGATTAATTTGGTGATACCACTATGAAAAAAAGGAAAAAAGGAAGAAAATTAAGCAGAAAAAGAGATCAAAGAAAAGCGCTTTTGAGGTCTTTGGCTAGCTCTCTTTTATTGAAAGAAAAAATTAAAGTTACCGAGGCCAAAGCCAAAGAAGCTTCCAGTTTCTTGGAAAAACAGATTAGCCGTGCCAAAGTCGGAAATTTAACTTCGCGCAGGATGCTATCTAATTTTTTTTCTCCCCAAATAGTAAAGAAATTAATAAATGAAATAGGCCCCAGATACAAGGAAAGGAAAGGGGGTTACACCAGAATTATTAAGTTAGGACCGCGAAAATTAGACGGAGCTAAAATGGTTGTAATAGAATTGGTGCAATCAAAAACCCAAAACCCAAAACCTAAAGAAAAATAGGTTTTAAATATTTAAATTTATTTTAGATTCTTGATTTAATACTTATGGAAAGAGAAACTCATAAAATTGACGCAAGCGGAAAATCTCTTGGAAGACTGGCTACCGAGATTGCGGTTTTGTTGCGCGGTAAATATAAACCTGATTTTGCCCCCCACAGAGATATGGGTGATTTTGTAGTTATTAAAAATGTTAAAAATTTGAAATTTACCGGTAAAAAAATGGAACAAAAAAAATACTTTCGTCATTCAGGTTTTCTGGGCGGAGTAAGATCCGTTCCCCTAAAGGAGCTTTTTAAAGAAAACCCGGCAGAAGTTTTAAGGAAAGCGGTTTATGGAATGCTTCCGAAAAATAAATTGCGTCCAAAAATGATTAAAAGGTTAAAAGTTGAGTAATTTATGGTTGAAACCAAAAAAACTAAAACTGAAAAAATAAAAGAAAAAAAGCCGGCGACTAAAAAGAAACCGCCCATTAAGGCAGCGGCAGCGAAGGCAAAGCCGGAAAAATATTATCAGACTGAGGGCAGAAGAAAAACAGCTGTAGCCAGGATTAGATTATTTACTTCAAAAATAACTTCTTCAGGAGAAGGCGCTCAGTTGGCATTTTTGGTTAACGAAAAACCTTTAGAGCAATATTTCCCTGCTCTCGAGCTTCAGCAGACAGCCAAATCTTCTCTTGAGAAAATGAAATGCCTTGATAAGTTCAAGATTTCGGTCAAGGTTCAAGGAGGAGGCTTAAGAGCGCAGGCTGAGGCTGTCAGACATGGAACGGCCAGGGCTTTGGTTTTGTTTAATCCGGAATTCAGAAAAAGATTAAAAACGGCCGGCTTTTTAACAAGGGATTCCAGGATGAGAGAAAGGAAAAAATTCGGCCTAAAAAGAGCCAGGCGCGCCCCTCAGTGGTCGAAAAGATAAATCTTTTCTCCGGCTTTACTTCGTTTCAGCGGTCGAAAAGATAAATCTTTTCTCCGGCTTTACTTCGTTTCAGCGGTCGAAAAGATAAATCTTTTCTCCGGCTTTACTTCGTTTCAGCGGTCGAAAAGATAAATCTTTTCTCCGGCTTTACTTCGTTTCAGCGGTCGAAAAGATAAATCTTTTCTCCGGCTTTACTTCGTTTCAGCGGTCCAAGAGATAAAATGGTCGCTGAGCCTTCGGTTCATCTCATGTTGAGTGAAGCGAGACGGAAGATGAAGCTTTGCTTCATTGATTATCTCGTAAATCTAAAGATTCGCTTCGATGTTAAAAGAGTTAATTGATAAATTTTATATAGAAAGACAGAGAGATAGAGAGCAGCACCATTTTTATATTACCGATGCCGGCAGATGCTCCAGGGCGATTTTTTTTAAATTTAAAAACGTTCCTCGGGAAAAAATGGACGCCAGGATTTTAAGATTGTTTGATCATGGAGATTATATGCAGATGCAGATTTTAAATGCTTTGTTCAGCTTGGGAATAGTCAGAGCTTCTGAGGTCAATATTCCTCCTCAGGAGTTGGTTTCCGGCCGGGCGGACGCCATTGTTACCTTGAACAATGAACTTTATGTGGTTGATTTCAAAAGCATGAACAGTATGATTTTCAGGAACTTAGACGCCGCCAAAGAAGAAAATATCAACCAGATACAGCTTTATTTGCATTTTTTTAAAATTCCTAAAGGGATTCTTCTTTATATCAGTAAAGACACCCTTGATTTAAAGGAATTTATAGTTAATTATAATCCAGCTTTGGCTCAGGCTCTTCTGAAAGATTTAAGTGTTTTAAAAGAAAAACTTGATGCCAATATTGTTCCCCAGCGGCTTTCCGAATATCCAAAGAACTGGCAATGTCAATATTGCCAATTTAAAGAAATATGTTCGATAGCCGGCGCCGATGAAATCAGCTGGGATAAGTTTAAAAAGAAAATAACTCCTATATCATAACAAGGATAAAACGACCCCGGTTCACGGGGCCGTTTTTTGTTATTTGACTGAAGTTTTGATTAAAATATTTTTTGTGAAATAAATAAACTTCCTTTGTTTAAAATATACAGTCTTTTATTGTCCTGATTAAAATAAATTTTCATCTCTGTGTCAAAGTTGGGTGAAGTATTGATATCCCAGACTTGGATTCTGTCGCGATCGTCGAGTTCCGCTATTTTTAAATTATTCCCCGAATTAAAAATTAAATAATCTGAATTCAGCCAGACAACATTGTCAATTCTTTCCGAAAGTCGGCTAATGAATAGCTT
>Ga0209498_1000833_pt1 | contig 19098 bp, 17 predicted proteins | sample WalLakDeSediment_FD_184131 | JGI IMG/M metagenome (GOLD analysis project Ga0209498, IMG submission 184131) | Lake sediment microbial communities from Walker lake, Nevada to study Microbial Dark Matter (Phase II) - Walker Lake 11/02/13 Deep... | ecosystem: Environmental > Aquatic > Freshwater >... | reverse complement strand
GGGCCTTTTTGAAGTATTTATCGACACAATCATACTCTGCACGATGACTGCCCTGGCGATCATTACTACCGGGGTATGGACTTCAGGTGTGACAGGAGCCTCTCTGACAGCCATGGCCTTCAACGCCGGTTTACCCAACGTGGGAGGCCTGCTGGTATCGGTCGGAGTTATCCTCTTTGCCTATTCCACTACCATTGTCTGGTGTTATTATGGCGAGAAGTGCGCAGAATACCTGTTTGGCACAAAAATCATTGTTCCCTACAGGATTATCTGGCTGCCTTTCCTGTTTGTCGGGGCACTGGGAGGATTAAAAATGATCTGGGATATAGCAGATACGCTAAATGCCCTTATGGCTATACCAAACTTGGTTGCCCTGGTATTGTTAAGTGGAGTAGTTGTTAAATTAACCAAGGAATTCTTTACAACCGAGGAATTCAAAGAAATCAAAACAAAAGTCAAGTAGTTACCGGTAACTATGGCGGCAGTCTGAAAGGGGCGGAATAAAAACCGCCCCTTCATAATGAGCTTCCTGATTACCGGTATATGCTGACCATCCCGGGTGCCGTGACGAAATGGAGCGCGGCCTAACTGTGGAGCGGATCCACGAGGGTATTACCAATAATGCGAAGCGTTATGCAAACACAAACACAGGGGAACGGTTTGGATTGACCCCCTGAAGCGATATTCAACAGGTTCTTTTGCTTTCTATGCTCCTCAGCAAGATTTATATTTTGTAGGGGATGTAAATCAATTTGCTTCACCTGCGATACCTGTTCGTTTAGTCATGAAGCTTGCCTTGGTTAATGTCATTTTCTTGGCGCAGGTTAAGAATTGGCTGCTATAAATAGCATAGTAGAAATTATTAAACAGGCCGAGCAGCTCTTGACAATGCTTATTTAATTCCTGTTCCATCTCTTCGAGCTGCGATACTTTAGCCGGCTTACCCCTACTGCTAACTTCAAGGTTTTTTTATGAAAAGTGCAGACCTGTTGATTGACTTAACAGGTGTAGTATAATTAAGTTAGGGTAACTTTATTCTAATAGAGGAAAGGAAGTATTATTATGTTTCATATGTGGGACTGGGGATTTGGGATCGGAAATATTTTGATGCTTTTCTTCTCGTTTTTTGTTATCGCAGTAATTGTAGTTGTCATAGTAATTGCAGTAACTATGAATAAACAATCCCAGGGCAACTCGACCGTTGTAAAAGCCGAGCATGACAAGGCTGTGGAAGAAGCAAGAGAACGCTATGCCAAAGGTAAAATTAACCGCGAAGAGTATAAACAGATTATGGAAGATCTGAAAGAGTAAGCAGCCCTGTTTTTAGCTGCGACCGTACTTTTTTACTTGATTGCCTTGAATATTCTTTTATACTGGTAGGGAAGGTCATTTATCCTGGCAAGATAGATTTCATCTTTAAAATATCCCTTGTCTTTTAGGAAGGTATCATCATAACTGTATTTTTCGGTATCCCCAACTTTATGAAAGCCAAGCTTCCTGTGAAATTTTATGGATGCCCTGTTTTTTATATCCAAAGGCTTATCTTCATCATATACACGGGTAACTATCTCAGACATCACATACTTTTTTTCTTTTTCCAATAACAACTTGGCAAAGAGCCTGATTAAATTAAAGGCAACCCTTTTTTTGCCCAGGGTTTTATCAACAGATATTTTATCAATAACCCCAAAGCTGTTAAAATTATCAATACTTGTGATGCCGAGCTTTTCTAAAGCGCTCTCTACCCACACAATTTTGGTTCCGTTTATTCCACTCAAACCAGACCTTTGCTTTAACCATTGTTCACTGTCATAACCATGCAGAAACCCCATAATCCCTTTCCTGGTCTCGCAAACCAGGAATATTGAACTGAAAATATTGTCTTCCAGATCATCTTTTATTTCCGGGTGAGATGTATAATGATCAATTAAAAACCCTCTTGACGACATTAAATCCGGCTTGTTTTCAAGCTGCATCTTCGAGGCAATCCTGTAGATATCGTCAACATCTTTTACGCCTGCTCTCCTGTATATCTCATTTTTATTTGTTATAAAATCTTTCTTTTCTGCATCACTGTTTCTTTCGATTGGCATAGTCGCACCTATTCCGTTTTCTAATAACCAGGCAAATCCATATATTTAACAGGAATTCAGCGGCGTAAACCAGGGGGTAATTGTAAGTCCCCCTGTGTTTAAACCGAATGTATCCAGATTAAATCTAAAGATAAACCAAGCTCTTCGGTAGCGTTCAGAGATAAAAACCGTTCTCTTTAATCTGTTGTGCTACTGAACCAGATATTGTATCAAGCTATATAACCCAAATACTGCTCCCAGCAGTATATAGATCAGTATTCAAGGTGAAATTCTTTTATACCACTGTACTTTAGTCTCTGCCATTTTTAGTTCTGCCATTAAAATCTCCCCTTTCAACATTAATTACCTTGTTCGCCCTGAACTTCTCCATAGCGCCAGTCAAGAATACCCCCGAAATCGTATACATTCTGATAGCCCATCCCGATCAGGAAGTGCGAGGCAAGCTTGCTGCGATTTCCGGATCTGCAATAGATAAGAATCGTGGCATCTTTGTCCGGCAGTTTCTCCCCGGCAAGCTTATCAAGATCATAATCGGGGATTAAAATTGCGCCTTCTATGTGCCCCTGGCGGAATTCTTCCTCCGTCCGCACGTCCAGAATGATTACATCTTCATTATCAATCATTTCTTTTGCTTCTTCGGGGGTAAGTTTAATATACTCGGCCTGTTCGATTTCTTCCTCTTCAACAGCGACGATAGCATTTTCTTCGGCTGTTATCTGATCTGCCTGATCTGTTGTGCTGCAGGCTGTTATCAGGATAAGGAGCAACCACCCCAGTAAAATTGTCAACATAGTTTTTTTCATTGATATCGCCTCCTGCCTAAACCATATATTATAATATTATAATATAATAAAAGATTTTTTGCAAGTGCTACCGCCTGCTGCAGGTAACCCTGGTAAGCTTACAACGCTATGCTATAATAGTTCAGGAGGTAGCCCTTGTGATCAAAATTATATCCCAACTGAATCAATTTATCCCGGGCTGTAACCTGTTATGGATCGAAAAACTACTTATATATTAAATTTGGCAAAGTACGGTGGCTATCTCGCCGTACTATGGGTTGTTTTCAGCCAAAGTGGTTTTATAATCACCGGGCCCCTGATCCCTTTCTTTTTTGTGTTTGCGTTGGATAGTATCCGCTCTCATTTTCTCGACGCGAAAATGCTATCCTTGAGCGTTCCCAGCCTTTACTTACAAATGCTCATAGTTTTTATTTTTATTTTCCTGGATGGCACTTCGGTTGGAGGAATACTGCTGGTGATTCTGATAGCCGAAAGTCTTCTTATCTATCCGCGTCCAAATGGAGACAGAATCTTTATAGTATCCCTTATTGGGTTCCCTGCGGTCAGTGCGATTGGATTTAGCTGGCGATCGATGCTTAATTGGGAGAATATGGCAGTTATTCTGATCAACTGTCTGTTTTTCTTTTTCGCTTATGCCTTCAGTTATATGGCCCGCAGGCAGATCGAAGAAAAAGAGCGGGCGGAAAACGCCCTGGAACAGCTGGAACGTTCACGTACAGAATTAGAAAACGCTTATCATAAATTAATTGAAGTCAGTAAAGAAAGGGAACAGCTGGTAGCAGTGGAAGAACGTTCCCGCCTGTCCCGCGAGCTTCATGATACTCTGGCCCATACCCTGACAGCAGTTATCGTCAGTCTGGAAGCCGGAAAAAAATTGCTGGATAAAGATCCTCAAAAAGCTCTTGCAGAGATCGGGAAGAGCCAGGAACAAGCGCGCAAGGGGCTTGATGAAGTGCGTCTAACTGTTAAAGCTTTACGTCCCGGCGATCTGGATAATATGGATTTTACTGCTGCTATTAAAGGGTTGGCCCGTGACTATTCAGGCAGCGGTATTCGTATCCAATTTGAACTTGATGAAGAACTCGATTTATCCCCTTCACTGGAAACAACCCTTTATAGGATTATTCAGGAAAGTATAACTAACAGTGTCCGACATGGTGAAGCGAACTTGATTAAAGTACGCATGCGGCGAAATGAAAATTTTTTGTTCCTTGAAGTTGAGGATGATGGAAAAGGCTATGTGGAATTGTCCGAAGGCCACGGCCTGCGGGGTATCCGCGAACGTGCTGCTGATTTGGGAGCTAAGGTATCTTTTATTAATCAAAAATCCGGTGGGTTTTTAGTCAGGCTGACCCTGGAGGAACTTGCCTTATGAGCAATACAATCAAAATAGTTATTGCCGATGACCAGCGCTTGATGAGAGAGGGACTTAAGACTATCCTGGATCTGGAGGAAGATATGGAAGTACTGGGTACGGCGGGCAATGGTAAGGAAGCGCTGGAGCTTTGCCGCAGGTTAACACCCGATGTTGTCTTGATGGATATCCGCATGCCGGAAATGGATGGTGTGGAAGCGACAAAACTGATTTCTGCCGAGGGCCTGGCAACTAGGGTCATTGTAGTAACAACCTTTGACGACGATGAACTTATTATCAAGGCCCTCAAAGCCGGAGCAAAAACCTACCTTCTGAAAGATCTGCCTTCTGAAAAATTGTTGGGGGCTATTCGGGCTACCTACAATGGTGATATAGTTTTGCAGCCTGAAATCGCGGCCAAGCTCGTTGAAAAGGCATCCGGTGCGGGTAGTTCAGCAGAAGAACAAACGGATGGGTATAAAACTGAAGCTTTGACACGGCGGGAAAAAGAGATCCTGGCTTTAATGGTTGAAGGTCTTAGTAACAGCGATATTGCCGCCAGGCTTTTCCTGAGCGAGGGAACCGTTAAAAACCAGGTTAGTGTTATCTATGGCAAGCTGGGTACCAGTGATCGAACCCAGGCAGTTCTTCTTGCCCTGAAATATAATTTATCCTGATCATCTTCTTCAATTATCATGACCCGGGTCATATAAACAAATTACCAATCAATGACTGCAGTTACTGGGCAGGTAAATTCTCCTGGACTAAAATAAAGAAAAACGAAGGAGATGTTTGTCATGAGTAAAACTTATAAAGGCGGTATTCTCTTAATCATTGCCGGGGTCTTCCTGCTTCTTAACCAGTTGGGTGTAATCCCCGGTCAGGCATTTCTATTCCTGCTCGCACTGGGGTTCATTGCCACCTATGCATTGCTTGGTGGAAGAAAAGAATACGGTAATGTAGGGTTTTTGATTCCGGGGACAGTACTGCTTTCTATCGCAGTTTTTGCCGCGGCTTCAGGGCGCCCCGGTTATCAAGAATTAAACCCGGCCTATTTTTTCCTGGGGCTCAGTATCAGTTTTCTTGCTGTTTTCCTGGTCCATACCTTCTGGTTTACTAATAAGGACCATGGAGAACGCTTCTGGCCGATTTATCCTGCAGCGGGACTTTTAGTTCTGGCCGGGATCATCAGCTTCAGTATTTCCGGTCAGTGGTTCGAATACCTGAACCTGATTAATTACCTGTGGATTATTGCATTAATTGCTGTAGGAATCTGGATGATTGTGGTAAGTATAAAACGAAATAAAAAGGCTTAATACCATATTCTTTCATATATAACCTGGTAGTTAATCTCTCATCGAAAGGTGGGAGATTAACTTTCAGCGGACCGGAGTACTCGCTGTATTAGTCTGAACGTGAGGGGACGGTTTGGAGTGATTCTCTTTGTTGCTGTAACAAGAGTCGGTTTAAAACTGTGAATCAAATTGCTGTTCAAGCCGCTGGATGCGGTAGTACTGGATATAGTCAATAAAGCGGGGGTTGTGAAGCGGATTATCTGTAAAATAAAAGAGATGGCCTGTACATTTGCAGCCTGATGAGCCAAAGCCTTTCACAGGTTGATCGGCTATTCCTTGCAGTTTGTCTGCCAGCTCGCATTCCAGGTTATCGCTGCTGATGATCGGCACCGGGGTTATTGCATCGGCTGCTGCAATCAGATAATCGATGTGCCACCTTTTTTGCTTCCTTTTCCGTGTATGACGGGCAACCCTCTTGCTTAAAGTGCCCATTGCCGATCCCACATAAACATAGTAGCCCTGTTCAAACCTGGTTGGCCCTAAACTGCCAACCGCCAGGATTTTTTCGGGTTCGACTTTAACCAACAGCAGATAAGCGCCCCTGTCCTGCAGCTCGATATTTAAAAAATCAAAGGGAATGCTAACAGTGTTAATTGAATTTATTTCAGTAAAACTCTGGTCGAAACCAACGGCGACAGCTTTTAATTGTACCGAATTTTTGACTTCCATGAAAGCTTTAGCGAAATTGAAATCGATGTGGTACGAGGGCAGAAAATATTTTGCCTGGGGATTCATCACTACAAAAAGACAGCCTGTTTTTATACCCCTGGCTGAGAGCTCCATTAGCTTATAAAGATGGTTTGAGCCCCTTGTGGTTACGGCATCCGGGAACATGGCCACCTGGCCGGCAAATAAGGTGCAGCTTTTTATCTCCAGGTAATAAGAATCACCGGTATCGTTATGCTGAAGGAGAAGGTCAAAACGGTGCCTGCCGCAAGCCGGTTCCGCTTTAATCACCCTGTAATTTTTAAAGGGTTCCAGCTGGCCATTGTCAAGCAAATAGCGGACCAATTTATTGGTCAGGTGAGTATGGAGCAAAACAGTGTGGCCTTCCTTCCGGCAGGCCAATACCGTGTAAGGCAGTTTGTTTGTTAAAGACGCCGGGCTGAGCAGCAGCTCCGTGCCCGGTAAAAACAGCTCCCAAAGGCGGCCGGGATTGGCCAGGTAGGCTTCTATCCTGCGGCCATCAATTTCTGCCTCAATCACAAAACGGTTTACCCTCCTGATCAGGCGCCCTCTGATTTTGGGGAAAGCAAATGGATAGTTAAGCATATCTTAAGTATTCACTTTACCTAATACCCCGTCAAGTTTTTTATTACCGAATGATCAGATTCGCACCATAGGAGCTTCTTTTAAACAGCACGTAAGAACCGTCCCCCTGTGTTCTTCCCCCTGTGTTCTAACCGCCGTTGTTGCCGTTCCAGCCGACTACATTTAAAAATTCATTGTGGAGGATACCGTTTGAAACGGCAATCCCGGTACTGTTTAAATCAAGCTGCCCGCCTTTTTGGTCGGTGCAGTGGCCTCCTGCTTCCTCAATAATAAGCATGCCGGCGGCAAAGTCCCATGTTGAAAGTGTGTATTCGAAATAGGCATCAAATCGACCGCAGGCAACCCAGCACAGGTCAAGGGCTGCGCTGCCGAAACGGCGGATGCCGTGGATATTAGCCTCAAAAAGTTTTTCAATACTATTTAGAGTTTTACGCATGATTATGCCCCGATCATAATAGAACCCGGTTGCTACAATTGCTTCCTGCAGGGAAAGCGTTTCGGAAACGCTGATCGGTTCTCCATTCAGAAAAGCTCCTTTGCCCTGCGATGCAGTAAACATCTCACTTCGCACCGGATCAAAAACAGCCCCTGCCGTGACCCGGCCGGAGCTGGCATATGCAATAGATATGGAAAAGTGGGGAATTTTATGGACAAAATTGTTGGTTCCATCCAGGGGATCGATTATCCATAGGTCAGCGGCGTCACTATTTGCCGACAGATCTTGTTCCTCACCTATGAAGCTGTGTCCTGCAAAATGCTCCTGAATAAACTTTATAATTGTTTCCTGGGCTGCGAAGTCCGCTCCTGTAACCAGGTTATTTTGTCCTTTTTCAGAAATTGACGTTTGTCCCTGTCGCTCCAAAATGGTCTTTCCGGCTCTGCGAGCTGCTTCCTGTGCCACCTCTAAATGCTTATCGAAATAAGAGTCCATCCAATATTCAACCGCTTTCTCCTGGTGATTTCGGGTTCCCCCGCAGATCTATTCTAACACAAAACGGCCTGCTGCCTCCCTGTTTGCCGGCCCTGTTTCGTGTATTGCCTTGATAGTCCACAATCCTGGTATGAGCGATAAAGACTATGTACTGGACACCAAACCTGTATTAAATCCCGGACAAAGGGCATTAGGGAAGGGGAACTTTATTGCTTATTTCAAGTTCGGTTTTTCCGACTCTTAGAATGGTTTAGAAGCAGAATCAACCCGTAAACGGCTGCCATAGAGGTGTTTTTAGAATATTTCTCACCGGTATCTTCGGATACGGCCCATCCAGCCGCTTTTATAAGCTTTGAAACATTGACGCCGAAGCCGGACATGGAAGGCCGGGCGGATTGGGGGTTCCGGCATTTTCCGCCGCCAGCCAGCACGCGGCAGTCCGGATGTTCGTAACAAAAGATGTTTTTGCAGGAATCACCGGCAAAAGCTTTTGCACCGGAATATCCGAGTTGAAGGGCCTTCTTTTCTATAGCAGCAACCGTTTCATGAAGCAGCATCATTATCTCGCGGCGCTCATAAGAGTAGAGTCTATCCGCGGGCACATTGATTCTAATGAAGAGGGCATGGCTTGTGTTTTTTAACCAGCCCCGAAACCCCTGAGGACCGGAAACATGAGGCGGGCAGCTGGGGGATAGCCCGAAATTACTGCAACCGGGTTCACGGCAAATCCTGGCGAGAGCTTCCTCGACTGAAATAACCTCTGGCAAGATAACAGCAACATCAAGTGCGCCTCCTCCTGACAGGATCGCCGAGTGAATGAGTTCCTCTAACCTTGCATCTGAACGACTATCTTCCGGTGACGGGTGATGCATTTTTAATCTCCTTGAATAATTAATACACAACATATAATATATGCGTAACAAATATTTTCGTCAAGAGTAACGCCGGCCTTCGGGGCCTGGCGCATAGAAAGGCAGGCGGGCAGGCTGTATTAGGTTGGTATCTTTTTAACTTTTTTGAAGGAAGGTTATAAATATGGAAAATAAAGAACGGTACCGTCGAAAAATTCAGGAACAACTGGATGAGTGGATTGCAGAACTGGATAAATTAAGAAAAAAGGCCGAGGTTGCCGGAGCTGAAGCAATTGAGAACCTGCCGGGGCATATAAAAGTTCTGGAATGCAAAATTGAAGAGGGTACCGCAAAATTAAAAGAACTGGCTGAAATGAATGAAGAAGCCTGGGAACCATTAAAGGAAGGCTTTGATTCTGCATGGAAGTCTTTAGCAGAAGGATTTAAGGAAGCTGCATTAAAATTTAAATGGAAAAAAGAAAAAGATTAAATACTATGAAGGGAAGACCATTATAATTTGATAATGTTGGCTATAGCTTCCAAAATAGCCGAGGTTTTTGTGTTTTACTCCTTTTCGCTCAGCCAGGTCCAGGAGGTGTGCAGCGGGTGGGAACAGGCGGCTTTCATAAAATAGGAGTTATACGATACGCCTTCCAGGGTAAGGAAATTTTTATAACAGCTTTTCCACTTGATTATAACATTAAGGTTTTATATTTGCTAAATCATTAAAATTAAGGCTAAGAAACAATACGGAAGGATGGTGATCCCTGGCCACAAAAAGCTGAATATTTAAAAAAATATTTAAAAAACCTATTGACAAGTTATCTATGACCCGCTATTATAATACTACCAGGTTCTGAGAGGCTGAAAGGTAAGCCCGGTCCGGCTCGAAGGGAAAGAACCGAAAGAAGAGTAAGGTGTAAGCCTGTATCGGAAATCGGAAGTATCCAAGAGAACTGGGCAGTTGCAAGTTAAGGCAGTGGAAAGGCAAAGTGAAGGGTAATACCGTAACTGAGCCGGGAAACGCTGGAAACCGCAGCGCAGGATCTTAAAGAACCGGTCGGAGGCTGTGCGTAATCGCCTTTAGAGGTGAGGAACAACAGCCGGCGATGGTCGGGGAAGAAGATTCTGAAGGTTAACTTGAAGGTCTGTTAGAACCTGGTTTAATTATGTACAAATATTTTTCCCTATCGACAATTCTTCCTCAGCAGGTCTTTGCTATAAAAGATTTATTTCGATCCTATCAATTTCGGTAAAAATGCCTCTGATGTTCTGTCAGGCTGTGGGTGAAGCAGTAGCTTCGTCCCCCTGCTTCAATTAAAATGTTTACGTTGGTATGATTGAAATTTCTCTCCTTAAACTCCCTCAAACATGTGGTATAATCCTAAAGGTATGCTTGAAATTATACGGAGGCTTAACTATTGAAACCTGAAAACATAAGGAATTTTTGTATCATTGCCCATATAGACCACGGTAAATCTACTCTGGCCGACCGGTTGTTGGAAGCTACCGGTACCTTATCTGCACGCCAGATGAAAGAACAGGTTCTTGACCAGATGGACCTGGAGAGGGAGAGGGGCATCACTATCAAGCTGCAGGCTGTTCGCCTGAATTACCGGTCCGGGAATGGAGAGGAATACATCCTGAACCTGATTGATACCCCGGGCCATGTCGATTTTACCTATGAAGTATCAAGAAGCCTGGCTGCCTGCGAAGGGGCTATTTTGGTTGTTGATGCTGTACAGGGTACTGAGGCGCAGACCCTGGCCAATACTTACCTGGCCCTGGAGCATAACCTGGCCATAATTCCCGTCATAAACAAAATTGATCTGGATAGCGCCGACACGGAAAAGGTAAAGGCGGAATTAATCGATCTTATCGGCGATGATGCTGTAGAAGCACTTCCGATTTCGGCGAAGCAGGGAACAGGGATTGCAGAAGTTTTAGAGGCCATTGTTGACAAGGTGCCTCCGCCGGCTAAAAGCGATCCGGCTGCACCCCTGAGAGCCCTGGTTTTTGATTCCCATTATGATAAATACCGGGGGGTAATAGCTTATATACGGGTGATGGAAGGCAGTATTCGTAAGGGTGACAGGATTAAATTCATGAACACAGGTAAGACTTTCGAAGTAAACGAGACCGGTGTTTTCCGACCGGGAATGGAGCTGACCGTTGGCTTGTCGGCCGGGGAAGTGGGATATCTGATGGCTGCAATAAAAAATGTTGGAGATGCGGCGGTAGGCGATACGATTACCAGAACAGATAACCCCGCCGAGCAGGCCCTGCCGGGTTACCGCCAGGTGGTTTCAATGGTCTTTTGCGGCCTTTTCCCCCAGGACAGCAATGATTTTGTAACCCTGCGCGAAGCGATTGAACGACTTAAACTAAATGACTCGGCGCTTACTTACGAGCCGGAAAAATCAACCGCATTGGGGCTCGGTTTTCGCTGCGGCTTCCTCGGTTTACTGCACATGGATATTGTCAGGGAAAGGCTTGAACGTGAATACGGCCTGGATTTAATTGTATCGGCTCCGAGCGTGGTTTACAGGGTCCACTTGAGAAATGGAGATGTGATCGAAGTGGATAACCCGGCACTGATGCCCGCAACAGATGAGCGGGTAGCTATCGAGGAGCCTTACGTAGATTCTTCTATCTTCACTCCCGCAGAATATGTTGGGGCAGTTATGGAACTATGCCAGGAGAAAAGGGGAGAATATCGTGCTACGGAGTATCTGGAATCAGGACGGGTGAGGCTTTCTTACTTTCTACCCCTGGCTGAAATTATTTATGATTTCTTTGATCTGCTCAAATCGCGCACCCGGGGTTACGCATCCCTTGATTACATGATGCATGGCTACAGGGAGTCCAGCCTGGTTTTGATGGATATCCTTGTTAATGCTGAAAAAGTTGATGCCCTGTCATTTATTATCCACAGGGATAAAGCTTACCAGCGGGGCAGGGAAATGGTTGAAAAACTGAAGGATATTATCCCCAGGCAAATGTTTGACGTGCCGGTCCAGGCTGCGGTAGAGAACAAAATTATTGCCCGGGAAACTATCAAAGCTCTGCGCAAGAACGTTACTGAGAGGCTTTACGGCGGTGATATTACCCGCAAGCGTAAACTGCTGGAGAAACAAAAGGAAGGCAAGAAGAAAATGAAAAAGATTGGCCGGGTTGAAATCCCCCAGGAGGCCTTTACAGCGGTTTTGAAAGTCAAATAAGTGTGCCCGGGGAATTATTTCTATGTTGGGAGTTGACAATACACTGATAATAAGGGAGACGACGGAGACAGATTTACCTGGTCTGCTTGATGCCGAAAGACAGGCTTTTGGAAGCGATGAAGGTCCTGAAATCGTGGAACTTGTACAGGGGTTACTAAATGACCCGACTGCAAAGCCACTGCTGTCCCTTATAGCTTTAAGTGATCAACGAGTAATCGGACATATCCTGTTCACAAAAGCAGAAATCATTTTGTACGAACAAATATCAGCTGCAATTCTGGCACCACTGGCGGTAGTTCCTGAAGTACAGAAAAAGGGCGTCGGTGGCCGGCTTATTATGGAAGGCTTGAGATTATTGTCGGAAAGAGACATTGAGCTGGTATTTGTCCTCGGCCATCCAGATTATTACCCGCGCCATGGATTCAAGGCAGCAGGGCCCCTTGGATTTGAAGCGCCTTACCCAATTCCAGGAGAAGTTGCCGATGCGTGGATGGTTCAAGAACTTCGACCGGGGATAATTGGCAGTGTGAAAGGCAAAGTCCTCTGTGCTGATGTTCTTAATCAGCCTCAATATTGGCGTGAATGATCGCCCCTATATTATTACAGGTACAAATTCCGGCGGCTGAAGATAATAATCCCGGAACCGTAGAGAAACAGGGTAATTCCGGCAAATATCAGGCTGATCAAAACAACTGACTGTTCTCCGGCTACAATTTGCGGGGGATCGTAGAGGGAGTAAATAGTTAAATACTCGAGCCATGGATAGCTATCACTGATGTTCCTCAACATATTTATTACGAAGAATAGAATCGGCACGCCGGCTCCGAAGGCCAGGGAGTTTTTTGTTTCACTAAATAGACAGGAAAAGAAGAAACATATAGAGCTGATTGCCAGTGTTAACATGATGGTAGCCAGGTTGAGATTCAGGAAGGCTGGGATATCCATTTTTCCCGGAAACATGGTTTCGCTGGTTACTATCCCGGCTGCAGTATTTAATATTAGCAGCATAACTACACTGATAACCATAAATAAAGCCTGGGTAGTGATGATTTTTACCCGGGTATTGGGAGTGGCCAGCAGGTAGGCCATTGAGCCGCGGTCTACATGGACAGCTACCAGTCGGTTGGCCAAAATTATGCAATAGATCAGTGGAAACAATAATGCAATAAACCCGTAGAAATAAAGCCCCATAAAGCTGACCAGGTCTGTAGCGGTAGTATCGTAACCGAAGGCATCAATCATTCCCTGCGGCAATGTCTCCAGGTATTGGGCCATCGCGTCAATATTTTCCGGATCGTACATTGAAACCATGATCGACATGTACATAAAAAGCACAGCAGTGAAAACCACAAAGATAATCCAACTCGATTTAGCGGTCGATTTAAACAGGGGAAAGATCATCGGGACACCGCCTCCCGGCCGTAATATTTTAGAAATACCTGTTCCAGGCTTTGCGTAGCCACTTCAAGGCCGAGAATATTGCATTTGGCCAGGGCGTCTATAAACTGGTTATAATTGCCTGAGACATAAACTTCAACCGTATTCTTGCTGATATTGCCGAGTTCCAGGCCTACTGAACGCAGGTGTTCTATATCAGATCTCGATTCTAAGGTTACCAGGTAAGCCTTGCGTTGAGATGATTTGAGGGAATGGACATCTTCCACAGCAACCAGTCTGCCTTCCCTTATAATTCCTGCCCGGTCACAGGTACGGTAGGTTTCTTCGAAATTGTGTGAGGACATCAGAATCGTTTTACCCCGGTCTCTTTCTTCCAAAGCAAGTTTGACAAAAACATTCTGCATAAGAGGATCCAGACCACTTGTGGGTTCGTCTAAAATATACACTGCCGGATCGTGCATAAAAGCGGTTACAATTCCCAGTTTCTGTTTCATGCCTTTTGACATCTTGCGGATCCTGCCTGAAGGGTCAAGTTCGAAGCGTTCGATCAGGCTGTCCCGCCGGGATTTGTCTCTGCTGCCCCGCATATCGCTTATTAAATTCAGGAATTGCGTTCCGGTCATCTCGTCAATAAATGCGATTTCTCCCGGGAGATAGCCCAGCTCTTTTTGTATTTGCCGGGCATTATTCCAGCAGTCTAATCCGTTAATGGTGCACTTTCCATTACCTGGTTTTACAAAACCGAGCAGGTTGCGTATAGTCGTGGTTTTACCGGAACCGTTGGGGCCCAGGTAACCGAACACCTCACCTTCTTCAACGGTAAAATCCAGATCGAATATGCCTTTCCCGCTGCCATACTGAAAGGTTAATGATTGGATATTGATCATGTCTTTATCCTGCTGCCTTTTAGTAAAAGCGTCCCTGCTTTTCAGTTTTTCTAAAATTTTTATAAGTTTATCATTTTCCCATGTGCCTTTTATTCGTTTTCCATCCGGTTGGGTTAATTTACCGTAACCATGCTTTTTCCCTTTGTAAAATTCACCCTTATAGATTTTTCCGCTTGGATAATAGACAGTTCCCTCACCATGGGGTTTCCCTTCTTTCCATTCTCCGTCATATTGGGTTCCATTCGGTAACAACAATTTGCCCCACCCGTGGGGCAAATTGTTTTCAAGTTGACCTGAGTAATCTCCCCCAACAAATGGAATATTGTGGTGATAGGAGCTCTTGTCATTTTTATCCATATTGGAACACCCCTTACTTAATCGGCTAAGTTTGCGCCCGTTTTTAGAATTGTTATAAACACCTGGTTAAGCTTGTTTTTTATAGCCTCTTAGCATTTGTTCATAATGTTCTATATATTATAGAGGATGTCACCGCTGCTTGTCGAATTTTTCGTTTAAAAGCAGCTAATATTACCGCTTGTAAAGGGGTTGTTTAAGTGAATGACAAAAATATTCATAAGCACGATGTTTTAGTAGTAGGTGGCGGGTTGGCGGGGCTCAGATCTGCTTTAGCAGCTTGTGATAAAGGAGCAGACACCGCGGTGGTATCGAAAGTATACCCGCTTCGTTCTCACTCCGTTGCTGCCCAGGGTGGTATCAATGCCGCACTTGGCAACTCTCCCGGATCAAAGAATGACACCTGGAAGGATCATGCTTTTGACACCATTAAAGGTTCTGTTTACCTGGCTGATCAAGATGCGGTAGAAATTCTTTGCAGAGAAGCACCCAAAGCAGTGGTCGAGCTTGAGCACTGGGGGACGGTGTTTTCAAGGGACGAAAAAGGAAAACTAGCCCAGAGGCCCTTTGGAGGAGCCGGTGTGCCCAGGACATGTTACGCAGCTGACAGGACCGGGCATAATCTAATGAACACCCTTTTTGAACAGGCAACTTCAAGGGGTATCAAATTTTATAACGAATATTTTGTAACTTCGCTTGTTGTAGATCAAGATAGATGTTGCGGTTGCATCGCTATAGATATCATCACCGGTGATTTACATGCCTTTGCCTCTAATTCGCTAATTATGGCAACAGGAGGGCATGGAAAGATTTATAATCGTTCAACCAATTCTCTTATCAATACAGCCGATGGCCAGGCAATGGCATATCGATGCGGGGCGGCACTGAAAGATATGGAGTTCGTCCAGTTTCACCCTACGACTCTTTACGGTTCCAATATCCTGATAACTGAAGGCGCCAGGGGCGAAGGAGCGTACCTGATTAACTCTGAAGGCGAAAGGTTCATGTCAAAATATGCCCCGAAGGCAAAAGAACTCGCTCCCAGGGATATTGTGGCCCGCTCTATAGTAAAAGAGATCGAAGCAGGACGGGGGTTTGAAGATCAATATGTCCACCTTGACCTGAGGCATTTAGGAGCTGAAAAAATCAATGAACGCTTGCCGGGTATCAGGCAAATAGCACGGGACTTCGCGGATCTGGACCCTGCAGAAGATCCCATTCCGGTGCAGCCGGGCCAGCATTATTCCATGGGTGGTATTGACGTGGACATTGATGGAAAAACCGACCTGGCAGGCCTTTATGGAGTAGGTGAGTGCGCCTGCGTCTCCGTTCATGGCGCAAACAGGCTGGGAGGAAATTCACTTTTGGAGACCCTGGTTTACGGTAAAATTGTTGGGGAAAATGCATGTAAAGGCGCTAAAAAAATTTCGAATATTAATGTTGTCAAAGATGCCATGGATCGGGAAAGAGTTAAATTGAAAGGATTCTTATCCGGGGAAGGGGAAGATTTTGCAACACTGATGCTTGAACTGAGAAAAACCATGTTTGATAAGTTTGGTATTTTCAGGGATGAAGATAACATGCAAGAAGGATTGAGCAATTTATACGATCTGAAAGATAGATTTGAGCATATAGGCATAAAAGACAAAGGGAAGATATTTAATCAATCTTTGCTCAGGATTTTGGAGCTTGGATATATGCTCGATGTTGCGGAAACTGTAGCAGTATCGGCCATTAAGCGGAAAGAGAGCAGAGGGTCGCATTACAGGACGGATTTTCCGGATCATAATGATGATCAATTCCTCAAACATACAATAATAAAAAAAGAGGAGGGAAAGAGTCCATCAATATATTTTTCCCCGGTGAAGTTTGGATTGTTCCCTGTAAAGGAGGATGGTTATTGATGATTATTCGGGTAGCCAGAGATAAAGGTGAAAGATATGATGACTATAATGTTGATAATATAAATGGGATAACAATACTCGACCTGCTTTTCCAGATACAGGAAGATATCGATCCAACTCTGACTTTTCGGTATTCCTGCCGCGGAGCTGTTTGTGGGAGCTGCGCGATATTGGTTAACGGTATTCCGGTGCTTGCCTGCAAGACACCTGTATCGAGGGTAAGAGATATGGAAAGTGGTGACCGCGTTACTTTACCGTCTGAAAATGAGTTTCCGGACGGAGGGATACTTGTAGAGCCTATACCCAAACTTCCTGTGATCAAAGATTTGGTTGTGGATTGGGAACCGTTTTTTAAAGAGTACCGGAAACTTGAACCTGTATTGAAAATTGATAAAAATCCTCCGGATAAAGAATACCTGATGGGAAAAGATGATAAGAGAGAACTTGAAAAATACACCAACTGCATATTATGCGCACTTTGTTGGAGCGCATGCCCTGTAATCGGCAATGTGGAAGGTTATCCCGGCCCCGCTGCCCTGGCGAAGCTGTTCCGCTTTTATCTCGATCCGAGAGAGCCAAATAATATTAAACGACTATCATTTGCTGACAAAGATAACGGGTGGTGGGCCTGTGATTTCCATAAAAACTGCAAAGCAGTATGCCCGAAGGGAGTTCCGCCGAATCTAGCTATAGGGAAGGCACGAAAAGAGTTGAAAGGTGAGGTGGATAGAAAATGAGAAGAGAAGAAGACACCCTTGGCGAAGTTGAAGTGCCGGAACAGGCTTACTATGGTGCGCAGACCCAGAGGGCGCTAAATAATTTTAAAGCCAGCGGAAGAACGTTTCCAGCTGATTTTATAGAAGCGTACCTGTTGTTGAAAAAAGCCTGCGCCAGCGCTAATGCTGATTGCGGCAAGCTTGAACAAAACAAAAAAGATCTAATTGTTGAAGCCTGTGAACGTGCTGAAAAAATGGCGGAAGAATTCAAAGTTGATATATTCCAGGCGGGGGCTGGGACTTCTTTCAACATGAATGTAAATGAGGTGGTGGCCAATCTATCAGCTGAGATCCGGGGGCTGCCCAGGGGAGATTACAGCTGCGTTCATCCAAATGACCACGTCAATATGTCACAATCAACCAATGACACCTTCCCGACCGCAACCCATATAGCTGTGATCTGGAAGGCAGATCGGCTGTTACTAGTATTAAATGACCTGGTAAAAGTTTTTGAAGCGAAGAGTTTCCAGTTCTCCGAAATTATTAAATCCGGAAGAACGCATTTGATGGATGCAACCCCTGTAACTGCAGGCGATGAATTCGGCGCCTATGCCTCGGCTATAGGGCGCAGTGCCGATCTGCTCAGACAGGGAAGAGAACTCCTGCTGGAGGTGCCCCTGGGGGCAAGTGCAGTCGGCAGCGGTGCTAATACACCTGAAGGATTTAAAGATATTGCTTTAGAACATCTTTCAGAACTTACGGTGCTCGCACTGCGAAAATCCAGGAACCCTTTTGAATCTTTACAGAGCAGGCTTGGGCTCTCAGTTTTCTCAGGTTACATGGATGTACTGGCAAGGGAGTTGAACCGTATAGCTAACGATTTGAGGTTGCTGAACTCAGGCCCGAACGCAGGGCTCGCGGAAATAAAGCTTCCTGCTGTACAGCCTGGTTCTTCGATAATGCCCGGTAAAGTGAACCCTGTGATGGCAGAATGCCTCAACATGATCTGTTTCAGGATAATAGGAAACCATGCCACAGTTTCTGAGGCTTCCCAGGCCGGTCAATTGGAGCTGAATGTTATGACTCCTGTTATGACACATGCTATCCTGGAGTCCCTGGAGTTACTGATCAATTATCTGCCGGATTTTCAAAAATTATGTGTTGAAGGAATAGAGATAAATGAAAAGAGATGCAGAGATTCGCTTTTATTAAACCCGTCCTTGGCCACCTTGTTAGCAACTGATATAGGGTATGACAGGGCGGCAAAACTGGCGCAGGAATCTTTGGAAAAAGGCGTGCCTGTCCCTGAACTGGCCGTTGAAAATAAATTGATTACGAAAGAGCAGGCAAAAGCGATCTTTAAAAATATCTATGAAGACGAATCTTAGCTAGCTATGCTTTTCCATAATTTCTGTAATATCCAACGGGTTAAGCTCGGCTTCTACCAAAGGCTGGTATTTTTTGCCAAGTAATGCCTCCCGGAACCCCGGGCGCTCTTCCTGATCATCGAAAAAAATGCCGGTAGGAATGCGGTCACCCCATTCCTGGGCTAACTTAAAAGCCTCCACAAAGTCACCGGGGTCATGGCCCTCTTCATTTATATCATATACCCTTTCTTGAAACCATTTGAAGGTATTCACCTTATTAAAACTGGGGCATGGCTGTAAAATATCGACAAATGCAAAACCCGGTTTTTGGAGGGCTTTTTCTAAAATTCCCCCCAGTTGCTCCTTGTCACCGGCAAAAGATCTGGCTATAAAGCTTGCCTTTAAGCCTAATAAAAACAATATGGGGTTTAAACCGGCAAGTGGGTTGCCATCCGGAGTCGTAGGTGTTTGCGCCCCCTTTCCGCTGGTTGGAGAAGCCTGTCCCTTGGTCAACCCATAAATCATGTTATTGTGAACCATGCAGGTGACATCTATATTCCGGCGGACAGCATGAATTAAATGATTGCCCCCT
>Ga0209498_1000832_pt1 | contig 19100 bp, 17 predicted proteins | sample WalLakDeSediment_FD_184131 | JGI IMG/M metagenome (GOLD analysis project Ga0209498, IMG submission 184131) | Lake sediment microbial communities from Walker lake, Nevada to study Microbial Dark Matter (Phase II) - Walker Lake 11/02/13 Deep... | ecosystem: Environmental > Aquatic > Freshwater >... | reverse complement strand
GGCGCGACGAAATCAGTCATGTTCAGGGCCGTGCCGTCACGCTGCGCGTGGCCGAGGTAACGCAGGCGCATGAACGAGGGCAACAGCAGCGAAGTCGACGTTGCCTTGCCCAGCAGGCCGGCTCCGGTCAGGACCTCCAGCTCGCAATCCTCACCGACCGCCCGCCAGCTGCCGACCCCCTCGAGAGTGGCGGCGCGCTCGCCCAGCGCGCCGATGATGCGATCGCCGGCCAGCAGCTCCGCGATGCGGCCCGTCTTGGTCTCGCAGCGATACAGCGCGTTTGGCTCGCCGATTACTTCGGCGGCGACGAAATCTCCGGTGCGCCAGCGATCGCGCGGCACGACCCCGACTTCGAAGGGCCGCACCCAGAGGTCGCTGCAGCGGGTCACCGAGGTGTAGAAATAGAACGACGCCGGCATCATGCCTCCAGGCGCTCGGCGAGCATCGCATGCCGGGTCGCGGGCACGTCGGGCGCCGCCAGCAGCAACGCGAGCAAGGCCGTGCGAAGCAGCGTCGGACCGATGAACAGGCACTCGTCCGGCGCATGCGCGCCTGCTCCCACAGCGCCGAGGCCGTCGAGCGTGGCGGTGTACAGGCTGGTCGTGCTGCCGTCGGACCCGCCCCCCGCCATGCCCTCTTCCAGTTCGATGTCGAGGCGGCGCGCCGCCTCCTGCGCGAGTTGCCACAACACGCGGTTGCGCGGCGTCCGCTCCATCGGCGGACGCCCGAAACCGCCGCTGATCTCAAGTCGCGTGCCGGGCGTCGCAGCTTCCAGGCCACGAATGGCCCGCTCAACGCGCACCGCGTCCGCTTCGCTGCAGACCCGCACGTCGGCCACCGCCCGGCTCTCCGGAGCGATGACATTCGGCCTCAGGCCGCCATCGACGGTGCCCACGTTCACTGTCACGCCACGCTGCGGGTCGTTCAACTCGAACAGGTCCCTGATGACATGCGAAAGCTCCAGGATCGCGCTGGCGCCGGCCTCCGGATCGAGGCCCGCGTGGGCGGCGCGCCCGAAAATCCTGACCGTAAACCGCCCGACCCCTTTGCGCGCCGTCTTCAGGCTGCCGGACGGCCCGAGCGAGGGCTCGAGCACCCATGTCCTGCGTACCCGTCGAGCCAGCCCGAGGATGTGCCTGCGCGACTCGTGGCTGCCGATCTCTTCGTCACTGTTGACGAATATCACCGGGGTGAGGGGCAGGTCCACGCTGTGGCGGCGCAGCGCGCCGAGCGCGAGCAGCATCATCGCCAGGCCGCCCTTCATGTCGAATACGCCCGGGCCGCGCACGACGTCGCCATCGACATGGAAGGGCATCTCTTCGAGGGTGCCGACCGGCCAGACCGTATCCAGGTGGCCGAGGAGCAGCTGCAGGGGCCGGCCGCGGGTCCGCTGTGCGGGCCGTGCCCAGACTTGGCCGCCGCTGGTCCGGCCCGGCAGCCGCCGGACGCTGAAGCCCAGCGCCACCAGTTCGTCCTGCAGAACCCGGGCCGTGCCGTCGTGGGTGTTCGGGGCGAGGGACGGCGACTCGGCCTCCACCATCCTGCGCAGCAGGTCGACCAGTTCTTTGCGCCGCCCGATGAGGTCGTCGAGCAACGCCCGCGGATCGGGGCCGCCGTTCATAGCCCTAGCGCCGCATGCCCGCCGAGAACGGAAACGCGCGCGACTCCGTAATTTCGGCGACGCGGCCGGGATAGAGATAGGCAAGCAGCGGCGTGCCGCGGATCAGGTCCTGGTCATCACGATCCGGGGCGCGCAGGCTGGCCTCGTCAACCGAGGCGGCCACGATCCGCCCGATGATCAGGCTGTTTTCGCCCAGGTCGTCCACGACCCGCTCCGTGGTGCACTCCATATGCAGCCAGGCACCTGCGAGCAGGACGCCGGTGACGATATCGGCAGGCACCGTCTCCAGCATGTCCAGCGCGGGCTTGCCCTCGGCGGGATAGCGCGGCGCCGCCGCGAGGCTCGCCTCGAGCAATTGGTCCGGCCGGGGCCACGACACGGTGAACACGCCCTCGCGCACGGCGTTGATGTAGGTGTGGTGACGGGGCGTGCACACGAAGCCGAACCAGTTCTGCCAGCTCATCGGCGCGACCATGTGCTTGGGCGCCAGGTCGTGGCCGCCGTCAGGCTCGCGCGTGCCCACGATCACGAGCGGAGAAACCAGGAAAAAACGCTCCCAGATCGGGTGCTCGACGTCGAGGCTGATCCGTCGCTTGCCCATCGCTCTCCCTCCCTTGCCGCCCAGACTAAATCTAGCCCAGCAGGCGCAACATTGCCCAGATTCCGAACGCCAGCGCTGCGGCTGCGATGATTACCAGCGCCAGCAACACGCCCGCCAGCGCCAGTACCGCCCGCCGCTCGCGGGCCTCGATCGCCGCAGGCTGCTGCGACCAGTCCGTCAGCATCTGGGCATTGCGCCGATGGGCCTTGAAGGCCACGTCGAACACCGTCCCCGCAACCGGCACTGCGCCTACGATCGCGTCCACGGCAATGTTGGCCAGCATTCGGCCGACGATCAGCCGCGGCGCGCCCGCACGCACCGCCGTCCAAACCAAGTAGCCCCCCAGCAACGCGGCGATGGCGTCGCCCAGGCCCGGAAGCAGGCCAAGAATCGGGTCGAGACCGAAACGGATCCGGGTGCCGGGAATGCGCAGCGCGGTGTCGAGCACCCGCGCGAACCGGGAAGCCCGGGCAACCCGCGTCTCGAGGGTCGGACGGACCATCGACCGTGGGCCGGCGACACTATTCAGACAAGCCACCGGAGAGGAAATCGAGGCATCCCGACAGTGTCTTCAGGCTGGCATCGTCTTCCGCCGGGATGTCGAGGCCGGTTTCCCGGGCGATTGCCGCACGGAAGCGCTGCGGATCCAGGTCGAACTGCTCGGCCAACGGCACATCCGGCTCGATCGGCCGGTCTCCTATTCCGCCAGCGGCCTGCTCGAGCGCCCGTAGCACCGCCGCCTCCAGGTCACGCATGTTCATCGCCTTACCTCCCGCGAACCTCAGTGGAGCATTGCCAGATTGCCAGCCTGGAGTTTACCCCTGCTTGACTCAGGTCAAGGCCGGATCGCATTCGGGGAGCCATGGTTAGAGTGAGTAACGGGGTTGCATATTAGACCTTGCTAATGTATTGTTCCCGGCGTGGCCACGTTCGCTGCAAGTCGCGCGAGTCCGGCCTGCCGCACCCAGACGGAGACACTCACTTGAAACAGGCATTGCTGGAACTCGCCCTGCGCCGGCCGCGAACGGTCTACCTGTTCGCCCTGCTGCTGACGCTGGTCCTCGGCCTGCAGATCCCGCGCATCCAGGTCGATACCGATCCGGAGAACATGCTGCCCGCCGACCAGGTCGACCGGATATTCCATAACGAGGTCAAGGCGGAGATGGCTCTCCACGACGCGATCGTGGTCGGCCTGGTCGAACGCGATCACCCGGATGGCATCTACAACACTGCTTCGCTGGGCGCGCTGTTCCGCGCCACCGAGCGGATCCTGGAACTCGACGGCGTCGTCGCGCAGGACCTGATGGCCCTCTCGGTGGCTGACAACATCGACCAGGCGGGACCCGGCACGGTGCGCTTCGAGTGGCTCATGCCCGAGCCGCCGCCGACCCGCGAGGCGAGCCTGGCCATCCGCGGCCACGTGGAGCGCCTGCCGCTCCTCAAGGACACGCTGGCATCCGGCGACGGCCGCGCCGCCGCCATCTATGTGCCGATCTTCGACAAGAATCAGAGCCATCGCCTGTCTCGCGAGATCGAGGCAATCACCGCGGAGGCCTCGGCCGAGTTCGGCGCGACCGGGCAGTGGCATATCACCGGGCTGCCCGTGGCCGAGGACACCTTCGGCTACGAGATGTTCCTGCAAATGGGCATCTCGGCGCCGCTGGCCGGACTGGCCATCTTCCTGCTGCTGTGGTTCTTCTTCCGCAGCCTGCCGCTGATCGTGGCGCCGATGATCGTCGCGATGGTCACCGTCATCTCGACGATGGGACTGCTGATCGGCATGGGCTTCACCGTCCACATCATGAGCTCCATGATCCCGATCTTCCTGATGCCGATCGCGGTGGTTGACTCGGTGCACATCATGTCGGAGTTCGCCGACCGTTACCGCCCGGGGCGCAGCCAGCAGGAAACTCTGCGCGAAGTGATCGGCCACCTGTTTCGCCCCATGCTGTTTACGTCCGTGACCTCGTCGGTAGGCTTCGCCTCACTGGCGCTGACGCCGATCCCGCCAGTGCAGGTATTCGGCGCCTTCGTCGCCTTCGGCATCATGCTGGCCTTCCTGCTCACCATCGTCTTCATCCCGGCGTGGGTGTCGCGCATGAAACCCGCCAGTCTCGAGAAGATGCAGGCGATCCTGCACCAGCGCGAAGGTGATTCGCTGCTGGCCCGGGTCCTGCGCGGCATCGGCGTCGTTTCGCTGGCGCGCAGCCGCTTGCTGCTGCTCGGCTTCGCCGCGGTGTTCGTATTCAGCATCGCCGGCATCACCCAGATCCAGATCAACGACAATCCCACGCGCTGGTTCAAGTCCGACCACCGCATCCGCGTCGCCGACCAGGTCCTGAATCATCATTTCGCCGGCACCTACGATGCCTGGCTGGTGCTCGACCGCAGCGTGGCGACGCAGAGCGGCGAGCAGTTCGACGCGCAGATCTCGGCGCTCGAAGATCGAATGTTCGAGGCCGAGGGCGAGGAGCTCGCGGCGCTCGAGGCCGAACTGCTCGAGCTCGAGCAAGCCGCCAGCGAAGCACGCTACTTCCAGCGGCCCGACATCCTGCGCTGGATGGCGATGCTGGAGGAAGACCTCGCGGCCAGCGGGCTGGTCGGCAAGAGCAATGGCCTGCCGGACCTCGTCAAGACCGTGAACCGCGAGCTGCGCGGCGGGGAGCCGCGCGATTTTCGTATTCCCGACAGTGTCCAGGGCGTTGCCCAGGTACTGCTGCAGTTCCAGTCCTCGCATCGGCCGCAGGACCTCTGGCACATGGTGACGCCCGATTTCCGTCGGGCGGTGCTCTGGCTGCAGTTGACCAGCGGCGACAACCAGGACATGAGCGCGGTCATCCAGCGCGTGGATGCCTTCCTTGCGGCCAATCCCGCGCCCGAGGGCATGGCCGTGCGCTGGGCGGGCAAGACCTACCTGAATGTCGTGTGGCAGGACGCCATGGTGAAAGGCATGGTCGGCAGCCTGGCCGGCGCCTTTGTCGCCGTGCTGGTGATGATGATCGTATTGTTCCGGTCGCTGGGCTACGGCTTGCTGGCGATGCTGCCGCTGACCATCACCATCACGTTCATCTATGGACTGATCGGCTGGACCGGGAAGGACTACGACATGCCGATCGCGGTCCTGTCGGCTCTCACGCTCGGGCTGTCGATCGACTTTGCTATCCACTTCATCGAGCGCAGCCGCGAGGCGCTGGCGAAGCACGGGGGCCTGCGCGCCGCAATGGCCGAGGTCTTCGAGGAGCCGGCCCGCGCCATCAGCCGCAATGCCATCGTGATCGCCATCGGCTTCACGCCACTGCTGCTGGCGCCGCTGGTGCCCTACATCACCGTCGGCATGTTCCTCGCAACCATTATGGCCGTGTCCGCCATCGTCACCCTGATGCTGTTGCCCGCGGTGATGCAACAGTTCATCGGACGCCGGCCCGTAGCGCCAGCCGCTTGAGACAGGAGAACCGGAAATGAAACGTTACATGCTTGCACCGCTTGCCGCGCTCGGCCTCGCGCTGGCGCCATCCGCCCAGGCGGAGGCGCTGACGGACGTGAGTGAAATCATCGAGCGCGCCAATCTCGCCGCCTACTACGCCGGCAACGACGGACGCAGCGAGGCGCGCATGTCCATCGAGGACGCCCAGGGACGTCGCCAGTTGCGCCAGTTCACCGTGCTGCGGAAGAATCGCGCCGCCGGCGGCGACCAGGACTTCATGGTGTTCTTTTCGCGGCCATCAGATGTTCGCGGGACAGTGTTCCTGGTCGCGAAAAAAATGGAGGGAGACGACGACCGCTGGCTGTACCTGCCGGGTCTCGACCTGGTCCGCCGCATCAGCGCGGGCGACAAGCGCACCAGCTTCGTCGGCTCGAACTTCTTCTACGAGGACGTTTCCGGTCGCAACCCGGCCGACGACGAGCACGTGCTGATCGAAACCACCGCTGAGCACTACGTGGTCGAGAGCAAGCCGAAGGACCCGCGCTCGGTCGAGTTCGCACGCTATGTCACGCGTATCGACCGTACGACCTTCCTGCCGATGAAGACTGACTACTATGACGCGCGCGACCGCGTGTACCGCGTGATGGAGGTGCTGGGCACCGAGGAGATCGGCGGGTACCCCACGGTCACCCGCTCGAGGATCAACGATCCCGTGAGCGGCGGCAGCACGCTGATGGAGTTCCGCTACACCGAGTACGACGTTGGCTTGCCGGCGGACATTTTCTCCGAGCGCTACCTGCGCACGCCGCCGGTGGACTGGCTGCGCCGCTCCGGGGAATGACGCCATGCGCACCGGCCCGGAAATCGTGGTTGTGCTCGGCCTGCTGCTTGCCGCAGGCCATGCGGGCGCGGCCGGATCCGGCGGGGACGCCTGGCAGGGTGAGGCGGAGGAAAGCGGGAACAGTGATCCGTTCGCCGGGTTCGACGACGAAGACTGGGATGACCCCTGGGCGGCGCGCGGCGGCGGACTTTCGTGGAGCGGCTTCGTCGAGGGCGGCCTGGGCGCCCGCTGGAACAGCGTCGACAACCTCGACCGCCTGACGCTCGGCGACGTCAGGGTCCGCGCCGAGACGCGCTATGACCATGGCGCCTTCCGGGTGGACTTCAAGGGCGACCTGCTGTGGGACGAAGTCGTCGAAGACCTCGACGCCCAGCTGCGCGAACTTGCGGCATCGTTCAGTCCGGCATCGAATGTCGACATGAAGCTGGGGCGGCAGGTGCTCACCTGGGGCACCGGTGACCTGCTGTTCCTCAATGACCTGTTCCCGAAGGATTTTATTTCCTTCTTCGCCGGCCGCGATGAGGACTACCTGAAGTCGCCATCGGACACCGCGCGCGTCAGCGGCTTCACCGGGCCGGTCAACATCGACCTGGCTTACACGCCACGCTTCACGCCGGACGACTACCTTTACGGCGAGCGCTTTGCCTTCTGGAATCCCGCGCTGGGCGAGGTCGCCGCGCCCGCGCGTCCGCGCCGCGCCGAAGAGCCCACCAACGGCGAGCTCGCACTGCGCCTGTTCCGCACCGTCGGCGCGACCGAGTACGCGATATACGGCTACCGCGGCCGCTGGAAACAGCCCGTCGGCGTGGACGACGCGGGGATGCCGCGCTTTCCACGGCTGCAAAGCTGGGGCGCAAGCATGCGCATGCCGCTGCACAAGGGCCTCTTCAACACCGAGGCCGCGTACTACGACTCGCGCGACGACCGGAGCGGCGACGACCCGCGGACGCCCAATTCCGAGTTCAGGCTGCTGGCAGGCTACGAGCAGGAACTGGTGCGCAACCTGACGGCCGGCACGCAGCTGTATGCCGAGCGCATCATGCACCACGACCGCCTGGTGGCGAACTCCATCGATCCGGATCGCGAGCGGGACCGCTGGCGTACGGTGACAACATTGCGACTGACCTATCGCGCCTTGCAGGACACGCTCACCAGCTCGCTGTTCGTGTTTGTTTCGCCAAGCGACGAGGATTTCTACCTGCGCCCGTCGATCGCCTGGCGGCGCGATGATCACTGGCTCCTGGCGGCCGGCCTCAACCTGTTTGGCGGCAGCGACGAGCACACTTTCTTCGGGCAGCTGGAGGACAACAGCAATGGCTGGCTCCGGTTGCGTTACAACTATTGACCACTCGAGGAGATCACGATGACCGTCGAACGAGCCGTAACCGCTTTTGCCGGGTTCATGGTGCTGTTGAGCCTGGCGCTCTGGTGGCTGGTCCACCCGGGATTCATCTTTCTGACCGCTTTCGTCGGCTTCAACCTGCTGCAGTCGTCGTTCACCGGTTTTTGCCCGGCGGCGATGGTCTTCAGGAAGCTGGGTATCAAGACCGAGGCGGAAGCAGCCCGCGGCCAGGCGGGCGGAAGGGGCCTGGGCGCCGCGGCCTGAATTGCCGATGCCGGACTCGCGGCCCGCGATGATCGCGGCCCTGTTGGAGCCGGGCGCCTACACGCACCCGGTCGACAGGGTCGAGCTGGTCGAGACCCACATCTCGTGGGTCTTCCTGGCCGGTGAGTTCGCGTACAAGTTCAAGAAGCCGCTCGACCTGGGCTTCCTGGATTTCCGCGACCGGGAACGCCGCCTGCATTACTGCCGTGAGGAGCTGCGGCTCAACGGCAGGCTCGCGCCAGATATCTATCTCGGGGTCGTGGGCGCCCGGCAAGGACCGGCAGGATGGCGTGTCGGACCGCTCGTGGCGGGCGCGGAGCCCGCTGTGCGCATGCGACGGTTTCCCGACGACGCGCGCCTCGACCGCCGCCTCGAATCGGGTCGGCTGGCAGCGGACGCGCTCGAGGCCTTCGCGAGCGAACTGGCGCGCTTCCAGCGGCAACTCCCGCCGGCCCGCCCCGGCGACGGCTTCGGCGACGCCGCCGCCGTCGCGCGGCCCGCGCTGGCCAACTTCGATGCGATGCCGGCGGGTCAGCTCGACGCGTCGGCGGCGCAGGCGCTCGAGGCACTTGAGGGCTGGACCCGCCGGCACGCGAAAGTCCTGGCGCCCCGCTTCGACGCCCGTCTCGCTGACGGCTTCATCCGCGAGGGCCACGGCGACCTCCATCTCGGCAACCTGTTCGTATTGCAGGATCGCATCGCGGCCTTCGACGGCATCGAGTTCGATCCGGCCTTGCGCTGGATCGACCTGCAGAGCGAAGTCGCGTTCCTGCTGATGGACCTGGAATCCCGCGGGCATGGCGAGCTTGGCTGGCGCTTCTACAACGCCTGGCTGGCCGCATCCGGCGACTATGACGGCGTCGATCTGCTCGCCTGGTACCTGGTTTACCGTCACCTGGTCCGGGCGAAGATCGACGCCATCCGGCTGGCCCAGGGCGCGCTCGCGCCGGATGAGCAAGCGCGGCTGCGGGAACGCCACGCGGCGCATCTTGAACTGGCCGGCCTGCATGCCGATCCGCCGGTGCCGTGGCTGGTACTCATGCACGGGCTGTCGGGCTCGGGCAAGAGCCGCCTGGCGCGTCGCCTGGCGCCACGGTTGCCCGCCGCCTGGGTGCGCTCCGATCTGGAGCGCAAGCGCCTGCATGACCTGGACCCGGGTGGGGCCGCGCCGGCGGCCGTCGGCGTCGGACTATACGGCGAGGAGGCCACGGCGCGGACCTATACGCGGCTCGCAGAGATCGCGCGCACCGCACTGCGCGCCCGCATGAGCATCGTGGTGGATGCGGCGTTCCTGGAGTCGGACCGGCGACAGGCATTCATCGACCTGGCCGGGGAATGCGGCGGCCGCGCCGTGGTGCTGGCCTGCGAGGCGCCTCCGGGAGTGCTGCGGGAGCGGGTCCTGGCGCGCCGCAATGATCCCTCGGACGCCGGGTTGGAGGTGCTGGAGGCGCAGCTTGCGCGGGCGATCGACGTCAGTTCCCGTGAGGCGCCCTACCGCGTCGTCGTGGACACGAGCGCCGATCCGGACCTCGACGCGCTCATCGCGCGCCTGCGGGAGCAACCGGTCTAGCGGCGCCGAAGCGATGCGTGCCGCTCATGGTCCCGCTTCCCGGATTCGCGTGACGATATCGTAGCCGGCACGCCGCCAGGCCAGCGCCGTCAGCCCGAAATAGCCGTGCATGAGCAGTGCGAAATGCCAGGCGATGACGTTGTCGAGCGGCAGCTCGGGGAAGAAATTTGCCGCCGGGATGTTAGCCAGGCCGAGCAGAAGCATCGCGGCGCCGAAGCCGATCTTGGTCCCGATGACGCCTCGCCCGACGCGCGCCTTCACCGCCGCCGGCAGGCGATACAGCCGGGATGCGAGCGCCAGTTGCGCCAGCGCGGTGAAGGAAAAATAAATCGTCACGCCATACCGGCGCATGAGCTCGTAGGCGCGGCCGTCGGTGCCGAGAAACACGACGTACAACACGAGGAACAACGCGCCGATCAGTCCCAGCGCCGTAATCCAGTTGCGCTCACGACCGGCGTCGCCGAGGTGTCCCAGCCAGCCGCGCACCAGCAGCCAGTAGGCAGCGATGATCGTGGCGGTGGGCAACATCATGGCGCGGAAGATGTGGATCGAGGGATCGCGCCGCGCAGCGCCGCTGATGGAGGTGCAGCCCTCGAGCCAGGGAATGCAGGTCGGCACCTGGCCCAGCGAGGAAGACACCAAGTAGACGATCAGCACAGCTGCGCTCGGCAGCAGCCACGACAGCAAGGCGATGGGCGCGGCGCGCATCAGTTCCCGGCGTAGCGGCGTCCCGCGGACGTCAGCATCCAGGCGCTGGCCTGGGCCCGGGGATCGCAGGCGGGTTCGCTCGGGCATCCCCCGCAGGCCGTGCCGCACTCCCCGGCGCGTTGCAGCAGTCCGCGCCGTTCCAGTTCCGCCACCACGACCTCGACCATGGCCGGAGATGCGTCGATCGCCGCGGCGAGCTCGGCTGTGCTGCCGACCCGTCCTTCCGCCACCGTCGCCAAGACTTTCCTAAGCACCTGCGCCTCCGAGACCCAACAGAACCGCTCCCTGGTACACCAGCGTACCGAACAGCAGGGCGCTGGCAAGCATGAGGCCGGTGCTGGCGGCCGTCCATCCCCAGCTGCGCGTCTCCTGGCGCACCGCGGCCACGGTCGCGACGCACGGCACGAACAGCATGTTGACTACCAGGAACGCCAACGCCGCGGCCGGGGTGATCGCGGCGGCCAGGGTCGTGCCGAGCGCCTCGCCCTCGGTGCCGAAAATGATGCCGAGCGCCGCGATGGCATTCTCCTTGGCCACGAAGGCCGACAAGGTCGCCACGATGAGCCGCCAGTCCAGCCCCATCAGCGCGCCGACCGGCTCGAGCATCCGGCCGAAACCCGCCAGGTAACTGTCGTTGACGTGCTCGCCCGGGTAGCTCACCAGCAGCCAGATGATCATCGACACCACCACGATGATCGTGGCGGCACGCTTCATGAAGGTCCACACGTTGGTCGCCGCGAAGATCAGGATGGTGCGCGGGTTGGGCACGTGGTACAGCGGCATTTCCATGATGAACGCCAGCCGCTCGCGGCGGAAAGCGAAGCGGTCCAGCAGCAGCCCGATAAGCACCAGGACCACAAGGTTGGCCACCACCAGGCCCCAGGCCACCAGCGCCGGGAAGGCCGGGAAGAACAGCGGCACCAGGAAGGCCAGCACCAGCAGCCTGGCGCTGCAGGGGACGAACGGCGTGAGCATGATGGTCAGCAGCCGCGCCGGGCGCGATTCGATCACGCGGCTGCCCATCACCGCGGGCACGTTGCAGCCAAAGCCGAGGAACAGCGGCAGGAAGCTCTTGCCGTGCAGGCCGATGCGATGCATGAAGCGGTCCATGACGTAGGCCATGCGGCTCTGGTAGCCGGTGTCCTCGAGAAAACCGAGCGCGAGAAAGAACACGAACAGGATCGGCACGAACGTAACCACGATCCCGGCGCCGGCCAGCATGCCGTCCACCAGGATCCCGGACAGCCACGCCGGCGCGCCCGCCAGGGCCCCGGCCAGCCCCGCCGAGGCCCGCGCGACCACTGTTTCCTCCAGCCATCCCTGTACCGGGCCGGCCACGGAAAATGTCAGCCAGAACACCATGCCGAATACCGCCAGCAACAGGGCGAGGCCCCAGCCGGGATGCGTGGCGACGCGGTCGAAGCGATCGGTGAAACTGATTTGCCCGAGCCGCGGCCGACGCACCGCGGCCCGCACCATCCGGCCGATCCATTCATAGCGCGCGCCGGCGACGTCCAGCACCGCGTCCTCGTGCTCGCGCAGCAACTCGTGCACGGACGCCCAGGCGTCGGGCGGCAGCCATTGGCGCGACTTTTCGGTCACTTCGCGGTCACCCTCGAGCAGCTTCAGCGCCGCCCAGTCGGCCGGCAGGCCTGCTGGCACGAAGGGTGCTACGAGCGCGTGCACCAGTTCGTAGACCTCGCGATGCGCCGACGCGATCTCGGGTCGGTCGGGCGCAAATGGTCGTTCACCATCCGCAATCGCCGCGGCCGCCGCAAGGACTTCCGCCACGCCCTCGTTGCGGCTCGCGACCATTGGCACGACCGGCAGCCCGAGCGCCGCCTCCAGCACGTGAGCGTCGAACTCGACCCCCTCACGGCGCGCCACGTCCACCATGTTCACGCCGAGAACCACGGGGATCGGCAATAGCAGCAATTCGGCCAGCAGGTAGAGATTCCGCTCCAGCGCGGCCGCGTCCGCGAGCATGACGATGACGTCCGGGCGCTCGTTGAGAATGAACTCGCGCGCGATGCGCTCTTCCTCGGAATTCGAGGTCAGGCTGTAGGTGCCCGGCAGGTCGATGACGTGGAACTCGCGGCCGTTGATGCGCGCGGAGCCCTCGCGGCGCTCCACCGTGCGGCCGGGCCAGTTGCCGACCTCGGCAGAGAGGCCGGTGAGGATGCTGAAGACGGTGGACTTGCCGACGTTCGGCTGACCCGCCAGCCCGACGACGAGGCGCCGCGCCTCAGCCGGTCGCGGCGGGACGGGCAGCGGCCCGAGGGTCTGCGGATTCGCATTCATAAACGGTCACCATGTCGGCCTGTCCCCGGCCGAGGGCTATACGGGTGTCGCGGACCCGGGCCAGCATCGGCCCGTAACCCCGGTTCTGCAGCACCACGATCTCGGTGCCGGCCGTCAGCCCCATCGCAGCCAGGCGCGCGGCGAGTTCGCGCCCGCCGGCAACCCGCGCCACGACACCGCGAAAACCCGGCGGCAACTCGCTGAGTGCAATCGCATTCGGGCTGGCCATGGGGAGGTCCTGTGATTACTCTGGGGGCCGATGCAGCGGTCTGCGGCAATGCCCGGAACGCTTGGGGCGAGTATATGCCCGCCAATTTCATCATGTAGATACGGGTTTAACGCAAATGATTCTCGATTAGAATCGAGCATCGCCACGCCATCCAGGAGTCCCCCATGCAGAATCGTCACCAGCGGCCCCGGTTCGCGACCGGAGCCGTCGCTCTCGTCCTGCTGACTGCGGCGGCACTGCCCGCCTCGGCCGCCGAACCGGGGCTGGCCACAGTGATGCAACGAATGCAGACCTACACCCACAAGCTGCAGCTTTCCCTTGAGGCCCGCAATCCCCGCCTGGCGGATTTTTACCTCCATGAACTGGAGGAGAATTCGGAGTACGTGGCCGAAAACATCGAGCGCTATCGCGAACATCCCGTCGGCGAAATGACGGCGCAGATGCTCTTGCCGGTGATCGAGCGCATGGAGGATGCCGTCGAGGAAGGCGATTGGGAACTGGGCGACCGGCGCTTTGCCGAGTTGCTGGAGGCTTGCAACGCCTGCCACCTGGCCACCGGCCATGCCGCGATCCGGATCGTGCCCGCCAGCATCAATCCGTTCGCCCAGGATTTCTCGGTGCAGCCGGACTGAGCAGCCCTGCGCGCCTGCTCAGGGCGACAGGGCCTTGAGCCAGGCGCCCGCCAGAAGGTTCACCCATAGTATTGACCGGTCGGCCAGTTAATTATAAATTCACGGCATGAATGCCATCACCGGAACCCGCGACCCGGACCTCACCCGGGAACGCATCCTCGAGGCCGCGCACGCCCTGTTCGTCGACAAAGGCTTCGCCGCCGTCAGCATGCGCGAGATCGCCGCGCACTCGGGCGTGACCAAGAGCCTGATCCATCACCATTTCGGCAGCAAGGAGGCGCTCTGGGAACTGGTCAAGGAACGCGCCTTCGCCGCCTATGCCGAGGGCCAGGAAGCCGAGCTCCGCGAGGCCCAGGAACCTGGCGTCGACCTGCTGCGCGATGCCGTAATCCGATATTTCGGCTTCCTGCAATCGAACCCGGAGGTTGTGCGCTTGTTCGCGTGGACGCACCTCGACGAAGACCAGAGCTGCGGCCGCATCGATGCGGAGCTCGTGCGCCTCGGCGCCGAGCGCGTCCGCCAGGTCCAGGCGCGCGGGCTGCTGCGCCAGGACGTTAACCCTGCCCACGTGGTCACCATGTTCGTCAATGCCTGCACCCAGTGGTTCGAGGCGCGGGCGCACCACTCGCAGTGGCCGGGCGTTGGCGACGACGTGGAGTACCTGGACGACTTCCTGAAGGTCTTCTTTGAGGGGCTCACCCCCCGCTCCTGACAGGCAACGCCATGGCAAACATACGAAATTTCGCGGGCATCGGGTTGCTGATACTACTTGCGGCCGCCTGCGGCCCGACGCCCGAGCTGGCGACCGAAAGCACTCCGGCGGAGCACATCACGCCAGTGCGCGTCGTGGCGGTGGAGCTTTCCAACGCGGCGCGCGAGCTGCGGCTGCCCGGCGTGGTGCGCGCTGCACAGCGCGTGGAGCCGGCCTTCCTCGTCAGCGGGCATCTCGCCACGCGCTTCGTCGAGCGCGGCGAGCGGGTGACAACCGGCCAGCCGCTTGCCGGCCTGCAAAACCCCGCCCTGGAGCCGTCCTTTATCGCGGCCGAGGCCCGCGTCCGCGAACTCGACGAACGGCTGCGGCAGCTCGGCGCCGACTACGAGCGCGCGCGCGAACTGCATGCCCAAGGCCTGGCCTCTGCCGAAATGCTCGACCGCACCCTGGCCGAGCGCAATGCCACGCGCGAGGCGCGGGCCCAAGCCGTGGCAGGCGTCTCCGAGGCGCGCGACCAGCTTGCCGACGCGGTGCTGCGCGCGCCCTTCGACGGCATTGTCAGCGACCTGCTGGTGGAGCCCGGGGATTTCGTGCCGGCCGGCCGGCCGGTGCTGGTGCTCGCCGGGGACAGCGGCCTCGAGGTCGAGGTCCACCTGCCGGAAGGACTGGCGCGGCGGCTCTCGCCCGGCGAGGTCGTCGAGGTCCGAGCCGTCCAGTCCGGGGCGCGCATCGCGGGCCTGATCCGCGAGGTGGGCCTGGCCCGCGAAGGCCGGCCGGCGCCGGCAATCATCGCCCTCGGCGAGACCAACGCGTGGGAGCCCGGCATTTCGGTGCACGTGGCCTTGAGCCATGCCGAAGAAGCGGCGCTGACGGTTCCGGTCAGCGCAATCGTGGATCCGGGCACCGGCCAGACGCGCCTGTTCAAAATTGCGGACCATCGCGCCGTGGCCGTGCCGGTGACCGTCGGCCGGCTGATCGGTGCACGCGTCACCATCCAGGGTGAAATCGTGGCGGGTGACCGCGTGGTCGTCGCGGGTCACCAGCAACTCCTCGACGGCGAGGCCGTGAGGGTCCTCCCCTGAACGCGATCGTTGCCAGCCTGGAGCGGCGCCGGCTCATCCTGGCGGCGGTGGCCACGCTGTCCCTGATCGGCCTGTTTGCCTGGCTCGAGATGGACCGCCAGGAGGACCCCTTCTTCCCCTACCGTTACGGCCAGGTGCACGTGGTATGGCCGGGCGCCGACGCCGCGCAGGTCGAGCGCCTCATTCTCAACCCGCTCGAGGAGGAGATCGCGCAGATCGAGGAGATCAACGAGTTGCGCGGCACCACCCGGCTGGGGTTCGCCCAGCTCATCGTCGGCATGCACCAGCACGTGTACGACACCGAAGACGTCTGGCAACGCGTTCGGGTCGCCGTGGCGCGCGCCGAGCGCAAGTTCCCCGCCGGCGCGGGCCAGCCGGAAGTGGTCGACAAGATGATGGACACCGAGGGCATCGTCCTTGCGATCACCGGCTCGGACGACCTGCTGGCGCTCAACGAAGCGGCCCGCGCGCTGCGGCGAGACCTGTTTCGCATGGACGACATTGCCCGGGTGGAGATCCTGGCGGATCCCGTCGAGCAACTCGTGGTCGGCCTCGATCCGTCCGTCGCCGGCAATTATGCGCTCGATGCCAACGCCATCAGCGAGCAACTCGCGGCACGCAACGTGACCATGTCCGGCGGCTCGATGACGCGCGATGGACGCTCGCTGGTGTTGCGGCCGCAGACGGAATTCCGCGACCTCGAGGAGCTGGGCGAGACGCCCATCCGGCTGCCAACCGGCGCCCTGCTGCCGCTCCGGGAGATCGCCAGCCTGCGGCTCGAGCCTGCCGATCCCCCGACCGAACGCATGTGGTTCAACGGCGTCCCGGCGGTCGGTCTCGGCATCGTGATCCCGGAGAACCGGCTCAATTCCGTGCGCTTTGGCGAGCGGTTGCGCGCGCTGCTCGACGAGTTGCGGCCCAACTACGCGCCGCTGGAAATCCACGAGATGTTCTACCAGCCCCAGTGGGTCGAGGACCGGCTGGCCGAGCTGGCGCGCTCGCTGCTCCTCGGCGTGGCAATCGTCGTGCTGGTGCTGCTCGCTTTCATGGGAGCCCGGCTCGGCCTGACGGTCGCCGCCGTGCTGCCGCTGGTCACGCTGTCATCGCTCGCGCTCTACGCGATCGGCGGCGGAATCCTCCACCAGATGGCCGTGGCGGGCCTGGTCATCGCGCTCGGCATGCTGGTGGACAACGCCATCGTCATGGTGGAAAACATCCAGTGGCACCTCGACCAGGGCCGCAGCCGCCGCGAGGCCGCCGTGCTCTCGGTGCGCGAGCTTGCCGGACCACTCGCCGCGGCAACGGGCACCACGCTCGCAGCGTTCATGCCACTGTTGCTGGCGCGCGGCGACACCGCGGATTTCACTCGCGGCATCCCGGTACTGGTGATGCTGACGCTGGTCGTCAGCTACATCTACGCGGTGTTCGCCACGCCGGTGATGGCGACAATGGTGCTGCGCCCGGCCGAGCCGGGAACCGCCGATCGGATGGCGCGCCTGGGACGACGCCTGGGTGCGCTGGCGGTGCACCGCCCCTGGAGCGTCGTGGCGGTCGCAGCCCTGCTGGTGGCCATCGGCGCCTGGCTGTCCGGCTACATTCCGCGGGACTTTTTCCCCAGCACGGACCGCAACCAGCTGATAGTCGACCTCCGTTTTTCGGAGGGCACCGAACTCGAGCACACCGCGCTACAGGCCAACGCACTGGCGCTGGAAATCGCGCAACGGCCAAACGTCACGGATGTCCACGTGTTCGCCGGTTTCAGCGGCGCACGCTTCTTCTATAACCTCATCAAGATCCCCCGCACGCCTCATCTGGGTCGCATCGTAGTGGTGACCGAGCGCGACCGCGACCTGCCGGAGCTGATGCACTGGGTGCGCCAGCGGGCGGGCGAGACCATTCCCGATGCCCACGTGGTGGCCGCTCGGCTGGGCCAGGGGCCGCCGCTGGACGCGCCGATCGAGATCCGGATCTTCTCCGAGCAGCCGGCGGACCTGGTCGCCGTGGCGGAAGACGTGATGCGGCTGCTGCGCACGACGCCGGGCGCGGTGGATGTACGCCACACCCTGGCCACCGGGCTCCCGACGCTGTCACTGGACATCGACGATGCCGCAGCCGCGCGCCTCGGGCTGTCGCGCGCGGACGTCGCCACGCTGCTGTCCGCCGTAAGCCTCGGCAAGGAATTCTCCACCTGGCGCGCGCGCCGCGAGCCATTGCCGATGCTGTTGCGTTCGCCCGAGGGCCGGGCGTTTCCGGTGGAAGCGCTCGAGGGCCTGCCGCTGGCGCTGCCCGGCGGTGGCTCGGTGCCCCTGGGTCACGTAGTGAACATGCGGGTGGAATGGCAGCCAGCCGTCATCCGTCACTGGGACATGCAGCGCATGACCGCGGTCCTCGCGGAGACCGAGGTCGGCTATACCTATGGCCAGGTGCTGGCCTCGCTGGCCCCGCGGCTGGAGCGCCTCGAGCTGCCGCCCGGCGTGCGCCTGGTCTACGGGGGCGCGGCGGCCGAGGCGGGCGCGGCCAACACGGCGCTGTTCAGGAGCCTGCCGATCGGCGTCCTGCTGCTGCTGGTCTTCCTGCTTTACCAGTTCAACTCCTTCCGGCTCATGGGGATTGTCCTCATCACTGTCCCGCTGGCCGTGGTCGGCGTCGCACCGGGCCTGCTGCTGGCCCGCCAGCCTTTCAGCTTCACGGCCATCCTCGGGGTGGTGGCGCTGGTCGGTATCGTCGTCAACAACGCCATCGTGCTGATCGATCTCGTCCGACGGCTGGAGCTCGATGGCCTCGACAAGGCAACCGCCATCGTCGCGGCGGTGGAACGCCGGACGCGTCCCATCCTGATGACGACCGCAACGACGGTCGCCGGACTGTTGCCACTGACTTTCACGCGTTCCACGCTGTGGCCGCCGCTGGCGTGGGCGATCATCTCGGGCCTCGTCGCGTCCACCCTGCTGACGCTGGTGGTCATCCCGGCACTCTACAAGCTGCTGATGGGCAACAAGGCGCCGCACGGGGCGCCGGCTCAGTCGCCGGGCAGCGTGTAGCCCTTCTCACGGAACAACGCGAGACACACCCGAGTGACGTCGGGATCGTAGCGGGTGCCGGCGCCCGACTCGATTTCCGCGAGCGCCGTTTCGAGCGGGCGACCCGGCCGATGAGGCCGATTGCTCGATATCGCCTCGACCACGTCCGCCACGGCGATGACGCGAGCCTCAAGCATGATCTGCTCGCCGCGCAGGCCTTCCGGGTATCCGCTGCCGTCATAACGCTCGTGGTGCTGCAGGACGACCTCGGCCAGCGGCCATGAGAAATTGCTCTTGCGGAGGATTTCATAGCCCTGGCGGCTGTGACTCCGCGCGACTTCCATTTCCATGGGCGTCAGCCGGCCGCGCTTGGCGAGCACCTCCGGCGGCACCGCCAGCTTGCCGACGTCGTGCACCCGCGCGGCCATCGCGACGCGATCCTGCGTCTCCTCGTCCAGGCCCAGCTCCCCCGCAATGGCGCGCGCGAGATGCGTGACCCGCCGCTCGTGGCCGGCCGTGTAAGGATCACGCATCGCCACTATGGTGCTGACCACGTCGATGGTCGCCACCATGTTGGCCTCCAGGAACTCCAGGTGGCGGGCCTCCCGCTGCCGATGGGCCTTGCGCCGCAACAGCCCCCACGCGCTCTCCGCCAGCAGGCGTACCCGGTCGATATCGTCGTCGGTGTAGGGTGTGCGCTTATTCCCCACGCCCAGCACCAGGACCGGAACGCCCTCGGCCAGTTCCACTGCC